>Ga0209859_1000395_pt1 | contig 10469 bp, 10 predicted proteins | sample GWRWS3_50_60_FD_187241 | JGI IMG/M metagenome (GOLD analysis project Ga0209859, IMG submission 187241) | Riverbed sediment microbial communities from areas with vegetation nearby in Columbia River, Washington, USA - GW-RW S3_50_60 (SPAdes)... | ecosystem: Environmental > Aquatic > Freshwater >... | reverse complement strand
ACTTGCACAACCACCTGAGGTTGTCCTAGAGGGTGCTTGAGCTTCAAAGGAGAGGCTTGTTTCATGATCTCCAGAGCATCGCGATCCAACACCGAATACCCGGAGCTCTCCGCGATTTCGAGATCCACGACTTGACCGTCCGCCTTGACCACCCCCCGCAAGACCACTTTCCCTTCCCAACGGTTCATCCTGGCGATATGAGGATAGCGCTTCAACTCTTCGACCCTATTCCACAGGGCATCAGCCAGCCAACCGAAATCCGGCTTGGTAGCGGTTGCGGATCGGACCAGCAGCTCCTCTACCGCCGCGAGCGGATTGTCCATGACCGCGGTGCGTTCTTGCACAATTGGCGGCGACGAGGTTTCTTCCACGACCGGACGCGAAACCACCGACGGCGTGACCGACGTCGCCGCAAGACTTACCGATGTGGCCGGAGCTTCGCCAACCGCTGAAGAAGCCTGTTCAGTCCTCACCGGGTAGAGTTCTGAAGATACGACCGGTTGGGTTTCCACAGGGACAGTTTGCTGCATCGGCTGCGCGACCGGTCTCACTTCTCTGACGATCTCCTGTCGAACGACCCGTTGCACGGTCTGCACCGTCTGAACGCTCTGCATAACGGGCTGTGGATCAACCGGTTGGCTCTCCACCGGCTTCGGTGGCGGTGGAGTCGGTTTCACTTGGGAGGGGATCGGCTTGGCCGGTTGTTGAGGCGTTGGCCTCTCGACGACCGATACGTCCCACTTAAAGGGCTCAGGCTGGGGGGCTACGTGGAGGTCTGCCACCAATGCAAGGGCCGCGCTGATGCCGAGGGCGTGGACCAGCAGGGAAAGTGCCCAGCACTGTGCGTACCGTCTGGTCTCACCAAAGCGACTGACGGAGAGGGCGGTCACAGTTTCATCACCTCTAAGCTGACTTGTCGGAATCCCAGCCCCCGGACCTCATCCACCACTTCGACAAATCGTTCCAACATGGTGACGCGATCGGCGCGCACCACTACCAACGACTCTCGTGGATGCGGAGTCAGCTCGATTCTCAATCCCTCCTGGGAAACCGGCTGGTCGTTCATGAACAGGCGGCCATCGGCGGTCAAGGTGATGATGAGCGGAGCATCGCGACGGTCGCCGGATTCCTTGGCTTTGGCGAGATCCACGGGAATCTGTCCCGTCGTGATGAAGGTCGCCGTGGTCAGCACGATGACCAGCAGAACCAGCATGACATCGACGAGCGGGATGACGTTTATCTGGTTAAGCTCACGTTCCATGCCGCGCCTCATACAGGGTCATCAATTCCGCTACCCGCCGGCGGAGCACATTGTTCAACACCACGCAGGGAATAGCGACCAGTAACCCGACCGCGGTGGCTTTGAGTGCCAGGCTCAGGCCGATCATGATTGTGCTGACCGCAATGGCCCCGGAGGTGCCCATGGTGTGAAACGTCAGCATGATGCCCAGCACGGTTCCCAGCAGGCCAATGTACGGGGCATTGGCTGCAACGGTCCCGATGACCACCAATCGCTTTGTCAGCACAATCTCGAAAGTCTGCAGGTTCGTGAACTGGGTTACATCCACGTGACGGTAAAAGAGCCACCGCTCTATGGCCACCGCGACGGCCCAGACACTGAGTGCGAGCAACAAACCGATTACCCCATAGTCCACAACATCTTTTAACGCGTCCATTCAGGCCACCTCACAGGCTGTCTGAATCCTTCATTCAAACTCTGTTCCTTGAATTTGACAACTACTAGCAATGCCAGAACAAACAAATTCCTGTCAACAAGATATTGCGCTGGCGGGGACTGACCGGTGAGACACTCCTGTTCAGTCCGTTCCACGTGTGGCATCGGAGTCGGGGAGGGGATTGTGGCCCCACTGTTGGATCTTGTCTTGGTCGAAAAGGACGGTATGGGTGGCGATGACCTCAAGGACCACTCTGGTTCCTACAGGATAGACGTTCGTCGAGGCTTCACTACTGTGGATGATATGGCCGGAGGGGAGTCCGATTGTATAGAGGTTCTCCGACCCCCTGAACTGCCTGGCCAGAATGCGGGTGCTAGAGTTCTCCGCCGGTACCACGTGGATGTCATCGGGGCGGATCATCACGACCACTTTGGCTCCTCCCTGATAGCCGACCTGGTTCGGAAATTCTCCGATTTCTGTCACCACCTTGCCGTTCTCGACAACGCCAGGAATGAAGTCGGCTTGCCCCACAAAATCCGCGACGAAGGGGGTGGAGGGCATGTGGTAAATCGCCTCAGGGGTATCGAACTGCTCGAGACAGCCGTTGTTTAACACCGCGATCCGGTCGGCCATCGCGAAGGCTTCATCGTGATCATGGGTGACCAGGATCGCCGTGGTGTTGGTGCGTCTCAGCAGGTCATGCAGGTCCTGTCGCATCTTGCCCGTCATGTCGGGATCCAGGTTGCTGAAGGGTTCATCGAGGAGCAAAATCACCGGATTCTGCGCAAGCGCCCTGGCGAGCGCGACACGCTGTTGCTGGCCCCCTGACAGTTCGTGAGGATACCGTCGTTCGAATCCGATTAACCCTGTCATTACCAACATGGCGTGCACCTGCGTGGTTCGCTGGTCTGCCGAGAGATGTCGAAGCCCGAATGCAATGTTTTCGGCAACACGCAGGTGGGGGAATAGCGCATATTCCTGAAAGACCATCCCCACGCGTCGCTGTTCCGTAGGGACCAGGAGTCCTGCAGCCGATACCAACTGACCTTCGAGGTACACTTCGCCGCCGATTATGGGTTCAAATCCGGCAATGACGCGAAGTGTGGTTGTCTTACCGCAGCCCGATGGACCGAGCAGGCACAGGAGTTCGCCCTTGTGCGCGCAGAGGGAGATCTCCGAGATCGCGGGACGTCCTGCCTCATATGCGCAGGTGGACTTGCGGAGCTCCAGAACGATCGAGCTGGCCTCTTCGTCGGGTCTCTTGCCTTGTTCAAGTGATGTTAGGTCTGGCACCATCCGAGCGTTCCCTTCACCGAGCTAGGCGGCACGCCAGTCTTTCGATACCAGCAGCATCAGGGCTGGTAGTGTCAGCAGGACGAGCAACAGCGCCGAGGGGGCCGCGAGTTGATAATATTCCTCACTGGCCTCAAGCCAGACCCGAACCGCCAGCGTATCGAACCCCACGGGGCGGAGCAGGAGTGTGGCCGGCAATTCCTTGAGACTCTGGAGAAACATGAGTACCCACGCCACGATAAAGCCGTTACGCACCAGCGGGAGCGTGACCCTCCGGATGCTGCGGAACAGCCCGAGCCCCAGGCTCCTGGCGACTTCCTCCAGGTTCGGCGTCACTTGTTGGAGCGCTGGTTCCATCGACTGCAGGCCGGCCGGCAGAAAATGCACGATGTACGCGATGACCAGGATCGTTACGGACCCGTACCAGAAGGGAGCCAGATGAGAGAATAACACCAAGAGGGCCAGCGCTCCCACCGGTCCCGGCAACACATAGCCGGTATAGGCGGCTTGCAAACAGAGAACATTCAGCCGAGACGGCCACCGGCTGGCGAGATAGGCGAGCGGGGTACCCACCAGGACCCCAAAAGTTGCCGCTAAGCCGGAGAGCAGAGCGCTATTCCAGATGAATCCGACAAACCTGGCATCGAGAGCTCCCTGAGCCACCGACGCGACGCTCCACTGAATCAACAACAGCGTTGGGATCACGAATGCAGCGCCGAGCACAAGCGTCGAATAGGCGGTGATCAGAATCGTCCCAACCGGACCGCATGGTTTCCGCTCTGGAATTCGGTATCGTCCAATCGTCTGATAGAAGCGGCTTCGCTGTCTGAACCACCGCTCGGCGACAAGGAAAATCAGAGCAAAAAGGACCAGGAGCAGGCTCAGGACGCTCGCTGCTGCCTGATCGTACCGTCCGGTGATCTGTTGATAGACCGCGTAAGTCAGGGTCTGGTAGCGAAGCAGGGAGACGGCCCCAAAATCCGAGACGACATATAGAATCACCAGCGATAGGCTGGCCACAATCGCTGGACGCATCAAGGGCAAGGTGACTCTGAACAACGTGCTCAGGCGGGAGGCGCCGCAGGCCCGTGCCATCTCCTCGTAGGAGACGTTCAAGTTCAAGAGCGCGGCCCGAGACAAGAGATACACGAAGGGGAAGGTGTCTAACGTCATCACCAACGTTGTGCCTGCGTAACTCTGGGCGGAAAGTATCCTTCCTTCCGGTCCCACCAAGGCCTGCCACGCCTCTTCAACAGGCCCTCCGGAGCCGAGCAGATGGGTATAGACGTACGCGAGCACGTAGGTGGGCATTGCGAGAGGGAGAACCAGTGCCCATTCCCAAACGCGGCGGCCGAGGAACTCGAATCGGACCACGAGCCATGCGAGTGTGACCCCGAGCACAAAGGAGCCAGCTGCGACGCCGACGGCGAGCCAGGCGGTATTTGAGAGCAACTCCGGGATGCGGGTTGCCCACAGCCGGCTCCAGACCGCAAAGTCAGCGGACAAAGCGAGGTAGCTGACATACAGCAGGGGCAGAGTGATCAGGCCGGCCACTGTGAAAGCAAAAACTGCGAGCGGGGGAGGAGGTGTCCGTTGAATCGCCGTGGTCATGGGCAACGTGGGGGTGTTACCGGAGGCCCACCTGTTCGATGAGCGTCATGGTAGGCTCGCGGAGTTCGGCGAGTCGTGCCAAAGGAACCATGGCAGCGCGAAAACTTTTTCGCTCAGGCAAGAGAGGATCTGCTTTGACCTCGACATGAAGCGGATACTCCTTATTGAGATCCGCGAACATTTTCTGACCTGCCTGAGACACTAGAAATTCGACCAGGAGCTTGGCTGCCTCCAGGTGCTTCGTGTGTTTAATCACCCCAACGCCGGCCACGTTCATGATCGCTCCCATGCCTCCTTCCTGCTGATCCGGCATCAAGGCCGCGATCGGCGCGCCGGGTTGAGTCGCCAAGTGCCGATAAATGTAGTAGTGGTTGACCAGCCCCATGGCAACGAGGCCTTTTGCAACCGCCTCGACGATCTGCGCGCTCTTCCCATAGACCTGGGTTCCAGCATTGGCTCTCAGACCCTGGAGAAACAGCTTCGTTCGCTCGTCGCCATACGAGGCTTTGATGACCGAGACCCCGGCCTGGAGGTATTCGCTGCCGGCATTGGGGATGGCGATCTTGTCTTTCCAGCGGGGATCAGCAAGGTCCAAGATCGACTTGACCTCAGTCGGTGCGACCAGTTTCGTGTTATACACCACAATCCAGAATCTTCCTGACAGCCCCACCCAACTGTTGTCAGGTGCCCTGAACGGTGCGGGAACGGCTCGATCAATTTCCCTCATGTTCAAGGGGCGTAGGAGCCCCAGCTCTCTGGCTCGCTCCAGACTACCTGCATCGTTGGTTATAAACAAATCAGCTGGAGTTCGCTCTCCCTCGGCTTGCAACCGATTGACAAGTTCTGTGGTTCCGGATGAGAGCAGGTCCATCTGGATGCCGGTCTTGGCCCGAAAGGAATCGAGGACCGGTTTGATCAGACGCTCGGCCCGTCCGGAATAGATCACCAGACGATCAGCCGCTGTGTTGCTGGACGCAGGCGCCGGGAGAGTCTGAACGGCGGTCCCAAATCCCAGCATAACCAGGAGGCAGAAGGAGAGGGGAGAATGAAAATGAAATTGATTCATCATCTCAATACAGATACCAAAAAAAACCGGTCAGGTCAATGCCGACAGCTTGAACAGAGGCCGTAGAGTTCGAGCTTGTGGGTCTGAATGGTAAAGCCGTTTCGTGCGGCCACTTCTTCCTGGAGCCGTTCGATGTCGCAGTTCTCGAATTCCACGATCTTTCCGCAGCTCGTGCAGATCAGGTGGTCATGGTGGCCTTTGTGCGATACGTTGTCGTACTGGGTCTGTGCGCCGAAGTGACGCGCCTGGGCTAATCCCGCCTCGCAGAACAGATTCAGCGTCCGGTAAATGGTGGCCAAGCCGATGTGGGGGTCTTTCTTAGCCAGCAAACGGTACATCTGCTCAGCCGTGATATGTTCCATCTTGAGAAAAACAGTCAGGATTTGCTCGCGCTGGCGGGTCAGCTTGAGCTGGTGCTTCGAGAGGTGCTCCTGCAGCACGTTTATTTCTGTGAGATGTTTTGCCATCGAGGCTGACCGAGCAGGTAAAGTGAACGTATTAAAGACAAAACGGAGGGCCGGGTCAAGGGGGCCATGGCCCATGGCTGGGTTGGCCTACCGGAGAGCATCCACTTCGAGTAAGCACTCCGCGTTGGTTGACTGGTTCCGTACCCGAAGACTATAGTCATAACAAACTCAAGGGGTTCTATATCGCCGCATCGTGACAATGGAGTCCCTGCCGGGAGGTGTGCCATGGCAACGTCACGAATTCACAACTTTATTAACGGGACTTGGAAGGCAGCACCATCTGATGACTGGTTTGAAAGTCGCAACCCCGCGCACCCTGGGGAGGTGATCGGCGTCTTCCCCCAGTCCGGGGCCGCCGATATTGAAGAGGCCGTCGTCTCCGCCAACCGGGCTCATGAAGGCTGGCGCGCCATGGGGTTGGTGAAGAGGGCCGAATATCTCCTGCGGGTCGCTCGATTGATGGAAGAGGATACGGAGCCGTTGGCGCGCCTTCTTGCCCAGGAAGCGGGGAAGCAGATCAATGAGGCGCGAGCGGACGTGGTGGAAGCGATTCACACTGCCCAGTACGCATTTTCCTTCGGCCACCTCGGGCAGTATGGACGGGTGCTGGGAGATGAGGTCTCGACCAAACGCTGCTATGAGATCTTGGAACCACGCGGCGTCGTCGTGGCCATCACTCCCTGGAATTTTCCGGTGGCTCTACCGTTCTGGTTGACTGGGCTGTCGCTCGTCCTGGGGAATTGCGTCATCCTGAAACCCAGCGAGTACACGCCGATGTGCGGAGCCAGAATCGCCGGGTATTTCGAAAAAGCCGGGACGCCTCCGGGAGTCTTTCAGGTTGTCCAGGGCTTCGGTGACACTGCCGGCGCGCCGCTGGTTTCCCATCCGCAGACTCATGTGGTCCTCTTTACCGGCAGCTACGAGGTAGGCCTTCGGATCAAGCAAGAAGTGGCCAAGCATGCCCACAAGGTCTGCACCATCGAGACCGGCGGGAAGAACGCTGTACTCGTCATGGAGGATGCGAACCTGGATATGGCGGTCACGGCCAGCGTCCTGTCCGCATTCAAAACCTCAGGCCAGCGTTGCGTCACGGCCGGCCGCCTGCTTGTGGACAGCCGGGCGGTGGACCGGTTCAGGGACCGGTTTGTCGCTGTTGCTCGCCGGGTCACGGTCGGCGAGCCGATGGATGAAGGCATCTTCTATGGCACCATGATCAATCAGCAGGGAGTGGAGAAGGGCCGTCGCTTTAACGAGATGGCCAAGAAGGAGGGTTTTGAGATCCTCTTGGATCGAAACATCGAGCCGCCCCCGACACCAGATGGGTACTGGCTCAAGCCGTTCGTCTATACCGGTGCCTGGCGGAGCGACAGCGTCTGCCTCACCGAAGAAGCCTTCAGCCCTCACGTGGCCGTCGTGCCGGTGCGAGGGGTTGAGGAGGCAGTCGCAGTCTATAACGACACGAAGTATGGGCTGTCCGGGTCCATCATCACCGAGGACTACCGGAAGGCCAAATATGCCGAGGAGCACATGAAGTGCGGGATCTTCTACTGGAACCTGCCCTGCATTGGAGCCGGCGTGCGGTTGCCGTTCGGGGGGGTCAAGCAGTCGGGCAACCTGATCCCGTCAGCCGCGGGACTGATTCCGGTGCTCACACATCCCAAAGCCGTCACCTACAATCTGGACACCCAAATAGTCATGGCTCAAGGGCTCAGCACAGAAATCAAATGACCGTGAAGCGTGAATCGTGAAGTGTCGCTCGCAAATCCTTCGCAAACGAGATACGCTTCACGAGAAACGATTCGCGTTATGACGCGATGCGCAAACCTCATGAGATGACGATCGACCGCGCGCTCTTGGTCTATTTGCTCCGATTGGCCGAGCCCTATGGGATCAACGGGGACGTGAAGCTCCAGCAGTTGGCCTTTCTCTGCGAATTGCAGATGTTCGGCAAGCGTCTGAAGGGCTTCCACTTCGAGTTCTTTCGGTATGCCTACGGAGCCTTCAGCAAGGATCTTGACAATGACTTGCTGTCGCTGCGGCGCAAAGAGCGCATCGAGAATTTCAGCCTGTCGGAAAAAGCAGACGAGGCCATCAAGCTCTTGCAGGAATCTGTGGAGCAGGTCGATGCCAATTCGCAGGCGATCGAGATCCTCCAGGCGGTGGTGGGGAGGTATGGACCTCAGGACAGCAGCGAGATGATGAAATCGGTGGAGGCCGTGGAGCTGAGTACGCCCGATCAGCCCTTCCTCAAGCTACCCATCAGGGACATCTCATTTCACTCAACGCTCTTAGTGCCGAGCCGGATCGAGGTCGAGAGCGAGTTCACGCTTTCTTCCACGGTGCTGGCGCGGCTCAACCAGGCGCTGGGCTATTAGTTTTTCCTCAAAGAGTCAAGCAGAGTCGGACAGCCCGTACAGCCTGGAGGAGGCAGACGCATGAAAGAGTTAGTCTTGCCTGAGATTGAAGCCTATGCCGAGGAACACTCGGCTGCCGAGTCGGAAGTCTGCCGAGCGCTCAGGGAGGAAACCTATCGCACGATGGAACACCCGCCGATGGTGGTGGGTCCGCTGGAGGGCGCGTTTCTGAAAATGATGGCCCAACTCGTGAATGCCAGGCGGGTGCTCGAAATCGGGATGTTCACCGGCTACAGTGCGCTCTGTTTCGCGGAAGTCCTGCCGGAGGATGGCCGTGTGCTGACCTGTGAGGTTGATCTCGACTCGGCGGCAATGGCCAGGAAATATTTTGCGAAGAGCCCGCATGGCAAGAAGATCGAGATCAGGATGGGGCCGGCGCTGGACACGCTGGGCGACCTAACCGGGCCCTTTGACCTGATTTTCATTGATGCGGACAAGGTGAACTATGACAACTATTACCGGAAGGCAATCGAGTTGGTCACGGCTAGCGGCGTTATTTTGATCGACAACGTGCTTTGGTCCGGAGACGTATTGCTCCAGCCCGCGCCGGACCGCTCCACCGCAGTTATCCAGAAACTGAACCGTTTTGTAGCGTCAGATCCACGGGTGACAGCGGTTCTGGTGACGATTCGAGACGGGGTGCTGGTGGTGCGGCCAAAGGGCCACCGGAACGAAACATCTTGACGGAGGTCTGGCCGGCTGCTATACGCCGGGGCTGCATGCGTAGACCTTCTGATCTCGCCGCCTATGGAGCGCTGGTCACTGCGGCGGTCGTCTGGGGCGGCTCCATTGTCTTCCAGAAACTCGCACTGGGTTCCTTCTCGGCGGTGGAGGTCTCGGTCCTTCGCGGACTCGGCGCGCTGGCGCTGTTGATTCCGCTCTGGTGGTGGCAAGAAGGCAGGGGAGTCAAGTTTACCTCCAGGGACGTGGCGATATTCGCCTTGCTGGGGCTAGGGGTCCTCGGCAATCACCTACTCACGCTATTCGGGCTGCGATACATCGGGGCGGCGGTCGCAGGGGTCATCATCGGCGCGAGCCCGGCGATCACGGCCTTCTTTTCTGCTCTGCTCATTCGGGACGTACCCTTTCGGGCGGTCTGGGTCGGCTGCGCGGTATCGTTTGCTGGGGTGATGCTCGTCTCAGGCGTAGGGGGCGAGAGTGCTGCCGGAGAGAGGTCCTGGCTGGGTGGCACGCTCGTGGTGCTGGGGCTGGTGAGTTGGGCCCTCTATACGATCGGCGGCCGTCGGACGATGGAACGGTTTTCGCCGCTCACCGTGAACTGGACCACGCTGTTGCTCTCAATCCTCCCGCAGATCCCGCTCCTGTGGACCGATCAGAAGGTGGCGATCGCGGGCATCGAATCGGTTCCCACATCCGGCTGGCTGGCGCTGGCCTATCTGATCGTGTTTGCCACCGCGCTGGGCCAACAAGCCTGGCTCTATGGCGTGCAGGGAATCGGGCCTTCACGCGCCGGCGTGTTCGTCAACCTGATTCCCGTCTCAGCACTTACGCTTTCAGCCCTAGTCCTCGGAGAGCAGATCGGCGTCAAAGAGCTGGCTGGAATCGGCATGATTCTGTCCGGTGTTTGGCTGGTCAATCGGCAATCCGCTCGACAGGCCAGGTGACAGGCTTCCCACGTACTTCTCGCTGACATTTCAACCGGTTTGAGATTCTCCCACCACCGGACTGCCATTCACCCTGGGCATGAATCGCCGCCTGCTATACTTGACAGTGTCATGCCAAAACAGGAGGTCACCATGTCGCGCATGCTCGCCGCTGTCCTTGCTCTCTCCGTTCTGTCGCTTACTCTGACTCCCTCTGCCTTATGGGCGGCCCAGACTGTGATGAAGCACGATTGTCGCCAGGAACGCCCGAAGGGGAGCTACTATTGCGAGCGTGGCCCCCTGGCGGGAAAGAGATTTGCTTCTCAGAAGGCGATGGT
>Ga0209859_1000394_pt1 | contig 10513 bp, 6 predicted proteins | sample GWRWS3_50_60_FD_187241 | JGI IMG/M metagenome (GOLD analysis project Ga0209859, IMG submission 187241) | Riverbed sediment microbial communities from areas with vegetation nearby in Columbia River, Washington, USA - GW-RW S3_50_60 (SPAdes)... | ecosystem: Environmental > Aquatic > Freshwater >... | reverse complement strand
ACCGCGGCCGTTCGCGGTGAGATGTAGAGCCGGCGGGCGAGTTCCGCGTTGGTGAGGCCCTCACTGAGCAACAGCGCGACCTCGCGCTCGCGTACGGTGAGCGCTGCCCCGCCGCCCCCGGCCGGGAGGTCGACGAGGTGAAGGCCGAGTCTGCTGCGTACCGCCTCTAGCTGTTCGACCCGCCACCCCGACCACCGATCAAGCAGCTCACTAGCGGTCACCGCATGCGACCGTGCCTCGTCGAGCCGGTGGAGGGCGATGAGGCTACGGGCCGCGCCGACGTGCGCCGTCCCACGCGCCGCCGGCGGGAGCGCGCCCGAGTCGGCGGCGGCGACGTAGTGGCCGAGGGCCGTGGCTGGGTCGTCCTGTGCCTCGGCGATCTGCCCGGCGATCAGCCGTCGGTAGGCCGGCTCCACAGTGGGTCCGTCGAGACCATCGATGAGCTTGGAGATCTCGTCAAGGCCGAGCGGAGCAGCGAGCGCCGCGGAGACGAGGTCGTGCAGGAACTCGCCGCTGCGCCCGCCGGTGGACTGGACGATCGCGATCACATCGGGAAGCAGGGCACGCGCGCGATCCACGTCGGCCCGTCGGCAGGCGATGTGGAACTCCAGGCCCGGGATGCCGACGTCCATTCCCGGCACGTCGGCGAGGTCGGCCGTGATTTGGGCGGCGCCGGTGACGTCTCCAGCCTCGAGCCGGAGTCCGGCGAGGAAGACTCCGTGGAAGTCCGACCGAGTCATGGTGCGGCGGTAGCTCAGGTCGTGGGCGCGCCCACGTTCGATCGCATCGATGGCGGCGGACAGGTTTCCCTTCTGCATGAATAGCCGACCCCGACCCTGGTAGTATGCCGCGACGGCGAACTGTTCCGATCCCGCCCGCTCCGCGTCGGCGCGCATTCGCTCAAGCAGGTCGGCGAGGTCCCGCCAGGTGCTGGACGGCGGCAGATGCACGAGCTTGTTCAGCGCGAGCGCCGCCACCAGCCACTCGCCGTGCTTCTCGGCCTGATCCGCGACCGCCGCGAGCAGTGTCCGGCCTTCGTCGAGGGTGGCGGGGCGCCCGGCGAGAAGCGCCCCCTTCTCGACTTCCGCGGCCAGCCTGACGCCGGGCAGCCCGCCCAGCTCGTCCGCGAGCGCAACGGCGCGCTCGACCCACGCTAGTGACTCATCATCGAGGTCGCGCAGCCGCGCCGACCGGGCGAGCGTGGCCATCGCACGGGCCTTCTCCGGCCCTTGTGGCAGGCTCTCCTGCAGGACCCGGAGCTCGGCGCTCAGCGTACTCATCAAATCAAGGTCTTGAATCTCCCAGACGACTTGGACCCGGAGGCTCAGCGCCGTGACGGCCTCCTCGGGAGACTCGGAACGGGCCTGCCAATGCCGCGCGTACGTGTCCGCGTCGTCAAGGAGCCCCGCCAGCCATGCGGCGCGGGCGGCAGCAGCGAGCAACCCTGGGTCGTCGGCCGCCTCGTCCAACCCCATCTCGGCCAGTTCGAGCGCCTGAAACGCCGAGCCCATGGCGAGGTAGGCCGATGTGCCGCGGCGCACGGCCTCCAGCATGTCGTCGTAGCGTCCTGCGCCGCGGGCGTGCTTTGCCACCAGCGCCCAGTCGGCATCGCCCGTCGCGAGCAGCGCGGTCAGCGCGGATTCGTGCAAGCGGCGACGCTCGCGGCCGAGGAGACGCTCGCCCATCGCCTCCCGGACGAGCGCATGCCGGAACGCGAACTCGTCCTCGCCGGTCTCCACGAGCACGCCCTGCGCGACCAGGTTCCGCAAGGCCCAGATGAGGTCGGTCTCGTCCCGTCCGGTGACGGAGGCGAGCAGATCGAACGGAATGCGATAACCCAGCACCGCGGCCGCTTCGACGAGCCGCTGCTGGCCGGGTTCCAGATCCTCCACCTGGCGGCGCAGGGCCTCCGCCAGGCTCCACGGCAGCGGCTGCTCACACAGCACCTCGACGTCCGTTCCCGTACGAAGCAGCTCTTCCAGGAAGAACGGGTTACCCCCGGTCCGGTTGTGCAGCGCGACGGCCGCCCGGTACGGCGGAGGCTTGCCGGTGGCCGCGCCGAGGAAGGACGACGTCTCACTCAGGCCGAGCCGCTCCAGTCGGACGTGAAACACGGTGTGGCGGCGTTCGAGCCGATCCAGCATGCCGGCGATGGGGTTTCTACGGCTCACCTCGGCCGGCCGGTAGGTGCCGAGCAGTAGGCGGTTACCCTCAAGATCAGCAATGCGCTCGAACAACGCGATGCTCTCCGAGTCGGCCCAGTGCAGGTCCTCGAACACCACGACGGCGGGGGACGCCGCGGTCAGCCGCAGCAGGATCTGCAGCCCTGTGCGGAGCCGCTCCACCTGTGTGCGGGACGAGTCCGTGAGCATCTCCAGCTGCGCCGGGTCGACGTCGGTTCGTCCGTCCAATGCGGACAGCAGCAACTCGAATGGACGGCCAAGCGAGCCCGGCTCGGCCTGACCGACGAGGACAGTGGTGCCCGCCGGGAGGACTCCGAGCAGCTCCTGCACCAGCCGGGTCTTGCCGATGCCGGGCTCGCCGGCCAGGACCGCAACACCGGTATCGGGCGTGGAGACGAGCTGCGCAAGCTTGCGCAGCTCGTCCTCGCGCCCGATCATCACTGGGCTCGCCCCGCGTCCAGTTCGTGTCGCAGAACTTCGCACTAGGCAAGTTTACCGGCCGGGGCGGACATGCCCCGCCTTGCCGGCCGGGCGCTGGGAGTCCGGCCCGCGCTGGCGACGGCTGCGACGCAGCGCCGCCGCCAGGTTGTGCCTGGATGCCTCTTCGATCATCTCGTTGACGTGCTGCTTGGCTACGATTACGAGCAGATCAGGTTGGGTGAACATGATTGGCTCCTTCGCCGCTGTCGATTGCTCTTCTGTGGTGTCTCTACAATCGGCCAGCGGGCATGGGTGCCACATCGTCAGCGCTTGCGTATCTTGACCGCTCCGGAGGTACCTACCGGCCTCATCGTCGGCCTACGTATACGTAGGGGCCCGGGCTTCGCGAGATCCGACGCAAGCGGACAAACTCGACGTCAGTCTTCGCCGCCCAACAGGGCGATCAGCGTCTGCGCGTTGGTCTGGGCATAGTCCGAGTAGCAGTTGTTCATCAGGACGTGTGTTTCGCCCGTATCGCCCGTATCGTCGGCCAGCCTGCGTAACTTCGGGGACCAGTCCTTGAGTTCCCGGTCGGAGTAGTGGTAGCCGAACTTCTCGTAGATGTTCTTGCTGGTCCATTTGTCGCTGTGGCCGTGGAATCGGACCACCGCGAGGTCCGAGGTGGCGGTCAGAACCGGCGGAATCGACGACCTGTGCCCCTGGGGCATGTCCACACTGACGTACGGCACGTGGTTGTGCCGTAAGAACTCCAGCGTCTCGTCGCGGTTGTCGCCCTCGAACCAGGACGCGTGCCGGAACTCGACCGCCACCCGCAGGGGACTGCACCGCTTCGCCACCTCGAGCAGGTACTGCTTGTTGGACCTGCGGATGGTGAACCACGGCGGGAACTGGAACAGCACCACGCCCAGCTTTCCCGCCTCCGACAACGGCGTGAGCGCCGACAGGAACCGGGTCCAGACCTCCTCGTACGCCTTCGGTTCAAGGTCACCCGGGTACACGTTCTTCTTCTCGGTCTCCGGCCGAAGGTCCTTGTAGATCGCGGACACCTTGGTTGGGTGGCCCGTGAGCATGCTGAACGCCTTGATGTTGAACAGGAAACCGTCCGGCGTCCTCTGCGCCCACAGGGTGGCGGTCTGCTCGGCCGGTGGCGCGTAGTACGTGGCGTCAACCTCCACCAGCGGGAACTGCGTGGCGTAGTGGGCAAGGCGCTTCTCGGGTGTATCGGCGGTGGGCGGGTACCACCCCGACTCGAGCAGGGTCTTGTCGGTCCACGAAGCGGTGCCGACCCGGATCTTCCCCATCCAGACAGTCCACCCCGCCGGTCGCCCCGCGGCAAGCCGGCCGCACGCAAGATCCCCGTGATCATGAGCTGATCGTCGCGAAACAGCGTCGATCATGACCTCCAGGTCATGATCGACGAGGGAATCCGCGTAACCGGGGCGAGTGCAGTGTCGTTGACCATTGTCAGGAGGTTCGTACCCACCCCCGACGCCCCTCTGCCGAAGGATCTGCTGGTCCGTGTCCGCCCCACACGTCAGCACCGCCCACCCGCGCCACGTTCGCCTCGCGCGGGCCGCTGTTGTCGCAATCCCCGTCCTTGCCGCCGCGATCCTGACCGCCGGCCTCTTTGACTGGCGATCTGACCTCCCCGCCGCCGGTCTGGTGGTTACTGTCTGCAATGCCTTCTTCGCGTTCTGTCTGATCCGTCTCGCGTGGCGAACCCACGGCGCGAGCGCGAGTACCTCGTGTCGCAGCGCGGGCCTGCTCGGCCTGGGCCTGATCGCCGTGGCGCTCACGGGTGCCTTGATGGTCGTGATGTTTGCTGGCAACGCGGGCACGGTTGTCATGGTCTCTGCCGTCGCTGGCGGCCTTGGTTTGGCCGCGGCCGCCTTCCTGCCGGCCCTCCTGCTGATGCCCGGAGCCGCGGCCAACCTCGTCGCCCGGGCGCGACGCGCCCTCGACGGAGTCAGCGTCGGCATCTGCCTGCTCTTCACGAGTTGGGTGCTCGTGATCGCTCCGAAGGGCCGTATCGAGAGCATTGGCTTCTGGCTCGCCATGCTCACCTGCAGCGTTCTGGCCCTCGCCGTGATCACCGGCCTTCGTGCGCGATCGGCACGCCGAGCCGCCGTGGCCTGCGCGGCCGGGGTCTGTGCGGCCGTCGTCGGCCTGGATGGCCTCGCCTTCTCACTCGCCCACAACCACCTCGTCGGATGGCCATCGTTCTTCGCCGCGTTCCTGATCGCCGCGCCCATGCTGGCGTGGTACGGCGCCCGGCGGATCGCGACGCCCGAGGAACCCGCCGCCATGGACGCGTCCGCGAGCCTGGCCGGCTACCCCGTCCTCGCGGTCCCGGCGGCGGCGGCCATCGCGGTCGCGTTGCACCGCCTCATCACCGGTGGCGAGTTCGACCGGCCGTCGGTGGTTCTCGGAATCATCGGCATCGCGGTCGTCGCCTTGCGGGAGACGCTCGCCGCGATTGACGTATCCAGATATGCCCGACGAGTGGTCGCGCAGGAGGCGCAGTTCAGAAGCCTGGTCGCTGGCTCCACCGACGTCATCATGGTGCTCGACGGTGAGCTCATGGTGCGTTGGCAGTCGACCGCGGCCGCTCGGCAGTTCGGCCTCTCCGACCAGGAGGTGGTCGGACGCCACTTCCAGTCCATGGTGCATCCCGAGGACGCGGTCATCGTGGCAGATCGTCTCGCCGACGTACGGGCCGGCTTCGGTGCCGATGGCGACCGCCCAGCGCTATTCGAGGCACGGCTACGGGACGGTTTCGGTCGATGGCGCGAGACCGAGTCGTCCGTCAGCGATCAACGCGACGTGCCCGAGGTGGGCGGGCTGGTCGTGCACATCAGGGACATCAGCCAACGTAAGGAAATGGAGCGCACGCTGCACCGGCTCGCGTTCGCCGATCAGCTCACCGGTCTGGCCAACCGCCGGCAGATGCTCCTGTCGATCGTCGCGCAGCGTTGCGTGCCCCGAGCCCGCGGCGCGCTGTTGCTGGTCGAATTGGACGGCTTCAACGCCGTCAACGACGTGCGCGGGTACGACATCGGCGACGCCGTCCTCGTCGAGGTGGCTCGCCGGCTGCGGGCCGGAACCGCCGAGAACGATCTGCCCGCTCGGCTCTCCGGCGACGAGTTTGCCGTAGTGACGGAGGCAAGCCCGGTCCAGGCCTACGCCCTGGCCACCCGGTTGCTCACCATGCTGGCCGAACCGATCATCCTCCCCGGCGTCACGGTCCACCTGACCGCCAGCATCGGGATGACCGATCTCGCCGGCGGCTGCAGCGGCGACGACGTGCTCCGCCGAGCCGACCTGGCGCTGCGTCGGGCGAAGCATCTCGGCCGCGGCCGGGTCGAGTTCTATGACGAGGTGGTGGAGGAGTCGCTGGTCCGCCGGATGACCCTGGAGCAGGAGCTGCCGGACGCGCTGGTGCGCGGTGAGCTGGATCTCATCTACCAGCCGATCCTGGATCTCGTCACGCCTCACCCTCTCGGGGTCGAGGCGTTGCTGCGTTGGCGGCACCCCCGGTTGGGTACGCTCCTGCCCGCCGACGTCATTCCCGTCGCCGAGGATCTCGGCCTCATCGGTGAGATCGGCTGCTGCGTTCTGAACAAGGCATGCCGTCAGCTGGCTCTCTGGCTGCGGGAGGGCCGTGATCTGTCGATGGCGGTCAACGTCTCCCCACGCCAGCTCGATGGCACGGAATTCGTGGGCCATGTCGCTACCGCGCTCGACCTCCACGCGCTGCCGGCAGACCGGCTGGTGCTGGAGCTGGCCGAGGGCGGGCTCGGCGTGGATACGGCCAACGTCCACGAACGCCTGACCGAGATGCGAGCGCTAGGGGTACGCACCGCCCTGGACGAGTTCGGCACCGGCCCCGAGTCGTTGACCCACCTGCGGCGCCTCCCGATGGACATGGTCAAGATCGGCCGTTCCTTCTTCGATGAGACCTCGGAGCACCCGGGGCAGTCCGTCCCGATCATCGACGTCATGGTCGGGCTGGGTCGTCGCCTCGGCATCGACATCGTCGCCCAGGGGCTGGAGGCCCCGGCTCACCTCGAGGTTGTCCGAGGCGCCGGGTGCCGCCTCGGCCAGGGCCACCTCTTCGCTCGTCCGCAGCCCGCGGAGCATATCGAGGCCTACCTTGACGGCTTCCCCGCCCGCCCGGGCTAGGGTGGTGATGCCGTGAGGGAGGGTCATGCGGTTCGACATCACCCAAGTCTTGGACGCGATCGAGCGTCATCTCACCACCGAGGCCGCGCTGGCCCAGGCCGTGGTGGACCTCGGCCAGGTCGCGTGGTTTGACGCGCTCGACGGTGGCCGGTCGGTGAACCTGTTGCGGACGGGCCTGCTCGTCGACGCACTCAGCCGGCATCTGGGCGAAGACGCCATCATGATCTACCCGGTGGCGGGGCGGGAGCTGCTCACCGACGCCGATCTGACCTCGAAGGAACGGATGGTGCTCGGCCGCTGGGCCGGAGATGGCCTTATCGAGGTCGTTGCCACCGTCGGCGACCGGGTGCCGGAGGTGGCCGAACTCACCGGCCTGCCCGTGGTGACCCGCGACGGCTATCCCGGCCTGGAGGGTCGCTATCCGTGGCTGCGCGGCCAACCAGACCGCGTCTTGCGGCTGATCCCGGGCGATGGCGGGGCCCGACTGGTCGGAGGCTCACCGGGACCGGCGCAACCGGGCGGACCTGGGGCCGTTCTACTCGGCCGGGTGTGGCGATGCCAGCGGCGTGACTGCCCAACCTTCGGCGAACGTCGGGGGAGCACGCAGGCCGTCCCGCGCATGCGCGCAGGCGTTCCCGTCTGCCCCCGCCACGACGAACCGCTGATCAATGCGGGGCCTAAGCCACCCGCGGTCACCATGGCACTGATCGTGGATGGCACCGTGCGCGAGAGGTTCGTCGTACGCGCGGGCCGGCCGGTGACCGTGGGCCGATCGCCAGACGACCCCGACGGGCTGATGATCGGCTCGCACCTGTCCGGTGAGGCGGCGCAGATGATCAGCCGCAACCACGCCCGGCTGGACCTGCGCGACGAGATTCTGCTGGTCAACGACGTGTCGACTAATGGCACCGTGATCCGCAGCCGCAAGGGACCATTCTCGGCGGCGGACGAGGTTCACCTCGGCGGCGGGCCTCCGTACCCGCTCAAGCCGTGGGACACGGTTGAGCTGTACGACGGTGTGGTGCTGGCCCGAGCGGACCGGAGCCTGACCAGGTCGGCCGGAGGCCCCGGCTCAGTGATGGGGGACGCGCCGACCATTGCGATGCGACCGCCGCCGAAGGGGTGAAAAAAAACCCCCGCACGTGCACGGGCGGCCGCTCCTCTTCTAGTACGCTGTCCACCGACCGCTGCCCCCAACGGCGCCTCCCCGAAGCGCCAACAGCGGTAACCGCCAAATCACCCTCGGGTGAACCGGGGACCCACCACAGAGCTATGTTGTTCGGCTCCGCCGAAGAACGTGGGGTGAATCCGCGCAAGCGGTAGGGCTATTCCGGGCCCGAACCCGTCAGCTAACCCGGTAGGCGGTGAACGGAAGGGTTCGCCACCACATGGCTGTTAGTCCGACTGCGCTACGCCGACGCCCTGCGTCTCGACGACGTACCGTGCACCGAGGACGCCTGTCGCTGCTCGTGGCCCTCTTCGCCACCCTCCTCGCCGTCTTCGGCCCGGCGGCGCCCGCCCATGCCGATCCCGGGACGACGGACGACGAGGGCGGCACCGCGACGCTGCGGCAGAAGCTGGAGGAGGCCGCTCAGGGCTACTACGACGCGAAGTCACTGCTGACCGCGTCGCAGAAGCGCCAGGCGGCGATCACCAAGAGGCTTCGCGAGGCCGAGCTCAGCCTGGTCCGGCTCAACGCGGAGATCACCACCATCGCCTCGGCCCGCTACAAGGGCAGCCAGCTCGGGGTTCTGTCCGGCCTCTTCACCGGTGAAGGCACGACGGAGACCCTGTTGCAGGGCGCGGCCATCGCGGACTACCTCGTCTGGCGCGACGACGAACAACTGCGCCTTTACCGGGAGGCCCGGGACGAATCGCAGCACCAGAAGGAGCTGCTCGCCGCGGAGATCGCCATCCAGCAGAAGCAACTGGGTGAATTGGACAAGCAGAAACGGGCCGCGGAGAAGGCGCTCGCGTCGGTCGGTGGCATGGTGACCGCGGGCTACAGTGGTCCGGTGCCGGCCGCTCAGCCTGCGCCGCGCAACGCCGACGGCAGCTGGCCCAAGCAATCCTGCTCGATCAACGATCCAACCACCGGCGGCTGCCTCACCCCGCGGATGTTCCATACCCTTAATGAGGCCCGGCTCGCCGGCTTCCTCAGACACGTCAGTTGTTGGCGGTCGCAGGGCTGGGGCGAGCACCCGAGGGGTCGGGCCTGCGACTTCATGGCCACCAGCGGCGGAGCCGCGACCGGATCGGATAAGACGTATGGCAACCGTCTCGCCGCCTGGGCCAAGTTGAACGCCGAGGCTCTGGGGGTGCTCTACGTTATCTGGTATAGACAGATCTGGATGCCTGGCATCGGCTGGCGGTCGTATTCGGGCTGTTGCGACCCCTCCAGCGCGCATACCAACCACGTACACATCTCCATTCTCTAGCCTTGCACCACCTTCGTCGATCTAGGGCGTAGTCGCGTGAGTCGATCACCAATCGCGCGACTACGCCCTAGATCGACTTGCCCGCAACGGTTGCGCGGCGCGACGTCGGCACCCAAGATCGGCGCATGAGGACCGTGCCAATGCGGGAGCGCCGGTTCGACCTGGTGTTCCTGGTGTTCTTCGTGGTCAACGCCAGCTTCATTACTTATGTCGTGGATCTCGAGCAGCTCGTCATCGCGGATCCGACGAACTTCGAGTACCCGCTGTGGCCGCCGCCGCCACTCGTTGACCTCGTGCACTGGTACGGAAGCACCTACGACCCGCTGCTGATGGCGCGCCCGGCGTTCTGGCGAATGACCATCTGGATTGATGTGATCTTCTTCGGGCCCTTCTACCTCGTTGCTTTCTATGCGTTCCTCCGTGGCCGCAACTGGATCAGGCTGCCCGCGCTCGTGTGGTCGGGGACGATGATGGCGAACGTTTTGATCATCTTGATGGAGGAGAAGTACGGGGTGACTCCCGCCCCGAACTTCGGGTTAGTCCTGTCACTGAACCTGCCGTGGCTGCTCATGCCATTGCTGATGATGTGGCGGATGCGCCGCGACGACCCGTTCAGCCGGCCGGTGGCGATGTCGGAGGAGGGCGCGCCGTCGGCCCAGCCGACGGTGGCGGCGTGAGCCGGGCCCGTGATAGGCGGCGCACGGGCTTTCGCGACCGGTATGGGCCGTGGGCCATGGTCGCCGGCGCGTCCGAAGGACTGGGCGCGGCCTTTGCCATGGAGTTGGCCGCGCGGGGCCTGAACCTGGTGCTGGTGGCTCGCCGGCCTGACCCCCTGGCGGCGCTCGCCGCCCGGCTGCCCACCCTCACCCGCACCGTTGTCGCTGATCTCGGTACCGACGAGGGGATCGAGGCAGCCGGCGTAGCTGGAGCGGGCGTCGAGTTGGGTCTGGTGGTTGCTAACGCCGCCTACTCGCCGATCGGCCGGTTCGTAGACATGGTGCCCGACCAGTGGCGGCGGGCGCTCATGGTCAACTGTCACGCTCCGCTCGAGCTCGCACACCGGTTCCTGCCCGGGATGGTGGCGCGATGCTCGGGCGGTTTCGTGGTCATGTCCTCGCTCGCCGGCATGCAGGGTTCGCCGCCGATCACCGTGTATGCGGCAACGAAGGCGTTTGGTGCCATCCTGGCGGAGGGGCTCTGGGCGGAGCTGCGCGGCTCGGGCGTCGACGTCGTCACCTGCGTCGCGGGAGCCGTGGAAACACCTGGACT
>Ga0209859_1000393_pt1 | contig 10516 bp, 10 predicted proteins | sample GWRWS3_50_60_FD_187241 | JGI IMG/M metagenome (GOLD analysis project Ga0209859, IMG submission 187241) | Riverbed sediment microbial communities from areas with vegetation nearby in Columbia River, Washington, USA - GW-RW S3_50_60 (SPAdes)... | ecosystem: Environmental > Aquatic > Freshwater >... | reverse complement strand
TCGGCCAGCTCGGCCATCCACGCTTGCGAGACCGCCACCCGCTCGGCCCAGGCCCCGCTTTGTCGGATGCCAACCACTCGGGCGCCGGCCCGCGGGCCGTGCTCGACGTCGGACTTCAGGATGCCGGCGAAGTCCCAGCCAGGGCGCCAGCCGTCGGCAGCGGTCCCGAGCATCCTCAGCTCGCCCCGATTGATCGAGAACGCACGCACCTCCACTAGCACCTCGCCGGGCGCTGGCACTGGCTCGGGAACGTCGCGCACGGCGATACTGCCGGGAGCCGAGCGGTCTGCAACCAGTGCGCGCATTGGTCAGGCCCTCCGGGATTGTTCGTCACTGACCACCACGGTCACGGGCCAGTCTCCCACCATCCAAGAACCTTGACCAGCATTGCCGATCCATCGTGGTCGCCGGCCTGGTCGAGGGTGACAACTACCACCACGGCATCGTTTACCACCACTGCATCGTTCCAGATCAGATTCGCCCGCCCTGGTCTGCCGCGAGTCGCGCGTTGACGACGCGTCGCCGACTCCGTCCGACTCTGCCGATGACAGGGCGTCACCCCATCCCGTGGTTCAGGCTCCGTCGACAAGGGACTACGGAGTCAGCGAATCGAGGCTCTCCGCACGACTGATCACGGCGAGGAACCGCTCAAGGACGTGGAAGGCGACGCGAACGGCGTTTGGCGTCCGGCGGTGAGGGTCATGGACGGCATGAGTCTCCGGATCCCACAGCGACTGTTGTGTCGAAGAACCGCCCGAGCCTGCCGACGCGGTAGCAGTGTTGCGCTGATCCCGGGCGTGTCGCACCCCGCGGGGGTTATAGAGTCTGTGGCCACAACGATCAGGTTGTGGCCACACCGCTGCGATTGTCGGAGTCGACAAGTGGGTATTACCCCTGTCCGACACGCCGGGCGCGCACAACCACAGGTCGCGCCGGCCAGACATGATGGGAAGCGACCTGCGGCTACTTGAACACTCAGCCGACGATCTGCAGTCCAGCGCGAGGCCACTCGTGACCGACGGCGAAGACGTGGGTGGGAGAGTCGGGTCATGAACGCACGAGCGGGCGGCTTGGTCCTGGAACTGACGTGCATCATGAGTGCGCCGCAGGAGCGGATCTTCAGAACGCTTACCGAGCCAGCCGAGTTAGCGAAATGGTGGGGGCCGCGTGGCTTCACGACGCCCGAAATAGGCCTCGACCTGCGCGTGGGCGGCGGCTATCGCTTCGCCATGCAACCAACCGACGGCGACCTGTTCCACCTCTCAGGCGAGTTTCTCGAGATCGACCCGCCGAGCCGCCTCGTCTACACCTTCCGCTGGGACGAACCCGATCCCGACGACCGTGAGACAGTCGTCTCGCTGTCTCTCGACGACGTCGAAGGCGCCACGGAGGTGTCGCTCCTGCAGGGCGAGTTCGCGACCGAGGCGCGGCTCGCATTGCACCGGAGCGGCTGGACGGACAGCTTGGAGAAGCTACGCGAGCTCATCGAGTCTGGTGCCTAGCCACCGGAGCACGCAGGCGAGGACGGTACGTGATATCGCGGATTCGTCGATGCTGGCGATGGTCCTCGTCCGTCGCAAATCGGTAGTACACCAAGTCGCCCGACGATACCGTGGACCGTCGTCGCGATCGACCCTGAACGTCAGCGCGCAGCGGGCTGTAGGCGCTGGAAGAGCGTCGTTGAGATAGGCATTCAGGAGCGGCAACAGATGGCGACCAAGTCAGACCTCCCATGATGAGCACGCATAACGTTGCGCGCTCATCATGGAGCAAGAGGACATCGATGGCAGGCCGAGGTAGCGTCGCATGGTGCGCCCGATCATGCCGCTGAGAACTAACCGGCTCGTTCTTCGTCGTTGGCAGGACAGTGATCGCGATCCGTTCGCCGCGCTCAACGCGGACCCCGAGGTCATGGAACACTTCCCGGCGCCGCTAACCCGCGCCGAGAGTGACGCGATGATCGAGAAAGTAGAGGCTCATTTCGACGAACGTGGCTTCGGGCTGTGGGCGCTAGAGATCGCGGAGACAGGAGAGTTCATCGGCTTCACCGGGCTGTCCACTCCGCGGTTTCCAGCTCACTTCATGCCGGCCATTGAGATCGGCTGGCGGCTGGCCCGCTCCGCATGGGGTCGCGGATACGCCAGCGAGGCCGCCCACCTCGCACTCAAGTTCGGTTTCGAGGACGTCAACCTGCCGGAGATCGTCTCGTTCACCGCGATCGGCAATCACCGTTCCCAGGCAGTCATGGCCCGCATCGGCATGACGCATGATCCGGTCGATGACTTCGAGCATCCGCTCGTGTCCGAAGGCAGCCGGCTGCGTCGACACGTCCTTTATCGCCTCCCCGCTGAGCGCTGGGCCGCAAGGCCATCAGGCACTGCGACGCGACCAGTAAGGCGTTGACCCGGTGGAAGACAGAGTGGAGTTGGTGGACGTAGCCCCCTCGTGCGTTCGACTGGATCGACTCCGTCGCGGTCGACGTGGACGGCGGACGGCTGGGGTGTTCCTCGAGCCGACCGGCAGGTGGCCATGGCCGAACCGGCCCGGTCACGGCAAACTCCAGGAACTCTCGAAGGGCGTCCTCTACGGCGTTCATCGTGGCGTGGGCTGCCCCGCGCTGGCGCGCGCGCCGCGCAGTCCTGTTCCGACCCCCGTGGGTCGGGCGTTGTGGGGATGTTCGGCGGAGAATCGGTACGAACACCTCGAAGCCGGAGACATCGCTCCAATGGCCGATCCAGGCGGTGTGGGCCAGCAGATGACGAAACGTCATCGTCCGCCACGGGGCCGGGCTGTGGGAGAACCAGCGGTCAACTGTCCGATCCAGCGTGAGCGCACCACGTTCGGCCAGCAGCAATACGGCCACGGCGGCGAACTGCTTACTAATCGATGCGATCCGAAACGGGTCTTGATGCTGCACGGATATCCGGTCCCTCCCGCCTTGGATGGCCGTTACCGAAGCGTTCGCGTGCTGCGATCTATGCCGTACCCATCGCGCCTACGGTGGCCACTGTGCGGCGGTGGGCAGGCTTGAGCAAAGGCGGTAGGCGATGCGCGCAGCGTGTCCGAACAGATCACGATCCTTCCTGCTGGTCGCCGCGGTGGTGGTGCTGGCACTGCTGACCGTCGGCTGCCGGCCCGGGGAGCCCGCAACCAACCTCGGACCCAGCCGTGATGCGGTGTTGGCGGCACACCAGGCGGTGCAGAGTGCCGCGACGAAGCTGCGTACGTCTGATGTCTCGTTCACCATCGACATGTCGGTCACCGGGTGGAACACCTGGCGCACCCACGGCACCGGTCAGATCATGGCCGAGCCAAGCTCGTCGATGGCGGTGGACTTCCCCGGAATGCCCGTGGTACCGCACTGGTTGTACGGCGGCGGCAATCTCCAGATGATCCTGATCGACCAGGCTCTATACGTCCATGCCAGTGCGTTGAGCCCGGAGGCGGCGCGATCGATTGAGGCTGGCGGCGCGCAATGGCAACGAATGGATCTGAGCCATCCGCAGGCCCGCCTTCTTGGCCTCGACACAATTGTCGGACAGGCCAGGCAGTACACACCGGCTCGGCAGTTGGAGATGCTGCTCGCCTCAGCAGATCTGGCTAGCGTCGCTACTGAGACCACCGGCGGGATCGACACGACCCGATACGAGGGCGCCGTGAGGCTGCGCGACGCGGTCAGGCTGCCCCAGTTCGACGACGTAGCAGTCCGTTGGGTCGAGGAGTTCTTCCGCGTGGCGCAGGCCGATCTGGCCCAGTACGTGGTGTGGCTCGATCGCGATCTCCGGGTGAGGAAGGTCTCCGTCACCATGCGAAGTGAAAACGGCGACCTCAACATGACCATGGAGCTGTCCCCGCCCGACTCGTCCATCCAGATCCTCGCGCCACCAAGGTCGGCCGTCGACGACATGGTCATGCCCTAATCACGACATCAGCCGCACGTACGGCGTACCGCGGGGCCTTGTGGCGTTGCTGCACAATGGCCGAGTGCCGATCGATACGAACTTCATCATCGTGCTGAGGGGCTACGATCCCGCGGAGGTGGACGCCGCCGTGCGGCGTGTTCAACAGGCCCTGATGTCGGTTAGCCCAGAGGTGCGTGCCTCAGTGCGGGACGAGCTGCGGCGGAGCGTCTTCCGCGTACGCATACGCGGCTACGATCGGGGGGAGGTCGACGAGTACGTCCGACGCGCAACTGACGACCTCGGGTAACGCGCTCACGCAGGTCGATCGATAGCGTGCCCTTCGTGAGCGCTCACGTGGAGGGGCCGCCGGTTGTCATGGATGATGCGAACGAGCCAAGCCCAGTCGGCTTCTGGGACGCGGCGTACACAACAGACTCAGCGCCGTGGGACATCGGCCGACCGCAGTCGGTCTGGATCCAACTTGCCGATGCCGGGCAGATCACTCCACCGATCCTCGACAGCGGATGCGGCACCGGCGAGCACACGCTCCTGTTGGCCGAGCGGGGCCTGGAGGTGCTGGGCATTGACATCTCGCCTGCGGCCGTCGACGCGGCTAGAGCGAAGGCTACAAGGCGTGGGGCAAACGCAACGTTCGACGTCGGTGATGTGCTCGCACTCGATCGGCTGGGGCGTCGCTACGCAACGGTCATCGACTCCGGCGTATTTCACGTCTTCGATGATTCCGACAGGGCCCGATATGTCGCGAGCCTGGCCGCCGTCCTTGATCCCGGTGGCCTTGTATACGTGCTGTGCTTCTCCGAGCACACACCCGGTACCACGGGACCGCGTCGCGTGACGCAGGCCGAGCTGCGCGCCGCCTTCGCTGAAAGCTGGCAGGTGGAGCGGATCGAAGCCACGCAGCTCGAGGTGCGCAAGGACTATGCCCCCGAGCCGGCGCACGCCTGGCTGGCGAGGATCGTCCGGACGCCCTAGGTGGGGACGGAGTCGTTTCTAGCGGCGGCCGGCGCGGCGCGTCTGTCCGAGACTCATCACGTCTAGCAGATCGTTGATGCCGTCGATGTCAAACTCGTCGGGGTCGAACTCGCCACCCACCCAGGTGGACAGTTGCTCATGCTCCTCATGCGTCGAGTCCGCGAGCACCTCCAGCAGGTGGGCGTATCCCCAGATCCCCCCGCAGTCCTCCGGCGGGGAGGCCCGTCGCCCGCCGTGAAGCACGGCCTGCTTCACTGGCTCGTCGAGGATCTTCTCCACGACGATGTCGTGTTCCCACCCGTCCCCGAAGTCGTACTCATACCGGAATTTGGCGCGCTCTGTCGGAGCCACATCGCTCAGCCGGACGCGTGCCTCATCGCGGAACTGCAATTCGGGCTCCGGCACGCCGTACCTGATGCCACCCACGTCAAAGACGTGCAGGTGATAGTCGTCCCAGCCCATCGCATACTGGATGATCACGTGTAGGTCGGCCAGCGTCGCCGACGCCGGCACCACCAACCGCCGCCAGATCGGTGGCTTGGCGCCGCGCAGGGACACCTTGATCTGGTACGCACCGGAAGGCGCACGCTTGCTCGACGGCGTTCGAGCGGCGGGCACCGGTGAGACCTTCTTCGTTGTGCGGGGTGGCCGCTCCGCCGAACCGCGAGATTTGCCCAGACCCTGCAGAAGCGGCTGCTCCGGTGTCGGCGGCTCTCGCCCGGCGGTGGCCTGCGGGCTCTCGAGCATCGCCCGTACCCGGGCGAGAATCAACGCCCGGAGCTTGGCAAAGTCGGCGCTCACCGGCTCCCCGCGAACCTCATCCGAGGCGGCGCAGGCCGACTCAAGCAGCGCCCGCGCCCTCGCCGGCTCAATCTCCCGGAATGCGGCCAGCATTTCGTCGCTCGTTGCCTCGTTGTGCAACGCCGTGACTAATGTGTCGACATCGTCGACGGCGAAGGCGTCCTTGGCGATGCCGCCCAGGTTGTGGTCGAGGAGCACGCAGAGCCCGTGACGCTGTTCTCCGTACGAGAACTCAACGACCACATCGGCCTGATCCCCGTGGACATCCTCCTGTAGCCAGCACCGGTTTGAGGCCACCTGACCGATCCGTGCGGCCGCCGCCGGCTGACGCACCCCACGCTCCATGAGGGAGTGGGCCGCGGCCGCTGCCGCATCGCGTACGTCGGGCGACGGTGAGATCACGGCGAGCGTGCTCAGTACGAGCAGTCCGAGCGGCGAGCGCCGCTGCGTCGCGTATCGGACCAACATAGCGCCGAAGATCTTGTCCGCGTCCACGTCACCAAAGGACGGCATCGCCCACCACTGCCCGACGATCTCCGACAGCGTCATCTCGACGACGAATGGATCGGGCACATCGTCCAGGCCACGCAGAGCGGTGAAGATCCCGCTACAAATCGTGGACTCGACGGCTTCATCAACGCCGCGTAGCGGCGGCTGACCAGGGCGTCGGGACCGGCCCGACCCTCGTGAATCACCACGACCGCCGCCCCTTGGGCTCATGACAGTCCTGCCTGACGACTCCGCACCCGGCGAGCCTAGCGGCACGAACGACGCTGCGCACCGGACGCTCCGTCGCCGTCCCTACCCAATTCCTCCGCGGGCGACAACCTCGGGTTGTGATCACGCCGTCCGGCGCGATCGAGTGCAGCCTGTGACCGACTGCCGAGCGCATAGCCCGCACCTGTACCAGGATGTCAAGCTATATTGATCATAGGCCGAGATTGAAGTGCATCGCTTGCCGCAGGTCCGACTCGTCGACCTCGCCGAGAGCGCGGCCAGCCAACGAAAACGTATATCTGCCGTGCCCGAGCGGTACCTAACGACTGCCCACGAAAAGCCGCACCCGCCACCCACGCCAACTCCGCCGTTTAACCGACCGGTCGCCAGAACCTCCCCCGTCGGCGAGGAGATGACCACCTCCGCCCCGGCTTGAACATCGGCATATCGGCCCGAGCCCTGACAGGGCATGTTGCCGTCCCAGTCGACCGTGGCATCGTAAAGATCCAGCGTGCCGAAGGCCGTCACTGTCGGTCGCGCGCTTGCGCCAGGTTGAGGATCAGTGACCGGCCACGTTCGCGTTACGAACCAGATGCCAAGGGTTACTGTCGCGGCAAACGCCACGATGAGTCCGAATGCAAGCAGAATCCGGAGCCACGGCCGGCGGTGGACGGGTGGCGGCTTCAAAGCAAGATATGGACCGGGTGGCTGCGTCACGGCTTGGTAGTCTAGCGAATCTCGCCGCGTCGGGTCGGACCTCAGAACAGCGCGACGCCGTGGTCCATGCGATTCGTCAGTACGGGATAGCGGGCTCGCGCGTTCGGCCCACCGCCAGGCATTAAGCTCTTGCGGTGCGACGACACATCGAGTTCGAACGGCTGCACAACTTCCGCGACCTCGGCGGCTACCTCACCGAGGATGGCGGCATGGTGCGCTGGCGATGTCTGTTCCGTTCAGATTCCCTTGGCAAGCTGCGCGGTGAGGACTGGGACCGATTTCTGGCGCTCGGTGTGCATACCGTGATCGATCTGCGCTATCCATGGGAGGCCGACGCGAGCGGCCGGGTGCCCGACGGTGGCGGGCATAGCTACCACAACCTCAGCATCGAACACCGGCCGTACGACCAGGCGGCGCTCGATCAAGACATCGACCCTGTACGCTTCCTGGCCGACCGGTTCGCCGAGGTGGCCCTCGACGGCGTGACGGAACTTCGGCAGGTACTGGAGGTCATTGCCGCCGACGGCAACGTTCCGGTGGTAATCCATTGCGCGGCGGGCAAGGACCGCACCGGGATCGTGGCCGCGCTCGTGTTAGCCCTGCTGGGCGTGTCCGATGAGGACATTGTTGCCGACTTCGCCTTGACTGCGGCTGCGACCGCCCGTTTCGTGGCCGAGTGGCGGGCGAAGAATCCCGGCCCGACGCCGCTCTGGCCCGGCTACGGACAAGCACCGCCCGAGCTCATGCGGACCTTCCTGGCCGAGCTGTCGGCTAGTCACGGCTCGGTACACGACTACGCGATCGGGAAGCTGGGCATCGACGAAGAGCTAATCAGCGTACTGCGAAAGCAATTCGTCGGAGCCTCGGTGCCGCAGCCCGAGTCCTAGCTACGATCCCGAAGGTCGGCGAGGTATGAGGCCGAGCACCAGTGAACAGCCGGCGATGATCACGGCCCCGCCGAGCACCTGCACGACCGAGAGGCGTTCCTTGAGCAGCACCGTACCGAGGACGACCGCGATCACGGTCACGACGAACTCGACGCTGATCGCGATCGTGGCGCCTACCTCGGCGACTAGACGGAAGTACAGCACGTAGGCCAGGGCGCTGCACACGCCGGCGAGCACGACCAGGTACACGTAGTCGAACGGCTGGGGCGTGGTGGGCACAGGGACAACCAGCAGCAGCGGCAACGTCAGGATCCCGCCGAAGACAAACGAGCCGATGGTCTGCTCCCATGAGCCGACCGCTCGGAGGTGCTTGTGTGCATAGTTGCTGCCGAACGCCGCGGAGACCGCGGCCAACACCGAGCTGACGCAGCCGAGCACGAATGTGCCGGTGACCGGCACGGCGGGAAAGCCCACCAGCAGGACGATGCCGCCGAAGCCGAGGAATAGGCCAACCCGCCCCGACGGCGTGATGTGCTCCAGCCCCCAGAACTGGCCAATCACCATCGAGAACAGCGGGATCGTGCCGACGAAGATGGCGGCCATCGCCGTGCCGATGCGTGGCGTCGAGAACGAAAGGCCGATCAGCTGCCCCGCGACGCTGGTCGCTCCCACGACTGCCAGTGGTAACCACCTGCCAAACACCAGCCGCCGCCTGGCCACCACGGCGATCAGCATCAGGATCGCACTCGCGATGAATGCCCGAAACGTGGCGGCGCCGACCCAACCGAAGGCTTGCACCACTTTCAGGACCAGGACGAATGAGACACCCCAAATGACGGACAGGCTGGCGTAGTCGAGGAGCTGCCGCCGATGCACAGAGGGAGGTTAGCCTCCCCCGACAATCCGGGGCCTGCGCGCCAGGTTGTGCTACGGCGCTACCTGCCAGCCGTTGAACTCTGGGTCGAACCTGTGCGCAGCCGGTTGCCGTACGGATCGCGTAGCCCGACCTCGTGTCGTTAAGGCCGGGTTCATGATGGCCTCCCGGGCACCTAGGCCTGCGCCCAGCCCGTGCGTGACTGTCAGCGTCGCCTGAGGACCATGCTGCGTGATCACCGGGCTTAGGTGCGCCCAGAACGACACCCAAAGCCGGTGATCACGGGAGCGTGCCGCGTGCGTCGAGGGACAAACCGGTGGACGGACTTGGTCGGTTGCGGCGATGCTCACCCCCGTGAACCGGCAACTGCCAGGCGGCTCAGTCCTGCGTACCGCCCAGCCCGCCGATCTCGACCGGATCGCGACCCTGCTCACCGAGCGTGGCGAGTCCGCCGACGCGGTCGGCCACCGGCTGGTCGTCGACGATCCGGCTGCGGGGACGGTCGAGGCCGGGACGCGCGTTGGCTCTCGGGCTGCTGCTGGCTATGAGTGGCTGTCAGGCCACACCTCCACCGGCCGCCGATCTGCAACAGCGGGTCGACAGGCACCTCGACTTCCAAGCAACCCGCGCGTTCCAGCCCGCGCGAAGGCCGAGTATCAGCCGCCCGCCCATAGCCGGCGAGCGTTATGGCGTCTGGCACCGTGGCCAGAAGTCACACGGACGTTGGAAGCGGTTGCTCGTCGGTGTGAGCGATCCTGGACAGTTCGCGCCAGAGCAGGCAGACGAAAACCGCTGAGCCGATAAATGCGAACCAGAAGGGCGCCGTGACACCGTAACGGCTGGCCAGCAAACCGCCGATGGCCAAGCCGGCGACCAGGCCGCCATAAACGCTGATCGTGTTCACGCTGCTGACCCGGCCTTGCAGGTGTGAAGGGACAGCCCGCTGCCTGACAGTGATGGACGTTGTGCCCCAGATGAAAGCGTGGGCGCCGAAGACGGCGAAGATCAGGCTGGCAAGCCACGGTGAGGTCGTGAGGGCAAGGGCCATGTGGGTGAGGGTCTCGATGATCAGTCCCGCCCGCATCACGTTGCCCAGGCTCACCCGTCGGGTGATCCACCCATACAGCGCCGACCCGATCAGGCCGCCGATGGCCGAGACCGTGACGAGCAGTCCGAACCCGACGGCACCAAGGCCGAGCCGCTGTTGGGCGTAGAGCACCAGGACCGACCAGGCCGCGCCGAACGTGATGTTGAAGATCAGGATGGTCAGGGACAGTGTGCGGACCGCCGCGTGGTGCACGGTCCACCGGAAGCCCTCGGCTATGTCTCGCCACACGCTGCTCGCCACCGCAGTCGAGTCGCGGCCGTGGGCAGGCAGCCTGAGCCTGGACACCAACAGCACGCCGGCGGCGACGAGGACAGCCTCGGTCACGAAGGGCCAGGCCCGGCCCGCCGCGAACAGGGCCGCCCCGATCGGCGGGCCGACCAGCTGGTTGAGCGTGATGAACCCCGTCTGTAGCCGGGAGTTGGCTAGTGCGAGATCGTCGCGGTGCACCAGCATCGGCGTCAGCGTCATAGACGTGTTGTCAGCGAAGACCTCGGCGGTGGCGAGCAACCCCAAAGCC
>Ga0209859_1000392_pt1 | contig 10520 bp, 12 predicted proteins | sample GWRWS3_50_60_FD_187241 | JGI IMG/M metagenome (GOLD analysis project Ga0209859, IMG submission 187241) | Riverbed sediment microbial communities from areas with vegetation nearby in Columbia River, Washington, USA - GW-RW S3_50_60 (SPAdes)... | ecosystem: Environmental > Aquatic > Freshwater >... | reverse complement strand
GCTGCAGCCCGCCCCGACGAGCGGGAGCGCCACTCGCCGCCGGGCCGCCCCCCTAGTGGCCAGGTCTTGGCGCGCGGTCACACCCGGCCAACGCGAGGCACCTACGCCTACCACCTCACCCGGCCACGCGAGGGAGCCCCGTGCAGCGCGCCGGTCTTGGACCGCGCCGCAGTGGCGTCCTTATACCTCCCCACCCACGCCTACCCGCGAGGGACTGCGGCGCCCGGGGTTGTTAGGGGCAGAGCCCCTAACTCTCTTCAGCAATGGCTGGCAACCCGGCAGAGCCGGAACTGGCAGCCCGGCCAGCTGCCTTGGCCGTTCCGCTGGCCGCGCTGACACGCAGGCGATCGCCGCGTTGCCTGCCGCGTCGGGCGAGCGCGTCTTCGAGCTGGCCCGACACCTTGAACTCCCCTGGGGGAGAGGGCGACAGAGCTGAGGGCCGCACGCCTTTCGCGGCCCTGCGCGCCGGAGCCAGAGGGGGCCTGATGGAGCGTAGCGACCTGCCGACAGCGGACCCCTCCCGCACACCACTTCAGCGCGACACAGGCGCCTGGCCCCTGCCGGCGCAGTGCCTGCCACTGTCTCGCGCCAGCGCGCCAGCGGTCCACGCACTGCCAGCGCAGGGCGCTGCTCCAGGGCCATCCGGCGCGGCGCGGCCTGGCGGCCCTACCCTTGCCAAGACCAGCCGCCGCCCGGGGCACCGCCGCGCCCGCCCGCCGGGGTAGTGCGGACCGGGCCGCCGCTCGCCGCGCTGCCGGGCCGGGCTGCGAGCAGAGCGGCGCGGCGCGGGCGGCACACCGCAGGGGCTGCCGCGCGGCATGGCGTGGCCGCCGGCGGGGGACGCTGGAGGGTGCTGGGGGGCGCGCTCCCGAGCTGGCGGCGCAAAAGTGCGTGTGAATTTCCAATACGTCAAGCCAGGGCGCCGGAAGCACACGATCGCATCTTGTGATAGAGTGGGACAAGTTCGACATGTTGAGGTTGATAGCCGACTGGCGCGTGCGGTGCAATAGGTGTGCACAGCCTCTGCGCATTGGCTTGTCGGCTCGGCGAGATATGGCCACCTATCACAGAGCGAGATGCACAATGGCTTCGGACAGCTCAACGAGACCGGAGAGGGCTTCGCCTGAGGAGGCGATATCGTTTCATCAGCAACCCCACATGTCGGGCGGTATTCTGGAGCGCATCATGCTACAAATGGCCTCGAGCCTCGATCTCGAAGAGGTGCTCACCGCCATCACCCAGGGTCTCGTTGAGGATCTCGATGCCGCCTTCGCCCGGATTTGGCTGTTGGGTCCAGGGGATTTGTGCGACTCGTGTTACAAGGCTGACAACTGTGACAACCGATCGCGATGCCTCCACCTCAAGGCCAGTGCTGGGCTTTACTCCAACACCAACGGTGAGTATCGGCGCGTCCCACTGGGCGCCCTGAAGATCGGCCGCATTGCCCAGGGCTGGGGACCCGTATGGTCCAATGATGTCCTCAGCGATGAGCGCCTCCCCCATAATCCTTGGATGCAGGAGCATGGTCTACGCGCCTTTGCCGGCTATCCGTTGCACTTTCAGGATGAACTCTTAGGCGTCGTGGCCTTATTCAGTCGGCGTCCCCTCACCCAGCCCGAACTCGATCGCTTACCCGTCTTCGCGCATCAGGCCGCTATTGCGATCAAGAACGCACAGCTCTTCGGCGAAGTCAATCAGCTCAAGGAGCAACTCCAAGCGGAGAATGTCTATTTACAAGAAGAGATTAAACTCGCGCACAACTTCGACAATATTCTCAGTCAAAGTTCGGCCATGCAGCAGGTGCTACACAAAGTCGAGCAGGTGGCGGCCACCGATGCCACCGTGCTCATTCTAGGCGAGACCGGCACTGGGAAGGAATTACTCGCACGCGCGGTCCATCAGCTCAGTCCCCGCAAAGACCGCCCATTGGTGAAGTTGAACTGTGCCGCTCTATCGGCCAATTTAATTGAAAGCGAGCTGTTTGGACACGAAAAAGGCGCCTTTACGGGGGCAATCGCACGCCGCAGTGGACGGTTTGAATTGGCGCATCGCGGCACCATCTTTCTGGATGAGATTGCGGATCTCCCGCTCGATTTGCAAGCCAAACTCCTGCGGGTGCTTCAAGAGGGCGAATTCGAGCGCCTGGGGGATTCCCGCACGATTCAGATTGACGTGCGGGTGATGGCGGCTACGAATCGGGACCTGAAACAGGCCATCGACCGTGGCGCTTTCCGTGAGGACCTCTATTACCGGCTCAATGTGTTTCCCCTGGTCTTGCCGCCGCTGCGCGACCGGATCGAGGATATCCCGATGCTCGTGAGCCACTTTGTCCAGAAATATAGCGCCAAGATGGGTAAGCGGATCGAGCACATTCCAAAAGCAGTCATGGAAACGTTGCAAGCCTATGGTTGGCCCGGCAATGTGCGTGAGCTCGAGAACATCATTGAGCGGGCGGTCATTCTGACCTCTAGCTCCAAGCTAGAACTCGACGAGTCCTTCGTTGCAAGCCTCAGGGAGTCGGGCGCACCATCGCGTGGGGGAACGCTGCAAGAGGCAGAGCGCCAGCACATCTTCCAGGCTCTTCAGGACACCGCCTGGCGCATCGAAGGCGCTCGTGGCGCAGCCGTCCGCCTCGGCCTCAATCCCAGCACCCTCAGGTCGCGCATCAAAAAACTGCACCTTACCCCAGTGTAGTCCACCCCGCTGTACCGCACGACCTCAACCCGCCGCGATATATCATAGTTCGCGATATATCGCGGGCCATGCGGTGCTTCCGCGTGATGTTCTCGCCATTTATACACCACCTGAACTGATTCTATATCAATAATCTACATCTTTTTTTCTGCGCCCGCAGTCCTGGTGGCACAGGACTTGCCTTACTCAAGGATGACCGGCCTGACCTTTGGGTCGGTTCAAGGCTCAACCCGAAGACGGTTCTCGGGAGAGTCAACCTCGCTGCCCAGTTTTAGAAGGACAATCGCGACTTTGCATGTAAGAAGGATGTATTGCTCATGGCAGAACGTACCGCCTGGATCATACTGGATGACGACAATTTCGACACTGCAGTACTCGAACACACCGGGCTTGTCATGGTGGCATTCTGGGCCGACTGGCGAGGTGCATGTCACATCATGGCGCCAGTTGTTGAGCACGTGGCGACGGCGTTCGCGGGGCGCATGCAGGTTGGGCGATTGGACATTGATCGCCATCCGCATGTGCCCAGCCGGTACGGCATCCATACCGGCCCCACATTGCTCTTTTTCGCGCAGGGTAAGGTCGTTGATCACATCCAGGGCGTGATTTCGACGCGAGACTTGACCGACAAGCTGCATGCCCTTCTCGACCCACTGGACACCTGAAAGGCAGCCATCATGGCGTTTTTGGTCAACCGTGTCTCACCGACACACCACATTCAAGGAGAAGAAACCATGCAAATCAACTGGACCCGCACCATCCTTGCCGGCTTGGCTGGAACGCTCGGATTTGATGGGCTCGGATTTCTGCTCACGGGCCAGTGGTGGGATATCCCCAGTCTTCTGGGCGCGAAGATGGGAACCGGATTGCTCAGTGGCGTTCTGGCACACTATGGCAACGGCGCCATTTTAGCCATTATCTATGCCAGCATCGCGCCCTCCCTCTGGGGCCCCAATTGGACCCGCGCGCTCATCTTCACCAGCATCGAAACGATTTTCGGCGTGTGGTTCTTCATGCTACCCCTGCTCGGCTTGGGTGTGGCTGGCATAGAAGCCGGCGCCTTGATCCCGGTTATTACGCTGGTGCGCCACTGGGGATTTGGCCTCGTCCTCGCCGGGCTGATCCCGCCCTCCCAACCGGTGACCGCTCGACAGATGACGGGCCGTGTGTCTGTCGCAACCGCATCCTCATCTGGAACGATCGCCAAAACCGTCTTCCTCAACGACAAGGAGTACGATGATGTTCAAGAGAGACACCGCTGTTAAACACGTCCTCGCGGCGATTGCAGTCATCACGATCAGCCTGGCCATGATACCGGTGACCGACGCGAGTGCAGCGACACCCACGCACTATCGCACGGTCACCATTGATGGGATCGACATCTTTTATCGTGAGGCGGGACCGAAGCAGGCCCCCACCGTTGTGTTACTCCACGGCTTCCCCACGTCCTCGCAGATGTTCCGCAACCTGATCCCGGCCCTGTCGGATCAGTTCCATGTCGTGGCTCCGGACTATCCGGGCTTTGGCCACAGCGCGATGCCAACGGTTGAAGCGTTCGACTACACGTTTGACCATCTGGCGGACATGATGGATCGCCTTGTACAGCAGCTGGGCCTGACCAGGTACAGCCTCTATGTGATGGATTACGGCGCCCCCATCGGATTTCGCCTAGCCGTCAAGCACCCTGAGCGCATTCAGGCCTTGATTGTCCAGAATGGCAACGCCTATGAAGAGGGACTCCGCGAGTTCTGGAAACCGTTTCGGGCCTACTGGAACGATCGCACCGAGGCGACTGCAGCGCCGCTAAAAAAGTTCCTGCATCTGGAAGCTACCAAGTGGCAGTATACCCACGGGGTGCGCAATGTCGAGGCCATTAGTCCCGATAATTGGATCGTCGATCAGTCTTTCCAGGATCGACCCGGCAACAAAGACATTCAGCTTCAACTCTTTTACGATTACGGCTCCAACCCGCCGAAGTATCCACAGTGGCAAGCCTATTTCCGTGAGTATCAACCGCCGACGCTGGTGGTCTGGGGTCAGAATGACCACATCTTCCCCGCCGAAGGCGCTCAGCCGTACAAGCGAGATCTGCACACCATCGAGTTTCACCTCCTCGATACTGGGCATTTTGCTTTGGAAGAAGACGGCGACGTCATCGCCAGGCATATGCGGCAGTTTCTCACGAAGCATGTGATGCAGAGTCAATAACTCCTGCGGGGCCGGAAGCGTTATGAACGACCTCCCGGCCCCATCCATTGGTCAAGAAAAGGAGCCCGCTCATGACACGACCGGTTAGTGACATCGCGTTTACCCCCACGGTGAAAGCCTTGCAGGTCCAACACGGCTCCCGCGACGCCTATGCTCGGATGGAGCGTGAAGGTGGATGGGAGCAGGCGATTACCCCCGAGCTGGAAGCTTTTATCGCCGAGCGGGATTCGTTCTACCTGGGCACAGCGAACGCCGAGGGGCAGCCCTACATCCAGCACCGTGGCGGCCCCAAGGGGTTCCTGAAAGTGGTCGACGACCGGACATTGGCCTTCGCGGACTTCCGGGGCAACAAGCAGTACATCACGATTGGCGCCCTCGCGGAGAACGACAAGGCGTTCATCTTTCTGATGGATTACGCGGGTCGCAACCGCATCAAAATCTGGGGTCGCGCCTGTGTGGTCGAAGATGATTCCGCATGCATCGCACCGCTGGTTGACCCACAGTACCAGGGACGTCCAGAGCGCGCCATCGTGTTTACGGTTGAGGCCTGGGACGCCAACTGCCCGCAACATATCACACGGCGATACACGGAAGACGAGATCGCCGCCACCCTACAGTCACTGCGCGACCGCATCACGGCCCTTGAAGTGGAAAATCGCACCTTGCGTGACGCGGTTGCGGCGTCGCCGCTGGCATAAGGAGAGAGCCTATGAAAAATGGTTGAAACTTTTCGGGTATCCACGTAACGCGGGACATTGCTGTTGATTGTCACAATTAACGTCGTTTTTCCGCCAGGATTGCTGTCGCCAAATGCTGCAAAGTATTGTTCGAGCAGGAAAAGGGAGAAAACTCCTCTGACGCATAATGTGTCGTGTCTGCTGGAGGTAACGGTGCGCATTTTTTTCCTGCCCTCTTTGTTGATGGCAGGCGCCATTTTGACGCAATTTGTGTCGCCTATGCGCGGGAAAATCTGCGCGGCGTCTTGGTGCAGCACAGCGTTTGCAGGCGCGACAGGTTATGTGGCACAGACGGGGCACCCGCCTCTCATCAGGCGATGCCACGCCTGCCCCCAGATGGCAGGAGGTTGAGCGCTCTTTCGGACGCATTGCGTGACGTTTCTGCCAGAAAACCTGTCGCCACACGGAGAAAAAGCCTGTGTGAACCGCTCGATGCCTACGAAAAGGACAGTGCATGATGTCACGACAGCTTATGTGTCAGAAACTGCCACCGGAGTCCTCCGGGCTAGAAATCAAAGCGTGCCCGAAATATCAATAGGTTGCGGACAAATCGAACCTGAGTATCTCCGCGACAGGAATCCTGTCAAACGCGAAAAGATTCCTGACAAACAACAGCTTTCCATCTCCTGGTTGGTAAGGATACCCCCTGTACTATACTACGGGGTCAAGGGATGGTGATGTGGCCCCCGGAAGTCATGGAACAATGTGCGTCGCTCAGGAGGGTGCCAGCAGCCTGATACAGCGGGAGCCTGCTTCTCCTTCCTCCCGTCCCGTCTTCCGTGCCCTGGGGAAGCCATTACAGACGCCCCTGGGCTTGCCTCCACTTCCGATACGAGACCACGGTGACAACACCGAGCACCACGAGCGCAGGCAGCAGCACATAGTCAAGGTAAGGCGTGAGGAAGCTCAGGCCCACCAGGCCGAGCACGATCACCAGGAGCGGGGTAAAGCAACAGAGGGCCACCACGGCTGTCCCTATGGCCGCCGCCATCCAGGACTTTCTGGAGCGCTTCTGGCGTTCTTGCATCTGCGTATCCCTCGTGTTGACCTGAGACGTCCTCGGGGAAGCTTCATGTGAGGAGCGCCCCGAAGGCTGCCTTGCCGACCTCAAGGGCGTCCGCCAAGCGGAGGCTTGTGCCCCGTTCATGCGGAGCCGTGACACGCCATGCCTGCAGGTGGCCCTCATGGCAAAAGAAATTCACCAGCGGGCAGCGTACCTCCGCCACACAGTGCCCCTCCCGTTCGGAGGACCAGACAACGATGGTCGAGGGGGCAGCCCTGTGGAGCAGGCCGCCGTCAATGTCCACGGTCACTGGTGTGTGGCAGACAAAGCACGCCGAGCGAATGCTCGCCCCCTGGCCCAGCATGAAGGGGATACCTAGGGCGTCAATGGCGCACATGGCGTAGAGCGTGGTGTGCCCTCCGATCTGCACCTGATGCGCCGTCGGCCCCCCCGAAAAGGGATAGGCACTGACGATGTGCATCGTCTCGTCCTGCCAGAGGATGAGGTCAGACGCTGCCAGCGTGCGGCATGCTGCACACACAGAGGCGAGTGGCAGATCGAGGGCCTGCGCCAGCCCCTCGACGCTGGGGGCTGTACCAGCGTGCGCGAAAGCCGTGAGAATGGCTTTTCTGACGGCATGCTCGTGCGGACGCAGGTCCGCTCGTCTGAGCCTTGCTGCAATGTCATTGCTTCTCCCCACACGTTGCTCCTGCATGCCGTCCCCTCCCCATGGCGGGTGGAAGCTCTCTCCCCTACTAATGGCGCCTCGCGGCAAAGCCGACCTGCTTCACGGCGGCCAGCATCTGCGCTTCCGTCACCCGGTGTGCGTCATAGGTTACCACCGCCTGTTTGGTCGTAAAGCTCACCTCCGCACGTCTCACCCCTGCAAGCCCTTCCAGGGCTTTCTGGACCACGAGCGGTCAACTCGCTCAGGTCATCCCTTCGATGTCCAAGACGACGTGCGTCTCTTCAGCCGGCTCCTGTTTCGTGAGCGCCATGATGGCCAGCCCCTGCGGGCTGCGCTCCAGCGTAAACCGCACGCGGTCACCAGGGGCAATCCCCGTCAAGAGCGCTGACGATGCCACCGGGAAGGCCATCGTCATGGGGCCCATCAAGCCGTGAATGTCCCCGTGGTTGATGGTCAGCAGGTGCGTGGCAGGGTCGACGCTCACGATTGTCCCTGCGGCCTCGTAGCGCTCCACCTGGGCTGCGGCCGAGACCAGCGCGTGTGTCACAAGGCGTGATGCCGCGGCGGGAAAGGCGACGAGCGCGACCTCGCCCAGGAGGACGACGGTGGCCAGGCCAAGCGCCACGAGATTGAGGCGACTCCCAGCCATCGTGCAGAGGATGGTCCTACAGCGGCGCCGCTCCCGGAAATACAGCACGTATCCTCCCGTCACCCCCAGCAGACCGAGCGGGAGGAGGATCCTTTGATAGCGCATGGTGGTGGCCATAAACGCGCCGCTGCCAAGCCCGAGTACGAGGACGCTCAGGGGCGGTAAGCAACACAGCGACGCCGCAAACGCCCCCACCAGGCTCACGAGCGCCGGCTTGATGGCTTTGAGATGCATCGTGCCTTCCTCCCTTGCTTACACCGTACAAGCGGTGCCACAGTAGTCCCAATGCCAGGGCGCGGCCGGATAGCCGCGCCAAGCGGCGCGCGTGCACACCCCGGGTGAGGCGTGGCTGCCGGGGGGTGGCGCTGGGGGGCTCCGAGGGGGCACTCCCGCGTCCGCCTTGACGCAGAGATGTCCAGGAGTGCTGGCGTCATGTCGTCCTGGGCGCGGTGCAGAGCACGTGCTCTTTCAGGAGGGTTTTCACCACCCGGCTGACGTCGCCAAGGCAGCAACTCCCCGCAGGGTTCTTGACCTCGCACGCGCAATGGCCAGCGGGAATCTCGGCCGTGATACGCGCCACCACCGTGGAGTGACCCGTGCGCGCAATCTCCTCACGCGCGGAGGCCACCGTATGTCCGAAGCAGTAACAGATCGGGATCGGGTCTTCCTGCGCCTGTTTGATGAACCGGATACGCTCGACCGCGTCCGGTGCGAACAACCGGAAGCCGCCACGGCTCCGCCCCGCGCGCGGCAGCAGTTTGCACCGCTCGTAGTAGCGGATCGTATCAATACTGACGCCGCATTGCGTCGCCAACGCGCCGATGCGCAACACTGATGGCACCATGTCGGCTCCTCCTTGCAGTCGCACGAGACTATTCTACACTCTGGACTTCACTCCAGAGTCAAGAGGGCCGGGCAGGCATGGCTGCGGGGCAGGCGATGGGCGCTTGCGAGTTGCCGCCAAGCGCTGATGCATGCAGGAAGGCAAGAGAGTCTCTGGGCGCGAGGCACCCACCGGCCGCTGGCCACCCCCAGGGCAGGCCAGGCGCAGGATACTGGGTGAACGTAACGTCCGCCGTCCAGCCCTGTCCCGCCGTCTCAGGCCTGTGTGCCAAGCCGCGCGCAGCGCCGCCGCCCGCAGCCAGTGGACGCCGCCGCCCGCAGCTGGAGCGCGAGCACGGCGACCAGCGACTTACCGCGCTGCCTTGGGGTGGAGTGCAGGGGTATGCCGCCGCGCCTACCGGTGCCCGCCGCGTAGTTCGCGGGGCCCACCGCCGTGGTGTCATGACCACGTGTCCCTGCGGAGCGCCCCAGTGGCCTCACGGAAAAATTCTCATGCGTGCCCCTTGACCTTCCAGCGTATGGAACCTGTACCTTTGCTGGTGGAGACCACAAAAGGAGGGACGGCTATGGAGCGACCACTGACCATCGGCCAGCTCGCCCACGCCACCGGCGTACCAGCAAAAACGATTCGCTACTATGAGCAGGTCGGCGTGCTGCCGGCGCCACGCCGAAGCGCTGCAGGGTACCGGCACTACGCCCGACACGCTGTCCATCGGCTCCTGTTCATTCGTCGCGCGCGCGCACTCGGGCTCTCCCTCGCCACGCTCACAACGCTGACGGCGGAGCTTGACAACGGGGCATGTCTGACCATGCGGCCCCGACTGCACGCCCTCGTGACCGAGCAGTTGCATACCGTGCGACAGCAGATCGCCGAATTTCAACTGCTCGAGCGGCAACTGGCGCAGGTGCTCCAACGGCTCCAGACGGCCGCGCCCGGGTCGCACGCTGACGGGTGTCGATGCCTGGACAGCGCCACCCCGGAGGCCCAGGAGCCACTGCACCATCCCCCACCCTTACCATGGAAAGGACAAGCGATGCCTACCTCGACGTTGGAACCCTTGACGATACTGGCCCCCTCGCCGTTGTCCGAGACCAACAGTGCCGGCGACGAGCATTGTGGTTGCGGCTGTGGCTGTGGGGTGTCCCTCACCCAGTTAGCACTTCCACAGGACGCCATGCGGCGCAGAGGAGACGCCGCCAGCGCACCGCCCACGCAGCCGTAAGGCACGTGGGCAGGTGCAGTGGCGATGTCGTGCAGCCACAGGGCAGGCAGTGTGCCTGCCCTGTCACTGGTCCTGGTCATGATTCTATCGGCGTCCGTAGGCGCCGGAGGCACGCCATGCGCTTCCATGCGGCACTCCCTGCCAGGGGGCTCGTCCCGACGCTCACCCTGGCGACGTTCGTCAACCACCTGAACGTGATCGCCTGGAATCCGTTCCTGCCGTTTATCGCCGCCGAACTCGGGGTCACCGTGGCACTGCTCGGGCAGGTGCCAGCACTCATGATGCTGCTGGCCACGTCCCTCGGGCTGGTGATCGGCCCGCTCGCCGACCACTATGGGTATCGTCGCACCTTGCTCGTCTGCCTGCTGGCCGTCGTCATGAGCAGCCTGACGACCGGGCTCGCGGCCACGCTGCCCATCCTGGTCCTGGCAGCTCTCGTCGGCGCGGTCGGCCGGGCGGCCATCATGCCGGTCGC
>Ga0209859_1000391_pt1 | contig 10525 bp, 9 predicted proteins | sample GWRWS3_50_60_FD_187241 | JGI IMG/M metagenome (GOLD analysis project Ga0209859, IMG submission 187241) | Riverbed sediment microbial communities from areas with vegetation nearby in Columbia River, Washington, USA - GW-RW S3_50_60 (SPAdes)... | ecosystem: Environmental > Aquatic > Freshwater >... | reverse complement strand
ACTCGGTGAGCCCATGCGCGACCAATGCGCCGGTCGACACGACGATCTGGACCATACCGAGATCCAGCATCGCGCTGATGATCTTCCCCATCTTCGCGATGGTCATCGCGCCCGACAGACTCATCACGACCACGCAGTCCGGGTCGCCGATCATCTCCGACAGCACCGCATAGGCCTCTCCCAGGCGCCGGCCGCCGAAGGCGGTTTTCCCCATCGCCACCAGGAGATCCGAGAAGGACCGAATCTTCTCAGGGTCGAGCGGCTCTAACGGCTCCAGCCCATCCTGGGCGCCGTCGTGAAATTCGCGTGGTTGCATCCCACACCTGCCCTCTTAGACACACGGACTCACGTTTCGCACGACTTACTTATACACAACCGCTCTCATGCGCGTCAATCGTCTCAGCCTCACCGCACCGCATGTCCGCGCGTGAACACATGTCTGTCGAGTAAGACCTCGGCGGTCCAACAACACTGGCTCGTCAGTCCCGCGAGGTGTCATACGCTCGCCTCGGTCGAATAGGCTCGCGTCTCGGTGAGGATTCTCGATTCATTGTGCCTATGGCATCACGTCGTGAGTGTCTCGCGTTGAGCACGGTTCCGCAGAGTTTGACTGAATCGCTTTGCATCAAGAGATTTAATTGAGGTAACATGCGCTCAATCGTCTCGGCGGAAGTGTCGCGATGGACTGCCGACAAATAAACAAGAGCGGACCGCCTCATGCGCGCCGGGCGCCCGATTGGAGAGTAGGACTGCTCCTCGTCATGGGTCTGTGTTACCTCGTGGGGTGCGCGACACAGGGGCTGGTGACCGTGTTACCGAATCGGGACGCCACCATTGGAAAGAGCAAAGAAGCCCTGTTGGCCTGTGCCGGTGAACCGACCCGTCAAACGGTCGAGGGCCATAGTGTCATTTTCCTCTACTACAAAGAGGCTCAGATGCTACAGGAATCTTTTCCGGGATCGAAAGGAAGTTTTCCACGGCCTCACCATGGCTGCTGGGCGAGTGTGCTTCTGGAAGGAGATCAGGTCTCGGACATCGGCTATCAATCCGTCCCGAGTACTATCGACGCCCTGAACCACTGTGAAGCCATCTTTGCAGCCTGTAATCCATAGTGATCATGGGCCGGTCCTGTTGGAGACTCCAGCCGAGCTGAGCAGGCAAGAGTCTCGCTCCTGGAAGATTTCGCTGGACAGACCTTCATCCCGACTGTACAAGGTCATTCGCGGCTCCGCGGCTTTCGCTCCCGTGAAATACTGGAGCGAGCGCGAGAAGGGAACCGTTGCGTGGAGGTAGCCCGTGGATCCCGGTGGTAGGCAATCCTTTTTAGCGACATGCCTGCTTAGGGAGTCCTGCGCGTCCAGAATTCCCGTTTCAAGCGCCCGCCGCATCGCCTGACCCAATTGGCTCGGTGGCGGCTCTTGTTCGGTCCACGCAGGGCGGATCGAGGAAGGGCGACATCGTGGCCATCTTCACCATCAAGCAGAGTAGCCTCATATTCAAGATCTCAGGGGCGGCTCCTGCCCGGAGGGTCTTCCTGTCCATCGGGGCCGGGCTTGCCGTATGGGCCTGGCTCCTAGGTCCAGCGTTCGCGTTGGAGAAATATGGTCGGCCGCTTCCTTCCCTCGAGGAGCAAGGGGACACGGCCAGGGAGGCGGAGGAAACATTGTTCGGAGGCTATTTCCTGACCGGCGTATTTGTCTCGAACCCGACGTTTGCAGCTCGGCCCGACAATACCGGCCTCGTCGGATTGCGCCACATGCTTCATTTGGAAACGGACCTGTACAAACAGTATCTCACCTTCTACACCGATCAGAATTTCTTCTCCGATCGCAAGGAGGGCTGGATCATACTCACCGAGTGGGATATGACCTACGCCCTCACCGGGTTGATTGATCGTTGGGGCTGGCGGATCCAGTATGAGCGCGATGCGCCGCTCGATCGGAGTGGCCTCAAACAAATCTATGCCGATGCCCTACTGACCGGCCGCTTTCAAGCCGCTGATGATCTTTCCTGGTGGCGGCAACGGTTTCCGAATCAGAATCTTAATGCCTACGCCGGGTTCGGCTGGTTGTTTCACAACAGCAACTATTTCGCGCGACCGGATAACACCGGCAGAGCCCTGTTCCGGTATGTGGCGCATTTGGACGCAGACCTCTACAAGAATTTGGTTGTCTTCTTTGGAGACATAAATATGTTCACGGACCGAGAGTTGGACAATAAGCTCAGCCCCACCGAATTAGATTGGATTTTGGGCCTCGCGTTTCGCTGGAAGGACCATTATGAATTGAGTGTGTACCGGGAACAGGATCGCTCGTTGGACCATCCAGGCACGCTGGTGCAGGAATACTGGGCTGTGCAACTCCGGTTTGCGTTCGATGTACCAAAACTAAGCTTCACGCGAGAGCAGGGCTCACAGGGGTTGCGGAACGGCCCATGAGATCCTTTCCAGCCCGCTCGCCTTCCTCGAGGGAAAACAGCTCAGCGGTGTCTTACTCTCACGGCAAGAAAAATGACTTGGCGCTCGACTTCGCGAGCGCGGGGTAGGCTCAAACTGGCCTGCCATGGGCCCCTCGACCTGGCTTGTGGCACTATTCGACGCCCGGGAATTTGTAGAACAAAGGGTGGCCTGCCATGAGCAAGCCCTGAGTCCATCGAAGGGCGCGTCGAATGGTGGTCCCAACGGGATTCGAACCCGTGTTTGGGCCTTGAGAGGGCCCCGTCCTAGGCCAGGCTAGACGATGGGACCAGCCGGTCGTGATTACCGCGAAGAGAGCTTTGCGGAGGGAGTGAACTTTAGCACAAGGGGTATGGGATTTCAACGCGGACATACCACCGGAGAGAGCGTGAGTGGGTTATCGCTCCCTCAAAGGTGCAAATAGGCCTTGATATCCGCGGTCGTCCATCGCCGAATGCCTGGTATTCCATCAAAGGCCTGGTCGTTGGACCAGATCCCATCATTCTCACGAGCAAGCGCCAGGGCCACAAACGGCACATCATTCGGATCAACACCACCGATCAGCTCTTCTGCCGCCTGCATATGGGATCTAATCTCCTCTTTCGGTACGACGGAAATGGACTCGAGGAGGATAGTGAGTAGTAAGTCAATCTCTTCTCCTCGCAGACGTGCATGCCGAGCAATTTTTGTCCGGTGCTTGGTGATTTCCTCGAGGGCGTATTCGGGGAGGAGAAGTTCGAAGCCAGGGAATAGGAGAATTTCCCTGGTCAGAGAATCTTTCATTAAGGCGGCGATCAGGACATTCGTATCAAGGATCAACCTCATCGCGTGCTGCGTTTGACGTACCGACGACGTAGCCCGGCCTTGACCTCCCGCCCGATCGTTTTGGCCGCCTCAACGGTCAATGCGCTCCGAGAGGCCAGTCGGTCTGTGAGCTGCACCTTGCGCGCATACTGCCACAAGGCCTGCTCCGCCACACGCGTCCACGGGATCTCGCGATGACGTTTTAAGATAGCGCTCAATTCCACGGGCACTTCAAGAACGAGCTTGGATGCGTCAGCGCCTTTTCGCCCCATAAGAAGATTTCTCCTTATTCAACACTTGGCAGAGGTAACCTACTTTACACCAACTGAACCGCCATCACAAACTGTTCGCGAGCGCCTGCCTGGGAGGAGCGGACGATTCGAACCCGTGTTTGGGCCTTGAGAGGGCCCGATCAGCCCGGATGAATCAGGAACGTCGTCGCGAGGCAGCGGAGACCGAAGGCCTCAGCGGCTGCTCGCAGGCGAGGACGACGCAGGCGTACTCTCTGCAGTACGTCGAGGAGGCTGAGCGAGAACAGTCGCGCCGGGCGAGAGGATCGGCTGCCGCAGTAGATGTTCGTGATTCATCCGGGCAGGGCCAGGCTAGACGATGGGACCAGCCGGTCTTCGATTGAGAGGGGGATCTGTCGAATGGGGCCGCACTTTATCACAGGGTCTGCGGGATTTCAATGAGACGAACCGGACTGGAAGAGCCGCGTGCGTCCGAGGGTGTTGAGGCCGGTGGGATGATCCGAGCGTGCCGCGAGAATCAAAGGACTCGGCCCGAGAATGTCTCCCGCCTTCGCACCCCCGGAAAGATGCTTGACTCCTCCGGGACACCTGGACCAACATCGACCAGGCGCAAGGGAGAGAAGAGAAAGATTCTGGCTAGCGAGGTGCGAGCAGGTGAGCACGCACAAGGTACGAAGTACAGGCTTAAGGACGCTGGTGGTGGCGCTCGTTACGCTGGCTGCGCTGGCCGGCTGTGACCTGGAACGAAGCCGGCTCATGAAGGAGAAGTATCCCGCCTACCCCGAGCACATCAAGCGAGCCATCGACCAAGGCTACCCTGTGCATGGCATGGATCATGACCAGGTCTACCTGGTGTTCGGCGAACCCATCTGCAAGAAAACCATTCAGTACCAAGGCAGGCCCGTCGAAGTGTGGCTCTATCCTCCCGGCGGGAGGAATCCCTGCGACACGGCTGAGTTTCGGGTCTATTTCGAAGACGGCGCGGTCACCTCCTGGCAACGGGTGCAAGTGCCATCGGGAGGAGGATAGGCGCTGCGGGGTGCGCCCGTCATGCCATGTTGTTGATGATCTCACTCCCAAATGCCAAGCACTTGATCTCCTCCACATCAGTACGACCCTCTTCCTTCATCAGCCGGTCGAAGTCGTAGGTGACGGTCCCAGCGTTGATGGCCTTCGCCATCCTCTTCTCGATCAGGCGAGCCGCCTCGCCCCAGCCCATATACTCCAGCATCATCACGCCCGCTCGGTGGCGCTGGACAATGGCGTTGATCTGCGCCGGAATCGCCTCGACCACGAAATTCGGCCACATCGGCAAAGTCACGAACCGGCGGCCTTCGTGCCAAAATATTCCTGTCGACTCACCGCCACGTCGGAGACAAACATCACGCCGGAATAGCGGTCGAACAGCGGACGCAGCCCAGCCAGGATCGGTTCCACCTTCTCCACCGGCACCACCGCCATAATCATCACCAGGCTCTCCAGCTCGCTGAACATGAAATGGCCTTCGTGAAGTCCGTGATGGCCTTTGCCGGAGACATTGCCGATAATCGTGTATCCAGTCGCCTGGACCTTATCCAGCAACTCGGTCACAAATGCCCGGTGCTCACCCGAGACGATCACACGGACTTCTTTCATGGGATGCAGCGTCAACCCGCCCATAATCAGCACTCCTTTCACTATGCCGCACGGGGACAGACCCATGGCCCGTTGCATCGGAAGAGCAACGGGCGCCCCGAAGGGGGTCAGTCCCCGGCCACGCGGCGCCACTCGCCTGCCGGCAGATACCGGTACAAGGCGCCTTCCTCCCGCTCCACGGCGACCAGGTGGACCCACCCATTGTGATAGAACCGTTGCAGAACCTCATGGCGGTGAATGAGGGCCTCGATGCGCGCGCGCGGCGCCTCGATGAGTGTCAGCAGGCGCGTGGGCTCATGGTACGGGACCTCCCCATTCATCACGGTCTGCCAGGCCAGTCCCGTTCGGAGGTCGCTCTGCATCCCGGACATGACGCCGATGCGGCCCACCACGTTGTGATAGATCTTGCTCCCGCTGCCGTACACGTCGTTGTCCACGGTGGAAAAATAATGCTCCATGTTGATCCATTGGGTCACCACCTGCGGGGCGGTCATGATGATCTCCAGCAACCGGCTGCTCGGATCCTCAAGGTAGTCATACGAGTGAAGAAACGTGCGCCCCTCCAGATTGAGCCCCTTGGTTACCTGGCGCCGGGCAATGATGAAGGCCGCGTTCCCGGACAGGCCCCACTCCGGCCGAACTTGGCTCCAGTCGGCGCTGCGCCGGCGGACATGAGACACGGCTTGCTGTGGCGGCAGGGCGGCGGTCACTTCCGGCAAACGGGCGCAGCGCTCCTGGCTGGTGAGCTGACCGGCCTCTTTGAGGTCCTCGAGCAGCCGTGCTAGATCCTTTCGGTGGGTGGGCGGCACATCTTCCAGATCGAAGAGCTGCACCTCGTCCGTCGTCGTGTCAACCTGACCGGCCACAAAGTGGGTGTCGGAGGGAATCTCAATACCGTTCTTGGCGAGCCGCTCCCGCACCTGAGGCTTATTCGCCATCGCGGCGAGCAGGCGGGCGTTCGGTTTCCCCTCGTTGCCCCCGCAGGCCCCACAGTCAAGCGCGGCCTCAAACGGGTTGTTGTCCGAGGTGCTCCCGTGGGCGCACAACAGGACGAGGCGCGCGAAGTTGCGGGTCAATCCCATCATCCTCAGCGCCGTCTCGACCGTGAAGACCTGCTCATCAAGCGTGAATCCCGTCCGCGTGATGCGCTCCTTCTGCACCGATGCCCAGCGCTGATCAATCTGGTAGTGCCGCCGCAGGTCCTCGATGAAGGCCGTCACCTCTTCAGCCGAAAGATCCGCCACCCGGCCCGACTCGTTCATGAACGGCCCCGCCGATTCCTCTCCGTTCAACGCTCGCCGGCGCAACGCCTCGATCAGTTCTGGGGAGACCCGCGAGCCGTGCAGGCCGAGCCGCTCCTGCAACGCCAGCCGAATGACCGCGCGCTGCTCACTCGCCACCATTTCTTCTGCTTCGCTCTTGGAGAGCTTATCAACCGTGAGGGTGGTGGACACAGGAGGCGCCACGATCCGTTTGAACCATCCGCTCAGCTTGCGATACCACACCGGGAACAGGGTTTTCCCCACGAAGGGCAGGCAATAAAACCACCCCAGCGACTCCACTATGACATACGGCGTGATGACATGCTCTTTGAGGTCGAGCAGGAGCGCATGCCCCGCCTGGACGAGCCGCGCGCCCGTGCGATGCCGCGAGAGCATGTCGCCGTGATAGGAACGGGGAATCTCGCGCACGAGGTTACGTGCTTTCATGATGGCGGGATACTGATCGGTGTCATGATGGCTCCCCAACGCGCGGTAGCGGATGAAGCAGATGAAAAATCCGGCGAAGCCGAAGGTTTCGTAATCCCCGATGGGCTCGAGATGGCGACGCAGGGGCTCGGAGCGCACATCGAGGCAGAATACCGCCTGCGCCTGGGGCCGCACCTCTATAGGGGCTCGCGTCGCCCCCTCCGTGGGCCAAGCCCACGGAGCCTTCCCTTCTCGCTCGCTTTGCTCGCTGGGTAGGTTGGACGGACCCTGATCGGGGGGAGCCTCATAGAGTCTGCCAAGGTTGGGCCGGAGTTTCTCTAGTAGCTGCTGCTGATACCCTGCCTCAAATGCGTCAAGCCACCGCGGTCCGTGCTGAGTTTCCGGGAACGCATCCAGCCAATCCAGCAGCGTCTTCAAGTCTGAGGGGGGGCTGTTGAGCAGCTCTGCCGGGGCGATGCCCAGAGCCTTGGCCAATGACAGCAGGCGCCAGGCCGCGGACCGAACGGCGGCGCGCCGATGCCAGTCGACAGAATCAGTCAGGTACCGGCCGGCTAGCGCCTCCCACGCCTCGATGCCGCGCTTGGGCCACCGGTTTCGCAGCCGATCAACCCGCCGAGACCAGTGACCCGGGAGTCCCCCGGCAACCCGTTCCTGTCTGAGATGGTACGCCAAAGGATGGGATTCCATGTGGTTGCGGATCGCTTCGAGGGTTCCTTCAATGCCAAGTTCCTCCCGACAGACCTGCCCCACCAACTCACGCTCGTAGAAGAGCCGAATCGACAGATACTTCACCAAACTCGCCGGATAGGCCTCCTGCCAGGCGTATCCTTGCTGTTCCGCACGCCACTTGATGAAGGCCGCCCACCCCGGCAAAGCTGCCAGATGGAGGGCGAGATACTCGAGCCGAGCCGTCTCGGGAACGCCCAGCGCCGCCAGGGCATCCAGGATCGCATCTTCCGAACGATCGGGCAGGGCCTCAAGCTTGTGCTGCCAGTCCCGGATGCCCCACAGTGAACCGTTGAGATCCAGCCAGGTCAGGGTCTTCCAGGCACCGGATAATGTCTGCTCGCGCTGAGGCATCATCCAGGCTGCATGGCCTTCGTCCAGGAAAGCGGCGCACCATCGAGTCAGCTCGTCATTGATCCAGGCGACGAGCCCGGTGCCCAGCGTATGGTCACACCAGGCTGACAGCGTCAGTGTCTGGCCCAGCGCGGCGAGGTCCTCTCGGACAGCTTCTTGGCCCCGCTCTTCGACGCTCGGCGGCCGGAGCGTCTCGTGCAGACGGGCCGTCAGTCCTGTCAGCAAATCTCGCTCGGGAGCGCGCTCGCAGAGCGTTTCCAGGCTCTCCTCAGCCGGAGCGCTGATTCCATGGAGCAGGTGGGCTCGGAGGACATCAAGCTGCGAGACCTGCCGGTCGCCGATCCTGAGCGAAACGTCTTGAGCCAGGGGGCGCAGCGCCGCGTTCACATGCTCGGGACGAATCCGGCCTTCCCGGTAATACCGGCGATAGTGTTCATTGGACAGGTACCCGCGCCCGCCCAGCAACTGCTGCCCTCGCTGGATCGCCTCGTGGAAAGAACGAGACTCCAATTCATGAAGTGGATTGTGGTGAATGAAGGTGCGCATGGGCCAGTAGGGAGCCACGATCTCACTCGCCAGTTTGACCTGCGAGCGCAACGCCATGCGCTGGGTGTCGGAGTAGGTCTGCGTCATGGGGTTCCCTCCACAACCACGGTCACGTGAGCCTGAGCGGGAGGCTGGAAGAGATGCACCGGGACACGCACGCCGAGCGCCAACAGACAGAGCACCAGGACCAACGGGAGAAGCTCGGTCAGGGTTAGGTCCTGATACACCACGTCCGGCTTCGGCTGACCACAGAGCAGACGCTGAAGAAGCTTCATAATCAGCAGCGACGCGATGAGCCAGATCAGAAGCACGATGACGGCGCTCTGCGGCATGGGCGAAGGGGAGGCAATCATCATCGCCATGAAGGTCGAGAAGACCCCGAAGAGCGGCAGGCCCATGGCCGCCATGAGCAAAAGCCCGGCGAGCGTGGCAAACTGCGGCATCGGGCGTGCGAGGCCGCGGAGTTTGTCCAGATCCAGGAAGCCATACCGCGCCTCCAACTGGTGCCCGGCCAGCAAGAGGCCGCTCGCCGCAAGGCTCACGGTGCTCAGGTACCAGCCCGCCTCGGGGGCCGCCTTGCCGGTCGCGCCCACGTGCCACCAAACGAGGGAGAACAGGATTGTCGTGATGGAGACGATTATCCGGGCCAGATGGAATTGGACCGAGGCCCGCAGAGCTTCATACAGTGCTCCGACCAGCGCCAGTGCAATGACCGTGTGTACGAGAGGTACCGGAACCTCGGACGTGAGCGAGACGATGCCATGCCAACCCAGGCAGGGCAGGACGACAGCCAGAAAGGCCGGAAGAGTGCCCGGCAGGTTGCTCAGTGACCCCACGAAGGCCGCCTGCAGCGGGAAGAGTGGAAGCAGGGTGGCACAGGCGACCAGTTGCAAGACGGCGGCGAATGATCCAGACACCACGGCCGCCGCCGCAAGGGCTAGTATCCCGACACCCAACCCCGCCACGGCTCCCCAGGCAAGGGCATCCGCCTGTCCCATAGCTCTCCATAATAATAGGAGCGCAATCGTGCCCATGATACAGCCCAGGAACGTGTGTTCCAGTGGCTGTCTGCCAGCCAGCGCTGCCAAGCTCAGTCCAAGGATGATCAGCCCCACCACGATCGGCAGCGGCGCCTTCCGGGTGAGCTGTTGACCGAGAACGGCCACAAATGCCGTGACGGCGATGAGTGTCATCAGCGCGGTCGCTGTCGGATCGCTGCCCGTCACTGCGCCGCTTGCGAGACCGATCACTGTCACGCCTGCCACAAGCAGGGCCACCGCCTTCACGACTCGGGGACGCGACCAGAGCAACAGACTGATTGTGGCGCCTAGGAATGGCAGGATGGTCACTATCAGCGTGTCGTGCATCATGCTCTCCTCACGGGAGCCATTCCGGTAGAGCGGCATCCACGCGACGGGCCAGACGAGACAGTGCCTGCCCGAGCCTCATGTACACCGTATCAATATACAGGCGATTCCAGAACCACATGTACAGACGCGGCATGAGCCCGAGGCCCCATCGCGGAATCAAACTGTGTTCGCCCCTCACGTTGGTATAGACTACCGCCCAACCTCCGATGATGAGGACCGTCACCGTCACCACAAACAAGTCGAAGAGCCATGGGGGGAATGCTGCAGCCTCGAAGTACCGGGCCGCTTCGCCGGGAGCCGGGTACAGGAAATAGGTGAAGCTTTCCGCTGCCCAGAGATACGTGCCGATCACGAGGAACATGGTGAAGACCATGACGCCGGCGACCTTCCACGACCCGACGGCTCTCAGCCGATACAGACTCAAGATGGCCTGCGCCGACGCGACCCAGGCGAAAAACAGAAAAATCACCGCGCCCTGGGCGTCCCGCAGGGGCACGCGCAGAACCCCATGCGCAGCCAGCAGGATAATCAGGGGAAGCAGCAACGTCATGACGACTCCGGTGGCCCAGGGGAGGCGCGGTAAGGCCTCGGCCTCTTCGTGGATATGCCCGGGAGGAAATCTCGGTTCCTGGCGGGCCATGTGGATCACATTGCCACAGTTTAAGAACACAGTGG
>Ga0209859_1000390_pt1 | contig 10558 bp, 13 predicted proteins | sample GWRWS3_50_60_FD_187241 | JGI IMG/M metagenome (GOLD analysis project Ga0209859, IMG submission 187241) | Riverbed sediment microbial communities from areas with vegetation nearby in Columbia River, Washington, USA - GW-RW S3_50_60 (SPAdes)... | ecosystem: Environmental > Aquatic > Freshwater >... | reverse complement strand
CAGACCTGTCTCGCGTGGGCCTTGAAGAACGGTGAGCGCTACGGCGTGTGGGGGGGCCTCACCGAACAGCAGCGCCGCCGCGTCGTTCGCTTCGTGGCCTGACCGAGGGACCGGCTCGGGGTTCGGGGACCGGCCCGGGCCCGATGGTCGGGCGGAGGCGACGCCGCCCATACTGGCGAGCCGATGACGACCGAAACGATCCGCGCGAGCGCGCCCCTTCGGATCAGCTTCGTCGGGGGTGGCACCGACTTCCCCCATTACTACGAGCGCCACGGCGGCGCCGTGCTGTCGGCCACCATCGATCATGCGGCCCACGTCAGGGTCGTCCCACGCAGCGACCGGCAGGTCAGGATCCGGTCGCTCGATCTCGGCCACCTCGTCGAGTACCACCTCGAGCGCGGGCCCGACTACAACGGGGTGATGGACCTGCCGAAGGCGGCCATCCAGCGCATGGGGGTCCGCACGGGGATCGACGTCGACATCGCCTCGGACGCGCCGCCCGGCAGCGGTCTCGGCGGTTCCTCCGCCCTGGTCTCGGCGTGCGTCGGGGCTCTCGCGATGCTGACGGATCGGTCAATGTCGCGCCGCGGCGTCGCCGAGCTCGCCTACGCGATCGAGCGTGAGGATCTCGGCATCGCGGGGGGGTGGCAGGATCAGTACGCGGCTGCGTTCGGCGGCTTCAACCTGCTGGAGTTCGCGGACGACGGGGTGACCGTCTCGCAGCTCGAGCTCTCGCTCGAAGCGATCGCCGAGCTCCGATCCCATCTGTTGCTCTGTTACACCGGCCACGTCCGGACCGATCTCGGGTTGATCGCCGCACAGATCCGCATGTACGAGGAGGGACGCGACGACACGATCGTCGGGATGAAGCAGCTCCACGCGATGGCCTACGAGATGCGCCACGAGATCGAGGCCGGGAACCTCGACCGGCTCGGCGCGCTGCTGCGCGAGGCGTTCGAGAGCAAGAAGCTGATGAACCCGCACATCTCCGAGGGCACGACGATCGACCAGCTCCTCGCGGTCGCACGCGATGCGGGCGCCGCGGGCGGCAAGATCTGCGGCGCCGGTGGGGGCGGCTACCTGCTGCTCGCGTGCGGGCCGGAGCGCCAGGCCGCCGTCCGCGAGGCGCTCGAGGGGGTCGGGGGTCAGTTCGCGGCATTCGCGTTCCGCTCCCACGGGGTCGAGGCTCGGTCCGGCGAGCGGGTGTGGCGGCCGTCGTGAGTAGCCGGTTCGTCCTGCTCGACCGCGACGGCACGATCAACGAGGAGGTTGGTTACGTCCTCCGGCCGGACGAGCTCCGCCTGATCCCCGGCGCCGTCGAGGCGTTGCGTGAGCTCCAGGGTCTCGGGCTCGGGCTCGTCGTGCTGACCAACCAGTCGCCGATCGGCCGAGGGATGATGACGCCGGCCGAGCTCGACGAGATCCACGCCAGGCTGCGCGACCTGCTCGCGGAGGGCGCTGTCACGCTCGACCGCATCGAGGTCTGCCCCCATCGGCCCGACGAGGGGTGCGCCTGCCGGAAGCCGGGGACGCTGATGGTCGAACGCGCGGTCGCCGCGATCGGGTTCGACCCGCGCGAGTCCTGGATGGTCGGCGATCACGGGTCCGATCTTCGGCTCGGGCGCGCGGTGGGCGCGCGCACGATCCTCGTGCTGACGGGCCACGGGCGGGAGGAGCTCGCGGCCGGAGCCGGCGAGCACGCGGACCGCGTCGTCGCCGATCTCGGCGAGGCCGCCGCGGTCATCCGAGATGAAGTACTGGCCGGAGCGGAGCCGTGAACCTCGACCCGATCCGCGAGTACCTGCTCGAGACGTCGAGGACGGCGGCGCGCACCGCGGACGCGTGCGCCGAGGAGATCCTCGGCGCGACCGCGGCGATCGTCGAGGCACTCCGCGGAGGCGGCAAGATCCTCCTGTGCGGCAACGGCGGCAGCGCCGGCGACGCACAGCATCTGGCGACCGAGTTCGTCAGCACGCTCACGGTCGATCGGCGGCGCAACGCGATCCCCGCGATCGCGCTCACCACCGATTCGTCGCTCATCACCGCCGTCGCGAACGACTTCGGCTTCGACGGCGTGTTCACGCGCCAGGTGGAGGCGCTGGGCCGCGAGGGAGACGTGCTGGTCGGCATCTCGACGTCCGGGAACTCCGAGAACGTCGTCCAGGCCTTCGAGCGGGCGAGGGCCACCGGGATCCGGACGATCGCGCTGACGGGAGCGTCGGGAGGCAAGCTCGGGGCGCTCGCCGACATCGAGATCAACGTCCCGAGCTCGGAGACCTCTCACGTTCAGGAGGCGCACATCGCGGTCGGCCAGCTGATCGCGTTCCTGGTCGAGGACGAGCTCTACCCACGCCCCTGAAGGGCGTGCCCGGGGTGCTGACCCCGCCGCACCGTGGTACCTGCCCCCGTGTCACGCGCCCGAGTGGCGACGTACGTTTGCCGGATGGACCCGGTCATCGAGGTCGAGGGGCTCCGCAAGGAGTATCGACGGGTTCGCGGCCGCGGGACCGTCGCGGTCGACGGCTTGGATCTCGCCGTCCCGCAGGGTGGCGTGTTCGGGTTCCTTGGACCGAACGGCGCCGGCAAGACCACCACGATCCGGTGTCTCCTCGGGCTCGTCCGGCCGACCGGAGGCCGTTGTCGGCTGCTTGGACAGGAACCGGCCGGGTTGCACCGGGTGATCGGGCGTGTCGGCTCCATCGTCGAGAGCCCCACGATGTACCCGCGCTTCTCGGGGCGGCGCAACCTCGAGCTGCTCGGGAGGATCTCGGGGATCGGCCGAGCCCGCGTCGCCCGAGCCCTGGAGGAGGCCGGTCTCGCGGAGCGGGCAGACGACCAGGTCAAGACGTACTCGCTCGGGATGAAGCAACGTCTGGGGATCGCCGGGGCGCTCCTCAAGGATCCCGAGGTCCTGATCCTCGACGAGCCGGCGAACGGGCTCGACCCCGCCGGCATCGTCGAGGTGCGCGAGCTCGTGCGCCGGCTCGGCCGGGACGGAAGGACCGTCTTCGTCTCGAGCCACATCCTGGGCGAGGTCCAGCAGACGGCCGACCGCGTCGCGATCTTGGCGAGGGGACGGTCGGTAGCGGTCGGTCCGGTCCACGAGGTCCTGTCGGCCGGTCGTGCCGCCGGCCTCCTCGTGAGGCTCGACGACGTCCTGGCGGGTCTGCGGATCCTCGGTGAGGCGGGGATCGAGGCCCGGGTGGACGACGGCGTGATCAAGGTCGGACTGCCCCCCGCGGAGGCGGCGCGGGTCACGCGGACGCTCGCCGACCGCGGTCTCTACCTCACGGAGCTCCGAGCGGACGAGGCGGACCTCGAGACCGTCTTCCTCGAGCTCACCGGTGGCGCCTCGACGGAGGGGGCTCGATGAGCCGGCTGCTCGCCTCGGAGTTCCGTCGCTTCCGATCCCGGCGCCTCGTCAAAGCGCTCGTCGCGCTCGAACTGCTCGCGATCGTCCCACCGGCGTGATCGTGGGGCTCACGCAGGAGTACGACCTCGTGGGTCTGCCCGACGTGCTGATGGGCACGTCGCTCGTGCTGGTGTCCGTCGCGTGGATCCTAGGTGCCTCCTCGATCGGCGCCGACTGGCACGCCGGGCACGTCACCACGATCCTGACCTGGGAGCCTCGGCGGGGACGGGTGATGCTCGCGAAGATCGCCGCGAGCCTCGCGAGCGTGTTCGTCGTCTCCCTCGTGGTCCAGGCGCTCCTCGGCGCGGCGCTCGCGGTGGCCGCGGCCGTCGCAGGCTCGACCGCCGGCGCCGACGCCGCATGGCTCGCGGAGTCGGCCGGTGTCGCGCTCCGTGTCGCGCTGCTGTCGACGATCTTCGCCGGGTTCGGGTTCGGCCTGGCATCGGCCGGTCGCAACACCGCGGTCGCGCTCGGGGTGGGCTTCGGCTACCTCGTGATCGTCGAGAACCTGGTGCGAGGCCTCCGGCCGCAGTGGACGCCCTGGCTGCTCACCGACAACGCGGGGCTGTTCATCGTGGACTCGCCGATCGACTTCCCACTGCTGGCGCGCTCGACGGTCGGAGCAGGCCTGTACCTGGCGGCGGTGGGAGCCGTCCTGCTGCTCGTGGCCTCCGGCCTCTTCCGCACCCGCGACGTGAACTAAGCACCCGCCTCGCGCCCTTGACCTCCGAACACCTGTTCGGGTAGCCTGCTCGCCCTCGCGCGGCCCCGCGGGAGGCCGGGTGCTCGCGGAAGCGTTCCAGACGACGCTCGAGGACGCCGTCCCACTGTCCGAGGTCGAGTTCGTGATCGTCGACCTGGAGACGACCGGCGGGTCGCCGACCGATTCGCGCATCACGGAGGTCGGCGCGGTCAAGCTCCGCGGTGGCGAGCGCACGGGCGTTTTCGAGACCCTCGTGAACCCAGGTGTTCCGATCCCGCGCCAGATCACGCACCTCACCGGAATCGACGACCTCGTCGTGGCCGGCGCGCCGCCGATCGAGTGGGTCCTCCCCTCGTTCGCCGAGTTCGCCCGCGGCTGCGTCTTCGTGGCGCACAACGCGCGGTTCGACTTCACGTTCCTGAACGTCGCGCTCGAGCGCCTCGACTACGACGCGCTCCCGCCTCCACCCGTCTGCACCGCTCGTCTCGCCCGCCGCGTGGTCTGGCCCGACGTCCCCAACGTGCGGCTCCACACCCTCGCCCAGTACTTCCGGACGGCCGTGCGACCGTCGCACCGCGCGCTGCCCGACGCCGAGGCCTGCTCGGAGGTGCTCCACGGGCTCCTCGAGCTCGGTGGGCGGCTCGGGATCGCCACGCTCGGCGACCTGTACGGCGCGGTCCGCGCTCGAGGGCGTCCGAACTTCGGCAAGATCCGCCTTGCCGACCACCTGCCGAACGCACCGGGTGTCTACCTGTTCCGAGGGCGCGACCACCGGGTGCTCTACGTGGGGAAGTCGATGAACCTGCGTTCGCGCGTCAAGAGCTACTTCTACGGCGACGAGCGCAAGAAGGTCGAGGATCTGCTCGCCGAGACCGTCTCGGTCGACGGCGTCGCGTGTGGCTCGGAGCTCGAATCCCTGGTCCTCGAGGCCCGGCTGATCCGCGAGCACGAGCCGAAGTACAACCGCCGGGGCAAGACCTGGCGGAAGTACGCGTACCTGCGGATCGACGACGACGAAGCCTACCCCCGGATCAAGGTCGTCCGCGAGACCAAGGGCGGCGGCACGTTCCTCGGTCCGTTCCCATCGTCACACCTGGCGCGCATGGCGAAGGAGGCACTCGAAGACGTCTTCCCGATCCGCCGTTGCACCAAAGCGATGCGCGCGTCCACGCGGTTCGCGCCGTGCGCCCTCGCAGAGATGCACCGATGCCTGGCTCCCTGCGACGGGCGCGTCGGCCCCGAGCGCTACGAGGAGCTCGTCCGCTCCCTGATCTCCTCCCTCTCCACACCGGGCGGGCTCCTCGGAACGCTCCAGGCGCGGATGCGCGACCTCGCGGGACAGGAACGGTTCGAGGAGGCCGCGTTGGCGCGCGACCGGCTCCGAGCGCTCGCCGAGGCGCTGGCTCGAGCCAGGATCGACGGCTGGCTGCTCGGGACCGGCGAGCTCGTCCTGCGCGACGCCCACGGTCACCGTCTCGTGCTCCGGCGCGGCGCCCTGATCCGGAGCGTGGGCGATCAGCCGCTGGGCGCTCCGTGCCCGCGCGATCGGGCGGACGAGCTCGCCGCGCTGCGTGCATGGGTGGTTCGCAACGAGGTCCGCGTCGAGACCGTTGACGTGTCGTTCTCCGAACCGGTGGCCGGCGGCGCCGAGCTGCACCGGCTGCTCCGGACGCTCCGAGCGCGCGATCGCTCGGGCGGACTACGGTTGGACGACGGCTAGACTGACCATCGATGGAGACCGCGGTCATCCTCGAAGGCGCACGAACGCCCATCGGCCGCTTCCTCGGTTCGTACGCCGAGCTGCCGACCGTCGACCTAGGCGTGCTCGCCGCGAAGGAAGCGATGCGTCGCTCGAACGTCGAACCCGACTCCGTCGAGCAGACGATCTTGGGCCACGCCCGACAGGCTGGGAACGGTCCGAACACGGGGCGTCAGGTGAGCGTTCGGGCCGGCATGCCCGTCGAGGTCTCCGGCTACAACGTGAACATCGCGTGCGGCTCGGGCATGAAGGCGGTGCAGCTCGCGGCGCAGCAGATCGCGCTCGGCGACTCAGAAGTGGTGCTCGCCGGCGGGATGGAGAACATGACCCGGGTCCCGTTCATCCTGGACCGGATGCGCACGGGCTACCGGATGGGCGACGCCCAGGTCGACGACGCGATGTACCGGGACGGGCTGCTCGACCGACTGTCCGGACTGATCATGGGCGAGACGGCCGAGAACCTCGTCGACCGCTACGACATCTCCCGTGTCGAGCAGGACGAGTTCGCGCTCGAATCGCAGCAGAAGGCCGGGGCCGGCACGGATGCCCGGTCCGCCGAGCTGTTCCCCGTGGAGGCGCCGGCGGGCAGAGGCACCGTCACCGTGACCGAGGACGAGCACCCGCGCCCGGAGACGACGCTCGAGGCGCTCGCGAAGCTGCAACCCGTGTTCCGCGAGGGCGGCAGCGTCACGGCGGGCAACTCGAGCGGCCTCACGGACGGCGCGGCGGCGATGGTGGTGATGTCCGAGTCGCGTGCCAAGGCCGAGGGCCGCGAGCCGCTCGCCCGCATCATCGGGATGTCCTGGGCCGGCGTGCCGCCCGAGATCATGGGCATCGGTCCGGTCCCTGCGACCAAGAAGGTGCTCGAGCGGACGGGCCTGTCGCTCGCAGACGTCGACCTGATCGAGATCAACGAAGCGTTCGCGGCGCAGGTGATCGCGTGCGAGCGCGAGCTGAAGTTCGACCGCGACCGCCTGAACGTGCACGGAGGCGGGATCTCGCTCGGCCACCCGATCGGCATGAGCGGGGCGCGCATCATCCTCTCGCTGGCCTACGCGATGCGGTCGCGCGGCGCCGCCCTCGGGCTCGCCACGCTCTGCATCTCGGGGGGTCAGGGGCTCGCCGTCGTGCTGGAGCGAGCCTGAGCCGATGAGCGTCCACGCCGTCGTCCTGATCGAGTGCGAGATCGACGAGATCCCTGAAGCGGCGCAGGCGATCGCCGACCTCGACGGCGTCTCCGAGGTGTACTCGGTGGCCGGCGAGTTCGACCTCGTTGCGATCGTGCGCGTCGCGAATCACGACGATCTGGCCACCGTGATCCCCGGCGGGATCGGCAAGGTCGACGGCGTCGCGCGGACGGAGACGCTCATCGCGTTCCAGGTGTACTCGAAGCACGACCTCGAGCGCCTGTTCTCGATCGGCTTCGAGGAGGAGCCGTCCTAGACATCCCACGGTTCGAAACTGTCAAGCGGCGGCCTCAACAGGCGCGACCCAAGCGACGTTCTCTCGGTAGGGCTCATGACGAGTCAGGCATCCGTGCAGGATCCCGATCCAGCGGTTGGCGAGGGCGCGGAGCGCTTGGTGATGCGTCTTGCCGCGTGCACGGTGGGCGTCGTAGTAGCGGCGAGCCCCAGCGGACGTGGTGATCGAGGAGAACGCCCAGAGATAGCAAGCATCGAACAGCCGCCGGTTCCTCGCGACACGCGCCAGCACCACCAGCCGCGTTCCCGAGGCCCGGGTGATCGGCGCGGTTCCCGCGTAGCGGCGTCTGGCCCTAGCATCTTGGTAGCGGGTCGGGTCATCCCCGAATTCCGCAAGGACCCGGGCGCCGAGGACAGAGCTGAGTCCGGGAAGACTGGTGATGATCTCGGCGTCCGGGTGACCTTCAAAACGCTCTGCGAGCTCGGCCTCGAGCTTGGCGATCTGGTGGGTGAGTCCGTCGATCACCACGACGAGCGAGCCGACCACGTCGCCGTAGGCCTGCTCCACCAGTGCCGGAGCGGAGAGCTCCGGAGCCTGCAAGGCATGCAGGATCTGCCCGGCCCGCCGATCCAGGTTCCGTTTGCGGCCAGATGCAGACAAAGAGCGACGCAGACGCTGCAGCGTGAGCTTGTCGCGCGCCCACGACGGGGTCGGGGCCATCGCGAGCACGCTGCAAGCCTCGATCGTGGCGAGCTGGGACGTCGTGAAGGCCCGAAGGGCGCCGGGGTAGAACTCACGCAACGTGTTCCGCAGGGCGTTCACCTGTCGCTGACGGGACCAGATCAGGTTCTGGTGCGCCCGAGCGAGCACCTTCACCGCCTCGGCGAGCTCGGAGTCACCGGCCACCTCCCGGTGGTTCTGACGGTCGGTGCGCACGAGGTTGGCCAGGACCTTGGCATCTCCCGGGTCGGACTTGGCCCTGGAAACGGCGTGGCGGTCCCGGTACCGGGAGGCTGCCAATGGGTTGATCGCGTAGACGCGGTATCCGGCTTGGACGAGCGAGCCGACAAGCAGCCCCCGGTCGGTCTCGATCCCCACCACCACCTCGGAAGGATCTTCGGCGTGCTCGGCCGCCATCGCGTGCAGCCGACCCACCCCGGACACGTCATCGCTCACCTTGCCCTTGGCGAGCACCATCCCCTGGTCGTCCAGCACGCAGACGTCGTGATGAGCTTCGGACCAGTCGAGCCCCACGAAGATCACGCGCCCCTCCTTCCTCCGCTTCTCGTCGAGCCTGGAGGGTCACGCGGCGAGCTAATGGATCGGTGCTCGTGGCACGACATCCCACCAGCCGTTGTTCCCCTCACCGACCGGCGGGTGCACGCTCTAGGACTAGAGCTCAACGGCTCAGCTCACTTCGGTGCTCACCCGCCGGCGGCTCGGGACCAGCATGCCTCAGGACGCTGGTCGGGTCCCATTAGCTGTAGTTCCCATCAGGGTTGTTGACAGGCGAGAGCCTCCCTGCACGGTTTGGGGCTTGTCCGAGTCCCTAGCCGGAAGGAGGCTCTCATGGGCCATCGTAGTGCGAGGCTCACGCCCTTCGGGCGGTACCTGCTCGAGACGCGGATCTTGCAGGACGGCTGGTCTGTCACAGCTGCCGCGGAGTCCCTCGGAGTGTCGAGTGCGACGGCTCACAAATGGCTCCGACGCTTTCGTGAGGAAGGTCTGGAAGGCCTCGAAGGGCGAAGCTCAGCTCCGCACCGACGTCCTCACGCCTTGTCGGATCGTGAGGTCGACCGGATCTGCCGAGCACGTCGTCGCCTCAAGGTCGGACCGCACCGCCTCGGACCCGAGCTCGGCCATCCGCGTTCCACGGTCTACGCGGTCCTGCTTCGGCGCGGCCTGTCGCGCCTGTCGCATCTGGATCGTCCTACGGCTCTTCCGGTCCGCTACGAGCGTGAGCACCCAGGGGAGCTCCTGCACGTCGACGTGAAGAAGCTCGGGCGCATCCGCCCCGGTGGAGGCTGGCGGAAGCTGGGACAAAGCAGCGAGTCCAAGGCGGGGAAGGGTCGCGGTGCCGGCTATGACTATCTGCACGTGGCGATCGACGATCACTCCCGCTACGCGTTCGTTGAGATCCATCCCGACGAGCGAGGCGAGACCTGCGCGAGCTTCGTGTTGCGGGCCGCCGCCCACCTGGCCGATCTCGGCGTGCAGGTCGAGCGGGTCATGACCGACCAGGCGAAGAACTACGTGCTCTCGCGGGTGTTCGCCGATGCGCTGTCCGAGGTCGGGGCCAGACACGTCGTCACCCCCCCGTACCGCCCCCAGACCAACGGCAAGGCGGAGCGGTTCAACCGCACCATGCTCGACGAGTGGGCCTATGCTCGCCTCTACCGCTCGAACGGAGCCAGGCTCGCGGCCCTGCCGCCCTGGATCGACACCTACAATTGGCGGAGACCTCACACCGCTCTGGGTGGGCTCCCGCCGATCTCGCGGGTGCATACAACGTGAGTGGGAACTACACCTAGCTCAGTCCGGCGGCAGATCGATCGCGATCGCCAGCGCGGTCCGAGCCCACTCCTCCAGCTCCCCCGAGTAGCGGGGCCGGTACTTCTCGAGCAGCAACCGTCGCGCGAGCGCGTCCTCCTCGGGATCGCCCACGAGGCGCCCCTTGCAGATCAGGTCTCGGTCGCCGAGCCGAAGGCCGACCGTCGGATCGCTGCGAACGTTCTTCACCCAGTCGCTCCCGTCCCCGCCGCCGGCGAGCAGGTACACGACGTCACCGTGCAGCGCGAACCAGATCTCGATCGTGTGCGGGCTGCCCGAACGCCGGCCCTTCGTGGTGACGTAACAGTAGTCGAGCGCCCCGAGCTCCTCGGTGGCCACCTACGAGACGGCCCACACGATCAGGGCGACGATCACCGCGACCCCGACCAGGAAGAACACGAGGTCGCTCCGCTTGACCTTGCCCGGCTGCATCGTGTTGAAGCCCATGTCATGTCCCTTCGGCGATCCGGTAGATCTCACGGAACCGCCCCTCGGACAACCACCCGGCGTGCTGACGAACGGTCGATGCGAACGTGTTCGCTTCGGTCTCGTCGCGGCAGGCTCGTTCCGACATCTCGCGTCCGTCCGGGTCGAGGATCGCCACGCTCCATCGGTTCCCCTTGTCGCGGACGACGACCGAGTAGCGATTGCCCGCGTCGAGGTTCGGGCTCGTCACGGTCTCACGCGCCACCTTGGACGCGTTCGAGCCGTT
>Ga0209859_1000388_pt1 | contig 10573 bp, 11 predicted proteins | sample GWRWS3_50_60_FD_187241 | JGI IMG/M metagenome (GOLD analysis project Ga0209859, IMG submission 187241) | Riverbed sediment microbial communities from areas with vegetation nearby in Columbia River, Washington, USA - GW-RW S3_50_60 (SPAdes)... | ecosystem: Environmental > Aquatic > Freshwater >... | reverse complement strand
CCCCGAGTTCCACCAAGACCTCGTTGAGGATGACGCGGTGGTCTTCTTCTTCAACGACCTTCAGTGAGTCGTTCGTACACCACGTCCGTGGACCCTACTGAGAGACGGAAGGGTCAGGAGTAGAACTCGATGATCAACCGCTCTTCGATCGGCACAGGGAGCGGGATCTCGTTGCGCTCGGGCAGGCGAGACATCGTGCCCTGGAGCTGGTCGACGTTCCGGTACAGGTACGGGGGCGGATCGGGAGAGAGCTCGATCGCCTCGCGCACGTAGACGAAGTTCTTGGCCTTGTCCGAGAGCTCGATCGTGTCCTCGGGCTTGACCTGCGCGCTGGGGACGTCGAGGCGGCGGCCATTCACCTTCACGTGGCCGTGACCGACGAGCTGGCGGGCCTGCCGCTGGGTGAGCGCGAACCCAAGACGAAGGATCACGGCGTCCAGGCGCGTCTCGAGCTGGCGGATCAGCTCCTCGCCGGTGACCCCGCTCTTGCGGCTCGCCCGGTCGTAGTACGCGCGCATCTGACGCTCGCCCACGCCGTAGATGTGGCGCAGCTTCTGCTTCTCGAGCAGTCGAACCTGGTACTCGGAGATCCGCTTTCGGCCGCGCCCGTGCATGCCGGGTGGGTAGGGACGCTTGGCCGACGGGCAGTTGGGGCGCCCACACAGGGGCACGCCAGCCCGGCGGCACATCCGATGACGTGGTCCGACCTTGTCCATAGCGGCCAGCAAGGTTACCAGCGAGAACGTCCGGGCCGGCCGCCCTCGCCGCGCCCGCGATAGGCTCGGCCGCCCCATGGACCTCGCCGATCGGGTCGTCGGAAGCGCCCTCGGCCTCGCGCTCGGCGACGCCCTCGGAGCGCCGTTCGAGTTCCTGCGCGCCCGCAACGTCCCCGACCCGATCCCGGCGCTCGAGCGACCTTGGTTGAGCGAACCCCCGGGCTCGACGACCGACGACACCGCGATGGCGCGGAACCTGATGCGCTCCCTCGCCGCGCAGCAACGATTCGACCCCGACGACCTCCTCGAACGCCACCTGGAGTGGTTCCGCTCGGACCCGCCCGACGTCGGCACGCTCACCGGACGCGTCCTGCGCCGGATCGCCGCCGGTGAGGACGCCGCGACCGCGGCCCAGGACATCTGGAACGAACGAGGGCCTGAGGTCTCGGCCGGCAACGGCTCGGTGATGTACTGCGCGCCGCTCGGGCTCGCCTACGCGAACCGGTCCGACGAGCTCGGCCACCTCGCCCCTGCCCTCTCGGCGCTCACGCACGTCGACGGACGTTGCATGACGGCGGTCCTCGCCGTCACGCTCGGCGTCGCGGCGCTCGTCCGGGGCGAGTCCGGGAACGACGCGTCCCGAGCTGCGCTCACGGCCGTCGAAGACCTCGAAGGCGGGGAGGAGCTCGAGTTCCTGGTCGAAGCGGTCGGCGGATCGCGAGCGATCGACGGGCCCGATCAGGGCTTCTGCCTCTTCACCGCTGGCGCGGCATTCCAAGCCCTCGTCCGTCCAGGCGACGTCGAGACCGAGCTCCGGCGCGTCGTCTCGCTCGGCGGCGACACCGATACCAACGCGGCGGTGGCCGGAGGGTTGCTCGGCGCCCGCGACGGCGCGAACGGGCTCCCCGCACGATGGCTCCAGCGGCTCCGAGACGCCGAGGCGATCCGCGCAGATGCCGAGGCGCTCGTCCCGCTCGCCGGCACCCACTGACCCGAACCGCCAACCCGACAGCATGCCTGTGAGTTCAAGGTGATCGTCGGGAAGGGGCTGGTGACCTCGCTGCGCAAGTCCGGCGCGCAGCGAGGTCGGCTGCTACGGTCCGGCCGACATGGGCGACCGTGAACGGACCCACCGGGAGCGCGTCGCGGCCGGCGCGATCTACGGCACCGTCGTGTACCTCACGATCCTCGTGCTCCTGGAGGAGGATCGCACCGATCCGGAGGACGCCGTCGCGATCTTGGTGGGCACCGCCGTCGTCTTCTGGCTCGCCCACGTGTACGCGCATCTCGTCCCGCGGATCGCGGCGGAAGGTCGGCTGCGCACCGGCCACTTCCTGGAGACGGCCGGGGACCAGGTCGGCATCCTCACGGCGGTCGCGATCCCAGTGGTACCTCTCATCCTTGCGATGCTCGGCTTGCTCGAGGACCGAACGGGGCTGCGGGCGGCGATCGCTGCCGGCGTCCTGTCGCTGGCAGGCTTCGCGGTCCGAGAAGCCCGGGCAGCGGGTCTCGGTTGGGGCCGTTCGCTCGGGATCGCTGCGGTCCTGTTGGCCGCGGGGATCGGGCTGCTCTGGCTCGAGGTCTCGCTCCACTGATGAAGATATGCACCGCAGCGGGTGACCCCGACCCCTCAGCGACCCTACGGCGTCTTCTCGGCGTGCCCCCCGAACTGCTTGCGCATCGCGGACAACACTCGGTTCGCGAAGTCGGCCTCGGCGCGCGACTCGAACCGGTCGAACAGCGCCGCCGAGAGCACGTGCACCGGCACCCCTTCGTCCACCGCCGCCAGCACTGTCCACCGACCCTCGCCGGAATCGCTCACCCGCCCCCCGAACGCCGCCAGCTCCGGGTCCTCGAACGTCGCCGCAGCTGTGAGGTCCAGCAGCCACGACGCCACGACGCTCCCGCGCCGCCACACCTCCGCGATCTCGGGGATGTCCAGGTCGTAGCGGTAGTACTTCGGATCGCGCAGCGGCGTGGTCTCGGCGTCGGCCTCGCGCTCGCCGGCGCCGACCCCAGCGTGCTTCAGCACGTTCAGACCCTCCGCGTAGGCCGCCATGAGCCCGTACTCGATGCCGTTGTGGACCATCTTCACGAAGTGCCCCGCACCCGCCGGGCCGCAGTGCAGGTACCCGGCCTCCGCGGTCGTGGCGTTCGCGTCGGTGCGGCCCGGTGTCCGTTCGGCCGACCCCACGCCCGGTGCGATCGTCGCGAAGATCGGGTCCAGGCGCCGCACGATCTCGTCCTCGCCCCCGATCATCAGGCAGAACCCGCGCTCGAGGCCGAACACGCCGCCGCTCGTCCCCACGTCGACGAAGTGCACGCCCTTCTCGCCGTAGCGCTCCGCGCGGTCGACGTCGTCCCGGTAGTAGGAGTTCCCGCCGTCGATCACGACGTCGCCGGCCTCCATCAGCTCGGCGAGCGCATCCGTCGTCTGATCGGCGAACGCCGCCGGCACCATGACCCACGCGGCCCGCGGCTTCGACAGCTTGCTCACGAAGTCCTCGAGCGACCCGGTCCCGATCGAGCCCTCGCTCTCCAGCTGGCTCACCGAGTCCGCGTTCACGTCGTAGACGACGACCTCGTGACCGCCCCGCATCAGACGGCGCGTCAGGTTCGCGCCCATCCGGCCGAGGCCGACCATGCCGAGTTGCATCAGACCACCTCCATCAGTTGTTCGAGCGTCACCCGGGCGACGCGCCGCCCGCGCCCTCGGAGCGACCGCAGGTCGCCGAGTGCCTGCGCATCGATCAGGGTTCCGAACGAATAGGGCTGGCCGGGGATCGGCAGGTCGAAGGAACGTTTGGCATCCACGACCTGGATGAACACGCCGTTGTTCGCACCGCCCTTGTGGAGCTGTCCCGTCGAGTGCAGGAACCGCGGTCCGAACCCGGTCGTCGTGGCCACGCGGTAGTGGTCGCGGATACCGAGGCGCACGCGCTCGATCGCGTCCTCGGTCTCCGAGGTCCGGTCGAGGTACGCGAGGATCGCGACGTAGTCGCCCTCGCCCACCTGCTTGAGCAGCACCCCGAGGTCGTCGAACCCCGGGTCCTCGATCGAGCCGGACGCGAGGATCGCCTTGGTCGCGTCCTTGGCCTCCTGCACGTTCGGCTGGTCGAACGGGTTGATGCCGAGCACGTACCCAGCGATCGCGGTGGCCATCTCCCAGCGGAAGAACTCACCGCCGATCTGCTCGCGGCCGTCGTACGGCGATCGGACGAGGGGGTGCCCGACGTTCTCGAGCTCGTCCAGGCCGCCGTGCTCGCCGATCGCGACGAAGACACGGTCCTGTCCGTAGACGTCGGGCGCGCCGAGCGGTTCGCCGACCACGGGCACGACGCCGACGTCCTCCTTGCCGGTCGACTCCGCGATCAGCTGTTCCACCCAGCTGCCGAAGCTCGCGATCTCCTCGGGCAGGGCGATCGTGAGCTTGTCGCGGCCGGCCTTGGCCGACTCGCCCAACATCGCGCCGAGCGTCGCCCCCGGGCTCTGCGCGGCGGCGATCGTGGGTTCGGACGCGGTCTGCATCTCTTCCGCCCGGTCGAGCACCTCGTGGAGCGGCGCGCCGATGAGCGCGGCCGGCACCAGGCCGAAGTACGAGAGCGCCGAGTACCGCCCGCCGATGTCGTCGGGGTTGACGAACACCGCCCGGAAGCCGCGCTCGCGCGCCAGCGTCTCGAGCGACGTCCCGGGGTCGGTGATCGCGACGAACTGCGAACCGTTCGGCACCTTGTCCCAGAAGAAGGCGAGGTGGCTGAGCGTCTCGGTCGTCCCGCCCGACTTGCTCGCGACGACGAACAGCGTGGTCCCGAGCTCGAGCTCCCCCGCCACCCGCTCGATCGTCGCGGGGTGCGTGGTATCGAGCACGATGAGCTCGAGCGCGCCGTCGGCGGAGCCGAATGTGCGCATGAAGACTTCGGGTGCGAGGCTCGAACCGCCCATCCCGAGCAGGACCGCCGTCTCGAACCCGTCGGCCGCCGCCTGGTCGGCGAACGCCACGAGCTCGCCGATCCGCTCGTGCATCAGGTCGGAGACGGTGAGCCAGCCCAGGCGGTTGGCGATCTCGGTCGGGTCGTCCTTCCAGACCGTGTGGTCCTTGCGCCAGATCCGCTCGACGATCCGGTCGCGGTCCATCTGCTGGAGGCGTTCGGAGACCGGGACGAGCATCGCGGACAGCGTGGTCCGCTGGCGTTCGCGGCCTGCGCGGACCTGCTCGAGCTTCGTGCCGATCGTCCGCAACAGGGCGTCGAAGTCCTCGGCGAAGGACACGATCCCTTCCTCGAGGAGCGTGGCGGTCACCTCGTCGAGCGAGACGCCCCGCGACGCTAGCGCTTGCACCTGCGCGTTCGCCTCGTCCAGACCCTCGGCGATCGCGTTCGGTCGTATGTGGCCGTGGTCTCGGACCGCGTCCACGGTGTTCATCGGCATCGTGTTCACGGTGTCGGGGGCGACGAGCTCCTCGACGTAGATCGTGTCGCGGTAGGCGGGGTTCTTGGTCGAGGTCGAGGCCCAGAGCGGACGCTGCGCCCGGGCGCCGGCCGCGACCAGCCGTTCCCAGCGCTCGCCCGCGAAGATCCCGCGGAAGCGTTCGTACGCGAGCTTCGCGTTCGCGATCGCGGCCGTGCCGCGGAGGTCGGAGCCTTCGGGCAGCCTCGCATCGACGGCCGAGTCGACCCGTGAGACGAAGAACGACGCGACCGAGGCGATCCGGTCCACCGGGCGGCCGGCCTCGACCCGGCGCTCGATCCCCCGCTGATAGGCGGCGGCGACGCCCGAGTACGCGTCCACGGCGAACAGCAGCGTGACGTTCACGTTGATGCCGTCCGCGATCGCCTGCTCGATCGCCTGCAGACCCTCGGTGGTGCCCGGGATCTTCATGAGCACATTCGGCCGGTCGATCCTCGCCCACATGCGCCGAGCCGCCTCGATCGTGCCGGCGGTGTCGCGGGCCAGACGCGGCTCGACCTCGAAGCTCACGAACCCGTCGCCCGCGTCGGTCGAGTCGTAGAGCGGACGGAGGGCGTCCGCCGCCATCTGGATGTCGGCGATCGCGAGGTGCTCGAACACCTCGAGAGCATCGTGGTCCCGTCCGTCGTTCGCGATCCGCGCGACCTCGTCGTCGTAGTCGGTGGAGCCCCCGATCGCCTTGCCGAAGATGCTCGGGTTCGAGGTGACCCCCCTGATGCCGTCGGCGATCAGCCGTTCGAGCTCACCGCTCGTGATCAGCGTTCGGCGGACGAAGTCCAGAAAGGGGCTCTGACCGGCGGCCGAGAGTTCCTGCAGCGGGTTCATCCCGTTCGCTCCTTTCGGGACCGGCAACCGAGGGAGCGTTCACGGTAATCGTTCCAGTCCCGAAGGGTGGAGGAAGGGCGGTGGCTCGTGGGTATCCACCCCCTCGCGCTAGGTCACGCGACGGCCGCGGCGCGGATCGCCCGTGCGGCCGCGGGCGGATCCGGCGCCCCGAAGATCGCGCTTCCCGCCACGAGCACGTCGGCTCCCGCGGCCACGGCTCTCCCGGCGGTCTCGGGCCCGATCCCGCCGTCGACCTGGATCCGGAAGGGGAGGTCGCGGATCCGCCGGATCTCGTCGGCGCGTTCCACCTTCGAAAGGTGCTCGGCGACGAACGCCTGCCCCCCGAACCCCGCCTTGATCGTCATCACGAGCAGCAGGTCGATCCGTTCGTCGAGGAACGGCTCGACGCTCTCGAACTCCGTGGGCCCGTCGACCACGACCCCGACCTGCATCCCGAGCTCGCGGATCCGGCTCAGGAGCGCCGACGGGTCGCCGAGCTCGACGTGCACGCTGCACAGATCGGCCCCCGCCTCCGCGAGCTGCTCCAGCCAGAACCCCGGATCGGTGACCATGAGGTGACAATCCAAGAACAGGTCGGTGTGCTTTCGGATCGAGGCGACCACGGGGGGGCCGATCGACAGGTTCGGCACGAAATGGCCGTCCATCAGGTCGACGTGGAGCCAGTCGGAGTCGGCCCGAACCCGCTCGATCTCGTCGGCGAGCACGGCGTAGTCCGCGGCCAGGATCGAGGGGGCGATCAGGACGTCGTTGGGCACGGGCGTAGTGTCCCCCACCCGCGACCCCCGCTGCTTCGAGGCGGGTCTCGACCCCATCGGCCGGGTGTGTAACGCTCGGGGCGGCACCGGGACCAGTGTCCATCGAAGGTTCGAGGGGAGATGCGGGATGGACGGCCTGATCAAGGTCTACGGCGCCAGCTGGTGCCCCGACTGCCGAAGGGCGAAGCGGTTCCTCGGGGACCAACGGATCTCGTTTGAGTGGCACGACATCGAGGTCGATCCCGACGGTGTTCGAACGGTGCAGGAACGCAACGAGGGGAACGACATCATCCCGACGATCATCTTCCCGGACGGGTCCCATCTGTCCGAACCGTCCAACGAGGAGCTGGCCGAGAAGCTCGGCCTCGAGCGCACGGCGATGATGCACGTCTACGATCTGATCATCATCGGCGGTGGCCCGGCGGGGCTCACGACCTCGATCTACGCCGCGCGGGAGAACCTGCAGACCTTGGTGATCGACAGCAAGGGCCTCGGTGGTCAGGCCGGCGTCACGGAGCGGCTCGACAACTACCCGGGCTTCCCCGAGGGGATCGGCGGCGCCGAGCTCGCCGACCGGATCGTTTTGCAGGCCCAGCGCTACGGCGTGGAAATGCTCCAGGCGGTCTCCGTGAAGTCGATCACGAGCGACGGCGAGGAGATCGACGTCGAGACAGCGACCGGCGACCACTACCATTCGCGCGCCGCGCTCATCGCGACCGGTTCGACGTACCGGATGACCGGCGCGCCCGGCGAGGGCGATCTGATCGGCGCCGGCATCCACTTCTGTGCGACGTGCGACGGGCCGTTCTACCGGGGCGCGAACCAGCTCGTCGTGCTCGGCGGGGGCAACAGCGGGCTCGAGGAGGGTCTGTTCCTCACCCAGTTCGTCGACAAGGTCACGATCGTGCAACGGGGCGATCGCCTGACGGCCACCAAGCTGCTCCAGGACAAGGTGATGGTGACGCCGAGGATGGAGGTCCTGCTCAACCGCGAGGTGGTCGAGTTCAGGCCCAAGGACGACGGCAGAGGCAAGCTCGGGGCCGTCGTGCTCGAGGACCGGGAGTCCGGAACCACCGAGGAGCTGCATCCGGCAGGAGCCTTCGTGTTCATCGGACTGGACCCGAACACCGGGTTCGTGAAGGGCTCGGTCGACCTGGACGACCGAGGCCTGATCGTGACGGATATGGGGCTCCAGACGAGCATGCCGGGCGTGTTCGCCGCCGGGGACGTGCGGTCCGGCTCGACCAAGCAGCTCGCATCGGCGGTCGGCGAGGGAGCCGCGGCCGCGATCGGTATCCGCAGGTACCTGGAAGCACTGGATGCCAAGCCGATGCACATGATGTGAACGGACACGTGCCGACGAGCGAGCCACAGGAGTGAGCCAAGGACGGGAGCCAAAGGAGGGAGATGGAACCGAAGGAGATCTTCGAGCTCATCATCAAGGCGGACGAGAAGTTGAAGTACGCACACGAGGACAACCGCGGCCTGCGCAAGCAACAGGCTCGCGCTCTGCTCGTGCAGGCCCGCGAGGCCGCCATCGAGATCGGCAACGACGCGCTCGTCCAACAGGCAGACACGCGGTTGACGGATCTCGGAGGGACGGACCAGCCGGGCTAGGGAGTCCCTCGCCAGTCCCGGAACGCGTCGAGGAGGGCCGCGCGCGCGTCGGGCGCGATCTGCTCTTCCGTCAGCATGCCGGTCAGCCGGATCGTGATCCGGAACTGCTCCAGGTACGCGGTGCACCCCTCGCACCCGGAGATGTGCTCCTCGAAGCGCGCCCGCTCGTCGGCCGGCATCGAACCCTCGAGGTAGTCCGTGACGAGCTCGACCAACTCGTTGCAGGTCACGCGCCCTGCTCCTTTTCCGGTCGGAGATAGCTCTCGAGCGCACGCCGAACCTTGGCGCGTGCGCGGTGCAACAACACCCGTTGATTGGTCTCCGAGATGTCGAGAGCGTTACGGACGTCGGACGACGGCCATCCGAGGACGTCGCGCAACCGGATCACCTCGCCCTGGTTGGGCGGCAGCGCCTCGATCGCTCGCGAGACCACCGTCAGCGCCTCCTTCGAGAGCAGCTGCTCCTCGGGCGTGGACTCCCACCCCACCGGGGGTTCGGCCCAGGCCCCGGGGGACAACGGGTGGCTCGGCGGGAGGAACCGATCCGGGTCGACCGAGGACTCACCGTCCGGGTCGGCCGCCCAGACCGAGGAGAAGGGCAGACTGCGGGCTTCCCGCTGCCCGCGAGTCTTCGCCGTGTTCACGAGGATCCGGAAGATCCACGTTCGCAGCGACGACCGGCCCTCGAAGCCATCGAGCCCCTTCAACACGCCGACCCATGCGTCCTGCACGACGTCTTCCGCGACGGCGTGGGTCGAGACGTACATGCCCGCGATCCGCAGCATCGCGGGCTGGTACCGCTCGACGAGCATCATGAACGCGGTCTCGTCCCCACCTCGGAGCGCCTCGACGAGCGCGAGGTCCTGCTGCGACGCGGAGCGAGCGGGTGTGTCAATCATCCGGCCATGCTAGGCCGAACGGGGGATCAGCCGGGCCGTGCGGCGCCCACGAAGCTGTCCCAGTAGACCGAGACGACCGACACGACGCTGCCCGTCTGCGGCGAGTGGATCATCTGACCGCCCCCGACGTACATCCCGACGTGCGAGATGGGACTGTAGAAAAAGAGGAGGTCGCCGGCCTGCAGGTCCGACTGGGCGACGTGTGGGAGCGACGCGTACTGGGAGGCCGACGAGTGCGGAAGGTACACGCCCGCATGCGCCCACGCCCACATCGTGAAGCCCGAGCAGTCGAACCCCGTTTCCGGGCTGGTCCCGCCGTACTGGTACGGCGTCCCGATCACCGAGTACGCGGCCTGCAGGACGGCGGCGACGTTGGCGTTCGGCGCTGGGGGCGGCGGGATCGCCGAAGTACCCACCCCGCCCGATCCGGCGGCGGCGGCCTCGGCGGCCGCCTGCGCCTCGAGCGCGTCGTGATACTGGCGGTCGAGCGTCTCGAACAGGTCACGGGCTTCGGCGACCCGCTCCTCGATCTGGTCCTGCTTGGCGGCGAGGTCGTCGACGATGCCCTGGCGTTCCTCGGCGGTCGCCGCGAGCTCGGCGGCGGTCCATCGGGCGTCCTGCCGAGCGAGCTCGGCTTCCAGCGCGAGGTCCGAGTCCGCCTGGGCCATGCTCTCGATGAACTCGAGCCGGTCCGAGAAGTCGGCCATGGACGCGGATTCGAACAGGAGCGCGATCTGCGAACCCACGCCCTGGTAGGCCCGGGCGGCGTTCGAGTTCAGGCGGGTGGTCGCTCGGTCCGCCGTTGCCTGGGCCGTCTGAGCTTGGGCGCGCACGTCGGCGAGCCGGGCCTGCACCTCTTGGAGCCGGAGTTGTGCTTGGTTGTACTGCTCCACCATGAGGCTGAGCTCTTGGTTCAACGAGTCGAGACGTGCCTTAGCGCGCTCGACCTCCTCACGGCTCGGCGCCGCGAAGGAGAGGGTTGCTGCACCTACAGTCGCCGAGGCGGCGAGGAGCACGGCGATGGAGAGCCGTGCGACGAGGTGCGTGCGCCTTCCGGTCATCATCCTCCGGGCAACAGAACGGGCTGTCTTCCGACAGCCCGCGCTGGAGGCTACCGGACAACCGGAACTCAGGCAACAACCGGGTGCTTCTGGGTGCAACGAGGCCTGTCGGGACGGCGGGACTTGAACCCGCGACCTCAGCGTCCCGAACGCTGCGCGCTACCAAACTGCGCCACGTCCCGTGGGGGATGAGTCTACCGGCTGGGCCCGTCC
>Ga0209859_1000387_pt1 | contig 10597 bp, 13 predicted proteins | sample GWRWS3_50_60_FD_187241 | JGI IMG/M metagenome (GOLD analysis project Ga0209859, IMG submission 187241) | Riverbed sediment microbial communities from areas with vegetation nearby in Columbia River, Washington, USA - GW-RW S3_50_60 (SPAdes)... | ecosystem: Environmental > Aquatic > Freshwater >... | reverse complement strand
GAACGACGCCGTTCAACCGAGCACCCGGTCATCGGCATGCGCTTACCTACTGGGGTCGAGGACGTACACGAGGGACGCCCGAGCCGCCGTGGAGGAAGCGCCTGTGGCGACGGCCAAGAGCGCGGCTCGCCAGGCCGCGGCCAGTACGTCCGCGGCGGGCGCCTTGTGCTTTGTCAGCAACGGTCGCAGTGCGTTGGCGACCGGGTCGTCGCGCTCTACCGGTGGCTGCTCGCCAAGGATCCGGCACACGGTGAACCGGACGGCGGCGTCGAAGGCCACCAGGAGCGCTGCGCGCACCGCGGGGTGCCCTCGGTTCCCCGTCGCCGCGGCGGCTCCCTCCATTCGTTCGACGATCCGCTTCTCCATGTCCTCGCGGACAGTCAGGTACAGGCCGAGCTTCGAGCCGAAGTGGTGGTACAGCGCGCCAGTGGTGACGCTCGCCTTGCTTGCCAAGTCGACGACGTTGACGGCCTCGTAGCCCGTGAGCTCGAACTGATGGATGGCCGCCTCGATGAGTCGGGCCTTGGCCGAGCCCGGGACCGGGACCCATTCACGCATGGGGCAAGCATAACTGGTTGACTTCTAGACGTAACCAGTTTACGGTCGTCCACATGAAACTGACGTTCCTGTACCAGCCTGTGAAGGACCTCAGGGAATCGGTCGCCTTCTACCGCGACACGCTCGGATTCGACGAGTCCTGGCGGGAGGGCGAGTCGACCGTCGCGTTCAAGATCCCGGGTTCGGAGGTCGAGCTAATGCTCGATGTGCCACCGAACACCGGGCCGCAATGGGGAGTCGGCGGTTTCTACGCCGTCGACAGCGTGGACGCCTTCCGGCAGTCGCATCCGGAGCTCGACTGGCGGGGCGAGATCGAGATGCCGGGCGGCAAGGGTGCGACCTTCCTGGACCCGACCGGCAACCCTGTTCACCTGTTCGACCAGAGCACCGCCGGACCCGAATAGCGGTGGCCTACCGCCGACTTTGATGATCGGTAGTGGTTGCCTGCGGCGGCAGGGCCGGCTTCGTGCTTGCCTCCGTGTGCTGGGGAGGTACCCTCCCGCGCTCACGCCTGCCCTTTGCGACCCAATGCAACTCTCCTTGCATCAGTCACCACAAGACGTCGACCGAGAGCGGGATCCTGCGAACCGGCGCCCGTGTCGCACTCAGCAAGATGTGCCGCCTGGTCCTTCCTGTCATCGGCATGAGCGCGCGCATCGCGGCTACTTGTTTAATGGAGCTACGTCAAGGTTCGACGGGGCCTTGGTGGAGGTGCTCGGCGGGACGCTCTGTCGCGGCTGCCCGCCTCCGAGCGTGGCTCTCATTGTAGGCTTACCGCCATGAGCGTGACGCTCCGCGAGATCACCGACGCCAACCGCGAAGCCGTCCTCGCGCTGCGCGTGGCACCTGAGCAGGAGCGGTTCGTCGGGTCGGTGCAGGGGGCACTGGAAGACGCCGCCGAGTACCCGCACGCCAAGCCGTGGTACCGGGCGGCCTACGCCGGCGACGATCCGGTCGGGTTCGTGATGGTGAGCTGGAACGTGCAGCCGCAGCCACCGGACATCATCGGACCGTGGTTCCTGTGGAAGGTGATCATTGACCGGCGGTACCAGGGCCACGGCTACGGCGCTGAGGCCGTGCGGCAGGTCGCGGAACTCGTCCGGGCCGAGGGCGCGACCGAGCTGCTGACCAGCTACGTACCCGAGGACGGCGGGCCGGCCGGGTTCTACCAGCGGCTCGGATTCGTGCCAACCGGCGAACTCGACGGAAACGGCGAGGTCATCGTAGATCTCGCGTTGCTCCAGACGGACTCTGCCGGCCGCCCGCCAGCATGAGCTGCTGGATCTCCCCGCGTAACAAGGAACATTCGCCAGTTCGTGCTCACATCGGCAGCGTCGGACGTGTCCCACACGCGGATCCGCCAACACCCGATCAGCGGCAAAGTAGTGCGCTTTGGCGCGGTAAGTAAATGCATCGCAGAGGGTGCGGTGGCCTGGAAAGCTCCGCCTGTGGCTGCACCACCAACTTTCTCTCTCGCGACGAATGAGTACCGCGGTGCCAACGCCGGGGAGCGGACGGAGTACCACTCCCTGGTCGCATGGGACCGCCTGGCCGAAGTCTGCGGTCAGTTCCTGGGCAAGGGGCAGCTCGTGGACGTCGAGGGGCAACAAATCGATCGACTGCTGCCCGTGCGCTGGAGCATGTCCGACGACGCGCCGTTCGAGCCGTGACGCGATAAGCTGCCCAATCACCAGGCTTGGTTGAGCGACCTTCGAGGTGACCGTCCGCCATGCACTTTGAGCAATCCATCGACATCGACGCTCGGCAGCAGCGCGTGTGGGAGGTGCTCAGCGACATCGAAGCGTGGCCGCAGCGTATCGAGACGGTCGACGTCGTCGAGCTGCTCACACCCGCTCCTGTGGGTGAAGGCAGCTGCGTGCGTCTCAAGCAACCGAAGCTGCCAGAGGGCACATGGGAGGTCACCGTCTGGGATGCGCCGTCCTACTTCGAGTTCCGCCAGAAGTCCGGCGGCGTTACCAATGTCGCGGGCCATCGTGTCGAGGCGCTGGAGGAAGGCCGCTCCCGCCTGACCCTGACGCTGGATATGCGAGGCCTGCTGGTCCCAGTCGTCGCTCTGTTCTACAAGGGCCTGACCAACCGCTACATGACCGTCGAGGCTCAGGGCATGAAGCGCGCAGCCGAGTCCGCTTGAGACGTGAGGGTGCGGTCAAGCGCCACCCATGCGGCAGGCCGTCACTCGGGCTTGGGCGTACGAGAAGCCCGAAAGTCAGGGGCTAGGGAGTGGGCTCGACCACGTGGGGCCGGAAAGTCGTTTGGCAATCTGCGACTTTGCAGACGCTCGAGGAGTTGCTCGCCGAGGGCGAGAACGTGCCCGTCGAGGGATGGGACTTTCCTGGTTCAATGGCCGTGCCAGCGAGGAACGCCCATCGTGGGGGTACTCCCGGATCATCGCGGAGCGGATGGCGACCGCCCACGTCGCGCTCGACATTCAGACAGGCGGCGGTGAGGTCCTCGCGCAGATCCCTCACCCGCCGACGGTGCTGATGGCCACCGAGTCCTGGCCTCCCAACGTCGAGATCGCCCGCCGGAACCTGCAGCACGTGGCTGCCGCCACCACCGGATCCAGGCCGAGGGTCCCTTCGTCGCCCACTCCTAGCGGTTCCTGATCGAGGCACGCAAGCCGAACTGAACCGTGCGAGCGGAAACCCGCGCGGCTATCAGCCAAGCGACCGAGACCCGTCCCGTAACTGGCTTCCCTACCGCCTGAGAAGGTCAACGAGAAACGTCCTCATCTCGGCAAATGAGCCTACTCGATCTTGCAACGTCGGGACCGGCCGATGTGTCGACATCGCGTACGCTCGACCGAGTGAACGCGATATCCTCTTTGGTCACACATCATCGATGTCGGGGATGACCGAAGGGATACTGGATGTCGTGGAGGCCTTCCGCGAGGACATCGGTCGCACTCCCGGGTTGGTGGAGCTGCTGGAGGTCATGCATCACGGTGCTCGCACGCTGCCCGACGGCGCACTTTTCCGACGCTCACTCTGACGAGATCATCGGTTTCGTCGAGCGTCCACGGGCACGGACGCGAAACATCGACACAGTCAGCGACTTAAACGACGCGGCATTCGTGGAAGCGTCCGACGCGTTTAACCGCTGGTGGCAAGCCGGATCCGGAGCAGCGATCACGGCGGCCGAACTGGGCATAGCATTGCTCGCCGCGCTCCGCGATGCCGGTTCGCCGCTCGTCGGCGAGCCAGATGTCGCCCGGGACCGAGTCGATCACGCCGACGCTTAAGCGCGCGAAGGCCCGCGCGAGCATTGGCGACATCATCGCCGTGCCCGACGGGAAGGGACCCACCTGCTCCCACCGGAAAGCCAATCAAATTGGTTTGATGTATCATCTGGTCATGGCGTTGGCGAATCAAGCCGCACCGGCGTTCGTGCGCCTGGCTGCGCACCCCCTGCGCTGGCGGCTTCTGACCGAACTCGCCGACGGCGACCTGCGGGTCCGGGAGCTGGTCACGCTGGTCGGCCAGCCGCAGAACCTGGTCTCCTACCACCTGCGGCTGCTGCGTGATGGTGGACTGGTCACCGCCACCCGCAGCAGCTTCGACGGCCGGGACAGCTACTACCACCTGGACTTGGGCCGCTGCGCCGAGGCCCTGGCCGACACGGGCGCCGCCCTACACCCGGCTCTGCGCTGGGACAAGGCCACCCCGGACCGCCAGCAGCGGCTACCCCCCCTCGCCGTGTTGTTTGTGTGCACGGGTAACAGTGCCCGCTCACCGATAGCCGTAGCGTTGCTACGCCGCCATACCGCCGGGCAGATCAAGGCGACCAGCGCCGGCAGTCACCCGAAGCCGCGGATGCATGCCAACACCGTGCGGGTGCTACGCGACCAGTTCGGTATCGATATCGCCGGTCGGCGTCCCCTGCACCTGGGCACGCTCACCGGCCGCCGGTTCGACTACGTGATCACCCTGTGCGACAAGGCCCGTGAGATCTGCCCCGAGTTCGTCGACCATCCCCGCCGAGTGCACTGGAGCATCGCCGACCCCGCCTCGGCCGGCGACAGCGACCAGGCCAGCTACCCGGCCTTTGCCCGCACGGCCGCCGACATCGACAGCCGGGTGCGGTATCTATTGCCCGTCCTCGCTACCCGCCCCAGCCACGAGTGAAGGAGCTTCGCGCCGTGACCGCACCCGACCAGTACGCCAGCGTTCGCTACCTGGTTGACGATGTCCAGGCAGGCATCGACTTCTACACCACCCACTTCGGCTTCCGCCTCAACACCAGCGCCGCACCCGCCTTCGCCGAGGTGGTCCGCGGGCCGCTGCGGCTACTGCTGTCCGGACCAGCCAGCTCCGGTGCCCGCGCCACACCCCACGACGCCACCACACCCGGCCGCAACCGCATCCACCTGACCGTCGACGATCTGGACGCCGAGATCGACCGGCTCCGCGGCGCTGGCGTGTCGTTCCGCAGCGAGACGATCTCAGGCCCGGGCGGGCGCCAGATCCTGGTGGCCGACCCCGCCGGCAACCTGATCGAACTGTTCCAAACCGGCCCATCAGACCGACGCCGTGCCGAGTAAGCCCTGACCGGAGCCCGGCGGCGGGCGGCTGGCGCCCCTGGTCGGCCAGTTCCCGCACGGTTCACGAGCAGCGGAGGTACGTCCCGGCACAGGTCGGCGGCCTCGATGCTGTCCACCCTCCAGCAGCTGCCCAACCCCCACGCCTTTCACCGCGCCGAACCCGGCCAAGAACCTCGGGCAGCAACAGGCCTGCCCAGCCGAGGAGAGCCGCGTTGTCCGTTGACGACCGCCGCGACCGCATCCGACCATTGCGTGTGGCCAACAAGCTGGCATTGACGAACGCCGACGAACGACCACAGCGCCTCAGGCTCCAGCCATTCTCGTTCGCGGACATCGGACCGGGATTCCGAAGGCACGACTACGACATGCCTCCTGGCGCCCGCTGCTGGATCGCTCCACCCACTCCCGACGTAGAGCTGGAGATCGAGGTCGGGTTCAACTACATCGTGGTCTTGGTCACCGGTTGCGGCGTCGAAGACATCAAGGTGGTCGATCGCACTACTAGCGAGCCCGGCCGATCGCGGACGGCCCTCATGCCTTTGACCCAGTCCTCATCGACTGCTTGACTTGACATTGAGACTCGTCCCGTGGGGCGCTCCATTTGGACGAGGCGGATGGCCGCACTGATCGAGACCTGGTGGCCCGCTTCGCCGACCTTCCTGCAGACCGGCATCACGAACGCCGGGCGCTCTGTGCTGGTGGGCGATGAACCGTCCATGGGAAGGCGCGGTCCCGGCGGATGAGTCAACGTCCAGTTAGGACAGTCTTGACGCTGTGCCGACGGTCGGGCGAGGTCATCTAGCGGTGCCGACGGTCGGGCGAGGCCATCTAGCGCAGTGACCGGAACGCGGCGCGGACCTCGGTCGCGAAGAGCTCCGGCTCTTCCCAGGCAGCGAAGTGGCCGCCCTTGTCGACCTCGTTGAAGTAGGTGACGTTGGGGTAAGAGTTCTCGACCCAGCTGCGCGGGGTCCGCCAGATCTCGCCGGGGAAGGTGGTGAAGCCGACCGGGACCGAGACTTCCGGAGGAGCCTGGCCGGACGCGCTTGCTTGAGCCAGGGCTTGTCCGTCCTCCCAGTACGACCGGGCCGCCGAGTCGCCGGTGCCCGTCAGCCAGTACAGCGTGATGTTGTCGACGATGTGGTCCCGGGTGAGATTGCCCGCGGGCTCGCCGTCGACGAAGGCGCGGGAGATCTTCTGGTAGCTGTCCGTGTCGTGGTCGAGCATCCAGGCAGCCAGGGCGACCGGTGAATCCAGTAGGGCGTAGCCGATCGTCTGCGGCCGCGTGGCCATCTCCAGGAAGTAGCCGAAGCCGCTCTCCCTGAAGGTGGCGAGCTGGTCGGTCGCGGCGCGTTCCTCCTCGGATTCCGCCGGCTGAGGGCCGCCCAGCACCGTCACGAGCAAGTTGGTGTGGATGCCGACCAGCCCCTCGGGCGCCTGGCGGCCCATCGCGTCGGTGACGGCGGCGCCCACGTCGCCACCCTGGGCGACATAACGGGTGTAGCCGAGGCGGTGCATCAGCTCCGCCCAGGCCTGCGCGACGCGGCCGACGTTCCAGCCGACCTCGGTCGGCTCGCCGGAGAAGCCGTAGCCGGGCAGGGACGGCAACACGAGGTCGAACGCGTCCTCGGCGCGTCCGCCATGCGCGGTCGGGTCGGTCAGGGGGCCGACGACCTCGAGCAGCTCGATGACCGAGCCGGGCCAGCCGTGCGTCATGATCAGCGGCAACGCGTCCGCGTGCGGCGACTTCACGTGGATGAAGTGGATGTCGACCCCGTCGATCTCGGTCTTGAACTGCGGCAACGCGTTCAGCTTCGCCTCGCAGTTGCGCCAATCGTAATCTGACGCCCAGTAGTCTGCGAGCTTGTGAATCGTCGCCGACTGGACACCCTGCGACCGATCGTCGACGAGCTCCTTGTTCGGCCAGCGCGTCGCACCGATGCGGCCGCGCAGGGTCTGGAGTTCCGCGTCAGGGGTCTCGATCGTGAACGGCCAGATCCCGGTGGCACCCGCCGACGCTTCGGTCGTAACAGACATGCCGGTCTCCTTTACCTTCCAGACTCATTCGACGTCGAGCGGGGCATCCGCCCTCATACCGCGGCAACAACGTGCCTCCCGCTCGCGGGGAGCACAACCGCCCGTGAAGGGCGCTGCTCAAGCGAGCCGGCATAGGCACTGGCCCACTCCCCAACCCCAACCATAAGACGCCTCACCGGGTGACAGCGGCCATACGAGCAATCCCGCTTCGAACGATCGGACCCCGCCGACCGCCCCACCACGAACAAGTACCTACAAGGCCTGCGTCAGCGTGGGTAAGTGGAGTAACGAACGCGTTCCGGAGGGGGCGACGTGGCTGGGAAGGCCTGCACACATCTCGACCAGATCACAGATGTAGTGCCCTCGTCGAGTGGCTGTGAGGACTGTCTGACGGTCGGCCGGCGAGACTGGGTGCACCTGCGGGTATGCCAGGTATGCGGCCACCTCGGCTGCTGTGACAACTCACCGCTGCGGCACGCGACTGCCCACTTTGGAACCGCACGACAAACGATCATCCGATCGTACGAGCCCGCCGAGGACTGGTACTGGTGCTACATCGTCGAGGTGGGTTTTGAGCTCGATGGTGCTCCGCCCGCACCGTCACACCCTTAGCTGTTCGGGATTACTGCGGGCGTAGATTCTGCCGCGGACCCGGTGGCTACCGAGCCCGGGCGGCGTACGCCTCTCGAGGCAGCACGGTCAGGACCCTCATGATGTGTTCGCGGAACTCCGCCATGAACGTGGCGAGGAAGGTCTGGGTGGACCTGTCGGCGACGACACCGTCGCCCGGGAAGATTTCAGGGGTGTATTTGATGTAGGCCTCGGGTGCGGTCATCTGGCGGGCGTTGCTGAAGCTCAGCACGGCGCGCAGGCTCTGTTGGGCCAGTGCGGTCCCGATCTCACCGATCGACGCCCCGATCATCGCTGTGGGTACGTGGTCGAAGGCGTTCTGGCCCCAGGGCCGCGAGGCCCAGTCGATGGCGTTCTTCAGTCCGCCGGGAATGGAGCGGTTGTACTCGGGCGTGATGAATAGGATGGCCTGCGATTGGTGGATCGCCTCTTTGAGGGCGACGGCCTCGGGTGGATAGTTCCCGTCGTGGTCCTGGCTGTAGAGCGGCAGGTTCCGGATCGGAATTTCGGCAAAGTCGAGGTCCTCGGGCGCCAGACGGATCAGGGCCTTGGAGAGTTCCCGGTTGATCGACGTCGAGGAGAGGCTGCCGACGAAGTATCCGACCTTGTACGTGGCCATCATGGTTCCTTCCGATCGTGAGTCTGAGTGATGAACACTGGTGCGCTGACGCCGGTGTAGGCAGGTCACGCGCCAAACCCCCAAAAGGATCTTCGAGCGCGGGTAGGCCCAGCGGCAGCGCTGCGGGCTGGGGCGGCAGACTACGGTTCCTACACATGGCCCTAGCGCCGATGCCCCATCCCGTCGGTCGCCGCTCCTAAATCCATGGTCCCATGGTCCGTTGCGGCGCCATGGACGAACGCACGCTTTGCCAGATAGCCGGCGTGGCGCGTGGACCGCGCCCTAGCACCGCGCTACTGAGTCGAGGTTGTGGATCCTCCGCAATTCTAGCGGCATGAGGTTCACAGCCGACCACCGTTGGGTCATGGGGAGACACCATAAATCACGATGACCTGATCAGTCGGGCGTCTCGAACGACTCAGCGTGCTCGGAGTCATTGGTCGACGCGGGCTGCTCGAGGTTGTCGGTGGTCGCGGCCCAGCTGGCCAGCAGGTTCAGGGCGTCCTGCGTGGGCGACCCGGGCTCGGCGGTGTAGGTGAGGAGGTTCTGACCGGGATCTGCCGCGAGGGGGAAGGATTCGAAAGGCAGGTCGAGGTCGCCGACGACCGGGTGGTGGAGACGCTTCACGCCGGTGGTGTGGACCCGGACGTGGTGGGCGCCCCATCGGCGGCGGAACTCGTTGCTGCGGGTGGAGAGCTCCCCGATCAGGTCCGACAGCTGCCGGTCGTAGGGATCGCGGCCGGCCTCGGCGCGCAGCAGGGCGACAACGTCGTTGGCGACCTGGTCCCAGTCGCGGAAGAACTCGCTCGCGTGCGAGTCGAGGAAGACGAACCTGGCGTTGTTGGGCGGCCTGACCGGGTCAGCGTAGATCGGTGAGAACAGCGCGAGCCCGAGGGCGTTGGCGGTCAGGATGTCCAGGCGTCCGTTGAGGACGAACGCGGGCGTGCCGCTCATCGAGTCGAGGACGCGCTGCACCGTGGGCCGGACCCGCTGCCGAGCCGGGCGGCGGCGTGGCGGACGGGTGGAGCCAGCGGTGCGGAGGAGGTCGAGCAGATGGGTTCGCTCGGCCTCATCGAGCTGCAGGGCTTGCGCGATCGCGTCGATGACGCTGTCGGAGACGCCGGTGGCGTTGCCGCGCTCGAGGCGGGTGTAGTACTCGCTCGAGATGGCTGCGAGGAGGGCGACCTCCTCGCGGCGCAGGCCAGGGACCCGCCGGCGGTCTCCGCCGTACACGGGCAGTCCCGCCTGCTCGGGACTGAGCCTGGCCCGTCGCGTGCTCAGGAACTCCCGGATCTCCGTACGGATATCGCCACGGATGTCGCCACCGATGTCGCAGTGGGCGTCGTGGGGGTCGTTCGTGCCAGCCATGTCTTCGACTCTACGAGCGCATTCGTATGGCTGGGAGTCCCTCTCAGTACCCCTCTCATCAGGGTCTCTCACCTTCCCGCGCCGGCTGGTTCTGTAGAGCGTGTACCGCCGATGAGGCGGTGTCCCACACAGATCAACACCCACAGAAGGAAGTGCACTCACATGACTGACCAGAAGGTCTGGCTCATCACCGGCGCCGGCCGTGGCATGGGCGTCGACATCGCGAAGGCCGCCCTGGCCGCCGGTGACACGGTCGTCGCCACCGGACGCAACCCCGAGAGGGTCAGCTCTGCGCTCGGAGCGCACGACGACCTCCTTGTCGTCAAGCTCGACGTCACAGACCCCGCCAGCGCCAAGGACGCCGCGCGCGCCGCCGTCGACCGGTTCGGCCGGATCGACGTGCTCGTCAACAACGCGGGCAACTTCAACGCCGGGTTCTTCGAGGAGATCAGCCCGGAGGACTTCCGGTCGCAGATCGAGACCACCCTGTTCGGCCCAGTGAACGTCACCCGCGCGGTACTTCCGGTCATGCGCGCCCAGCGCTCCGGCCTCGTCGTCGCGATCTCCTCGACCGCCGGCATCGTGGGCCAGGCGTTCTGCACCGCGTATGCCGCCTCCAAGTTCGGGGTGGAGGGCTGGATGGAGTCGCTGACCCCCGAGGTCGCGGCGTTCGGGATCCGCACGATGCTCGTGGAGCCCGGTTTCTTCCGCACCGAGCTGCTCAGCCCGGAGTCGACGAGGTACGCCGAGGCCTCGATCGAGGATTATGCCGAGCGCACCGAGCAGACCGTGGCTGGCTGGAAGAGCATGAACGGCCTGCAGGGCGG
>Ga0209859_1000386_pt1 | contig 10608 bp, 12 predicted proteins | sample GWRWS3_50_60_FD_187241 | JGI IMG/M metagenome (GOLD analysis project Ga0209859, IMG submission 187241) | Riverbed sediment microbial communities from areas with vegetation nearby in Columbia River, Washington, USA - GW-RW S3_50_60 (SPAdes)... | ecosystem: Environmental > Aquatic > Freshwater >... | reverse complement strand
GAGCGATTCGTGGTTCCGGCAATAGGCCCGCTCAACAACCGTGTGGCCGGCGTGCCCGGCTCCACGTGGCATCCGGTAGCCGCATACTCGTCAGGTCAGTGACGACGAGTGCGGCACCGTTCGGGCGGGAGGGAGGGGTCCGATGGGCATGACCGGTTGGTGGCGGATCGTCGAGATGCAGCTGTGGGATGCCGAGGCATTCGACCTGGTGGGGCCGGCGTTCATCGAGTTTGACCAGGATCTGGTCGGGCGGTTCCGGTTCATCGCGGTGGAGGGGTGGATGGACTGCCGCGACGTCGAACGCGCCTGTCGTCCCGGCGTGGAGTTCTCATGGCAGGGCAGCGACGAGGGCGACGATGTGAGCGGGCGTGGTTGGGCCGCGCTCACAGCGTACGGCACGCTGGAGGGTCGGATCTTCGCCCACCTTGGCGACGATTCGGGCTTCCGCGCGGTGCGCGCCGAGCCGCAGGCCAGCCCGTTCCGTGGACGCGGTGGAAGCCGTCGATGAGCCGTCGTGGCCGCGGTTCGATCGACCCGATGGAGCGGGCGATCGAACAGGCGCTCATCCCGGACTCGTTCGTGTCCGACCGACGCTGTTTCTCGTTCGTGAGCGACCTTGAGGAGGTTGCGGCGGAGGTAGCTGGGCTGGTCGATGGCTCGCCGACGCGTGCGGTGGTCTTTGGCGGCCGTTAACAAGGTGATCGTGACCCCTCGCCGGACCCAGCACGCGTTCATCGCGAACAAGTCTGACTCCTGCCCGGCATCTCGACCGCATGCTGGGGCGTAGCTGTCGAGGTGTGCAGCGTGCCCGGGGTAGTGCTCGGCGAAGAGTTTCGCGGTCACCTCGCGCGGCGTCTCACGCCGAAACTCGGTGCAGGCTATCCAGGCCGAGGCTTATTCGCTGCCCTTCGCCCGTGCCTGCTTTGACGCCATCGTGAGCATCGACGCGCACGAGTATTTCGGCACTGCGGACAGCTACCTGGCCTACATCACCCGTTTCCTCAAGCCCGCCGGTCACTTGGCGATCGCGACGGGCCCCTACTGAGCCGAAGTCAGAGTCGTCGCGTGAATAGGCGAGCGCGCGCATAGTCTGGGCGAATCCGACCAGTATCGACCGCCGGAGCAAATGTGTACACAATCGGGTACACTTATCTGTATGTTGATCGAGACGATGTCGGTGAGGGAGGCTCGCGAGCGGCTGCCGAGTGTCCTTGAGCGATTCCGAAACGGTGACCGGACGCCAGTGGGCGTGGGTTCTCACCGTAGGACTGAAGCAGTGATGGTGCCGGTCGAGGTCTTCGACGAGTTGACGGCCGAACGTGCGCGCGCGCTGGTCGAGGCCACGGCATCGGTCCGGGCCGAAGGGCTCGTACCGAATGCCAGCGCTGAGGCAATCGTCGAGCAATGGGCCCGAGGCGAAATCAGCACGTCTCAGATGCGCGCCATGGTTCGTCGGCTGTATGGCGTGTAGTGACTGTCGATCCTTACGTCGATCCAGGCAGCGGTGTCCTGCGTAACACGCTGGGCATTGTCGACGCGCAGCGACTGCGGGAGGTCGAGGCCGGCTTGACTCTCGCTGGGCTCGCAGACTTGGCCGTACGAATGCTTCCAGGTAGCTACGACCTTGACCACCTGCGGGCATTCCATCGCGAGATCTTCGGTGACCTCTACCCATGGGCTGGCGAAATCAGGGTGGTCGGGATCGCCCGGTCGGATCCGTTCTGCCTGCCGCAGCACATTGAGGCGTACTCGGCGGAGGTGTTCAATGAGCTGGGCAAGGAGCGCTATCTACGCGGGCTGAACCGCGACAGCTTTCTGGATCGATTGACCCATTACTTTGCTGAGGTCAACGCCGTTCATCCCTTCCGCGAGGGTAATGGCCGGACGCAGCGCGCCTTTTTTCGGCAGCTCAGCCACCAAGCCGGCTGGCCTATAGATTGGTCCAACTTAGACCCAGACGACAATGAGCAGGCTTCGATCGCGTCGCTGCGGGGCAACACCGGCCCACTTCGTGACGTTCTCGACGCACTGGTGGCTCTACCGTGACCATCCCTGGCGGGACGGGCACCGCCCGCCGGCTAGTACGGCAGCCGCACTTGTTGACCGATTCGTGATCTGGTCGGCTGTTCGCCAGAATTCTTGTGATTAATCGTTAAATGTCGATTAACAGTGTCGTGTCGGGCCGTGGATCTGACGCATGAGGGCAGCCGCCCCGTGATCATCCGCGGTTGTGGACCAATCGAATAGTTACGAGACGGCTGCTTGGTTGATGGTAGAGACCGCCGATCTGGCCCGGGCGAAGCGGACCGAGGTACTGGGCCTGGTGGCGGGCACGTTCGCCCGCCGCGAGGCACGGGCGCAGGCCGGCAAGTACGTCGACGGACTGCTGGCTGACCTGCCCCGTACGTGTCATTCGTCCACAGGGGAGGATCCTGCCCAAAGGCCTCACACCCCACACTCCGGATGGAGGACCAGGGGCGGGAATCTCGGCGCGAACGTCAGCATCGTCTGCACGAACTGTCAGGAGCAAAGAAACACCGCGATGTCGCCGGCGAGCGCGGTGCCGTTAATCTCCCTCACTGCCGCAGCCGGCATCCTCATCTGGGCACGTTCGATTCGTGTGATGCGGCGCCGAGGATGCTGGTCGCCGGGTCGTCCAAGCAATGGTTCGCGTTGACCCTGTCGGTCTTGTCTGTGCCTCCAACGGGTGCGAGTGCGCTCGAGGCAAAGGTCGCCGAGATGGGTGACCGGCTAGCTGGCGTGACCTCGCGGGAGGTTCTAGGCTTCGTCTTCAGCAGCCACAGTTCGCGTCGCTCAAGGCATGGACGCCGGAGGACGTTTGGCAGGCGGTAGAGCAGCACCGCTCTGTCGCGGCCGGTGGCGGCTCCGTCTTCGACTCGCACCGAATGGACCTGCTCACGCCGGAGTGGGAGATCTTCACGACCAAGCCGCTGCCCGACCCAACCGAGGACTTCGCGCTACGCGACGACGCTGGTATTCCAGACGCGCTGGGGATGCTGTTCTCGGACGTGGTTCAGGTCGAGCGGCTACGTCAGGTCCGCGCGCTCGTTGGCTTCACCCGCCTCGACGCCCCTGATCCGGAGGATCTGGACCTCGTCGTTCGAGCGCCGCTGACCAGGCTGGCCAAGCCGGAATGGGTCCCCGCGAGCGAGGTGCGGGGCGAGGGTCTATTCGTACGGGTGAGAGAGGACCTGCTGTCGGCGTGGGAGGCACGTGTCCATGGCGGACTAGAGATAGAGGCACACCGCCAGGCGTTCGGGCGTTTCCGCCGTAACAGATACTCGAACCGAGTTCGCGGTGACTTCGATGAGATGCGCGGGTGGCCGGGTGGTCGCTACATCGTCTTGCACACGTTGTCGCATCTGTTGATCCGAGCGGTTGCGCTGGAGTGTGGTTGTGCAGCTGCGAGCCTGTCGGAGCGCATCTACGCCGGCACGGCGGACAATCCTCGTGGCGGCATCCTCATCTACACCGCCGTTCCCGACGCGGAGGGCACTCTCGGCGGACTTGTCTCGCTGGGCGAGCCCGCGTCGTTAGAGCGGATCGCGTGGCGAGCGCTGAGCGATGCGCAGGCGTTTCATCGGACCCGCTTTGCGCCGAGCGTCTCCCGCATCCGCCGGCCGACTTCCTCCACGGCGCTGCCTGCCATGTCTGCCTCTTCGTTTCGGAGACGACCTGCGAGCGCGGCAACCGTTTCCTCGATCGACGGTTCGTTGTACCGCTTGGCGACCCGAAGCTCGCGCTCCTGCCGGACCTGCGATGGGCAGCCTCGAGTCCGCGGTCCACCAGGCGCTCGCGACGCTCTCGCCGACCCAGCTGCGGCAGCTCGCCGACGCCGTCGTCGTGCCATCCCCTGACGAAGCTGTCGTGCACGCAAGAGCATGGACGGAGCGGATCGGCCCTTCAGTTGCGGGAGTCGTGTTCACCATGATCCGACCGGCGAGCATGGGGTCGGTCTGTGCGGCAGTCTGAATGCGGAGTGCCGCGGCGGCGAGCTTGAATTCCTCAGGATCGGCGTCGTACGGGGTAGCGCGGCTCGTCCACGGCTCGCGGCTGAAGCTGGCCGCCGAGCCGACGCCGCACGCTCAGCCGCGGGGTCGTACAGAGATGTGTCAACCGTCTGCGCGCGCCAGCGAACACCCGAACGCCAATGGCTCCCGAGGAGGTCGCATGAATCTTCCCACCGTCGTCTTGGCATGCAGCCGCTGCCCCAACGACACACGCAATCCCATCATCGATGTCCACGGTGGGCTGTGCCGGCTGTGCCAGCAGTTCGACCACCACTACAACCCGGCTGATCTGGTACGGGAGCGTGAGTTCGTCCAGGACCTACGTGGCACCGGCGCGGGACGCCACGACGCCATGGTTGGGGTGTCTGGCGGGAAGGACTCCACTGCCGCGCTGGCCCAGGTGATCGAGTTGGGTTTCACACCACTGGCGTTCACATTGGACACCGGCTACTACCCGGCCCACATCGTGCCCCGTGCGCGGGCCGCCGGCCGACAAGCTGGGCGCGGACCACGAAATCATCGACCTTCGGCCGCACGTGCGGCCTAGCGACCGGATGTCCTTTGGGTTGACGGCCGACCTCTACGACCGTGCGGAGGACGACGCCGCAGCGGTTGTGTTCGGCCGGCTCTATGCCGAGGGGCGACGCGCGTTCTCCATCCGCAACGAGGAGCCGATGCCATACGTACGCACCTGTCAGCTCTGCCGCCGTCTGGTGGTGCGGGCCTACCACCGCGAGGCGACAAGCCTCGGTGTGCGGGTCGTGATCCTCGGCACCAACGAGTGGGTCGGCCTGAGCCAGAACACGTCCCGTGACGGCTACCGATTCTCCGCCGTACGACGACTTCGGCCCCCCGGCACGAACAGCGCCGTGTACGTAGTGCATCTGCCGTTCCTGCAGCGCACAACGATCGACGACACGCGCCGCGTCCTCGACCGGCTCGGCTGGACCGAACCGGAAGGAGAGGGCCTGGTCGAGTCCAACTCCAACTCGTGCCTACTCTCGCGGGCTGCGGAAGCGAAGGCGAGCCGACTGCTGGGGTTCCACCCCGACACCACCCGACTGGCTCGCGAGGTCACCGCCGGGTTTCTCACGCGAGATCAGGCCGTGGCCGCCTTGGCGCGACCGCACGACCATCCGCGTACCGTCCGCGAGGTTCTCGCCGACGCCGCAATCCTCTGAGCGGGAGAAACACCATGCCTTCATCCACGGCCGATCGTTGGGATATCGGCCCGGCCCTAGGGCTGGACATCGTCGGGATGCCAGTCCTAGACGCACACATCACAGTCAACGGAGGGGCACTCCACGGCGTCTGGGTGCTTTACATCAACAACGCCATCAGCGACGCGCTGATGGTGGCACGCGGGTTCCGTCGCGTAGGGGCGAAGGTGTGCAGCGTTCTGGTGCCTTACCACGGCGCGACCGGCGATGCGCAACACGCGATCCGTTGGGTGTTCAGCGCGCTCGGCCCGACCTACTATCCCCCAGCGACGCACCCCACCCGCCTCGCCGACGTGATGACTTCTACGGTGCGTGAGGCCATCACCCAGGTCGGCCGCACGGCTGCGCTGGACGGACGCGTCGTGTGGTGGCCGGGCGCAGTGTTGGCCTCGTTGGTGGTCGCTGCGGCGGCGAGTGTGACCGTGGCTATCACCAGCGTTCCGGGGATGTTCCAAGACCCGAACGCCGGCATCTGGGCCACGCTGCTGGTCGCGGTGTTCTGTGGGTACGGTGTCGCGGCTGCGGGTGAATTGGTACGCGGCAGCTCGTCGCGAGGAGTTCCCGGTCTCGCGTTCGGGGTTGTCGCTGGCGTGCTGTGACTGGGTGAGATCTGGACCCAGGCGCCGGCCCGGCTTTCGCCCGGTTTGGAGCGCGCGGTGCCGGCCGTCTGCGTGGTCATGGCGGCGCTGACGACCGTCGCAGTCGGCGTGGTCGGCGGCTGGCGTGGCCGCACCCGGGCAGCGGCGCTGTGTAACGGTGTGTGGGCCGGGCTGGTCAGCGGCGCGGTCATGGTGTCCGGCATGGTCACCATCCTGCTCAGCAACCTCGACCTTCTCGGGGCTCGCGCCGACTATCGGCGGGAACTGGTCGCAAGCGGGATGACCGACATGGCCACCTACCTGGCTGCCGACGCCGTCGCCGCCTCAATAACGCATATGATCATCAATCTCGGACTCGGCCTCGGCGGTGCGGCGGTCGGATGGATCATCATATCGGCATTGCAGCAACATTTCGCCCGCATTGCCGGGTCGCGTAGGTCCGCTGCAACGATGTCGTACGCCGGCGCGGTCTGCGGCGTTAGGGGTGCACAGAGGGCAGGTAGCTAAGGTCGAGCGTGTCGGTATGGCCACCCCGGGCAGGGCTGCGCGAGCTCGACACCGCCGCCGGCGACCCGGGGCTCGCCGGCCACCACCGGTTGCACGCGGTCCGGGCCCCACCTGCTCACGCGAAGCCGCGCAGCGTGTCCTGCAGCAGCCTGAGCTCGGCCTTCTCCATTGCATCCACGCCGCCGAACATGTAGCCGCCGAACTTGACCGGCGGGCCCGAGCGTTCCGTCGCCACGACGGCCCGGCCCAGGTCGGCTACCGCCGCCTCGACGTCGGCCAGAGTCACGTCCGTGTTGCGCGCGATGTAGATCTCGGTCAGCCGGCGATTGGGCAGCAGCTCTCCATGCAATGCACGAACCGCGGGTACGTCGTTGAACAGCTCCCAATACATCCGCGAGCCGGGAATGATAGCCGGAGCGGCCACCGACACCGTCGTTATGATCTCCTGATAACTCGCCGTCAATTCGAGCCAGCTGTCCACCTCGGACTTCAGTAGATCGAGTGTGGTGCCGGGAAGACCGAGTATGCCCGAGATGTAGAGCCGATAGTCGAGTTCCCGGGCCAGATCGAGCGCCTGCATCGTCTGCTCGTGGCCCCGGTTGATGCCCTTGGAATCGGCCCTGAGCAGCCGCGGACTGAACGCCTCGATGCCGACGTTCCAGGTGCGCACGAACCCCTGACACAATCGCGCTGCGCTGAGAAACTCGGGCACCAGGCCGTACGCGAGCATGAACCGATGCTCGCGGAGCACATTAGAGCGCTCGCAAGCCTCCGCCAGTTCGTCGAGGAACGAGAAGGCGCCGCCCCACTGCTCGCGTGAGAAGCCGAGCGTGGAGTCACCCGCGGCGTAGACGTTCGCGCCCAGTACTCCGACCGCGGACTCCAGTGCCGCCACCACCGAGTCGACGTTGGCCACCTTCGGTGTGAGGCCCTGGATTGAGCAGTGCTTGCAGCGCCGACTTGGGCGGCTGCCCCAGTGGCAGCCCCCGTCGATGGGCAGCGTAATCATCCGCGGAAGCGAGTAGTGGCGCTGGTACCAGAGGGCGAAGGCGCCGTCGTACTCCTCCTCGAGGGTCTTCTCGATCAGTGTGTAGTCGGGCAGCAGGCGGCGGTCGAGGGGAAACGTCGGAGCCGTTTGACGCACGACGCCGCCACCGGGTCCGCGGTACGCCACGGACGGCACGTCGGTCAGCTCGAGCCGACCCTGCAGCGCATAGAGCAGGCCCATCATGGTGAACGGGCCGTTGTTGCCGATGCTGACGAAATCGACGAGGCGCGAGCCGTACGCCCCGGTCAGCACCTCCTCGTGCAGCACGCCGGGGTGATCGTTTCCGAAGACCACCACCGCATTTGGGTTGGCTTTCTTGATCGCGGCGGCAACGATGTACGACCACGGCGCGGTCGCGGTGTACACGGAGAAGGCAGCCACGTCAGGCGGGCTCTCATCGATCTCCGCCGCGATGTCGGCCCAGTCGTGATGACTGAGGTCGAGGTAGCGCCAGTCTATGAGCGGGAAGCACACGTGGTGGTAGGTGATCATCTCGACGAGTGACGCGTGCGGATACACGGTCGCCTCGTTGAGGTAGCGTTCCTGCCCCTCCACACCCGGGATGAGCGCGCCGCCACCGGAGTGGCTGCCCCTGTGGGCTGATGTGAGCGGGAGCCCGATGTACCACACCGAGCGGAGTCGGCGAGCACCCGGCGCGGGCTCGCCACCGCCGGGAAGCGGCAGTCGCCACCGATACTCCCGGCCGGTGTCGACAACCTCCTGGTACGGCTCGAGTCGCATCATCTCGGCGCCCGTCTCGTCGCGAGTAGACGGATCGGGGCAAAGCACCGACCCGCGCGCTCGGATTCACGTCCGTCGCTTCTGCCCCTAGTATGAGCGATGCGCCCGCCCCTACGCCCGAGGATCCTCACGTGTCGCGTCGACCTTCCATTGTCTTTCTGCAGGTGGCCGTCCTTCTCTTCGGCACACTGCTCGCTGTCGCTACAAACATCGTGCCCGAGCCTGGCAACCTGCCCGACGCTCAGGTCGAGCTGGTGAGACGCTGGTCCCTTCCGGCCATCTGCGCGATCGTCGTCCTGCTCGCCATCTTCCAGTGGATTATCTACCGTCTAGAGCACTCCCCGCGCACACCGCGATGGAGTCCGGGTCGCTCGCCGTACCCGGGGCTTGAGGCCTTCAACGAAGAGGACGCCGGGGTCTTCTTCGGTCGTCGCGATGACATTGACCTGCTGTACGACCGGCTCAATCCGGCCATACCGGGCAAGTCCCTGCGGTTCGTCACGGTTGCGGGCCCATCGGGCGCGGGCAAGTCCTCGCTCGTCCGTGCCGGCCTGCTGCCGCGGCTCGCGCAGCGCGGTCGCTGGGCGGTGCTGCCGGTGGTGACGCCCGAGGAGCAGCCCTTCGTCAACCTCGCCAACAGCCTCCGTTCCGTCCTCAAGCGACGGTCCAAGAGCGACTTGGCGCGCCGGCTCACTGAAGATCCGTCATGCCTGCCCGACCTCATCGAGGCCGTCCGCACGGCGCATCGGGGCCGAGCGAGCAGGGTACTCGTCGTGGTGGACCAGGCCGAACAGCTGCTAGCCACCCGTGATCCAGAGCGTGGCCTCGCATTCCTCGGTGCGTTGGACTCCGCCGTGCGCGCCGACGACAAACTCTGGGTGCTGTTCGTGCTTCGGTCGGAGTTCCTTACCAGACTGCTGGCCACGCCGTACGCGCACCTGTTCTCCCGTTCCCTCAATGTTGGCGTGCTGGGCCGGGAGGCGATGTTCGACATCATCAAGGGTCCGGCCGAAAGGGACGGGGTCACATTCGACCCGCCCGGATTGGTCAACACGATCGTGGACGAGACCGCCGGCGGAGACGCCCTGCCGCTGCTGGCCTTCACACTTCGCGAGCTGTACGTGGCGGCCGGGCGCCCTCGCCGGATCACGGCCGATAGCTATCACAGGCTAGGCGGGGTCACCGGGACGCTGCGCCGGCAGGCCGACAAGGTCGATGCCGAGCTGAGGAGCGGCGATCCGGACGCCCCGGTGGTTGGCACAGTGCTGAAGTTCGTCACGGTGACGGATCTGGGTCCGACGAGGCGATCGGTACGCCGCAGCGCCCTCACTGAGCCGGAGCAGGTCGTCGTGGACGCGTTCGTCTCGTCCCGGCTGCTCACCAGCGACCATAGCGAGGACGACAGCGTCTACCAGGTTGTGCACGAGGCCCTGTTTCGGCTGTGGAACCCGTTGCGCCAGGCCATAGATGAGCGGACGGAGGCGCTGCGCTGGCAGGCCGACCTGGAACGCTGGTCGATCGAGTGGGAACGATCGGGGCGCCACGACAGCTACCTGCTCCGTGACGCCCGTCTGGAGTCGGCGCTTCGTTGGTCCACAGTAGATGGTTGGGTGGTTGAGGAGAACTCGCTCGTCGCACAGCTGCTGGACCGCTCGCGCCGAGCCGACCAGGCCGCCATGCAGCGCCTGGCCGACGCGTGCTCCGAGCGGGCGTTCGCCTACCTAGACCGGGACCCGGAGTTCAGCCTGCTGCTGGCCTGTACCGCGCTGGAGGAGTGCGTGGAGACGCCGCAGAGCCGCTGGGCACTGGCGGCCGGCCTGGCCGCGGCCAGAGTGCGTCGTGTCTTTCGCGGTCACACCGACGAGGTCTGGTGCGTGGCGGCCTCATCGGACGGGCGGCGCATCGCGACCGGATCGCAGGATCGCACGGCCCGCATCATCGACATCTACGGCGACGGAGACGACCTCGTGCTGTCCGGACACGACGGATGGATTCGCAAGGTTGCCTGGTCGCCAGACGATCGCCTTATTGCCACGGCCTCCGAGGACAACACCGCGCGGGTCTGGCGCGCCGACGACGGTGGCGAACAGTTCTCCCTGGCCGGTCATCGGGACTGGGTCCGGTCGGTCGCGTGGTCGCCGGACGGACGCCGGCTCGCCACCGCATCCAATGACATGACAGCCCGGATCTGGGACGCGCACACCGGGCAGGAGCTGTTTGTCCTCACGGACCACCGGGCACCGGTGTGGGATGTCGCCTGGTCACCGGACGGACGAACCTTGGCCACCACCTCCCAGGATCGCACCGTCCGACTCTGGGACGCCGAGCACGGGACCCCGCGGCGGGTTCTGCACGGACACGACGACTGGGTTCGCGTCGTGGCGTGGTCGCCCGACGGCTCGCTACTAGCGACCGGGTCCAACGACCGCACGGCCCGGATTTGGTCGGCCAACGACGGTGCG
>Ga0209859_1000384_pt1 | contig 10625 bp, 12 predicted proteins | sample GWRWS3_50_60_FD_187241 | JGI IMG/M metagenome (GOLD analysis project Ga0209859, IMG submission 187241) | Riverbed sediment microbial communities from areas with vegetation nearby in Columbia River, Washington, USA - GW-RW S3_50_60 (SPAdes)... | ecosystem: Environmental > Aquatic > Freshwater >... | reverse complement strand
GCCTGCATCGACGCGTCCCGGTTGGTGTTGTGCCAGATCAGCTTGAAGTACTCGGAGCTGTTCTGGAACTCCTTGTCGAGCTGGGCGCCCATCGCTCGTGGGTTGAACAGACCGCCTCGGGCGGACGCTCGGTCGCGGATCTCGGCGGGGTTATGGAACCCCAGGTTGACGGGGGCGACACCCTCCTGGTCCTTCTGCTCGCGCAGCCAGTCGGCCAGGACGCGCTGGGTCTCCTCCTTGACCTGAGTGGCGATCTCCTGGTCCTTGTCCAGGACGGTCTTGGCGTAGGCGCGGATGAAGTTGGCGAAGCCGTCCTTGGACTTGAGCAGCGCCTTCATCCGGTCCTTGTCGAGCAGCATCTCCTCCAGCGCGGCTGGGGAGTCGGGGATGGTGATGTCAGGTTCGACTGCAGTGTTGCTCATTGCAGTAGGGCCTCCCTCAGGATCGTGCCGATGTTATCGAGTGGGTCGTCGGTGGGCGAGTCATATCGAGGACGGACCGTGGGCGGAGCTGGGGCATTGGTGGCCCGCTCTCGCACCGCCTCCCGGAGCACATCGGGGTCGAACTCGAACGGCTCTGCCAGGGCATCTTGCAGCACAGTCGCCGCTCCCTCAAGGACTCCGTCTCCGAACTCCCATTCGTCGACTTCGGCTTCCGATGGCTCGACCGTAGTGACCACTGCAACCGGTCGGTCGAGCTGCGGGGCTGGCGCCTCCTCGCGCCCCGCGTGGGTGAAGATCGAGAGGTCCCAACGGTTCTCGACAGGCTCCTTGTCACTGTCGTCGTCCGCTGCCTCCCCGTAGATGCTGCTCACCAATCCAGCGGCCTTCGCCTCCTCCGCATTGAACCAGGACTCTTCCTTCATGAGTCCCCGCCAGTAGTCTCGGGTGTGTCCCGCCCTCGCTGCGTAGACCTCGGCGATCGTGTCCGAAAGGCGGTCCAGCAGGTCGGCGGTCTTGCGCATGTCCTCGGCATTACCGATCGCGAACCCGAACGCGTCGTGGATCATCATCTGACCCACGGTGCTGATCTGTCGAATATCGCCAGCCATTGCGATCACCGAAGCGATCGATGCCGCCAGGCTGTCGATCTGAACCTCGACTGTCGCCTTGTGAGACAGCAGCGCCTGGTAGATCGCGAACCCGTCGAACACATCCCCGCCGGGTGAGTTGAGATGCAGCTCGATCTCGTCAGCAGTGATCTCCTCGAGTTCATTGATGAAGCTCTGCGCCGAGATACCCCAGAACGAGATCTCGTCGTAGATGAAGACCTTCGCCCGTTTGGCCTTCTTATTCTCGATGCGGTACCAGCTCTCGGACTGGGTCCTCGCAGCAGGACGACGTCTGGCCCGCAGTTGCCGACCTTCCGCCAGCAGCTCATCGATGCGAGCCATGTTGCACTTCCCCTCCGTCTCGCGCTGGATGGTTCCGCAGTAAGCCTCGGGATTGTCCTTGTCCTGATTCTTGCGGACGCATTCCGCGAAGTCCTTGTATTCGCAGTTCGGGCCGAAGGGCATTACTCCTCACCCTCCTCACCTTCCTGCGAAGGAGGTGGCGCATCGTCGGGCGGCTGCGGGAGTGCAGGAGGAACGGGCTCCGGCTCGAGCAGATCCAGCGGAGGAAGTCCGACAAGCTCCCAGGCCTGCTCGGGCTCAACCCGCTTCTCGATCATCAGCAGGGCGGCCTCGATCCGCTTGACCAGGTCGTCTACCTCGGCGACCTTATCCTCGGGCACCGGGTTCACATAGTCGAACTCGTATTGGTCTTCGGTACCCTCCCCATACAGAGGCAGGAGGTCGTAGTTGAGCGCGCACTTGATGCGCTCCAATCGAGGCACCAGCAACCACCGAGCGAAGACCACTTCCTGAGCCTCAGCGACCGCACGATTCACGTCGTCCGAAGTTCCCAGCATCGCCTTCGGAAATCCGAACGCTTCACGAATGATGTCACGGGACACGTCCTTGAGCTGCACGAACTGCATGTCCCGTTGGGTGTACTTTCGCTCCACCCACTTGCCCTGCTCAAGCACCGCCACTCGGTGAGCCTGGGCGACCCCCTTGTGCTGCTCAGCCCAGCGGTCCCGGAGCTGGGTGAACTCCGGATCACTGAGGGTCTTGTCAACCTCGATGATGCCACCCGGCTCAGCGCTGTTGATGAAGAAGTTGCGGTTCCACTCCGCCGAGTAGCGGGTCGAGTCGAGGTCCATCAGGATGGCCTGCACTGGACCCAGACCTCGATAGGGATCGAGCGGGTTTGGCATCCGGAGCTGCACCACCTCGTCCAGCTCGAGCGGCACCTTCTCCCCGTCCGGACCCTTGTAGTAGTACCCACTGAGGAAGTTCTCCCGGTCCGGCACGACCTCCATCCGATCAGGCCGGACGCACCACAGATCCAGCGGCATCGACCGCACTCGTGGATGCCTGCCGACCACCCACCACCCCTCACCGGTCAGGTCGACATGCTGCTGGGTCGACTCGACGAACTCCTGCCGCGTATAGAACGGGTTGGGCTGATTCCACAGGTCGAGCGCCGCGTGCGACACCACCTCGATCCGGTTCTCCTCCACCGGGCCATACCGACGCCGCGCATCACGGGACTTGCGGAAGAGCTGCCAGTCCACCGCAGCGGTCGAATTGGAGATCCGATGCACGATGGCAAATAGCGTCCCCACCTGACCGTACTGGCGCATCATCTTGACCGGGTCGCCACTCCCGCTGCTGCCGAACAGCGGCACCGACAGCGACTTCCCCACGTAGGGGATCGGCGACCGGTTGGCCACCTCCAGCAGCGCCCCCAGCGGGGACCTCACAATGTACCTCCCACCGCGAGCACCATCACCACGACTGCCAGCTCAGCGATCGAAACCACCCACTCTTCGAGGAAGTCACCCAGCAGCCGCTTCACTCGGCCCTCCCCGACAGATGTTCGACCACCAGCAGCGATAGCCCGATGACCAGCAGACCCAGTGGCTTAGTGAGATCGTACGCCGCCCAGCATACGAACCCCAGTCCGCTGAGAGTCAGTAGATTGGTGCGGAGGCCGTCCCAGCGATTCACCAGCCGTCCCGCCACCTCCCCCATAAGCCCCAGCAGGGACATCTGGCGTCGGGCATGCGTTGAACGGGCTGCTCTGAACCGCTCGGTGAAGCCGTCCGCTGTCGTCCGCCGCCCCGCCCCTGCTCGGACCCATTGGGTCTCGGTCATATGAACCTCACGTTGGGCCGACCGCCCAGATCACGTTCGGCGACCATGTACCGCATCGCGTCGCAGCCATGGTCGTTCTCCTTGACCGGAGCTTCCTTGGTCTTGTGGTCACCCCAGATGTAACCAGCGACCTCTTCGGAAGTGCAGACCGGGAGATGCAGGTCCACGAGGTCCTGGTCCCGCTCGACTATGGCGTCTCGGAAGATGAAGAGCCGCTTCTCTCGGAGCCGCTTCTGGACCGCCTGGATGCCCTCGGTCACCGCTTTGTGAGCTGGACTGGTTGAGATGCCGAGGTGCTTCTCGAGCTGCGCCCGTCCTTCAGCATCGTGGTCACAGATGGTCGCCCTAGGTCGGGACCATTCTAGCCCTCGGACCTGCGCCGCATGCTGATCGACGGTACGACGAGTCCGGTATATCTCACGAGTGAGAAAGAGCCGACCATCCGAATCCTCGGCCCAGGACTGCAAGACGAACGGATTGGTGAATCCAAAGTCGACCGCCCACCATCGGGTCCAATCACCCGGAACTTCGAATGGTGCGATGATATGGACTGCTGGGTCGAACTCTTCATAGATCACGCCTTCCGCTGCGACCCACAGACCCTTCCGAAGTCGGGCGTACCGGACCCCAGTCAGCCCGTCCAGCCTGGCGATGTATGCGGTACCGCCTTGGGTCAGATCGCCCAGCTCGTCGAAGAGTCGTGGGTTATCCTCGTGCCGGCTTTCCAGCATCGTGGTCCGACCTGCATCGCACCGCAGCTTCAGCCAATGGGTCGGTTGAGCCGGGTTGGTGTCGGCGATCAGCTGTTGGTAGGGCATGACTCCGTTCCGAAGTCGGGTGGTCAGCGCCTCCCAGTCCTCCTCGGTCAGCTCGACTGCTTCCTGCACGTAGATCATATCATACTCGGTAGACATGATCTTGGTGACCTTGTCCAGTCCACCCAGCATGATCCGCGATCCATTCGAGTATTGGTACTGTGGCGGCTCCTCGGCCGACCCACCGTAGAATCCCACATCTCCGGTGTTGAGCTGCTGCGGTACGACGTCCCGTCGCCAAGTGACCAGCGCGCTCGATCCGAGCGAAGCCAGAGTCTTTCGGACGATCAGTCCGCGCATCCCAGGGTACTTGATGGCGACCGCGTTGAGTTTCTCAAGGCACGCCCGAGACTTCCCAGTGCCCGCAGGCCCACTAAGCAGGATCTCTCCCGCTCGAGCTAACGAACCCTCCAACGCAGTCCGACAGGCCCCTCGAGGTTCGTAGATATGCGTCAGGACGGTCACAGGTCGTTCCCCGTGACTCCCCGAAGTTCCACAACCACAGTGGTCTCAGCTCCGGTCTTACCGCCGGTCAAGACTTGCGCCTTGTCGGTCAGGATGCCAAGGACCGTCGCTTGATCTTTGGCGCTCAGTTCGGATAGATCAGAGTCGGCCAGTTCGTCCAGCACCCGTTCGATCAATCCGCCCATCAGACCCGCCATGACTTCCCGACGCTGTGCCCAAGCCAGCATTCCTTGCTGCACCGTTTCAAGCCTTTTGGACGCAAGGCCGCTGCGATGTGCCCAGCTGCCGATGGTCGCAGCTTTGATTCCAGTCCGCCTGGAAGCTTCCGCTGTCCCATGCTCGACATACAGTCGCTCAGCTTCGGCTCGTTGCTCGGCGGTGTACTCGGTGACCATCCATCCCCCTAGATGCGAAGTGTTGCCAGCGCAGCGTACCACAGCCGTGGACATGCTGTCAAGCCCCGCATGGACGCCCCGGCGTGGGGTTATGGATCCTGGTGCCAGTTCAGCGGCGTCTCATCCGCGAAGCAGAATTCCTGGACCCATCGACCGCTAACCAGCCGACGCTCGGAGTCGATCACGCGCAGCGCGTGGGGTGGGGCGGTCTTGTAGCAACCGTGGATAACGTCCGAGCCGTCCGGGATCGCGGCGACGGCGGTACCCGTGGTCACCAGCAACGCCCCGACCGCGAACCCCACAATATATCTCCTCACGATGAACCTCCTTGTGACTCGCCGATGACACCGACGTATTCGGCGGTGAATTGGATCGGGCGACCGCCCCCTTGCTGGCCCAGGGGAGCGATCATTATCCGGCGGTCTGCGGTGTCACACACTCGGCGGCAGGTCGAGGCAGACTACCCAGCAGACCCGTGATTTGGGCGATCACGGTCCAGCACCAGACCCAGCATCTATCGTCCTGTCGACCCGAACCCGTTCCCTCCACGTTCCGACGGGTCAAGCTCAGCAACCAGCTTGATCTTCATCGACGGCAGCTCCGACCTCCACGGCACTAACTGTGCGATCCTCTCACCCGGAGCGATCACCTGCCGCTTCTGGCCGAAGTTATACACCATCGCGAACAGTTCGCCCCGGTACCCGCAGTCGATCAGCGTCTGCATCACCAGCAGCCCTCTCCCGAACATCGAGCTGCGGCCCATCAGGAATGCGCTGAATCCGTCTGGCAATTGCACCGCCACATCCAGGTTCACCCGCATGGTGTCGCCCACCCGCACCACGGCTCCGCTCACTGCCGTCAGATCCAGCCCCGCATCATCTCTATACGCCGGCCTGGGCACTGCGGCCTGAGCGCTGAGCAGCTTCACCTTGATCACCGGCCAACCCGACTCCCATTCCTCTACCGCCGTCGGCGGCCACATCTTCAGGCACAGTTCGTGGTTATGCGGCCGTCGAGACTGCGTCCCTACCGCGCAGAACGATCCGGTCGGCCACCCTCGCTCGGTCACCGGCTCACCCTCCAGCGCGATCGGGTCCTGCCCTCCATACAGCTCGCCGCTCATGTCCACCTCCCCAGTTCCCTGACCCTGCGCGCCATCGCGCTGTACACGGCCAGATCGTCATAGTTATCCGACGCGGGCAGCTTCCCTGCCTTGAACGCGCTGAATGTCCTGCCGACCTTCCCCAGTGCATAGAACGCCAGCGCCGCTTCGATCAGGAATGCCTGCCGCTCCTCATACGGCAGCTGCTCGGGCACTTGGATCATCTGCTCCATCCCGGCCGCCATCACCAGCAGATCCCCCGACCCGTATTCCATCGCCTTCATCACCGCCATATCAGTCAGCGATGCGAAGAACCGGTCCAGCCACTTCCTCAGCTCCTCGTACTCCCCCTCTCCAAACAGATCGCTTCGCGGGGCCAATTCCCTCTCCGCCTGCCGCTCCCCCTCGATCAACCGAGCCACCGCCGTCGACCCGATCGGCTGAGTCGCCTCCGGGTCCATCACCCCCCATCCATCCGCTGGGCACGTCAGCGTCTGCCCCTCATAGTGCGGGTGCGCCGTCTCGCCTCCAGGATGCGCATGCCCGGTCTCACGCCCCTCCACCGTCACGTGCCCGTGCGCAATTGCCTCTGGTGCCTGCATTCAACGACCCCTCTCGTGATACTGATTCAGCCCTAGCCGACTCACGAACTCTCCCGGCCCTACACTGGCCAGCGCGATGGCCGAACCGATCTCGCGCTCACGCGCTTCCAGCCACTGCTCTGCCGCCTCCTTCCACCCATTCGACCCAACATCCCATCCGAAGTCCTCGTGATCCAGGTGCGTTAGCGCCACCTTCACCGTTAGCGACGGTCCCCCATTCGCCAATATGGCTGCCTTCACCAGCTCTGGCATGAACGACCCTACTCGCCGCACCTTCCGAGTCACGGTCGTCAGCTCCGGAGGAATATCCAACGCTTCCCACGTCGTCTCGTTGTCCAGCGGTCCTGAATCCCCCGCAATCCGGATCGCCCTGTTCCTCACCACCACCCACACCGACACCAAGTCCACCTCAGGCGCCCACGGACTGATCCCCGCCATCGCTAGGAAGTCAATCGCCCGACAGTCCGATGACGTCGCGAACGGGTAATACGGCGAATGCAGCCCGAGCCCGTACCCCTGCGTCCCCTCCACGATCACTGCCGCTCCGCCCGCCAGCTCATCTCGAATGATCCCTGCAGTCACACCACCTCTCCCGGGCGAAGGACTATGCTGACCGCCGTACGTCCGAGCCCGTCGCATCAATCGTGCCGCTCGAGCCGCCCCGATCCCCTTCCCCGTCGACCGACCCTGCGTCGCCATCTCCTGCTCACTAAGCAGGTACTCCCGATCGATCATCGTTGCCGCCGGATCTACTAGCAATCGACCCCGAATATCCAGCGCATACTCGTCCTCCAAGAATCGGATCTCGCTCTCCAGCACCTCTGGGTCGATTTCGCTGCCAGCCGCAATCACCAGCATCGCTTCCGGATGTGTCACTGCAGCCACCGGGATGTGCCGAAGCGCAATGGCGTCTCCCGTCTTGGGGTGCGTCACTGTGTGTCCCGCATTCGGCCCGGCCACTCTCACGGCCACCACATCCTCATCTGCCAGATGCGACAGCCCCGCCAGATATCCGGTGACTTCCCCCTTGCCTTCGGACCCGAACTGTCCCCCGACCACCACGATCACGCGCCCCATCAGGCCGACTCCCTCTGATAGTGGGTCTCCTCATGCAACACCAGGACATCCTCGCGGATCGGGGCGAAGCACACCCCGCATTCCTTTACCCGAACATACGCTCCGATCGCTCCTGTGCCCACCAGGTACAGCGCTCGTCCACGCTCGGCATCCGCCTTATCCCTGCGCAGACGCTCATCACGAGCACGCTCCCCATCCGTTGCCATGCCGCCTCCTACCGCTAGCCCAGTGCCCACCGCCCACACTACCACACCCGTTGACCCGTTGTCAAGCCCGCCCCGGGACGCCACCCCCCTCCACGGTGCGATAGCACCCGGTACCACCCGTGAAGCTCAGCCGATCGGGCATGCGGATTCTTCGACAGCAGCAGCTCCTCGCCCAACCCGACTCGCGCTCGCTCGGTCAGTGCATCCTGCTGCCTCCTCGGAGTCTGCTTCACCAGCGGCACTCGTCCCATGGCACACAGCACTCTCACAGCTCCGACGCATTCGATCGTATCCACTGCGTCCTGCGACATCGCCTCGAAGTCCCGACCGGTCCGTCGCGCTTGGGCCTGCATCATCTTCAGGCTGATGATGAACCGCTCGATCACCACTTCATCGAACAGCCCTTCGTCGCATGCCGATACCAGGTACGCGATCATCCCCGGGACATCCACTTCCTTGGCGAACCTGCACTTCCAGGGCAGCGTCCCGTTCTCGCGCTCGAACCTGGCTATCCCGACGTGTACCGCGCCCGGATCAATCGACAGGAACCTTCGGGTCCAACCATTCGTGCCCGAGCCGACCGTTCGAGTGGAAGTGCTCCTCGAGCCCGCATCGACCTGCACGCCCTCCGGGAGCAGCACACCCTGTCCCATCTGCACGCCTCCTTTCCTCCATCCGGCAGTACGCGCAGTCCGCGCAGATCCGCAGCGCGTGAACTGCCTCAGCCAGGATCTCCTGACCAACCATCCCTGGCTGACGCCTCAGATCCTCCAACTCCCCCGCCAGATCGCCCTTCAGGACTTCTGCCATGGCTTGCTCCCTACGATCATGGGGATCTCTGCCGCTGCGGTCGCGATCCCCTCACCAGACCTCTTAATCGCCGCGCACACCGCCATCTGGCTCTCTCGCGGCACGGCACACACGAGCGAATCATGGATTTGCAGCCTCAGCATCCCGGGGAGGTCTCGGTCCACCGCGACCATCCATCGCTTCACGATCTGAGCGATCCCTCCCTGGATCACCTGATTGAACGCCTTCGACGACTCGAACTGCAGCTCTCTATCGCTGAACCACCGCAACCGACCGTCCCATAGCTGCACATACCCTCGTTGCTCGGCCAGCCTAGTCGCCCGATGGTTGATCGCCTGAAACTCCGGATAGATCCCCCGCCACTTCGAGATAACGCCCTTCGACTCCTCGAGCGACAGAATGACCCCGGTCTGCCTCTCCACGTCATCTCGGAACGTCAGCGGTCCCACCGAGTACAACAGCGCGAAGTTACATCTCTTGGCCATCTGCCGAGCCTGATGCCCTCGCTCCCCGAACAGCATGTCCGCTGTCTCACTGTGGACATCCGCTCCCGTCTCTAGCAGCTCCCGCATCAGCTTGCACCCAGCGTACGACGTCGCCATCCGCAGCTCGGCCTGCTCCAGGTCGAATTCTATGGCAACCAGCCCAGCCGCCTGCATCTGATCCTCGGGGAACAGCAGATACCTCGGCAGCACCAGCCCCTCCACGAACTCGGCATGCCGGAAGTCATTGGGCACCGCTTGCAGGTTGATCCGTCGCGAGCTGAACCGCTGACTAATCGTCCCCGCTTGATCCAGATCAGTCCTCAGCAGCCCGTCCGCTCCTAGCGCTTCGGCCCATCCCAGGTAGTACTTCGACACCGCCGAGTCCAGCTTCGACCACCGCTGGTACCGCTTCGCTTGTTCGGCCACCTTCGGCTGCATCGTCAGCGACCGTACGCAGCACTCCAGCATCGATGGTCTCGGAGCCACATACCCGCGATCCCCTGGCTTCTTCTCCTTCGACCCCACAGTCATGCAGTGCGGCACCGCACCCATCTTCCCGAAGAACCACGCCGAAGCCTTCTCTGGCGTCGGCTTGAACTCCAGGTCGACCTCCAGCACCTCCATCCGCCGCTCACACTCAGTCGCCGCCGCATATGACGCAGCCTTATCAAACTGAACCCCAGCTCGCTCCATCCGGTAGATGATGGGCAGCAGCGCCATCTCGTGTCTGAAGTGCTCGAGCAGCTCCGGCTCACTCTCGAACCGCTCCGCTTGCCATAGCTTGGCTCGCAGCGTCAGCATCGCGTCCTGACGAGCATACGGCTCCATAATCCGCCACGGCACCAGATCGTACCTCGGATGCGTCGGCGTGCCGTACCGCCCCTTCGATCCGCGGATCACGCCCTCCAGCTCGACCTTATATTTCCCCGTCCCGAGATGCCGCTCCCCGATCGCATCCAACGAGGCCTTCTCCCGGGGCTCGAGCAACCTCGACGCCAACAGCGTGTCCCACCACACCGCGTGCTCCAGATCCCTCCCCGGCCACATCCGCGTGCCCGCCCGGAGGAAGTGCAGGTCGTGCTTGTACTTTTGGCCAATGTGGCGCTGGAATGACAGCCACTCGAGCAGGTAGACCCAATCGTCCCAATCCAGGTTCGGATCTTCCCCGCCCTCCTCCATGTCAAACAGCATCGGCCGATCCCCGCCGTCCTGCTTCTCGCTGAACCGCTCCTGGTCGAACGGCAGCGCCACCGCGTGGATATCCCCGCTCGGCAGGACCCACGCCAATGACACGACCGCCAGCGAGCATCGATACTTCGACCCCCGCGCGAAGTCGTCCACGTATAGACCTGAACTCTCGGTATCCACCGCCACCTCGAGTCCCGTCACGTCAGGAAGATGCAGCGTGCGCGCCATCGCCACCCTCCCCCGTTAGATTAATCCCATGAAGCCTAAGCACATGGTCG
>Ga0209859_1000383_pt1 | contig 10653 bp, 10 predicted proteins | sample GWRWS3_50_60_FD_187241 | JGI IMG/M metagenome (GOLD analysis project Ga0209859, IMG submission 187241) | Riverbed sediment microbial communities from areas with vegetation nearby in Columbia River, Washington, USA - GW-RW S3_50_60 (SPAdes)... | ecosystem: Environmental > Aquatic > Freshwater >... | reverse complement strand
GGCCCTCGATCGGGCCGCGGCGGGTCTGCGGGCGGCGACCGAGCGGAACGCCGGCGACGGGGTCGGCCTGTTCAGCTGCTCGAAGGCGACCAACGAGATGAACTTCGTCGCGCAGAAGTTCATGCGTCAGGTCCTTCGCAGCAACAACATCGATAGCTGCAACCGCACCTGACACGCTCCTTCGGTCGTCGGTCTGGCGACGGTGTTCGGAGCAGGTGGGGGAACCAGCTCGTACGAGGAGATCGAACACACCGATCTCATCGTGCTGTGGGGGTCGAATGCGCGCGAGACGCATCCGATCTTCTTCCATCACGTGCTGAAGGGGATCCGGAACGGCGCCAAGCTGGTCGTCGTCGACCCCCGACGGACGACCTCGGCCGAATGGGCGGATCTGTGGCTCGGGATCGACGTCGGGTCCGACGTCGCGCTCTCGAACGCGATGGCGCGCGAGATCATCGCCTCCGGTCTCGTGAACGAGACGTTCGTCAAACGAGCGACGATGCGCTTGCGGGCCTACCGAGACTCGGTCATGGACTGGACGCTCGAGCGCGGCGAGCAGGCGACCGGCATCCCCGCCGAGGTGATCCGCGAGTTCGCGCACGCCTACGCGAAGGCCGACCGCGCCGAGATCTGCTGGACCCTCGGCATCACCGAACACCACAACGCCGTCGACAACGTCCTGTCGCTGATCAACCTCGGTCTGCTGTCCGGCCACGTCGGGCGGTACGGGAGCGGGTTGAACCCGCTGCGTGGGCAGAACAACGTGCAGGGCGGGGGCGACATGGGGGCGATCCCCAACAAGCTGCCGGGGTTCCAGGACATCGAGAACGACCCGGAGGCCTGCGCCCGGTACGAGGAGGTGTGCGGGGTCGCCGTCATCCCCAAGTACGGGAAGAACCTGACGCAGATGTTCGAGGCGATGGAGCATGGCGACCTCAGCGCGCTCTACGTGATCGGCGAGAACCCGGCGAGCTCGGAAGCCGACGTCGGCCGGGCGAGGAAGCTGCTCGGGAACCTCGACACGCTGATCGTGCAGGACCTGTTCATGACGAAGACGGCATCGATGGCAGATGTCCTGCTGCCGGCGTCCAACGCCGCGCTCGAATCCGACGGCACCGTGACCAACAGCGAGCGTCGGGTCCAGCGCGTTCGGAAGGTGCTCGAGCCGCCGGGGAACGCGAAGGACGACATCTGGCTCATCGCGCAGGTCGCGAAGCGGCTCGGTTTCGACTGGGGAGAGGTCACGCCGCGCGCGGCGTGGGACGAGCTCCGGCTGATCTCGCCGATGCACGCCGGCATGACGTACGAGCGCCTGGAGGCCCTCGGGGGGATCCAATGGCCGTGTTGGGACGAGGACCACGAGGGCACGTTGTTCCTGCACGGCCGGTTGTGGGAGGAGGACAAGGCCAAGCGTGGTCCGAAGGCGCCGTTCAGCGTGACCCCGTTCGAGCCGCCGGTGGACGAGCTCACGGACGAGTTCCCGCTGAGGCTCACGACCGGCCGCCGCTTGGACTCCTACAACACCGGGGTGCAGACGGGCGGCTACACGTCGCCGCTGCGGCGGGGGGAGACCATCGATATGTCTCCCGAGGACACAGATCGGCTCGGCGTGGTGGACGATGAGGTGGTCCGCGTCACGTCACGTCGCGGATCGCTCGAGGTCCCGGTGCGGGTCGACCGAGGCCTGCGACCGGGCCTGGTCTTCATGACCCTGCACTTCCCCGACCAGGTCGACACCAACATCCTCACGATCGACGCCACCGACCCGAAGTCCGGGACCGCCGAGTTCAAGGCGAGCGCCGTCCGGATCGAGAAGATCTCCGGATCGGTGGGGGCCTAGCGCCCCATGGATCTCGTCCTCCCCGACGCGCTGCCCAGCGACGACGAACGCGCTGCCGTGGACGCCGTGGTCGGCCCCGCCACGTCGGGCTGGTCGGGGGGCCAGCGCGCGATCGAGTTCGAGGGGCGCGTCGCGAGGGGCGGGAGCGAGGCACGCGATCGACGTCACCTGCTGCTGCCGGTCCTGCACGCCCTGCAGGCTAGCGCTGGGTGGATCAGCCCAGGCGGCCTCCGCTACGCGTGCGAACGGCTCACGGTCCCGCCCGCCGAGGCCTATGGGGTCGCGTCGTTCTACGCGATGTTCTCGACCGAGGAGCGGCCGGCGCGTGTCGTTCACGTCTGCGACGACATCGCGTGCAAGGTGGCCGGCGCCGAGGACCTCATCGGTGATCTCGAGCGAGCGCTCGGCTCCGAACGAGAGAACCAACTCCTCCGGAGCCCGTGTCTCGGGATGTGCGAGCGGGCACCTGCAGCGTTGATGCAGACCTTCGGTAACGACGCGAGCGACACCGCGATGGGTCCTGTCTCGATGGAGGTCCTCGACCCGTTCTTGCATGGAGGGTCGTGGACGATGATGACGGGCACGGAGCCGGTGGACGCGGCGCCTCAGGCGCTCGGGACTCGAGAGGGCCTTCGCCTGCTCAGACGCGTTGGCGTCGTCGATCCTTCCTCACTCGACGACTACCGAGCCCGCGGCGGCTACGAGGCGCTTCGTCGGGCGGTGGAGCTCGGTCAAGAGGGCGTGATCCGCGAGATGAAGGACGCGAAGCTCCTCGGGCGTGGCGGCGCGGCGTTCCCCGCCGGGGTGAAGTGGGAGGCGGTCGCGAAGCAGTCCGTTCGACCCCACTACTTCATCTGCAACGCCGATGAATCCGAGCCCGGCACGTTCAAGGACCGGGTGCTGATGGAGCACGACCCGTTGGCCGTCCTCGAATCCCTGACGATCGCCGGGTACGCCACGGGTTCGGAGAAGGGGTTCATCTACATCCGCGGCGAGTACCCCAACGCGACCTCGATGCTCGAAGGCGCGATCGAGAAGGCCTACGCGCACGGGTTCCTCGGATCCGACGTGATGGGGGAGGGGTTCGCGTTCGACGTCGAGCTCCGCCGCGGCGCCGGCGCCTACATCTGCGGTGAGGAGACCTCGCTGTTCAACTCGATCGAGGGAAAGCGCGGCGAGCCCCGGAACAAGCCGCCGTTCCCGGTCGAACGTGGGGTGTTCGGCAAGCCGACCGGGATCAACAACGTCGAGACGCTCGTGAACGTGCTCGAGGTGCTCACGCTCGGCGGCGAGGCGTACGCGAGGATCGGCACGCCGGATTCGACCGGGCCACGGCTGTTCTGCCTCTCCGGCTGCGTAGAACGGCCTGGGGTGTACGAGGTCGAGCACGGCGTCACGCTCCGCGAGCTGCTGGAGATGGCCGGTGGGGTTCGAGGGGGCAAGGCGCTGAAGGCGATCCTCTTGGGTGGTGCGGCAGGCTCGTTCGTCACGCCGGACGACCTGGACCTGCGGCTCACGTTCGAGGACTCGAAGGCGGCGGGCGTCACGCTTGGCTCGGGCGTGGTGATGGTGTTCGACGAGGACGTCGACCTGGCCGACATCGTGCTCCGGATCGCCGCGTTCTTCCGGGACGAGTCCTGTGGGCAGTGCGTCCCGTGCCGGGTGGGGACCGTCCGGCAGGAGGAGGCGCTCGCGCGCGCGATCGCCGGTCGCGCCAACGGATCGCTCTCCGACGAGCTTGCCCTGATCGGCGAGATCGGGCAGGTGATGCGCGACGCATCGATCTGCGGTCTCGGGCAGCTGGCCGCGAACGCGGTCGACTCGGCGATCCACCGGCTGAAGGTCTTCGACGGAGGTGCCGCATGACGGTGGTCCCGCTCGCCCCGCCGAGGCGCCTGGTCGAGCTCGAGGTGGATGGCACCGCCGTTCGCGTCCCCGAGGGTTCGACGATCCTGGACGCGCTCCGTGCCGAAGGCGTGGACACGCCGACGCTCTGCTACGCCGACAACCTCACACCGGTCAACGCCTGCCGCGTATGCGTGGTCGAGCTCGAGGGCTCGCGTGTTCTCGTGCCCTCCTGCGCGCGCAAGGTCGAGCCCGGGATGAGGATCAGGACCGACTCGGAGCGCGTGCGCGTGTCGCGCAAGATGGTGCTCGAGTTCCTCGGCTCGAGCGTGGACGTCTCGCTCACGGGTGCCGATGTCGAACGGTGGCAAGCCGACTACGGCGCCGACGCGTCGCGGTACGGACCCGAGGCCCGGCCGGCAGCAGCCGGCGAACGCGACGCCCGCCACGCCGGCCACCACCACGAGCCGAACGGCGATACGGCGGAGACGGTCCACCAGCCCGTGAAGGTGGACAACGAGCTCTACGTCCGGGACTACTCGAAGTGCATCCTCTGCTACAAGTGCGTCGAGGCCTGCGGCGTCGACGCGCAGAACACGTTCGCGATCGCGGTCGCGGGGCGAGGGTTCGACGCGCGGATCTCAACCGAGTTCGACGTGGGCCTGCCGCACTCGGCCTGCGTCTACTGCGGCAACTGCATCGGCGTATGTCCGACCGGCGCCCTGATGTTCACGAGCGAGCACGAGATGCGCGAGGCCGGCACCTGGGACGAATCGCAGCAGACGGTGACCGAGACCATCTGCCCGTACTGCGGGGTCGGCTGCGATCTCGAGGTCCACGTCCAGGACAATTCGATCGTCAAGGTCACCTCGCCCTCGGACAACGAGGTGACGAGCGGCCACCTGTGCATCAAGGGGCGGTTCGGCTTCCAGTTCGTGCAGAACCGGGCGCCCGAGCCACCGCCGGGAGGGCGGCCTGCCTGAGGTCGCGGGCGTCGTCCTCGCGGGCGGGCGCTCGACACGGTTCGGTGGCGACAAGCTGGCCGAGACCTACCGCGGGATGCCGCTGCTGCAGCACGCCGTGCTGCGGCTCGGCGAGGTCTGTTCCGAGGTGATCGTCGTCCTCGCACCCGGCTCCACCGAACCATCGATGCCGCCGGGCATGTCGGTCGTCTTCGCGCACGACCCGGACGAGGGCCGGGGGCCGCTCGCCGGCCTGCACGCCGGCCTGTCGATCGCCCGAGCCGATCGTGCGCTCGTCGCGGCCGGGGACATGCCTGACCTGCAGACCCGAGTGCTGCTTGAGTTGCTGCACGTCGCGGACGACGCTCCGGTGGACGCGGTCGCGCTTCAGGATGGGGATCGATACCGGCCGTTGCCGTGCGTCGTTCACGTGAGACGCGCGATCGAGGTCGCCCACGCGCTGCTCCACGAGGAACGACGAGCGCTCCACGATCTCCTCGAGGCGCTCCGGCTGGCGATCGTCGACGAGCCGACGTGGCTCGCGCTCGATCCCGCGCGGCGAACCCTGTTCGACGTCGATACGCAGTCGGACCTCGAAGGCTGACGTTTCCCGCATGGGGTCGGGGATGCACGAGCCTGTACGGATCGGACGAGTCGAGGTCTCGGTCGTGTGTGAAGGCTACGCGCCGCTCGAGCTCGCGGACGAGATGCCCGGAGCGGAGGTGGACTGGGACGCCGAACGGGCTCGCCACCCGTGGGCGTTCGTCGACGATGATTCGTGGCCCTGGCACGTCCACGCGTTCGGCCTGCGGACGCCGAGCGGGCTGGTCCTCGTCGACGCCGGTGTGAGCCCGTTCCCACCCGTCCGGCCCTGGGCCGAGCACACGCCACTCGAGCAGGCGCTCCGGATCGCCGGTGTCGACCCGACCGAGGTCCGGATGGTCGTCCACACGCATCTGCATGCGGATCACGCGGGTGGCTCGGTCGTGGACGGTGAGCCTCGGTACCCGAACGCCGTGCACGTCGTGCATCCCGCGGACTGGACCCGAACCGTGGGGAGGGAGCATCCGAACTGGGCTCGCGGTGCGATGCAGCGGGTGTCTGAGCTCGGGATGGTCGACCTCGGCGCCGAGGATCGCGAGGTGTGGCCCGGGGTGCGGGTGGTCCATGCGCCCGGGCACACTCCCGGACACCGGTCGGTGGTGCTCGAGGATGGTGAGCATTCCTTGCTGTTCGCCGGCGATCTCCTCCACACCCCGATCCAGATCGCGAGGCCGGAGCACCCGTCCAACCACGACGTCGACACCGACGAGGCCTGTCGCTCTCGGGTCCGGCTCGTGGAAGAGGCTCGGAGCGGAGGGTGGATCGTCGGCGTGAGCCACTTCGCGCGCCCGTTCGGCCGTGCCTGGGAGGACGGATGGGCCGAGGAGCCCTCGCCGAACGGCTGATGCCGGAAGCCTCCCGACCCGGGTAGATTCCCCCTTGAAGAGCGGGCCTCGCCCGGGTCCCGGCGTGCGTGGACCGGCGAGGTGCTCCCGCGTATCAAACCCTCGGATCCTCCGGGAAGGACCTCGCATGGCGCGTCGTGTCCTCATCATGGGAGCCGCCGGGCGCGACTTCCACAACTTCAACGTCGCCTACCGCGGCGACCGTCGCTACAAGGTTGTCGCGTTCACCGCGACCCAGATCCCTTTCATCGACGAACGAAGATATCCCGCGAGCCTCGCCGGCGAGCGCTACCCCAACGGGATCGCGATCCACGACGAGAGCGAACTCACGCAGCTCATCGAGGACGAGCACATCGACGACGTGGTCTTCAGCTACTCGGACGTGAGCCACGAGTACGTGATGCACAAGGGCAGCCAGGCACTCGCCGCCGGTGCGAGCTTCGTCCTGCTCGGCCCGCGCGAAACGATGCTGAAGGCCACCGTCCCGGTCGTCGCGGTCTGCGCCGTCCGGACCGGTTCGGGCAAGAGCCAGACGACGCGCGCGATCGCCGGGACGCTGAAGAACGCCGGGAAGCGCGTGGTAGCGGTTCGGCACCCGATGCCGTACGGGAACCTCGAGGCGCAGCGGGTGCAGCGGTACGCGACGCTCGAGGACCTCGACCGCTACGACACCACGATCGAGGAGCGCGAGGAGTACGAGCCGCACATCGCCTCGGGCACGATCATCTACGCCGGGGTCGACTACGGCGACATCCTCGAGCAGGCGCAGGCCGAGTGCGATGTGCTGCTGTGGGACGGCGGGAACAACGACCTGCCCTTCTACACTCCGGACGTGCACATCGTGGTCGCCGACCCGCTCCGGGCCGGCCACGAGACCCGCTATCACCCCGGCGAGGCCAACCTCCGCATGGCGGACGTGATCGTGGTCAACAAGATGGATTCGGCCTCGATCGAACAGGTGAACGCGCTGATGGACACGATCCACCAGGCGAACCCGGCGGCCACGGTGGTCAAGGCCAACAGCCGCGTGACGGTGGACGACCCCGCTGCGATCCGTGGGAAGCGCGTCCTGGTCGTCGAGGACGGGCCGACGCTCACGCACGGCGAGATGAAGTTCGGCGCCGGCGTCGTCGCGGCTCGCGCGCACGGCGCGGACGAGATCGTCGACCCGCGGCCTTGGGCGATCGGCACGATCGACGAGACGTTCCGCAAGTACGACGTCGGACCCGTCCTGCCGGCGATGGGGTACTCGAACGGCCAACTCGCCGAGATGGAGAAGATCATCGACTCGGCCGAAGCCGACGTCGTCGTGATCGGCACGCCGATCGACCTCCGGCGCGTGATCGAGATCCGCAAGCCCGCGGTCCGTGTTCGGTACGACCTCGAGGTGCTGCCCGACTCGCCGAGCCTGCTCGACGTGTTGAAGCCGGTCCTCGGTTAGGTCGTCGATGGAACGCGTCGTCGTCGCGCTCGGCGGGAACGCCCTTCTTCGGCGCGGGCAGGACGACACGTTCGAGAACCTGTACACCTCGGCGCGCGCCGCGGCCGAGGGCATCGCCGACATCGCGGCGGCGGGCTGGGAGGTCGTCCTCACCCACGGCAACGGGCCGCAGGTCGGCCGGATCCTGCTGCAGCAGGAGGCAGCGAAGCGGTGGGTGCACCCGATGCCGCTCGACGTGTGCGGCGCCGAGAGCCAGGGGCTGATCGGCTATCTCCTCCAGGTCACGATCGGCGACGTCTTCTTCGAGCGAGGGATGGAACGGCCGGTCGCGACCGTCCTCACGCTCACCCGCGTCCGCCCCGACGACCCGGCGTTCGCGAACCCGACCAAGCCGATCGGACCGTTCTACGAGGAGGCCGAGGCGAAGAAGCTCGAGGCTGAGCAGGGCTGGGTGCTGAAGCCCGACCCGCACGGAGGGTTCCGTCGCGTCGTGCCCTCGCCCGATCCGTACTCGATCGTCGAGGCGCCGGTGATCCGAAAACTGGTCGCCGACGGCACGATCGTGATCGCCTCCGGCGGGGGAGGCATCCCCGTGATCGAAGTGGGCCCCAAGCTGATCGGCCGCGAAGGCGTGGTCGACAAGGACCTCGCCGCCGCCATCCTCGCCCGCGACGTCGAGGCCTCGACGCTGCTGATCCTCACCGACGTGCAGGCCGTGCAACGGGGGTTCGGCACCGACCGCGCCGAGCCGATCGAGCGGATGACGGCCGCCGAAGCGCGCCAGCTCCTCGAAGCCGGAGAGTTCGGCGCAGGTTCGATGGGCCCGAAGGTCGAGGCCGCGGTGAGGTGCGTCGAGCAGGGGGGCGGACGAGCGGCGATCGGGGACCTCGACTCGGCGGTCGCGGTCCTGGCCGAGAAATCGGGAACGACCATCGTCCTCGGATAGCGACGAGGGATGCGGCTCCGGGTCATCGTCTACAACGTCCGGGGGTTCCGCGACGGGCTCGAACGCCTCGTCCGACTCGTCGGTCATTTCGAGCCCGACGTGCTGCTCCTGAACGAGACCGGAGGCAGATGGCGTCTGCGGCGGTTCGCGAAGGCCCTCGGGATGGACGTCGCCGCCGACCCGTGGTCGCCGTTCCGCCGCCGTGTGAAGGACGCGGTGCTCGTTCGGCCTCCGTGGACGATCATCGAGCACCACCAGCACCGGTTCGAAGGGGGTCCCTGGCTCTACCCCCGAGGTGCGCTGATCGCGACGCTCGAGCGAGGCGAAGCGAGGCTGTGCGCGATCTCGACCCATCTGGGTCTTCATCCTCGTGAGCGGCTCGCACACGCACGAGCACTCGTCGCCCTCGTCGATCACGCCGGCGCGCCGATCGTCGCCGGCGGGGACCTGAACGAGAAGCCGGATGGCCGGGCCGTGGGGCTCCTCTCCGAACGGTTCCGCGACGCGTGGCTCCTCGGCGGTGACGCGGACGGTGAGACGTTCCCGGCCGACGAGCCGATCGCGCGGATCGATTACCTGTTCGTCTCGGAAGGGATCGTGGTCGAACGGGTGCTCGTGCCGCCCGGCCCCGACGCGCGCGAGGCGTCCGACCACCGGCCGCTCGTCGCCGAGCTCACCTTCCCCGGGCCGGAGTAGGCTCTGGAGCATCGCTCCCGAAGGAGGACCGGCGATGCTCTCACCCGACATCGAGAACGCGATGAACACGCAGATCGCGGCCGAGCTCTACTCGTCGCAGCTGTACCTCGCGATGTCCGCCTACTGCGAGGAGCAGGCGCTGCCCGGGTTCGCCCGCTGGTTCAAGATCCAGTCCGACGAGGAGCGGGAGCATGCCCTCAAGTTCGTCCGGCACGTCGTCGATCGGGGTGGCCGCGTGATGCTCACCGGGATGGACGCGCCGCAGTCGGACTTCGGCACGCCGCAGGGTGCGTTCGAGCAGGCGCTGGCGCACGAGATGAACGTGTCGATGATGATCGACGGGCTCTACGGGATGGCCGTCCAGCACGGCGACTACGCGAGCCAGGTCTTCTTGCAGTGGTTCGTGACCGAGCAGGTCGAGGAGGAGCGCACGGCGGCCGAGATCGTTCAGACGCTGAAGGCGCTCGGCGGCGAGCCCGCGCCCCTGCTCATGCTCGACCGCGAGCTCGGCTCCCGCGAGGGCTGATCAGACGGAGCGCTTGCGCCGACCAGGGTTCACGAACAGCGTTCCGACCATGTACAGGAACGCGAGCCCGACCGCTCCGGTCAGGCCGACCAGGATGACGACGAACGTCCACTCGAGCAGACCCCACGCGGCGAGCACGGAACCCATGCTACCCGAGCGGGTGCGGCCGATCGCTCAGATCGGAGACGTCGGAACCAGGATCTCGGCGCGCACCCACGAGACGCCGACGCACGAGGGCCGCGACCGTGAGGAGTCGTCGCGTGGGTCTTGGTTGGGACGTGAGCGGGTTGACCGGCCGTACAATCCGGGTTCTCGACACCCGCACGAAGGGACTTGACCGCACACCTCGGGAGCGACGAGTGACCACACGCATCGGCGTCCTCACGGCAGGCGGAGACGCGGCCGGACTCAACGCGGCGATCCGTGCCGTCGTGCGCACCGCCATCGGCGTGCACGGCTTCGAGGTCATCGGTTTCCGGCGCGGCTGGCGCGGAGTGATGGACGGGGACGTGATCGAGCTCACCTCGACGTCGGTGCAGGGGATCCTGCACCGGGGCGGGACGATCCTCGGCTCGTCCGGCGCCGACCCCTATCGCGAGCAGGGCGTCGAGCGTGTCCGCCGGACCTTCGCCGACCTCGGCGTCGACGCGCTTATCACGATCGGCGGTGAGGGGACGATGGGAGCGGCGGCGCAGATCTCCTCGGAGGGCGTGCCGGTGGTCGGGATCCCCAAGACGATCGACAACGATCTCTCCGGCACCGACGCCTGCATCGGCTTCGCGACGGCGGTCCAGGTCGCGACCGACGCGATCGACCGTCTCCACACGACCGCGGAGAGCCACGACCGGCTCATGCTGGTCGAGGTGATGGGTCGGAGCGCCGGGTGGATCGCGCTCTTCTCGGGGATCGCCGGAGGCGCTGACACGATCCTGCTCCCGGAGAGGCCCTT
>Ga0209859_1000382_pt1 | contig 10672 bp, 7 predicted proteins | sample GWRWS3_50_60_FD_187241 | JGI IMG/M metagenome (GOLD analysis project Ga0209859, IMG submission 187241) | Riverbed sediment microbial communities from areas with vegetation nearby in Columbia River, Washington, USA - GW-RW S3_50_60 (SPAdes)... | ecosystem: Environmental > Aquatic > Freshwater >... | reverse complement strand
GACCGTATTGATCCTATAGAGGAGGTCATCACGAAACCGACCGGCCAACATGAGCTCCTGAAGATTGCGATTGCTGGCAGCGACGAAGCGGACATTGGCCGTCAACGTTCTTGTGCCGCCGACCTGGCGGTATTCGCCGCGATCGAGCACACGCAGGAGACTGACCTGCATGGGGCTGCTCATTTCACTGATCTCGTCGAGAAACAGCGTTCCGCCGTCCGCTGCTGCAATGAGACCGATCTTGGCTGCCGTGGCGCCAGTGAAGGCGCCCTTCTCATGGCCGAAGAGTTCGCTTTCGAGGAGCTGATCGCTGACTGCTCCGCAATTGACTGCAAGAAACGGCCGGTCGCGCCGAGGGCTCAGTTGATGCAAGGTGCGGGCAATGAGTTCCTTGCCAGAACCGGTCTCTCCCTGAATCAAAACGGGTGCCTGAGCCAGGGCGATTTTCTCGACGGTTTCCATGAGCTTCTTCCAGGCTGGGCTGATCCCTGGCAGAACTGAAGGTATATGGCGTGAGACCGCTCCGAGCCGCAGGGCTAGGTTCTCTCGACGGAGGGAACGGACCGCCTGTAGCTTGGTCAGGGCGGCACTGACTTGAATCCCGTCGAATGGAGTTTGCTTGGCCAGGAAGTCCCACGCTCCTGCCTTCATGGCTTCTACAGCCGACTTCACCTCGCCATGTCCCGTCAGGACGATCACATCCACGTCCGGTTGGTGTTCCCGCACCCACTGCAGGATCTCTCGGCCGTCTATGCCTGGCATACGTAGATCGGTGATAACGCAGTCATAGCTTGTCTCCTGTAAAGCCTCGATTCCGGCCTGGCCCTGTGCAACCGTTGTCACGTCACACCCTTCTTGCCTGAGCGTGTCCTCGAGCACCAGCCGGACGTATTCCTCGTCATCGATGACCAGGACCTTCATGCAAGCCGCCCATTCGGGAATGCGAGATAGAACACGCTACCCTTGCCGGGCGAGGATTCCGCCCAGGCCCGTCCTCCGTGCTTCTCCAAGACGAGCTTCACGATGGCGAGCCCGACGCCGGTGCCTTCATATTCATGCGGCGAGTGCAAACGTTCGAACAATCCGAAGATCTTCTCGGAGTCCTTGGGATCGAACCCGATCCCATTGTCCCTGAACCAGAGTACGGTTTCACCCGCGGCTTCCTTGGCGCCAATGCTGATTTCAGGCGTTGCAGTCTGGCGCGAGAACTTGATCGCATTATCCAGCAGGTTCATCAGCGCCTGGCGGATGCTGATTGGCTCACCGAACAGGTCCTGCACGGTGAGGTCCACGGTGATGTTCGGCTGTCGTCCTGTGCCGAGGTGGAGCCGTTCGGTCACAAGCCCTTCGATCATTTCCGATAGATTAAAGCGCACCATCGGCAGGGTTTGTTGTTCGAGGCGCGAGTACTTGAGCAAGGCGTCAATGAGGCTGTTTAACCGAAGTGCCGAGTTGTGGGTGACCTCCACGTAGTGTCGGGCCTGCGGATTCTGGTTTGTCACGAATTGTTGCTGTAGTAGCGAGGAGAAGCCCTCAATCTCACGGAGTGGTGCCTTAAGGTCGTGGGCCACTGAATAGGTGAACGCTTCCAGTTCCTTGGTCTTCCGTTCCAGGGCGAGCGTGCGCTCGCGAAGCGTCGCCAGCATGGTTGTGAGGGATCGAGTCAAATGACCGACCTCGTCGCTCGAGGGCCAAGGCTCGAACGTAGCCGAGAGGTCTTGGCGAGCCACCCGGTCTGCCGTAGCAGAGAGATGCTTCAGAGGTTCGGCGATCTGGCGGGTCACCAACGCGTACGTGACCATAATCACGATGGCTAAGAGTACAACGAGGGTCAAGGCGATGAGTCTAGCGCGTCCGAGCAGCAAGTCGCCTTCTCGCTTCATCTCTATATCGATCTTGACGTGGGTGTCCACAAGGTGGTCGAGTCCGTCCTTCAGTCGCTTGATGAGTAGGTCGGCTGTTCCGGGTGTCATCGTATCCGGACTGCCTGTGGAACTGCGTCCTCTTTGCAGGAGCGCGCCCCAGGTCGAGGTTAATTCGTGGAGCGCCGCATCAATCTGCTCAATGGCTGCATCTTCTTGGTCAACAAGAGCCACCTGTCGGTGTTCAGTCAGCATCCCATAGAGGATCGGATGTGTTCGTGCCGCATGGGTGACGCGATACAGGTCAAGCGTGTGCTTCATTGCAGCGGCGTGCCGGTTTAGTTGGCTGATGGTGTCATCCAGTTTGGATGGAGAGGGCCGCTCCAGAAAAAGATGCAGAATGAGATTCATTTCAAACGCGGACCGCTGCATGGCTGCGGCTGTGATGATGGCCGGGACAGTGATCCGCTGATGGCGATCGATATAGCTGTTGATGCGGGTGAGATAGAACAGGATGGCTGCGAGGCTAAGCGCCAGAACGATCAGCGTAATCGCGAAGGAAAACACGAACTTCTGGCCGATCGTCAAGTGTCGGAACCATGCGAGGGGAGACGCGATCATGGCCTAACGTACCACAGGGCGCAGCAGAGACACCAGCGACATGCTTGGCCAGGTAGCACACAACGCTTGGGTAGGGTAGACCGGCCTTCCTCACAGCTTATCAATCCAACGCGCGGGCCGCAGCAGAGCAAGACACTGCCCCGGTTCTTCTATCGTTGCTGAACTATTGCATCTCAAAATGAACCGTCCGATTCTTCTCCCAGCACTCGGCGCTATGCTCGGTGCAGACCGGCTTGTCTTTGCCATAACTGATCGTCGCGATTTCCAGCGGCCCGAGTCCCAGGCCCTCGAGATACCGTTTCACCACCTGCGCTCGACGATCGCCGAGGACCAAATTATAGTCCGCGGTGCCCACTTCGTCTCCACGTCCTTCGAGCAGGACCTTGCCTGCACGTTCCTCTTTCAGGCGGTTCGCATTGACTTCGACCATCGCCACGGCGTCGCTGCGGAGCGCAGACTGGTCAAAGTTGAAGGGGATGTCTAAGAAGAACGGCGTGAAGGCTCCTTCTGGAGGTTGACCTGCGGTGGAGGAAGGAGTCTTTGAAGCGGACAGCGGCGCGACCGGTTCCGGCGCCACCCGTTCTTCAACAACGGACTTTCCTCCCGCCTGCTCATGAGTGCTGGAGACCGACTGGCTGGCACAGCCGGTGATCATGATCAGGACGGCTGAGCAGGTCATCTGCGCGGCTGTTCGATTCATTAGCGACCTCATGGCGAACCCCCTCTCTGGCTATTAGGATTGTCGCGGATAGGTGATCGTGCCTTGAGTGCAGCACCGCACTGTTCCTTTGCACCGGTTTCGCCGAACGCGACTCACTTATCCTGCCCGTCGCATCGCCTCGTAGATCTGGCGCACATCCGGAAGCGGAACCTTCTGCAGGACGGCGAGGGAGTCTTCTACGTAGGCCTTCGTCCGCATGCCATTCAGCACGCAGGTCACACCCTGCGTGCTCGTGAGCACGCAGAGCGCCTTCCGTGACAAGGATTCCTTCCGTTCCGACTCCGGCAGCATGGGATCAATCAGCCTCGCGATGGCGGCGGTTCTTTCTCGGCTTTTCACCGTCGCTTCCCGACGCATCACCCTCAGGCAGGCCACCAGCTCAGGGAGGTACCGCTCCCGCCAGACCTGCCAACGATCACCCACCTCTCCAGTCAAATGATGAGTCAAGGCGCGCAACACCTGGTTGATATGAGGCGCAATCATCTGGCTCTCGATCTGCTCCCAATGTTCCAGGTTCTGCACCAGCGGTCGGAGTCTGAGCAGTTCCTCGCCCCATCGGAAATAGTCCTCTGGAGGCAGTCCCTGGCCAGGATTCTTGATACGGGGTGCAATGTCACGTTGATACTCCTGCTCCAGATCAGACAATTTGTCTCGATGGATCTCAAATGAGCCGGTCTCCGGTTCGACAGGTAGTTCAGCCAATCGGACCATGCTGCCACCTTTGGCCGGGATGGCGTTCAATGGTCGGTTGACCAGGACTGCCAGCCCCTCCGCTCGCGTAAGTTCAAGGACAGTCTGCTTCTCGCCACGGCCGGTGTTCGGCGTGAGCAAGGCGCCGGATTCGAACAGATTCATTGGACACTGGAGCACCTTGAAATGAGGGATGGAGCTACCGGTACTACGCGCGGCCGCCTGCGCCGCCTCCAGCATGCGCCCAAGCGAGGCGGCTTCGGGATCATCGGGATCGGCAGTACAGGTGTTGGACGAGACACCGTAGTAGCGGATGCGTCCTGCCGTGACCTGAGTCTCGAAATATGTAAATGCGACCTCTAATCGAGCGTAGAATTGATCGCGCAGGTGCGGAAGATCACTCATGCCACGCTGTTTGGCGTCTGACAGGAAATATTCCGCGTTGTGCAGCAGGCAGACATCCAGTGTGTCTAGTCCCAGCCGGTCAAGCGACAGGGCCAGTTGATCGGCCAGAAACTCAGGATGGAGACAGTGCCAGATTCCCTCTCCGTACTTGACCATCTCCGGGTACGGGTTGCCGGCTTGTTCGCGTGCCTCAGCCCGTTTCAGGTTCTGCCCCTGGACATAGCCGATTTTTGAGACGACGATCACTTCCTCGCGTGTCAGTTCACCCGTCTTGGTCAGCTCGGCCAGCACCATGCCGATCAGGCGCTCGCTTTCTCCATCTGTATAGTTGGTGGACGTGTCAATCAGATTACAGCCTGAACGGAGCGCCTTGGTCAGCGCTTCTCGATGTCCATCGTCCTCGGTGTCGATCCGGTAACCACCGAACCCCAGGCGGCTCGTGGTCAGTCCGGTTGAGCCGAAGGCTGTGTACCCATATGCGGCAGATCGCGGAGCAGCAGGGTTGTTCACGATGCGGGCGACATAGGTCGCTGTACCGCCGGGAGTCGCATGTCCGGCGAGTCGGTTCCCCGTGAGGGTTTGCGAACTTGAGCGCTGCTCAGTCACAGCCTGCTGATGCCGGTCCACGAGCGCTGCTGTGACTGCCGCGGAATCGGTGATCGGTGCCTGGCAGGCGAAATTCCGGCACAGGTACAAGGCGGCTTTTCCGTTGACGAGCCCTTTGCCGATCAACAGAGGATGACGCGTGGCTGGCCCATCTGGGTCGTGGTGCGCAAGAATCCGGTTCGGGAGATACGGTCGGTTCACTTCTATCCGGAGCGCCTCGTACCCGGGCTCGTCGGGGCTCCCGATGAGCGCCAGTTCCACCGGACCGCTGAGCAGCAGGTCCACCACCGAGAGGCTTTTCGAAAAGGCTCGTGGATATCGGGCAATTTCCCGGCCGTGGGCTCGAATGGCCCTGGCGGCCGCCTCGCGGAAATCCTCGCGCCCGTAGTGAAACGAGAGCCGTGCCAACACGGAGGCCGCGACGGCGTTGCCGCTCGGAATGGCCCCGTCCGGGCCCTCACGGCTGCGAAGAATCAGTGACTCATGGTCCCGAGCCGTCGTAAAGAAGCCTCCACGTCCCTCATCCGAAAAGTCGGCGAGCAGACGCTCCGTCAGTCGAACAGCCGCGCCAAGATATCGCTCGCTCCCCCCAGCCTCGTACAGATCAATCAGGCCTTCAGTGAGATAGGCGTAGTCCTCTAAATAGGCGTTCAGGTGCGCCTTTCCGGCACGATAGGTTCTCATCAGCCCGCCGTCCGGCCTTGATAGGATACTCAGGATGAAGTCGGCCGCACGCTCGGCAGCTTGCCGGTATCGGGATTTGCCCAGCACTCGAGCACCCTCCGCCATCGCGCTGATCATCATGCCGTTCCAGGCTGTGAGGATCTTGTCGTCCAACCCCGGCGGCACGCGCTTTCGTCGGGACTCGTAGATCAGGGGACGAAGCCGGTCGATTGTCTGCCGCAATTCCTCCGGCGATATGCCGAGATGACGAGCGACCTCGACGAGGGGCTTTGGGACATTCGGAATGCTGGGTGCCCGTTGCTCGGGATGCCCATGGCTCGGGGTACCAGTTGCTCCCTGTTGCAACGGGTCTGAGCCATGGGCCTTCGCGACGGGCTCAACCCAGTTGCCACTCGGCGTGATGTCGTAGTAGGCGCAAAAGCGGCGCGCATCCTCATCGGTGGGAACCGCCTTGCGAATTTCTTCCGGGGTCCATACGAAAAATTTGCCTTCGACCCCTTCCGAGTCGGCATCAGTCGCCGAATAGAACCCGCCCTCAGGCGAGGTCATTTCCCTCAGGACGTAGTCCAGCGTCTCAGTTGCGACCAGCTGATAGTCCGCCGCGCCCGTGACCTGGTACGCTTCCAGATACGTGCGGGTCAGCAGCGCATTGTCGTAGAGCATCTTCTCAAAGTGGGGAACCAACCAGCGTTCGTCAGTGGAGTACCGCGCGAAGCCACCACCGATCTGGTCATACAGCCCGCCGGACGCCATCGCATCGAGCGTCTTCCGGACCATCTGAAGCGTATGAGGATCGTGAGTCCGGTGATAGCGTCGCAAGAGAAACGAAAGCCCCGTGGCGGGAGGAAATTTGGGCGCGCTGCCGAAGCCCCCATGGCGCGCGTCGAAGTCCTGGGCGAATTCAGTCGCAGCGGCTTCCAACTCCGCGTCGCCCACAGCCATGGGGGCAGTCACGCGCTTCGAATCGGCCAGCCGCTCAGTCAACTGGTTTGCTTGCTGGCGCAGCCCCTCCGGGTCCTTCCGCCAAAACTCGGCCACTTTTTGAAGCACGGTCGCGAAGCCGGGTCGGCCCCACCGGTCGGTCGGAGGGAAGTAGGTGCCGGCAAAGATGGGCTGCTGCTCAGGAGTGAGAAACACGGTCATCGGCCAGCCACCTTGCCCTTGGTTCAGCGCCAGAGTCGCCTGCATATAGATCTCGTCTAGATCAGGCCGTTCCTCCCGGTCCACCTTAATGCAGATGAAGTGCCCGTTCATGATCGAGGCGATCCGCTCGTCCTCGAAGGACTCACGCTCCATCACGTGACACCAGTGGCAAGCAGAGTAGCCGATGGAGAGGAGGATCGGTTTGTTCAATGCTCGGGCGCGGTGGAGGGCTTCCTCCCCCCAGGGATACCAGTCAACAGGATTGTAGGCATGCTGGAGGAGGTAGGGACTTGTCTCATGGACGAGACGGTTGGCTGGACTATTCCTTGCCTCTTGAGACATCGCCACTCACCGTATCATCCCATCAGAGTGGCGGTCAACCCAGGAGCCTGCCGGCAACTCCCCGAGCAAGATCCTAAGAAAAAGAACCGGCCCGCAGACTCGATATCACCGAGCGCGGGCCGATGTTCCGTGGATCAATCAGTGTGGCCTCAGAGGCCTTGCACCTGTTACTTCTTCTCTTCCTTCTTCTTCGTCTCGTCCTTCTTCATCTCGTCCTTCTTCTTCTCGTCCTTCTTCTCGCCGGTCTTCATCTCACTTCCAGCCTTCTTTTCATCTGCGAAGGCCGGTGCTGTGAACCCGACCATGAACATGACTGCAACAAGCGCGACCAGGATTCGCTTCAACATTGGCTGTCACCTCCTTTTCTCATGGATATCGGTAAATAGGCCAGACCGAATGGGGGTTGACCCTAATCCAAAATCACTACAATGTCAATATGCCGCGGAGTCAACAGGGGAGGGTCCTCGCGTGAAGCGTAGACCGACAATTCCCACATTCAATTGGAAGATCCTCTATCCGGCAGAATTATGTGATAAGATTAGACAAAACGTCGTAGAGGAGCCAGCATGACTGACGTTGGTCCTTACTCAAACTACCGCCTGAGCGTGAGGCTTGAATTGGCCAACCGCCCCGGCATGTTTGCCCGGGTTGCGACCACATTAGCCGAGGAAGGCGCCAACCTGGGGGCGGTGGACATTGTATCGGCAGGACCCGACAAGATGGTGCGGGATGTCACCTTCGACGTTCAAAATGAAGAGCATGGTGAACGTGTCCTGATACGGTTAGGCCAGGTTCCCGATGTCCGGGTGCTGTCTGCCTCCGATCGGATCTTCCTCCTGCATCTTGGGGGCAAGATTCGCGTTGAAAGCAAGCTGCCGCTCACGACCCGCAACACGCTGTCCATGGTCTATACGCCTGGAGTGGGGCGAGTATCGCAAGCGATCGCGAAGGACCGATCAAAGGTCTACGCCTTTACGACCAAGAGCAACAGTGTGGCAGTGGTCACGGATGGATCGGCAGTCCTGGGATTAGGCAATCTTGGTCCTGAAGCGGCCCTGCCTGTGATGGAGGGCAAGGCGATGCTGTTCAGGGAGTTCGCCGGAATTGATGCTTGGCCGATCTGCCTGAGCACACAGAACCCTGATGAGATCGTGAGGACCGTGCAGAGCATTGCGCCCAGCTTCGGCGGCATCAACCTGGAAGACATCAGTGCACCCCGCTGCTTCGAGATCGAGCGTCGCTTGAAGCAGACGCTCGACATCCCTGTGATGCATGACGATCAGCATGGAACCGCTGTCGTGATCCTGGCGGCGCTCAAGAACGCGTTGAAGGTCATCGGGAAGCGCTTCGAGGAGGTTCGTGTAGTCGTCAACGGGCTCGGCGCGGCCGGGATGGCCTGCTGCCAGATCCTCTTGGCGGCCGGGGTCTCCCATCTGCTCGGCTGCGGCCGACACGGGATCGTGCTGTCCGGCGATCCAGATCGACTCCGCACCTGCCGGCACGACCTGGCAACCTGCATCCAGGCTGACCGTCCGACTGGAACGCTCCAGGACGCCCTGAAGGGAGCCGATGTCTTCATCGGTCTCTCAGTGGGAAACGTCTTGCGGTCAGAGGACCTGGATCTGATGGCTCACGATCGGATCGTGTTTGCAATGGCCAACCCCGATCCTGAAATTGCCCCGGACCTGGCCATGTCACGATGTCGGGTGTTTGCCACCGGTCGTTCAGACTATCCCAACCAGATCAATAATGTGCTGGCTTTTCCGGGCATGTTTCGGGGGGCGCTGGACGTGCAGGCCAGCGATATTAATGAGGCCATGAAGCTGGCCGCAGCCGAGGCGATTGCCACTATCATTCCGGAGAGCACGCTGAGCGAGGACTACATCATTCCCAGCGTCTTTGACAAGCAGGTGGTTCAGCGAGTATCCAAGGCAGTCGCCGATGCCGCTCGGGCGACGGGCGTGGCCCGCCGGCGATCGAGAATTGCGGAAGACGCGCCAAAGGGATAAGTCTGAGACTCTAGTCCCCACCTCCGAGACTGCGCTCGTAGAGCAAGACCTTCCAGCCGTCCTCTTCACTGAGAAACTGGCCCACAATCGGGAGCATGCCTGTTCCCGGAACCTTGCCGGACTGGCCCAGACTGCCATTTTTCAGGACCCACATCATCTCCCCGGGTGTCCGAACTTTCTTAAATGCGGGATTCGCGAAGTTGCGAGGTTGGATCGGGAGAATCTTTGCCGCGCCGCCATCACCTTTTCCCTCAAGCCCATGGCATTGGAAACAGGTACCGCGCCCGAGAAAGATGGCTTTGCCCTCCGCGAGGACTTCCGCGGTGGCGGCAAACGGCGGCGCTTGTAACTTCGCTGTCGCGAGCTCTGCGGCAGGGACGCGCGGAATGCGAATATCAAACTCGCCCCCTGGCTGACCGTAACCGGCCGGATCGATGGCCTGACTGGTGGTCGAGTACAGCACAAGCATGAAGCTCGCACACAGCAGCAAACTGAGACCTTTCATGATTCCTCCGGGCAATGGTTCAGGGATGCCTTCGCCACGAGCGGGCGAGTCTAGCACAGGCCTTAAAGCGCCAACAACGGCGGGGTGGCGCAAGCTATTCAACGGCTTGGTGCTGGGGGCTGGAATCCGGTTGTGTTAGAATGGCGTCGCCGTCAGAGGGTGGCGGCACTCGTTCCGATGGACGTTGGAACCGCGGAGGCCTGATGCCGTTCGAAGCGAGAAAACTGGGCAAGTACCAGGCCAGCATGCGCCGTCGGATTGAGTCGCTCAGGAGCAAGACAGAAGACAGCCTCGACTTTGCGATGGACTTTATGATGCAGGACCGGGTTGATACCTACTTCAAGGTCGAGGAGGGGTTGGCAGAAATCGACCGGACACTGGGTTTAATCGAAGACGAGCTGACCCAGATTCATGACCTGTCGGGCGCGTGGCGCCTGGAGTCCCGCCTGGAGTTCATAGAGGACCGGTTCGAGGAGCTGGACAGTGAAGTGCGGGAGCGACCACGAAGAAGGCGACGCAAAATCAACTTCGCCGACTTCTTCAAGGCCGCTGGCGGCGGCGGGGGCATGCCAGGCTCCCGCGGAGAGATTAACAGCACATCCGAGGCTTTGCAGGCCCTCGGCCTGGAACAGGGCTGCTCCCTGTCTATGATCACCGCGGCCTTTCGGCAGCGAGCCAAAAAGCTCCACCCAGACGCGCGGAAGGGGGACCAGAGTTCAGAGCCGGAACTGCGCCGGATCATCGAGGCCTATCAATATCTCAAGGATAACTTGAGTTTCATGCAGACAGAATCGCATGGAGAGCGCTGATTCGTGACCTCCGGTCGCCCTGATTCACTTGACCAGTGAGCCCTACGAACTTCCACCACATTACGGACTCCCACAGACTGAAAGACCTCTGCCGTAGTCTTGGCGAGAGCACGCATCTCGCGCTGGATACGGAGTTTGTCGGTGAGAACAGCTTTGTGCCTTGTCTGGAGCTGATCCAAGTCGCAGCGGACGACCTCTCCGCTGTCATTGATGTCCCAGCCGTCGGCTCGCTGGACTGCTTGGGGGAGGTGCTGACGAATCCCCATATTGAAAAG
>Ga0209859_1000381_pt1 | contig 10685 bp, 20 predicted proteins | sample GWRWS3_50_60_FD_187241 | JGI IMG/M metagenome (GOLD analysis project Ga0209859, IMG submission 187241) | Riverbed sediment microbial communities from areas with vegetation nearby in Columbia River, Washington, USA - GW-RW S3_50_60 (SPAdes)... | ecosystem: Environmental > Aquatic > Freshwater >... | reverse complement strand
CACCGAGACGGTCCGGGCGCCGGCTCCCGCCGAGACGGCGCGGCCGGGCGCCGCCGAGGTTCGGACCCGTCGCAAGGTCCGGGTGGGCGTCGTCGTGTCCGACACGATGGACAAGACCGTGCTCGTCCGCATCGACCGGCGGGTGCGACACCCCCTGTACAAGAAGACCGTCGCGCGCTCGAACAAGCTCGCCGCGCACGACGAGACCAACGACGCGCACGTCGGCGACACCGTTCGGATCATGGAGACACGGCGGCTGTCCAAGAGCAAGCGCTGGCGCGTGGTCGAGATCGTGGAGAGGGCCAAGTAGTGATCCAGCAGGAATCGCGTTGCAAGGTCGCGGACAACACGGGGGCGAAAGAGGTCCTCGTGATCCGCGTGCTCGGCGGGAGCGGCCGCCGGTACGCGCACGTGGGCGACGTCGTCGTCGGCTCGGTGAAGGACGCCCTGCCCGGCGGCGGGGTCAAGAAGGGCGAGGTCGTCAAGGCCGTCGTCGTTCGGACCGCCAAGGAGCGCCGCCGGCCCGACGGTTCCTATATCCGGTTCGACGACAACGCGGTCGTGATCCTGACGGCCGACTCGAAGAACCCGCGCGGCACCCGCATCTTCGGCCCGGTCGCGCGCGAGCTCCGCGAACGGCGTTTCATGAAGATCATCTCGTTGGCCCCGGAGGTGCTGTGATGCCCGGCGTGAACATCCACAAGGACGACACCGTGAAGGTCATGCACGGCAAGAGCGCGGGCCACACCGGCCGCGTGATCCGTGTGATGCCTCGGGAGGGCCGGGTGATGGTCGAGGGCGCGGCGATGGCCAAGAAGCACCAGCGCACCTCGGGCAAGCGCTCGGCGAGCGGGTCCCAGCTCCAGCAGGGCGGGATCATCGACACCGAGCTGTTCATCGACATCTCGAACGTGATGCTCGTCTGCAACTCGTGCGGCAAGCCGACGCGGGTCGGGTACCGCATCGAGGGCGACGGGTCGAAGTTCCGGGTGTGCCGCAAGTGCGGGTCGGATCAATGAGCGATCAACCGACGCCCCGCCTGAAGGTCCGCTTCGCGAGGGAGGTTCGGTCGCGCCTGCAGCAGGAGCTCGGCTACGCCAACCCGATGCAGGTGCCGCGTCTGGAGAAGGTCGTCGTGAACATGGGCGTTGGTGACGCCCTCAAGGATGGCCGTATGCTGGAGGCCGCGGTCGACGATCTCACGATCATCACCGGCCAGAAGCCGATCATCACGAAGGCCCGGAAGTCCATCGCCGGGTTCAAGCTGCGTGAGGGCAGTCCGATCGGCGCGAAGGTCACCCTGCGGGGCGACCGGATGTGGGAGTTCATCGATCGGCTCGTCTCGATCGCGATCCCCAGGATCCGGGACTTCCGAGGGTTGAACCCGAACGCGTTCGACGGGCACGGCGACTACACGCTCGGGCTGACCGAGCAGCTGATCTTCACGGAGATCGACTACGACAAGGTCGTGAAGATCCGCGGGATGGACATCACGGTCGTGACGACCGCGAGGAACGACGACGACGGCAGGGCGCTGCTCGTCGCGCTCGGGTTCCCGTTCGAAGGGATCCCGATGGCGACGGCGTCCTCGGGGAGTAGCTGATGGCGAAGAAGGCGTTGAAGAACAAGCAGGAGCGGCAGGCCAAGTTCAAGGTGCGCGAGTACACGCGTTGCCGGCGGTGCGGCCGTGCTCGAGCCGTGTATCGGCGCTTCCTGCTCTGTCGCATCTGCTTCCGAGAGCTCGCGCATGCCGGCGAGCTGCCGGGGGTGACGAAGGCGTCATGGTGAAGCTCGCGACCAACGTCAACGACCCGGTCGGCGACCTGCTGACCAGGGTGCGCAACGCCAACCTCGCGTTCAAGGACGACCTCGTGGTCCCCGCGTCGAAGATGAACGAGGCGCTCCTGCAGATCCTGATGACCGAGGGCTACGTGGCAGGGTTCGGCGAGGAGGGCGAGGGCATCGAGCGCGTCTACCGCGTGACCCTGAAGTACGACGCCAAGCGGCAGCGCACGATCAGCGGTATCAAGCGCGTGAGCAAGCCCGGCCGGCGTGTGTACGCCGGCCACGACGACCTGCCCCGGGTGCTCGGCGGGCTGGGGGTCGCGATCATCTCGACCTCGCACGGTGTGATGACCGACCGCGACGCCTCCCGCAAGGGGATCGGCGGCGAGGTACTGGCGTACGTGTGGTGAACGTGGTTCGTCGAAGCGATCGAGTGGATGAGAAGGGGACATGAGCCGGATCGGTAGGCAGCCCATCGAGATCCCGAGCGGCGTCGACGTCACCGTCGGCGATGACGCGGTCGTGGTCGTCAAGGGCCCACGCGGCGAGCTGACGCAGCGGGTGCATCCCGAGATGCGCATCGTTCGCGACGAGGATGTCCTGCGGGTCGAGCGGCCGAGCGACGAAGGGTTCCACCGCAGCCTGCACGGGCTCACGCGGTCGCTGATCGCGAACATGGTCGAGGGCGTCACCAAGGGCTACGAGAAGCGCCTCGCGATCGTCGGCGTCGGCTACCGGGCGGCGATGAAGGGCAAGGCGCTCGAGGTCCAGGTGGGTTTCTCGCACCCCGTCACGGTCCCCGCGACAGATGGGATCGAGTTCGAGACCCCGACGCCGACCCAGATCGTGGTGCGAGGCAACGACAAGCAGCTCGTGGGCGAGGTGGCCGCGAACATCCGGAAGATCCGCAAGCCGGAGCCGTACAAGGGCAAGGGCATCCGCTACGAGAACGAGTACGTCCGCAAGAAGGCCGGCAAGGCCGCGAAGGGTGCGACCGCCTGATGGATGCCAAGACCAGACGCCGAGCGCGGGTCCGCCGCCACGTCCGGGTGCGCCGGAAGATCTCCGGGACCGCGGAGCGGCCGCGCCTGGCCGTGTATCGCAGCAATCGGCACATCTACGCGCAGCTGGTCGACGACGAAGCTGCTCGCACGCTCGTCGCCGCATCCGACCGAGAGGTGCGGGTGGGCGGGGCAGGGAAGGCGGGCGGCGACGGGAAGACGGCGCCGTCGAAGGCCGTCGGTGAGCTGCTGGCCGAGCGCGCGAAGGCGGCCGGGATCGAACGGGTCGTGTTCGACCGCGGCGGCAGGTTGTTCCACGGGCGCGTGGCTGCGCTCGCCGAAGGTGCGAGGGAGAAGGGGTTGCAGATCTGATGCGGCGTTACGACTCACAGGGCGAGAAGAGCATCTACGAGGAGCGGGTGATCTCGATCAACCGCGTGGCCAAGGTCGTCAAGGGCGGCCGCCGGTTCTCGTTCGCCGCGCTCGTCGTGGTGGGCGACGGCGCCGGTCGCGTCGGGCTCGGTTACGGCAAGGCCAAGGAGGTGCCCGCGGCGATCGCCAAGGGCGTCGAGGAGGCCAAGCGCAAGATGTTCGAGGTGCCGATGATGGGCACCACGATCCCGCACCAGGTGACCGGGCGGGACGGCGCGGGCATCGTGCTGCTCAAGCCCGCGGCGCCGGGGACCGGCGTGATCGCCGGCGGGGCGGTGCGCGCGCTCGTCGAGTGCGCCGGGATCAAGGACATCCTGTCCAAGTCGCTCGGATCCTCCAACGCGATCAACATCGTGAAGGCGGCGATGACGGGCCTGAAGAGCCTGCGGCGTCCCGAAGAGATCGCCCGGCTACGCGGCCGCGAGCTCCACGAGGTGGCACCCAAGCCGATGCTCGCGGCGGTGGCGGCGGCCCAGGCTCGCCTGTCGGCCACGCGCGCGGCCAAGCTCGAGGAGGTCTACGGCGACCAGGCTCAGGCCTCGCCCGATGCGGGTGGCCGTCGATGACCAAGCTCAAGGTGACCCAGGTCCGCAGCGTGATCCACCGACCCAAGGACCAGAAGCAGACCGTGCGACGCCTCGGGCTGCACCGGATCCGCCACAGCGTGATCAAGGACGACCGCCCCGAGATCCGCGGCATGATCTCGAAGGTCCAACACCTCGTGCGGGTCGAAGAGGTCCCAGGAGACGGGCCAGGAGACGTGCCAGGAGACGGGAAGGGCGAGCGCGGCGGCCGGGGTCGGGGCACCGCTCGGGAGAGGACGTCGTCGTGAAGCTCCATCACCTCAAACCCGCCGAGGGCGCAACGAAGGACCGCACGCGCGTCGGCCGCGGCCGTGCGGGCACGCGCGGCAAGACCGCGGGCCGAGGCACCAAGGGCTGGGGCGCGCGCCACAACCCCAAGCCGGGGTTCGAGGGCGGTCAGATGCCACTCCAGCGCCGCGTGCCGAAGCTGAAGGGCTTCACGAACCCCAACCGCGTCGAGTTCGCCGTGGTGAACGTCGGCAGGCTCGCCGAGGTGTTCGAGGGCGAGGTCGACCCGAAGGCGCTGCTCGAGCATGGTCTGGTGCGCAAGGGCCGACCCGTCAAGATCCTCGCGCGCGGCGAGATCGACAAGGCGATCACCGTCCGCGCTCACGCGTTCAGCGAGGCGGCCAGGGCGAAGATCGAAGGGGCGGGCGGCAGGGCCGAGGTCCTGGGAGACCAGGGGTAGGATAGGGACCCGTGCTCCGCGCCTTCGTCAACGCCTTCAAGGTTCCGGACCTCCGGAACAAGATCCTGTTCACCCTGGCCATCATCGCGGTGTACCGGTTGGGGTCGCACGTCCCGGTACCGGTCGTCGACATCAACATCCTGACCGATGCGCTCGACGCGCAGGGTGGCACGGGCTTCCTGTCGTTCATCGACCTGTTCTCCGGCGGCGCGCTGACGCGCATGGCCATCTTCGGGCTCGGGATCATGCCGTACATCACGGCGTCGATCATCATGCAGCTCCTCACCGTGGTGATCCCCAAGCTCGAGCAGTGGCACAAGGAGGGCGAGTCCGGCACCAAGAAGATCAACCAGTGGACGCGCTACGTGACCGTCGTGCTCGCCCTGCTGCAGTCCACGGGGCTCGTGTTCCTGTTCCACTCGCGTTCGGACCAGCTCGGCGGCGTCGACATCTTCCCGGCGGGGACGTTCACCACGGGGAACATCGCGCTGATCGTCCTGGTCATGACGGCCGGCACGGCGATGATCATGTGGATGGGCGAGCTCATCACCCAGCGCGGCATCGGCAACGGCATGTCGATCCTGATCTTCGCGAGCGTGATCTCGCGGCTGCCCCAGGAGGGGCGCGCGATCTTGCTGCAGGCCGGAACGACGAAGTTCGTCGTCGTGCTGCTGATCGGGCTCGCCATCGTCGTGGCGGTCATCTTCATCGAGCAGGGCCAGCGGCGGATCCCCGTCCAGTACGCCAAACGCGTCGTCGGCCGCAGGATGACGACCGGGGGGAGCACCTACATCCCGCTCAAGATCAACCAGGCCGGCGTGATCCCGATCATCTTCGCGAGCTCGGTGCTGTACTTCCCCACGCTGCTCGCGAGCGTCTACCACGTCGACTGGTTCCAGAACTTCGTGAACAACTACGTCACGAACCAGCGGAGCATCGTCTACATGACCATCTACGGGCTGCTCGTGATCTTCTTCGCGTACTTCTACACGGCGATCGCGTTCAACCCGGTCGACACGGCCGACAACCTCCGCAAATACGGAGGGTTCGTCCCCGGGATCCGACCGGGGCCGCCCACGGCCGAGTACCTGAGCTTCGTCCTGACCCGGATCACGCTCCCGGGCTCGATCTTCCTGGCCACGGTCGCGCTGATCCCGACGATCGTCCTTGCCTTCTGGACGTTCGAGCAGTTCCCGTTCGGCGGGACCTCGCTGTTGATCACGGTCGGCGTCGCCCTGGAGACGATGAAGCAGCTCGAGTCGCAGCTGTTGATGCGGCACTACGAGGGCTTCCTGAAGTAGGCCGCCGTGCGGATCATCCTCCTCGGACCTCCGGGTGCAGGCAAAGGCACGCAGGCGAGGCGGCTGTCCGAACGTTACGGGCTCCCGATCATCGCCACCGGCGACATCTTCCGGGACCAGATCGCTCGGGAGACGCCGCTCGGGTTGCAGGCCAAGGAGTTCTACGATCGCGGCGAGTACGTCCCGGACGACCTCACGACGAAGATGGTGCTCGAGCGCCTCGACAAGTCAGACGTGCGGGAGGGTTTCATCCTCGATGGCTACCCGCGGACGGTCCCACAGGCCCAGTCACTCGAACGCGCGCTGGCGGAGAAGGGCCACCCGATCTCGGCCGTGCTGAACTTCAAGATCTCCGACGCGGTGGCCGTGAAGCGCCTCATGGCACGCCAGGTGTGTCCCAACTGCGGGCGGAGCTACAACACGGAGTTCAAGCCGCCACGGGTCGCCGGGATCTGCGACGTGTGCGGCCACGAGCTCGTGGGTCGCGCCGACGACGACGAACCGACGATCCAACGCCGGCTCGAGGTCTACCAGCGCGAGACCAAGCCGCTCGTGCTGTACTTCTGGGAGCGTGGTCTGCTCCGAGACATCGACGCCGAGGCGCCGGAAGAGGTCGTCGCCGATCGAACGATCGAAGCCATCGCCGACCTCCTCGACACCTACGAGTGACCCCGTGATCGTCTACAAGTCGCCCGAGGAGATCGGCAAGATGCGCCGAGCCGGCCGCATCGTCGCCGGGACGATCGAGCGCGTCCTCGCCGCCGTCCGGCCGAACGTCACGACCGCGGAGCTCGACTCGGTCGCCGAGGAGTACATCCGCGAGCAGGGCGCGACCCCGTCGTTCAAGGGGTACGGGGGCGGCGCCGGCGCGGGACGGGTCCCGTTCCCGGCGTCGATCTGCACGTCGATCAACGACGAGATCGTGCACGGGATCCCCTCCGCAGAGCGTTCGGTCGACGAGGGAGACCTGCTGAAGCTCGACTTCGGCGCGATCTGGGAGGGGTTCCACGGGGACTCGGCCGTCACCGTCATCGTCGGGGAGCCGCGCTCGGCCGAGGCCGACAAGCTCGTGCGGGTGACCGAGGAGGCGCTCGAGGCCGGGATCGCGCAGATCCGTCCTGGCGGCCGGCTCTCGGACATCGGCGCCGCCGTCGAACAGGTCGCGAGGGGTGCGGGGTTCGAGGTCGTGCGCGAGTACGTCGGCCACGGGATCGGGCGCAACCTGCACGAGGACCCACAGATCCCGAATTACGGCAAGCCGGGGCGCGGGCCCGTGTTGAAACCCGGCCTGGTCGTTGCGGTCGAACCGATGGTGAACGTCGGGGGATGGGAGACGAGCGTCCTGCCCGACGGGTGGACCGTCGTGACCGAGGACGGGTCGCTCTCCGCGCACTTCGAGCACACGATCGCCGTGACCGAGGACGGCAACGAGGTGCTCACGGCCCGAGCGTAAGAGCGACCCCGCTCGGATCCGACCCGAGGAGGTGCGCGTTGACCGAGGCTCGAGAGCTCAGGTTCGCCTTCACGTTCGAGGACTACGACGCCGCCGTGCGGCTGTTCCGCGATGTTTTCCGTCTCGACACCCTGATGGATCTCGAGGAGCAAGGGGGTCGAGGGGTGATCCTCAAGGTGCCGAGCGCCACCGTGGAGCTGTTCGACGTCCGGCACACCGACGTCGTCGACGGGATCGAGGCCGGCCACCCGACCGGCGAGCGGGTCAGGATCGCCGTCCGCGTCGACGACCTGGGCCAGGCGGCCCTGGAGGTGACCGGAGCCGGGGCCGAGCCCCTCGCGGAGCCGGTCCTGACGCCGTGGGGGGACCACAACCAGCGGTTCCGTCTCGCCGGAGGGCTCCAGCTCACGCTGTTCGAGCCCGCGGGTGGCTGACGCGGCCCGAGCCCTCCAGGCACGGGCTAGGCGTGGACGGTGTTCGCGGGCGGCTCGTATACTGGCTGCCCGCTTCCATCCGGAGGCGGTTCCGTCTCGCCCGTGGGCGGGTCGGACGTGCCCGGAAACGAGGATCACCCGGAGCTTGCCGAAGAAGGACGCGATCGAGGTCGAAGGGACGGTGACCGAACCGCTCCCGAACGCCATGTTCCGGGTGGAACTCGAGAACGGACACAACGTGTTGGCCCACATCTCGGGGAAGATGCGGATGCACTACATCCGGATCCTCCCGGGGGACCGGGTGCTGGTGGAGCTGTCGCCGTACGACCTGACGCGCGGCAGGATCGTGTACCGCTACAAGTGAGGGGTTCGGGGGCTCAAGAAGCGAGCGGCGAAGGCGCGAGCGGTAGCCCCCGATGAGAAGGGACGAGGTTCGATGAAAGTCCGCCCGTCGGTGAAGAAGATGTGCGACCGCTGCAAGGTCATCCGCCGGCGCGGCCAGATCCGCGTGATCTGCTCGAACCCCCGGCACAAGCAGCGGCAGGGATAGAGGAGGCACAGCGTGGCTCGGATCGCCGGCGTCGACCTCCCGCGCGACAAGCGCGTGGACATCGCGCTCCGCTACATCTACGGCATCGGACCCACCCGGGCGTATCAGATCGTCGACGGCTCGGGGGTCGAGGGAGGCACGAAGGTCCGCGACCTCTCCGAGGACGAGGTCAGCAAGATCCGCGAGTTCATCGACCGGACGTACAAGGTCGAGGGTGACCTGCGCCGCGAGGTCGCCCAGGACATCAAGCGCAAGATCGAGATCGGTTCGTACCAGGGGGTTCGGCACCGCAGGAGCCTCCCCGTGCGCGGGCAGCGCACGCACACCAACGCGCGGACCCGCAAGGGCCCCCGCAAGACCGTGGCAGGCAAGAAGAAGGCCACGAAGAAGTAGAGAGGTACTTGCGATGGCCAAGCCCAAGGCGAAGAAGACCAAGCGACGCGAGAAGAAGAACGTCGTCCACGGACAGGCGCACATCAAGTCGACGTTCAACAACACGATCGTCACGATCACCGACCTGCAGGGCAACACGATCTCGTGGGCCTCGGCCGGCAACGTGGGGTTCAAGGGCTCCCGCAAGTCCACCCCGTTCGCCGCGCAGCTCGCAGCGGAGTCCGCCGCCCGCAAGGCTCAGGAGCACGGGCTGCAGAAGGTCGACGTGTTCGTGAAGGGCCCCGGCTCGGGTCGCGAGACCGCGATCCGTTCGCTGGCGGCCACCGGCCTGGAGGTCGCGGGGATCCAGGACGTCACGCCGGTGCCCCACAACGGGGTCCGGCCCAAGAAGCGCCGGCGCGTCTAGACGCGCGGCTGGCCCGCATGTCGAAGCGGGCGTCATACGCGGCGGGGAGGAATGGATGATCCCCCGTCGGAGGAGGAGCAGAAGTGTTCATCGTCGCGAGACCGCAGATCCAGGAGGAGTCCCTCACCCCGACCCGGTCGAAGTTCGTCATCGAGCCGCTCGAGCCGGGGTTCGGCTACACCGTGGGGAACTCGCTCCGCCGCACCCTGCTGTCCTCGATCCCGGGCGCAGCGATCAGCTCGGTCCGGATCGAGGGCGTGCTGCACGAGTTCTCGACGATCCCCAAGGTCACCGAGGACGTCACGGACATCATCATGAACCTGAAGGAGCTCGTGGTCCGCAGCGAGACGGACGACCCCGTCACCGTCTACCTCAAGGCCAAGGGGCCGGGCTCGGTCACCGCGGGTGACATCGCGCCTCCCGCCGGCGTCGAGATCTTGAATCCCGATCTCCACGTGGCGACGCTCGGCAAGGGCGGCTCGCTCGAGATGGAGATGAACGTCGAGCGCGGCGTCGGCTACCGCATGGCCGACAAGAACAAGAACGCCCGCGACCCGATCGGCGTGATCCCCGTCGACTCGATCTTCTCGCCGGTCCGCCGCGTGTCCTACGCGGTCGAGAACACCCGCGTCGAGCAGATGACCGACCGGGACCGGCTGATCCTCGACGTCGAGACGGACGGTTCGATCACCCCGCGCGAGGCGCTGGCATCGGCCGGGGGGACGCTGCTCGAGCTCGTCCAGCTCTTCGGCGATCTGGCCGAGGCGCAGTCGATGCAGGTCGGACCGGCCGAGGACGACTCGGTCCCGTCGGACTACGCGATCACGGTGGAGGAGCTGAACCTGTCGGTTCGCTCCTACAACTGCCTCAAGCGAGAGGGCATCAACACCGTCGGCGACCTGGTCGAGAAGTCCGAGGCCGAGCTGATGGACATCCGCAACTTCGGACAGAAGTCGATCGACGAGGTCAAGGCCAAGCTCGAGGAGCTCGGCCTGGGGCTGCGGGAGGAGTAAGGATGCCCAAGCCCAAGAAGGGCCCTCGTCTGGGGTCCGGCCCCGCCCATCAGCGCCTGATGCTGAACGGCATCGCCGCCCAGCTGTTCGTCCACGAGCACATCAACACGACCGAGGCCAAGGCCAAGGCCGTGCGCCCGCTGGCCGAGAAGCTGATCACGTTCGCCAAGAAGGGCGACGTGGCGGCGCGGCGCGAGGTCCTCAAGCAGATCCCGGACCGCGACGTCGTCCACAAGCTGTTCAGCGAGATCGGTCCGCGCTTCGCCGAGCGCAACGGCGGCTACACGCGGATCCTCAAGCTCGGGCAGCGCAAGGGGGACGGAGCTCCGATGGCGCGGATTGAGCTGGTGGGGGCGGAGTAGGGTCGCGGTGCGCAAGGCGCGCTGAGGTCGGGGGTTCCCCTCGGGCTGCGCGTCTCGCTGTGCTCGGCAGGCTCCGTGGGTGCTTCCGGCTCGCGCGACGACGCCCGAGGGGACCCCTTCACCGCGCGCCATCACGCCTCGTGACCCGTCGTCATACTCCTGTGGTGATCGTGCGGCTGTCGCTCGCGTACGACGGGACTTCGTTCCGGGGGTGGGCTCGGAACTCGGGGCAGCGGACCGTCGAGGGCGTCCTGTCGGACACCTTGCGGCGCGTCCTGGGTGA
>Ga0209859_1000380_pt1 | contig 10686 bp, 8 predicted proteins | sample GWRWS3_50_60_FD_187241 | JGI IMG/M metagenome (GOLD analysis project Ga0209859, IMG submission 187241) | Riverbed sediment microbial communities from areas with vegetation nearby in Columbia River, Washington, USA - GW-RW S3_50_60 (SPAdes)... | ecosystem: Environmental > Aquatic > Freshwater >... | reverse complement strand
GGGTAATCTACTACCAGAAGCTGCACCACATGGTCTCCGGCAAGCTCCATGTCCGGTCGCGCGGGCCCGTGCAGATCCTCACGAGGCAGCCCACCGAAGGGCGGTCCCGCCAAGGCGGTCTGCGATTCGGCGAGATGGAGCGGGATTGTCTGATCGGACACGGCGCCGCGATGGTGATCAAGGACCGCCTGCTCGACGAGTCCGACGGGACGATCCAGTACGTGTGCGGCAACCCGGATTGCGGGCACTTCGCGATCAAAGATCGGAAAGGGAACCTCCGGTGCCCGGTCTGTGAGAATACGTCGAAGATCTATCCCGTGCAGACCTCGTACGCGTTCAAGCTCCTGCTCGACGAACTTCTGTCCTTAGGGGTCGTCATGCGTCTGCAGCTGGAGGACATGCGATGATGTCTTCAATGAGGGGGGTCACCAAGCGAATCCAGGCGATCAAGTTCGCCCTCCTGAGCCCCGACGAAATCCGACGGATGTCGGCGACGAAGATTATAACGGCCGACACGTACGACGACGATGGATTCCCGATCGACATGGGCCTGATGGATTCCCACCTCGGGGTCATCGAGCCCGGTCTCCGGTGCAAGACCTGCGGCGGGAAGGTCGACGATTGCCCCGGCCACTTCGGGCACATCGACCTCGCGATGCCGGTGATCCACGTCGGCTATGTGAAGGACATCAAGAAGCTCCTCCAGGCGACCTGCCGGAAGTGCGGCCGTCTCCTCCTCACGCGCCAACAGGCGCAGGAATACATGGCGGAGATGGAACAGGTCGAGGAACTCGGCGGGGACGTGACGGAGGTCGGTTACGTCACGAAGGAGACCGCGAGGGAAGCGCAGAAGCGCCAGCGCTGTCCCCATTGCGGCGAGGAACAGGGCAAGGTCACCCTCGACAAGCCGACGACGTTCCGGGAGGACGGCCACAAGCTCACGCCGAAGGAAGTCCGGGAGCGCCTGGAGCGCATCCCGAACGAGGACCTCCGCGTCCTCGGGATGAACCCGGAGGTCGCTCGGCCCGAGTGGATGGTCTTGACCGCGCTGCTCGTCCCACCCGTTACCGTGCGTCCGTCGATCACCTTGGAGAGCGGGGACCGCTCCGAAGACGACCTCACGCACAAGCTCGTCAACGTCCTACGGATCAACCAGCGCCTCCGCGAGAATCGGGACGCGGGCGCGCCCCAGCTCATCGTCGAGGACTTGTGGGAGCTCCTCCAGTATCACGTGACGACGTACTTCGACAACCAGACGTCGGGCATTCCGCCGGCAAGGCACCGGTCCGGACGTCCGCTTAAGACGCTCGTCCAGCGGTTGAAAGGCAAAGAAGGCCGCTTCCGTTCGAATCTGTCCGGCAAACGCGTGAACTTCAGCGCCCGGACGGTGATATCCCCGGACCCAATCCTGTCGATTAACGAGGTCGGGGTGCCCGTCGAGGCGGCCCGCGAGCTGACGGTCCCCGTCCACGTCCAGGCGTACAACCTGGAGATCGTGAAGCAATGGGTGAAGCGGGGTCCGACGCCGCTCGGTCCTCTGGGAGAATATGCGCCCGGGGTGAATTACGTCATCCGACCAGACGGCCGGCGGATCCGCGTGACGGAGAAGAACGCGGAAGTCGTCGCCGAGGCCGTCGAACTCGGCTACACGGTCGAACGGCAACTCGTCGACGGCGACATCGTGCTGTTCAACCGGCAGCCGTCGCTGCACCGGATGTCGATGATGGCGCACGAGGTCCGCGTCATGCCGCACAAGACGTTCCGCTTCAACCTGGCGGTGTGTCCGCCGTACAACGCAGACTTCGACGGCGACGAGATGAACCTGCACGTGCTGCAGAGCGAAGAGGCGAGGGCGGAGGCCCGAGTCCTCATGCGGGTGCAGGAGCACATCCTCTCCCCGCGGTTCGGCGGCCCGGTCATCGGCGGCATTCACGATCACATCACGGGATCGTTCCTGCTCACCCACAAGGACAGCAAGTTCACCCGAGAGGAGGTCACGTTCATCCTGAGCAAGATCGACATGCGTGACCTTCCGCCGGCCGACATCAAGCGCGGCGGAAAGGAATTCTGGTCCGGGAAGGCGTTGTTCTCCGCGATCCTGCCGAAGAACCTCAGCATGACGTTCAAGTCCTCGATCGCGCCGAAGGGCGACATCGGGCTGAAGGAGCTGAAGGAGGAAGACTCGCTCGTCGTGATCAAGAACGGCGTGGTCGCGTCCGGTACGATCGACGAGAACGCGGTCGGCGCGTTCAAGGGCAAGATCCTGGACAAGCTCGCCCGGGACTATGGCCCGGACGCCGCGCGGGAGTTCATCGACCGAGCCACGAAGATGGCGATTGGCGCGATCATGATCCGCGGCTTCACGACCGGCATCGACGACGAGGACATCCCCGAGGAAGCGAAGAAGCAAATTACGGACGTCCTCAAGACCGCGATCGAGAAAGTCGAGGACCTCGTGGAGTCGTACAAACGGGGTGAGCTCGAGCAGATGCCCGGTCGGTCCCTTGAGGAGACGCTCGAGGTCGAAGCGATGAAGATCCTCGGCCGCGCGCGGGACCAGGCCGGCCAGATCGCGGGCAAGCACCTCGGCATCGAGAACAGCGCGGTCATCATGGCCCGATCCGGAGCCCGCGGCTCGATGCTCAACCTGTCCCAGATGGCCGGATCGATCGGGCAGCAGGCGGTCCGCGGGGAGCGCCTCAGCCGGGGCTACTGGAACCGCACGCTGCCGCATTTCAAGAAGGGCGACCTCGGCGCGGAGGCGAAAGGCTTCGTGAAGTCGTCGTACAAGAGCGGCCTCCATCCGACGGAATACTTCTTCCACGCGATGGGCGGACGCGAAGGCCTCGTCGATACCGCGGTCCGAACATCTCGATCCGGGTACATGCAGCGCCGACTGATCAACGCCCTGGAGGACCTCAAGGTGAAGGAGGACGGGACGGTCCGGAACACGGCCGACACGATCATCCAGTTCAAGTTCGGGGAGGACGGCGTGGACCCCTCCCGTAGCGTGCAGGGACGTGCGGTCGACATCGACGACATCTTGCAAGAGGTCCTCGGCGAGGAGCCTTCATGGAAGGAGCGGCTCCGCGAGCAGGAGATGGCCTCGTACGGCCTCACGGAGAAAGACATGTACGTGGAGATCTCCGAGGAAGAGGTCGAGGTCGAGGAGGAAGAGCCTCCGTCGGAGGAGTGACGATGGCCCGAGCGACGACGATTCAGGCGCTGCGGAATCGAGGGATCTCCAAGAAGACCGCCGAAATCCTGGCGGACGCCGGCTTCACGTTGGAGAAGCTCGCGGCCTCCAAGCCGGAGCGCCTCGCGAAGTTCATCCCGAAGAAAGAGGCCGAGAAGGTCCTCAAGAAACTCGGCACCGTCCCTGCGGAGGCGAAGCCCGCCCCGAAGCGCGAGAAGGCGAAACCTGCGGCCCGTCCGCGGAGGACCGCCGCGAAGGCCGCGGAGGCGGAGCCGGAAGCGCCTCTGACGATCCCCGTCAAGGCCCCGCCGCTCACCCCGGGCGAGCAGGAGATCATGGACGGGCTGAAGGAGATCGGCCGCTGGCTCCCCCGGTTCGTCGTGACCGAACTCTCGAAGAAAATCCACGGCCTCAAGCTCAGCAAGAAGCGCCTCCAGGATGTCCTCCAAAAGATCTGCGAGAAGTTCGACCTCCACGTCATCGACGCGAACGAATCCGCGGGGATCGTGTCCGCGCAATCGATCGGCGAACCCGGGACTCAGATGACGATGCGGACGTTCCACTATGCGGGCGTCGCAGAGATGAACGTCACGCTCGGGCTTCCGAGGCTCATCGAGATCGTGGATGCGCGGCGGGTCCCGTCCACCCCGATCATGGAGCTGTACGTCAAGTCGGGTCATACGGATCTGGAGCGAATGCGAAAGATCGCGACAGAGATCGAGATGACCTCCCTCGAAGACATTGCCTCAATCGAGACGGACCTCGTGAACATGCGGGTCCTCGCCTACCCGGATGATCACCGGATGAAATCGCGGGGTGTGACCTGGCAGGAACTCGAGGAGAAGATGAAGAAGCTCGGCGAGATCCAAGAAGTCCGGCGCCAGGTCGGCAACACGGAGCGGAAGGCGCGGGCCCTCGTCGTGGAGGCCGGAGAGCCGTCGTTCAAGAAGCTGCAGCGCCTGGTCGAACAGGTCCGCATGATGAAGATCAAGGGGATTGACGGGATCTCGCGCGCGATCATCAAGAAGCGCGGCGAGGGATACGTCATTTATACGGAAGGATCGAACCTGTCGAAGATCCTCGAGCTCCCGTACGTCGACGCGTCGAGGACCAGCACGAACTCGGTTCAGGAGATTTACGAGGTCCTCGGAATCGAGGCCGCGCGGAACGCCATCGTGAACGAGGCGTACAGCACACTCCAGGAGCAAGGCCTCACGGTGGACATCCGCCACATCATGCTCGTCTCCGACATGATGACGAACGACGGCGATGTGAAAGCGATCGGCCGCCACGGCATCTCCGGCCGCAAGTCGTCGGTCCTCGCCCGCGCGGCGTTCGAGATCACGGCCCATCACCTGCTCCGTGCGGCGATCACGGGCGAGGTGGACTACCTCGACGGCGTCGCGGAGAACGTGATTGTGGGCCAGCCCGTCACACTCGGCACCGGTGCGGTGAACCTGATTTACAAGCCGCCTCCGGGACTCCCGAAACCGACCGTCGTGGCGAAGCCGAAACCGGCCGTGACGCCTCCGCCCCCCGTCCCTGCGCCGGAGCAGCCCTTGGCGGAGGTCGTTCCGTGATTGACGTCCCCCGCGCCCTCCGCGTCGCGACCGACACCGGCGAGGTGCGCTTCGGGCTGCGCGAGGTCCGCCGCGCGGCGAAGTCGAAGAAGGCGAAGCTCGTGGTCCTCGCCTCGAATTGCCCCGCGGAAGCCACTCGGAATCTCGGGGACATCCGCGTGTTCCGCTTCGGCGGCACGAACGTGGATCTCGGCGCCGCCTGCGGCGTTCCCTTCTCCGTCGCGGCCGTCGCGGTGATCAGCCCCGGAGAATCGAATATCCTGACCGTCTAGGATTCGCATGGTCGAGATCGTTTTCGACGAGCAGACGATCAAGTACGTCGCGTTATTCCAGGATCTCACCCGGACGACGGTCGTGGACTGCGTCGACGCGGGCGACAAACTCATCTTCGTCGTCAAGGAAGGCGACATCGGGAAGGCGATCGGCAAGAAGGGCGAGAACATCGCGAAGCTCAAGCGCCTGATCAACAAGGACATCCATGTCGTCGAGTACGCGGAACAGCCGGACAAGTTCGTCGCGAACGTGTTCCGGAACTTCGACGTGAAGTCCGTGCAAATCGAACAGCGGGGGGACGTCGTCCACGCCACGGTCACGGTCGAGTCGACCAAGAAGGGCCGTGCGATCGGAAAGGACGGAAGAAACCTCCGCGTGTCGAGGGACCTGATCGCCCGCCACCATCCGATTCAAAGTGTGAGTGTGGCCTGAGCCCGGGCCATCGCTCGTCACCCCGAGTGAGTAGGAACCTTAACGTATTCCTGCTGCTTCGTCGCGCGCCAAATCGGGTCGCTCGCGGGTGGGCGCCCGGCAATGCGCCGACGGAGGCGAGCCGGATCCAATACAAGTGGACGGTCTTGACGGTCACCACCGTGGGGGTGCTGATGGCCGGGATCGACTCCCGGATCGTCATCGTCGGTCTGCCGCAGGTCGCCGCGAGCCTCCGGGCGGACGCGGAACAGGCGATCTGGATCACCCAGGCCTACGTCCTCGGGAGCACGGTCGCGCTCCTCCTCATCGGGCGGATCTCGGACATCGTCGGCCGCGTCAAGCTGTACACGAGCGGATTCGCGGTATTCACGGTCGGCTCCCTCCTGACGAGCTTGGCCGTCGACCCGGCCCAGGTGATCGCCTTCCGGGCGATCCAGGGCCTCGGCTCCGCGATTCTCTTCACGAACAGCGCGGCGATGATTGTCGACGCGACTCCGTCGCAGGAGCTCGGGCTGTCCCTCGGGATCAATCAGATCGCGTTCCGCATGGGCTCCATGGCGGGACTGACGATCAGCGGCATCATCCTCTCGTTCCTCGACTGGCGCGCTCTGTTCTACGTGAACGTGCCGATCGGAATCTTCGGCACCGCGTGGGCTCACTTCCGGTTGCGGGAAATCGGGAAGCTCGAGCGCGGCGCCCCGATCGACTGGGGCGGATTCTCGGCCTTCACCGTGTTCATCATGAGCCTCCTCCTCGGCCTCACTCTCGCGGCGTACGGGGTGGCCGAAATGAGGACCGTGATTGTCCTGCTGGCCGTCTCCTTTCTCAGTCTCGGAGCGTTCGTGGTCCTCGAGCACCGGCACCCACACCCCCTGCTCGACCTCAAGCTCCTCCGGATCCGGGAGTTCACCGGCGGCGTCGTGGCGCAACTCCTGAACGCGATCGCGTTCGGGGCGGTTCTCCTCCTGTTGAGCCTCTACTTCCAGCTCGTGTTGAAACAGAGCCCGCTGACCACCGGCCTCCTCATGATCCCTCTCGACATCGCGACGCTCGCGGCGGGCCCCTTGAGCGGCCGCCTGTCGGACAAGTACGGCCATCTACCGTTCACGACATCCGGCTTGACCGTCATCAGCCTGTCCCTATACCTGTTCTCGACAACGGATGCTTCGACTCCGTATTCGCATCTCGTCGTGTACATGTTGCTGTTCGGCGCCGGCCTCGGTTTCTTCGCCTCCCCGAACATCAGCTCGATCATGGGGTCCGTCCCCCCGGAGCGACGCGGAATCGCGTCCGGCTTCCGCGCGACCTTCTTCAACGTCGGTTACACGATCAGTTTGAACCTCGCGATTCTCATCACGACCTTCACCGTGCCGTACGCCTTGGTCACGCAGATCATTTCATCCGGAAACACCGCCGGGATCTCGGATGCGGAGCGGATGCTCTTCGCCGAAGGGATCAAAACGACGTACCTCTGGCTGGCCGGGATCAACACCCTGGCGATCCTGCCATCCCTCCTCCGGGGGAGGCGGCCGAATCGCATGGCTCCGGCGTCGGTTGCGTCGGTCGACCCATAGAATGCCGGATTTCCAGACGCGCACCGCGTTCAACCAAACGATTATTACCGCGGGGACCGTTTTCGTGCTGCCTGCGGTGGCAGGTGAAGGGATCCCCCCTCCATGTCCCTCCCGGCCAGGGAGCCCCCTCCTTCGGCGGACGCCTCCCTCACCTTGCGCTTTGACGATTCGGATCGCGACGTCCTCGCTCGTGCCTTCCGGACACCCGGCGAAGGCTCCCCCGCGTGGCGCTTGAACGGCGAGGCCCATCGGATCTCGCTCGTGGACGGGTTCGACCGGCTCCTCGCATGGCCGGTCCTGCAGGGCGTTACACGGTACGATCACCAGGAACGCACGGCCCTCCGGGTCCTTCGCGACATGCGGGGTCGGGCGATCCTCGCCGACGAGGTCGGCCTCGGCAAGACGATCGAGGCGGGACTCGTCCTCAAGGAGTATGCGGTCCGCGGGCTCGTCCATCGGGCGCTCGTCCTCACGCCCGCGGCGCTGACGGAGCAGTGGCGAGAGGAGATGGAAACGAAGTTCTCCCTGCCATTCGCGGTCCTTCGATCCGTCCGAGATTGGGACCGAAAGCCGTTCCTGATCGCGTCGATGGACACCGCGAAGCGGGAGCCCCATCGCGGTGCCGCCCAGGCTCGGCCCTGGGATCTCATCATCGTCGACGAGGCCCATCGACTCAAGAACCGGTTCAGCCTGAACTGGCGGTTCGTCGCGGGCCTCTCGAAGAAGTACATGTTGCTGCTCACCGCGACGCCGGTCCAGAACGACATGGACGAGCTGTTCAACCTCGTCACCCTGTTGAAACCCGGCCAGTTGCACACGTACGACCGGTTCCTCGAACGGTACGTGGCGAGCCCGGACCGACGGGTGCCGATGCGGGTGTCGGAGCTGCGCGGGCTCCTCCGGGACGTAATGGTCCGCAATCGACGCGGCATTGCGTTCACGTTACCGCCGCGACGCGTCCACAGTCTCGCGGTTCGCCTGAGCCCCGCGGAGCGTCGCCTCTACGACGACGTGACGGAATTCGTGCGGGACGCGTACTGGTCGGCTTCGGGTCGCCTGCCCTGGACCGCGCGGCTGACCTTGATCGTCCTGCAACGGGAGATCGGGAGTAGCACCTTCGCCGTGGCTGAGACGCTGAGACGTCTCGCGCAGAGCCCGCTCTTCCGGCTCGACGAACGGGAGCGCCTCGAGGAACTCCGGCAGGACGCTGCTGCGATCTCCTCGAATGCAAAGGCCGCGCGCCTGCGCGCTTTCCTCAAGTCCGTCGACGAGAAGGTGCTCATCTTCACACAGTATCTGAGGACGTTGGAGTATCTTCGGGGGGTCCTCGAAGCGGACGGACGCCGGGTCGCGGCATACCACGGCAGTCTTTCGCCCGCGGCGAAGGACATGGCGGTGCGGACGTTCCGCGCGGACGGCGAGATCTTCCTGAGTACGGAAGCGGGGGGCGAGGGCCGGAACCTCCAGTTCGCGCGGACCGTCGTGAATTACGATCTTCCGTGGAATCCGCTTCGGATTGAGCAACGGATCGGGCGGGTGCATCGCCTCGGTCAGGAACGCGAGGTCCACGTCGTGAACGTGTGGGCGGAAGACACGGTGGAGGCGAACTTGATGGAGCTCCTCGACCGCAAGATCCACATGTTCGAGCTCGTCGTCGGAGAGCTCGATCTGATCCTGGGCAACCTCGACGAGCGTCGGTCGTTCGAGGACCTGATGATGGACATCTGGGTGCTGCGGCAGGCGGAGGAACGGCGCTCTGCGCTGCGCCGTCTGGGGGATTCGCTCATCCGGGCCCGGGCTCAGTACGAACAGGTCAAGGAAACCAATGACGCGGTCCTCGGCGACACGGGCGAGGCGGTGTCCGCATGAGCGATGCGCTGCCATTGCGGCCGTTCGTCATCGAAGCGCTCACCGATCTCGGGGCGACCGTGTCCGAGGGCGATTCGCTCGTCTGGGTCCAAGCCCCCGAGTCCGTGCACCGGAATCTCGAAGTGGCGCCAAGCTTCGCGCTCGCGTTCGATCCGGAACGCAGCCGAGAGTTCGAGGCCGAGCTGGTCGCTCCGGGCAGCTATTTCCTCGAGCGGCTTGTTTCGGTCGTCGCCCGCCGGGGGCAATGGGATGTTTCGCAATGCACGGTCACAGGCAAGGAGTGGATCTCCGAAGCGCTCCGGGAATCCGGCCTCGGTCCGGATACCGCGGACTTCTCGCTCGTGGATGGAATCGAGGACGAGATTCTGCTCCTGTTTGCATTTCGCGTGACCCTCGTCTCGGACGAGAAACGCGAGAGCTTTCATCTGGTCGCGGTCTCCCTCGTCGACGGGTCAACGTGGCCGGTGGACCCGGACCGGGCGGACGCGAGGCTGTTTCCGCACCCGTCCCCAGGGATTCGCCCGGATCTCGAGACGGGGTATCGCCTTGCGACCGAATCCCTTCGCACAATGACGAGCGTCGACATCGAACGCTTCCGCACCAGGAGCCTCGGCTTGCTGGAAGAGGAGGTGCGGCGGATCTTCGGGTATTTCGACCGGACCATCGACGGGCAGAGGCTTCATCAACGTCTGGCTGGACCCCGCAGCTGAGTCCGCAGTACGTTGAGCCAATGATTCGCACCCCCCGCAACTACGTCCGGGTAACTCGCACGGGCGCTGACGGCGTGGAGCGCATCGCGTTCATCGGCTACGTCGCCGAATGGGTTCCGGACGATGCCTCGAAGACGGTCGAAGTCAAGGCGCGTGCACCAGAGTCACTGATTCTGGATGACGTAACGGTGCCGTTCCCAACGCCTCTCGAGGAGCACGTCGCAGAGCCACAAGTCTTCGACTTCTGGTGGAAGCAGCTCCACTACGTCTTCGGTCTGCCGGACCCCAGGAGGTTCCCGCCGCTGCCAGATGTGCTGTCATCGGACGAGCGCCTTACTGTCGAGCGGTACGTGCACGTCGCCGGGGAGCTGGCGGGCAGCGGGCTCCTAAACGCGCTGCGCGAGGGCTTCAACGTTCGGATGCCTGAAGGACCGTATGGGCCCGAAGAAATCGAACGGGAATTCAGCCGAACCGATCTACAGGTCGGGTTCGCCGGGCTGCTCCGCCAGTGCGACTCGACCAAGGAGCGCGCGAGCTTCCACGGAGTCCGGGGTATCCTGACGCAGAAAGCCGACGCGGAACACGACGATGCACGGGAGATGCACCTCGCGCATCTGAAGGCGTGGCGCGACGCGGCAAAGAAGCTGCACCTCAAGTCTCTCAACCAACTCATTCGGGACAAGCTGGTGGCCGACGAAGGGCTGCACGCATTCGCGTACAACGAAGAGCACTCGCCCGGGTACCTGCTCAGCCTCTACAGCTATGGCGACCTGATCCACTGGGACTCGGACAAGAGCACCGTCGTCGCAGAGTTCGAGCGCGATCCATACATTGAGAGCGACAGACGGCTAGCCTACCTTGATGCAGCCTCGGGGCTCGCGCATCTCTACATCGGCTTCGCGGAGCTCGCGCGTACCGCCGTTGGGCGCATCCTGCCGAAGCGCTCTGAGGGCCAGAGCCCTAGGTCTTTCTGAACGATGGCGTCGAAAGGTGAAGTCGAGGACGTGGTACGAGAACGGTCCTCGTCCCAGATGACCGGTCGACCGACGTCG
>Ga0209859_1000379_pt1 | contig 10734 bp, 12 predicted proteins | sample GWRWS3_50_60_FD_187241 | JGI IMG/M metagenome (GOLD analysis project Ga0209859, IMG submission 187241) | Riverbed sediment microbial communities from areas with vegetation nearby in Columbia River, Washington, USA - GW-RW S3_50_60 (SPAdes)... | ecosystem: Environmental > Aquatic > Freshwater >... | reverse complement strand
CCCCCTTCGTGAACGGGCTCGAGGGGTCGACAGAGACCACACCCACACTCGTGCCGGCTGCGCGCACCCCGCGGACGAGGGCGCTGATCAGGCTCGACTTGCCGACGCCGGGCGGTCCGGTGACCCCGATCGTGTACGCACGACCGGTCTCGGGATAGAGCTCGCGGATGAGCTCGTACGCGAGCGGGTCCGCGTTCTCCACCAGGGTGATCGCCCGCGCCAGAGCCCGGCGATCACCGCCGCGAACGCCCTCGACGAGGGCCTCGAGCGTCCAGGTTCTCGCCACGGGCTACGCGGCGCCCTGCGATGCGGGCGCCGACACGCGCCGGAGAGCCTGCGCGAAGAGCTCGTTCTCCTCCTTCGTCCCGACGGTCACGCGGATCGCGCCGGGCGCGCCGAACGGCCCCAGCGGGCGGACGATCACCCCCTCGCGCAGAAGCGCGTCGAAGACCGGGCGGGCGTCCTCGCCGACCTCCGCGAAGACGAAGTTCGCCACGGCCGGGGAGGCGGTCTTGAGGCCGAGATCGGCGCAGAGCCCCACGAGGTGGCCGCGGGACTCGGCGTTGAACGCACGGCGGCGCGCGACCTCCTCTGGATCGTCCAGGCTTGCCACGGCGGCGTCCTGCGCCGGCTGCGTGACGTCGAACGCGTTCCGCACCTTCTTGACCGCGTCGACGACGTCCTTCGGGCCGACCCCGTAGCCGACGCGCAGGCCGGCGAGCCCGTAGATCTTGGAGAAGGTTCGCAGGACGAGCACGCGCCGCCCGGCCTTGAAATGCTCCTCGATTCCGTCCGGGTAGTCGGGCTCGCCCAGGTACTCGAAGTAGGCCTCGTCGAGGACGGCGAGGACATGGCCGGGAACGCCCGCGAAGAACGCGTCGACCTCGCCCCGCGGGATCATCGTCCCGGTCGGGTTGTTCGGGTTGCAGAGGTAGACGATCTTCGTCCGGTCGGTGACGGCGGCGAGGATCCGCTCGACGTCGTAGCGGTGTTCGGCGAGCGGCACGCCCACGGGGGTCGCACCCATCTTGATCGCCGTCAGGGGGTAGCTCGCGAAGGACGGCCAGCCGTAGATGACCTCGTCGCCGGGATCGAGCGCCGCGAGCGAGAGATAGGTGATGATCGCGTCGGCGCCCGCGGCGACGGCCACGTTCGCCCGTTCGACGCCGTGTTTCTCCGCCAGCCGCGTGACGAGGCGATAGGCGCCTCCGTCCGGGTAGCGGTTCAGCTCCGGCAGGCCCCGCTCGAGGGCCGCGAGCGCGGCGGGGAAGGGGCCGAACTGCCCCTCGTTGGAGGCGAGCTTGACGACGCGCTCGAGACCGAGCTCGCGCTGCACCTCGTCGACCGGCTTGCCCGGCTCGTAGGGCACGAGATCGGAGATCGCGGGCCTGAAGGGGTCGGGGGCCACGCGGAAACCTTAACCTGTCCGCCTGTGGACGAGATCGGCCTCTTCCCCCTCAACCTCGTGCTCGTTCCCGGCGAGCAAGCGCCGCTGCACGTCTTCGAGCCGCGCTACCGCGAGCTGATCGGGGAGTGCCTCGATCTCGGCCGCGACTTCGGGCTCCTGCTCGAGGACGACGAAGGCATGAGGGACGTCGGCACGCGCTGCAACGTCGTCGAGGTGCTCGACCACTTCCCCGACGGGCGCCTGAACGTCGTCGTCGAGGCACGGGAGCGCTTCCAGCTCGTCGGGCTGACCGACGGGCGCCCCTTCAGGACGGCCGAGGTGGAGGTGCTCCCGGACAAGACCGACACGCCCAACGAGGACGAGGTCGAGGAGTGCCTCGCAGCCTACGCCCGCGTCGTCGCCGCGGCCGAGGCGGAGCTCGACGACCTCGACCTCGACGCCGTCTCGATCGCGTACCAGATCGCCTCTCGCATCGACTTCGGCACCGAGGTCAAGCAGGGCCTCCTCGAGCTTCGCTCCGAGCGCGAGCGCGTCATCCGCCTCGCCCCCATGCTCAACCAGGCGGCCGAGGCCGTCGAGCGCGAGCAGGAGATCCGCCACCGAGCCGCCGGCAACGGGCGCGTCGAGCCCCTCTAGGGTGTGGAGCACAAGGGCTCGGGCGGAAGCTCAGGCCGGGCGGCGGATGCCGTGGACCGGGCGCCCTGAGGCCTCCCAGGCGTAGTACGAGGCGCTCGGCCCGAAGGACGGCTCGTAGGGAACGATCCGTGGGTTGCGCCCGACCTCTTTCGCTCGCTGGGCGTGCCAGAGCAGGTTGGGGTCGTCGTGCTCGACCCAGACGAGGACGAGGTGGACGGCGGTCATGAACTCGGCGACGAACGTGCAGCCCGCCGCGGGGCACGGGAAGGGGTCGGTGCGGACGCAGAACCAGCCCGAGTGGTCCTCGCCGGAGTCGTCGGTCCAGAGCTCCTCTTCCTGCTCGAGCTCCTGCTCCTCGAAGAGAAGGGACCCCCGCCTCGGCTCGAGCGGCTCGGTCATCGCAGGTGCCCCTCCAGGTAATGCTGCCCCGCCTCTGGCGAGCGAGAAGCGCGCCAGGGAAGGACGCAGGGAGCCCGCGTACTGGTCAGTACGTGGGCGACTGAGGACGCAGCCTGGCGCAGCTTTGCAGCCGGCAAAGGTGTGGTGTGTATTGCCTGGAGGGGCACTACACCGCCTTTGCCATCAGGATCGCGTCGACGTAACCCCCGCTCCGGCGATAGTGGTCTCGCCGATAGCCCTCGCGCTCGTAGCCGAGGCCCTCGTAGAGCGCGATCGCGGCGTGGTTGTAGGGGAAGACGTGAAGCTCGAGCTTGCGGACACCGACCTCGCCGGCCCACTCCTCGGCCGCTTCCATGAGCGCGCGCCCGATGCCCTGCCGCCGGTGGGTCACCGCGACCATCAGTCCCAGGTCGGCGACGTGCTCGCTCGCGGGGTGCGGGTCGCGGGCGAGCGAGATGCGGCCGACGATCTCGTCCGGCGTCTCCGCGACGAAGACAGCCGCATGGGCGTTCCGCCGGAGCGTCCGGAGGTAGCGCCGCTCCTCCGAGGGGCTGCGCCAGTCCCCGTTCGTGATGAGCCAGCCCTCCGGCTCCGCGCCGACTGCTCGAGCGAGCTCGACGAGCGCGGCCGCGTCGCCGGGCTCCGCGCGCCGGATCAGGACCCTCATGCCTCCACCACCATCCCGGCGCCGCTCCGGCGCGAGTCGCCTGCCGCCTCCAGCACGCCGCCCTCGCGGACTGCGACGGCGGCTGCTCCGCCGAAGTAGAGGTTGCGGCCGGCCCACCGGGTTGCCTCGTACCCGTCCCCTTCAAGCCGATCCGAGGCCCCCGGGTCGATTCCGCCCTCGAGCTGGAGCAGGTCCTCCTCGAGGTGGACGCGCGGCTCCTCGATCGCCTCCTCGGCGGTCAGGCCGTGATCGACGACGTTCACGACGATCTGGAGGATGGCCGCGCGGAGGCGGATCGAGCCTGCGCTCCCGACGACCAGCCGGGGCCGACCTCGGGCGAGCACGAGCGACGGCGCCATCATGCTCGTGAGCCGCATGCCCGGCCGGGCCACCTTCCCGGGCGGGTTGAGGTCGGGCTCCCCGAGCATGTTGTTCAGCTGGATTCCCGTTCCGGGGACGATGAAGCCCGAGCCGCAGCCGGTCGACGCCGAGAGCGAGGCCGCGTTCCCCCTCGCGTCCACGACGCTGATGTGGGTCGTGGACGGTATTCCCGTCGGCTCGGAGGCGGGAAGCCGGAGCCGCGCGTGCGCGGCGGCGGCCGAGGTCTCCACACGTTCCTCGGCCAGGATGCGACGGGTCGCGCCTCCCCGGTAGAGGTCGCTCACGAAACCACCTCCGCGGATCCGGGCGGCCTCGCGCATCGCCTCGGCGAGGGTCGCGAGCGCCTCGGCACTCCCGCGAGGAGGCATCGGTCCGAGGCGGTCGAGGACGCGAAGTGCGAAGGCGATGAGGAGCCCGCCGGCCGAGGGCGGCGGGTTGGAGACGAACTCGACGTCGCGGTAGGCGGCGCGCACCGGACGGCGCTGAACCACCCGATAGGCGGCCAGGTCGGCCTCGGTGATGCGGCCTCCGCGCTCACAGGCCGCCGCGCTCAGGCGCCGGGCAAGTTCCCCCCGGTAGAGAACGTCCGCGCCCTCGGCGGCCAGCCACTCGAGAGTGCCGGCGAGATCGCGCATGACGACTCTCTCGCCCTCCTTGAGCGGGGCTTCTGCGCCGTAGACGTGCCGACCTTCCGCTTCGTTCCGGAGGATGACGTCGAGGATCTCGTGCAGGAACGCCTGGGCCGCGTTGAGCGGAACGCCTCGGCGAGCCAGCTCCACGGCCGGTGCCAGGAGCTCTTCCCAGGGGAGCTGCGCATAGCGCCGGTGCGCCGCGGCCAGACCCGCCGCGGCTCCCGGAACGGCACACGCGGCCGGGCCGATGAGGAAGACCTGGGTCGTCTGCTCGTCGAAGGGGACGTCGACGGCGAGCATCTCGCCCGCATCGTCGTGAGGGAGGCCGTTTCCCGGGACGGCGGCGAAGAAGTCGAGGATCCGGTCGCTCGAGTCGCGCCCCCGGTGGACGAGCATGAAGCCGCCGCCTCCGGGGCCCGTCAGCGGGCTCTCCGCCACCCAGGAGACGAAAGCCGACGCGATGCAGGCGTCGACCGCGTTTCCTCCCTCTGCGAGGATTCTCGCGCCCGCCTCGGCTGTCAGCGGGTGGCCGGCGGCCACGGCGCCCTTCATGCGCAGAGCGTAGCGCCGGGACGGGCTCCTCAGAGCTCGCTGAGGAAGCTCGGCGGCTCGAGCGGGTCTGGCTCCCTGGACGGGACGAGGCGCTCGCTCGGCCTGCCGATCCCCGTGGCGATCACCGTCACCCACACCTGCCCGGCAAGCCGCTCGTCGATCGTCGCGCCGAAGATGATGTTCGTGTCCTCCGTGCTCCCTCGGCGGATCACCTCGGCAGCCTCGTTGACCTCCAGCAAAGTCAGGTCGTCGCCGCCGGCGATCGAGAGGAGGATGCCCTTCGCGCCCACGAGCTCCGTGTCGATGAGCGGGGAGCGCAGCGCCCGCTCGGCGGCCTCGTGCGCCCGGTTCTCGCCGGTCGCGAAGCCGATTCCCATCAGCGCCGATCCGGCGTCGGACATGACCGTGCGGACGTCGGCAAAGTCGAGGTTGATGAGGCCGGGCATGGTGATGAGGTCGCAGATGCCTTGCACGCCCTGGCGCAGCACGTCGTCGGCGATGCGGAACGCGTCGAGCATCGACGTCGAGCGGTCGAGCACCTCCAGCAGGCGGTCGTTCGGGATCACGATGACTGTGTCGCAGACCTCCCGCAGCGTCTCTGCTCCCGCATCCGCCTGTGAGCGGCGGCGGGTGCCCTCGAAGCGGAAGGGCATCGTGACGATCCCGACGGTGAGCGCTCCGACGTCCTTCGCCAGCTTGGCGACGACCGGCGTGGCGCCCGAGCCGGTGCCGCCGCCCTCGCCGGCGGTCACGAAGACCATGTCCGAGCCGCGGAGGACGTGCTTGATCTGATCCTCGGCTTCCTCGGCGGCGCGGCGCCCGATGTCCGGGTCGGAGCCCGACCCGAGGCCCTGCGTGAGCTCGCGCCCGATATGGAGCTTGATCGGCGCCTCGCACTGCTTCAGCTGTTGGATGTCGGTGTTGACGGCGATGAACTCGACCTGCGAGATCCCTGCTTCGATCATCCGGTTGACCGCGTTCAGTCCGGCGCCGCCGACCCCGACGACCCGGATGACCGCGAGGTACGCGGCGGAGTCGGGCCGCGGCGTCGTGCGCATCCGCGGCGCGGGCTCGATCAGGCGGCGCGCCGCGGCGGGCTGCCGGTCTCCTGCGGGGTCCGCATAGGGGCGCTCGGGCTCGAGCGTCGGCGCCGGAGGCGCCGAGCGCTCGGATGGAGCCGGGGTCAGATCGGTGGGGGCGCCCGTTTCAACCGGCGACGTCGGCTCCGCGACGGCGGGCTCAGGCTCGCGGACGGACGGAGGAGTCGGCTCGGGACCGGGAGCTGCCGACTCAACGGTCGGCGCCTCCTCCGGTCGCGACTGCGCGCCGGACTCCTGGACGGGCCCGCCCTCCCTCTCGGACTGGCGCTGCGCCGCCTCCGTCGCCTTGAAGAGCTCGGCCAGCGGGCCCTCACGCATGCTGGCGCGGCGTCGCGCCATCGAGCACCTCCTTTGCGAGCTCGCGGTACGCCTCGGCGGCCGTGCCCGACGGGTCGTACTTGAGCACGGAGCTGCCCTGCACGGGCGCCTCTGCGTACCGCACGGTCTTGCGGATCCTGGTGTCGAAGACGAGGTCGCCGAAGTTCTCCTTCAGCATCTCGACGGCCTCCTTCGAGTGGAGCGTCCGGCCGTCGTACATCGTGGGCAGGATTCCGTGGATCTCGACGGTCGGATTGAGGTTCTCGCGAATCATTGAGAGCGTGTTCTCGAGCTGGACGAGCCCGCGCAGCGAGAGATACTCGCACTGCACCGGGACGATGACGCTGTCCGCCGCCGTCAGCGCGTTGATCGTCAGGAGCCCGAGAGACGGCGGCGTGTCGACGAAGATGTAGTCGTAGCGGTTGCGGACCGGCAGGAGGGCCTTCTGGAGAGCCCGCTCGCGGCCGATCATGCTCGAGAGCGCCAGCTCGGCGCCGGCGAGGTCGATCGACGAGACCGCGAGGTCGATCTCCGTCCGGTGGATGACCTCGTCGATCGGCAGGCTATGGACGAGAACGTCGAACATCGAGCGCTCGACGGCGTCCGGGTCCATGCCCTGGCTCATCGTCAGGTTGCCCTGCGGGTCGAGATCGACCCCGAGGACGTTGAACCCCTGCTCGCTGAAGGCGACGGCGAGGTTGAGCGTCGTCGTCGTCTTCGCGACGCCGCCCTTCTGGTTGGCAAGCGCGATGACCTGACCCAGCTTGACTCCCTGTGAAGTAGACGTCCGCTTCCGCGGACGCGTAAGAATTCCGGTAAGGCCCATCGAGGGCTCCTGTTTCGTGCCAGAGTAGCACAATCCTCCTCCGCTTCTGAACCCGCAATCCGGCTTGGGAAGCGGCCCTGCGGCGATTCGGGGCCGAGCGGCGCAGGTTGTTCGGGGCGAGCTCGCCTCAGCGGCGGAGAGCGACGAGCGAGAGCATCTCGAAGCACGCGTTCGCAGCGACGAAGGCGGTCACGCCCGCCGGATCGTACGGCGGGGAGACCTCGACGCAGTCGAAGCCCCGGAAATCGAGCCCGGCGAGTGAACGAACGTACGTGAGCGCCTCCCTGCTCGAAGGCCCTCCCACCTCGGGCGTCCCGGTCCCGGGAGCGAACGCCGGGTCGACGAAGTCGATGTCGAAGGACAGGAAGCAGGCGGCGGAGCCGACCCGGCTCCGGACGCGTTCCGAGAAGCCGGCTGGGCCGAGCGCGGCAAGCTCCTCGTAGGAGAGCGCGTCGATCCCGAACCGCGCCGGCAGGCGAGCGTCCTCCGCCTCGTTCAGAGATCCGCGCAGGCCGGCCTGGATCGACCGCCCAGGGTCGACCAAGCCCTCCTCCACGGCGCGGCGGACGACGCTTCCGTGGAAGAGCTTTTGCCCGAAGTACTCGTCCCAGAGGTCGTGGTGCGAGTCGAGTTGCACGAGCCCGAGCGGGCCGTGCACGACGGCGAGCGCCCGCAGCTCCGCGAGCAAGACCGTGTGGTCGCCCCCGAGGCAGACAGTCGTCACGCCGGCGCCTGCGATCTCCTCGAGCGCCGCGGTCGAGCGCTCGAGTGAGTCCACCGTCGAGCCGGGAACGGTGGGCACGTCGCCGTAGTCGACGAGCGAGAGCTTCTCGACGACGTCCACGCCGAGCAGCGGGTTGTAGTTTCGAAGCGTCACCGAGGCGCTGCGGATCCCCTCCGGGCCGAAGCGCGCGCCCGTCCGGTAGACAACGGCCCCGTCGGTTGGGATGCCGACGATCGCGACGTCGACGCCCTCGAGGTCGCGGACGTGCGGGAGTCGCATGAACGTCCGCGGGCCCGAGAAGCGCGGCGTCTCGAAGGGATCCGGGGGCCCGTAGCGCGGCATGGGGCCGCGATTATAGGACTGCACTCTCGGTCGTCTGGGACACCACCTCCTCTCTCCTCGCGAGCGTCGTCCGGCACTCCTTGAGGGCGGCCGCGGCTCCCGCCGTCGCCTCGGCCGCGGTCTCACTGGCGAACGCCCCGACGGCCTCTGCCCGCGCGCCGTCGTGCTCCACCGCGAGCCAGGCCTCTCCCTCACGCAGAAGCTGCCGGACCTCGGCGAGCAGCCGGGTCGCCGGCGCCTGGGCGCTCTGCAGCGCCTCGATGCGCTCGAGACGCTGAATGACCTTACGTGCCTCGTCCATGTTCCCGAGGCTACGCCTCGGGACCGCGCGGATGTGTGTCGTCGTGTGTCGTCTCTCGCACAGATCGATCAACACACTCGCGCCGGTAGACAAGCAGGAGGAGCGCGATGCCGCCGAGCCCGATTGCCAGCGTCACCCAGCTCCACTGGAAGAGCGGCAGGAGCGCGCCGAGCACCATGCCGACGACGAGCAGGCGGCAGCGGCGCCGCCGCATCAGCTCAGCCCGGCTGCGCGGGATCATCCGGCCGCGAGAACGCGTGCCGACGTGCTCACCTGCCGCCGCGGGCGCAGCCCCAGCAAAGCCTCGTCGAGCGCGGCCACGAGCTGCTCTCGGGAGCCCTCGAGGAGGGTCTCGACGAGCGCGCGCCTGACCGCGTCCTCCGCGCGGGCGCCGGGACCGTCGCCGTCGAGCAGAGCTCGCAGCGAGATCAGCAGGTCCTCGCGTTCGCGCGCGGTCTCTCCGAGGAGCACGGCGGCGCGCATCGCCGCAGCCCAGGGGCCCTCGTCGCAGCCGAGCAGCGTCTCGAGCGCCTCGCGCAGCTCGTCCGAGCGATGGGCGCCTCCGTGGAAGAGGGCGAGCTCCCAGCGATCGAGCGCCTCCAGCAGGTCGTCCGGAGCCTCGGCCAGCCTCGTCTGCAACTCGACGACGAGCGGAGCGCGGAAGACGTCGAGGCGCGTCGCCTGGCCAGGCGGCACCTGGGCGGCCGTCGCCGGCATCGGGCGGACTCCGTAAGGCCGCCAGTCGAGCCGCTCGAAGACGACCGGCCCGGCGGCGATCGCCCCGGGAGTCGCCAGCCGGAGCGCGCTCACCGTCCGCCCGAACTCTCCGGGCGCGTCGGGAACGCGGCAGGCCTGCGACCCGAGCTCCGCCTCGAGCTCGAGTACGAGCGTGCGGTCGAACTCCCGGCCCCAGTCGCGGGGGAGCAGTCGGCCGGCGTCGGGCCAGGAGGCGGTCAGCTCGTTCGTGGCGGCCGCCCTCACGCGAACTCCGCGTCCCAGCTCGGTGGTGCCCCCCGCGGTGAGGCCGACGAGTGGAGCGAGGGCGGCGTAGGAGCGGCGATCGCCGTAGAGCGAGCGTTCCAGCTCGAGATACGCACGGTCGAAGGCGCCGTCGTCCCAGTCGAAGCCTCCGCAGACCTCGGCCGTGCGGACGAGGAGCGGGATCAGGATGGTGCGCCGAAGGGCCTCGTCCTCGCCGACGCGCTCGTCCGCGTGTGCGCTCGCGAAGATCCCGGCCGCCGGCTCGTCCTTGAGAGCGGCCAGCGCCTCCCGTGCGTCCTCGCGAAGGGCGATGCGCCCCGCCCGCTGCTCGATGAAGGAGCCGACGAGCGGACGGTACTCGTAGAGGGTCGGCCGGTTCGGGCCCGCATGCTCCTCGAGGGCGATCGGGATGTCCGCGCCGCCCTCGAGCTCGAGGCCGAGGTCGAAGAACGCTCCGAGGCAGAAACCGCGAAGCGCGATGTGGAGCCCCGGCGAGCGGGGGGCCCTGCCCTGGCCCCCGGTCGGGGGCGGGCGATCGGAAGCCCGGTCGGACACGCGGAACGGTTACGCCCCCGCGGGGCCCGTTCCTTCCTGGCAGCCCGGGCACCAGTACGCGGTTCCGGCGCGTCCCCCTGCGGATACGAGCGGATGCGAGCCCCACAACGAGGACAGGGGCGGCCTGCGCGGCGATAGGCCTGGTGCCGTCCGCGGCCCGAGTGCATGAGGCGCGCCGACTCGCCGAGGATCCGGGGCCCCGCAGCGGGTAGATCGGCCAGGAGTACCATTCGGCACATGGGGAAGCTCGGGCGTCCGCTGGCCGCAGCGGCTTTGGTCGCATACTGGGCGGTGTGGCTCCTCGCTCACGAGCGCGTCTTTGGTGCGCCCGGGCCGATGTACGAGTTCATTCACAACGACGCGTTCTTCTTCTACGGCGTCTTCGGCGCCGTGGTCGTGGGTCTCTACGTCGCCCGCTGGTGGGTGCTGATCCTCGCCGGGACGCCCATCGCCGTGTGGGCGGGGCTCGAGGCCGTGGGCTACGCCTCTCCGTTCGAAGACGGTGAGCCACCACTCGATCAGTTCTTCTGGCAGACGGAGGGCTGGTTGATCGTCGTCTTGCTCTACGTCACTCCCCTGGCGGTCGGTGTTGTCGTCCAGAAGGGCTTGAGCCTAAGGTCGCGCCGGACCGCCCCTCTGGCTTAGAGCTAGACGCCGGGAACGAGCCCCCATGCTTGTTCCAAGTTGCGACCAGGCGCTGGTCGAGGACGGCGTCTCCGACCTCTCGCGACTGACGGGCGGCGCGCATCCGCTCGACGATGGCGTCGAGGTCGGGCGGATCGCCCATGATGCCCGGACCGAGCAGGGCCACCCAGGGCGAGCGGCCGGGGGTGAGCTCGAGCACCGGCCCGTTCCACAGGACTGCCTGGCGCTCGCGGCCTCGGAGCACGAGCCAGGGCGTGCCGAATGGTC
>Ga0209859_1000377_pt1 | contig 10746 bp, 12 predicted proteins | sample GWRWS3_50_60_FD_187241 | JGI IMG/M metagenome (GOLD analysis project Ga0209859, IMG submission 187241) | Riverbed sediment microbial communities from areas with vegetation nearby in Columbia River, Washington, USA - GW-RW S3_50_60 (SPAdes)... | ecosystem: Environmental > Aquatic > Freshwater >... | reverse complement strand
TGATAAGCATAAAATCTCATAAAGTCAATTGCTTCATCAACATCTCCCATAGCTTCAATTCTGGTTTTTCCATTTTCAAATGACATAATTGCTGATAGACAAAATTTTTGTTTTGAAAACAAATCAGCGCATTCTTTAAAAATTTTTGCTCTAGTTTGATATGGAGTATTACTCCATTCAAAGAATGCATTCTTTGCTGATTTTATAGCATTATTAGTATCAGTCACGGTTCCTTTGGGAAACTTAGCAACAATAATTGTCGTATCAGATGGTGATTTTACTTCAAATTGTATTTTAGAAAAAATTTCTTTACCGTTAATTATTAGGGGATATTCTTTGTTTAAATTATTTTTCACTTGTTCAACTGCTTTTTCAAATTGTTCATGAAATATATCAGTTGCATTATTTGCTATTGCATTTCCCCATGTGAATTCATTTTCAAACATAATAGTAATACATACATGTCATATTTTAAATGAATAAAAATTTGATAATGAAATTCTATGACAACACAAAAACTAGTGATTTTTACATTATAAGACATATCTAGTTGATTCTAGTCTTCAGGTCGCAATACAGCGCGAAGAAGGAGATAAACTTCTGCTTTTTTTATTTGAATTTCTATTTACAGGAAGAAATTACCTCAGAAATCATTCTAGATGCAAGATGTGATGTTCTGTCTTTGATATCATAGCTTGGGCAGACCTCCATTATATCCATGCCAATAATTCCTTGTTCTACTATAGCTTTTAGAAGATACACTGCTTCGATATTTTTTAGACCCAATGGTACTGGAACTGAAACACCTGGGGCAAAAGCAGGATCAACGCAATCCATATCAAATGAAATGTAGACATTCTTGCCAATTGTTTTCAAAATGGATTGTGAAATTTCTTTTACTCCTTTTTCTAATATATCAAAAGGAGTAATGACCTTGATGTCGTATTTTTTTAGATTATCTAGTTCTTCCGGTTCTGGAGTTCTAATTCCTATCTGCAGGCTAGTCTTTAGATCGATATTGGGTAAAACATCGTAAAAAACTGACCCGTAATAGTTCTGGGTTGAACTCACCAAGTCAGGATGGGCATCAAAATATACCAAAGAGAGTGGGGCTTTTTTCTTTGAAATTGCTTTTATTATATTCTTGGAAATGGAATGATCGCCGCCCATCACAATTGGGATTTTTGATTTTGAAATAATTCTTTCAAAAACCTCATCAATCTGATTCTTTGAGATGTTTCCGTAATCTAGGACTTTTTTTCGTCCTATTCCATTAAACGGAAGACCAAGAGATTTTTTTCCTTCTCTAGTGTAAGAATCTCGTAAATTTGAAATCTCACGGATGAAATGAGGAGCTTCAGATGCTCCTTTTCTGAGAGCATGAGATTGAGATTCATCTGGAATTCCAAGAATTACAATTTCTGATTGCTCAAAGTCATCAGTGTTGGCCCAACAAATGGTCTTTTCCATATTTCTTTTAATTTTTCTCTCTAGAAATTGTTTACTCAAACTGCCTTAGGTATTAATTACTATTTTACTATGCTATTTTGTTGCCTAGTCAATATTTTGTAGAAACAGCTGATTTTGAGAGTTTTGCCAGGTTTGTTTGTGCATTAAAGGAAAATCCTTTAAGGGTATATTCACATGACTTGAATAAAAAAAAGGTCTTATCTAGCAGGAGAGTTCTTGCAAACTCTCTTTTTTCAATTTATACTGTTGCACCTAATAGTGGTAGATATATTTCATATAATGTAAAAAATGGTAGAGAAGAATGCAGTGTAGTAAGTTCCACAAAATCGTTTTCACAATATGCACCAATTGTTCATCTAAGTGCACTTCCATCAACATTAATCATTAATCCAAAAAAAATTCAAGATAAATTTACTCCAATAAAAGTTGAGGACTTGGGAAGTCTTGCAAGGTTGACATATGATCCAGAATTGCCAGATGAACCAGACTTGACGCTTTTTATGTTTCCACAAAAAACAAAATGGATAATTGGATATATCACATCACTTAATTTAGAAGATACATTGTACTTTTTTAATCATGTAACGCTTGATAAAGAACCTACAAAACCATTCTTACAATATTCAACTAATGATGATAAGACTCCAATATTTACAGACAAGTTTCAACATGGTTTATCATACTTGCCCGTTGTTAAACTAAAAGAATATCATCCAATTTTTGGATTAAATTAACAAAACAAAGTTAGAAAATTAATTATAACTTAAATTATTTTTTCTTTTCTTCAAAATCATCATCTTCAAAATCGTCATCTTCATCGTCATATTCTTCGTCTTCATTCATATCTGTAGGAACTAACGGTTTTTTTTCTTCTGGGATAATATCTGGAATTAGTTCTGCCATTTTCTCACCTATATCAATGTCCCCTGCACCCATTAGGGTTAGAGTGGACTTTATATTAGTTAATTTTCGGATATCACCTATAATTGCTTCTTTAAGTTCCTCTTGGTTTTCTGATTCTACTTTAGCAATAATATCATAAACTCCTAAAGTACCATGAATTTCCTTGATAGAATCCATCTTTTTTAATTCCTTAATTATTGACTCTTCACAACCAGTATCGCAATTTATTAAAACGTAGGCTCTTTCCATCATGATTTAGTTATGGATTAAAGAAAAAAAGATTTGCCAGTTTTATACCAAATTTATTATTAATTGCTTTAAAAATTCCTAATTTTTGCAATTATATTGCAAGGCAGTGTATTTGGAAATTTTTTCAAATTGTATAGATATTCCAAGATCCTAGAATTGGATTTCATTGGTAATGAATGGTAATTACTACCATAGTTTATATCCCTAGTTTAGTGAGCTGTAGCGTGAAAATAATAACTGTAAACCCAGCAACAGAAGAAATCCTAGCTGAATATGATGCCTTAACAGAAGAACAAGTAAATCATGAAGTAAATGATTCTAGAAAGGTCTATGAGTCAATATGGAAAAAATTTGACATTTCTGAGAGAGCCAAGCTTCTACGAAACCTTGGACATATGTTGCAACAAAGAAAGAAGGAATATGCAACTATAATTACAAACGAGATGGGAAAACCAATTACCGAATCTTTGGCAGAAGTTGAGAAATGTAGTTGGGTGTGTGAGTATTATGCAGATAATGGGGGAAAATTCTTAGAACCTGAATTTATTGAAACAAATGCAAAAGACAGCTACGTTCGCTTTGATCCCTTAGGTGTAATAGGTTGCATAATGCCGTGGAACTTTCCGTTCTGGCAGGTATTGAGATTTTGTGTCCCTGCTTTATTTGCTGGAAATACAGTATTACTAAAACATTCAAGTGTTTGTCCATTATCAGGAAATACCATTCAAAAGGCATTTGAAGAAGCTGGATTTCCAAAAGGAGTATTTCGACACCTAGTAGGAAATTTCGTTGTTGGTGAAGCACTGGCAAGAGCAAATGTTGATGCAGTTTCAATTACTGGAAGTACAAGAGCAGGAAAAAGAGTTGCGGAAATTGCAAGTCAGCAGTTACATAAATTTATTTTAGAACTTGGTGGAAGTGATCCATTTATTGTATTAAAAGATGCTAATATTGATAAAGCAGCAGAAATTGGAGTTAAATCCAGATTTCTAAATAATGGTCAGAGTTGTATAGCTGCTAAAAGATTCATAGTTGAACAAGATGTAATTGAAGAATTTACAAAGAAATTCATTGAAAATGTAGAAAAACAAGTAGTAGGTGATCCATTAGATCCTAAAACAACCATTGGTCCTCTGGTACGAGATAATTCACGAGATACAATCGTAAACCAAATTGGACAGTCAGCTCTAAAAGGTGCTAAAGTTTTGGTAGGGGGAAATGTGCCCCAGATGAAAGGATATTTCTTTAATCCAACTGTTGTAGGAAAAGTAACTCCAGATATGTCAATATCACGTGAAGAGGTATTTGGTCCAGTTGCTCCAATTATTGCAGCACGAAATCCAACAGAAGCCATTAGATTTGCAAATGACACAGAATTTGGCTTGGGTTCCAGTATTTGGTCTGAAAAATTTGCCAAAGAGAATAACTTGGTTAGGGATATAGAGGCTGGAATGGTTTTTGTAAATTCTATGGTAATTTCTGATCCACGAATTCCATTTGGTGGTATCAAAAATTCAGGGATTGGAAGAGAGTTATCAAATTACGGTTTGAAAGAATTTGTTAACATAAAATCGGTCATTATGAATTGATTGAAAATGAGTAAGTGCCATTGTGAAAATTGTAATTGTACTATAGAAGGATTACATGATCGTATTGATTTTGTTTGCCCCTTCTGTAAAGCTGGAAATCATATCCACGGTTGATTTTTTCAAAAGTTTATTTTATCTTAGCCAAATCCAACAAAGCTTTTGCGCGTTTGTAATGCACTTCATCGATCATCTTTCCATCTACTGTTGTAGCTCCCTTCCCTTTCTTGGTTGATTTTTCATATGTGTTACAAACTTTTTCTGCCCATTCTAGCTCTGTTTTGTTTGGATGAAATGTTTTATGTATAATTAAAATTTGATCAGGATGAATTATGGTTTTTCCAACATATCCAAGACTTTTCCCAATTTTACAATCTTCTATCAAACCTTGTTCATCTTTTAGATCCTGCCATATAGCATCTAATGCATAAACTCCTACTGCTTTAGCTTCTATCGGAATTTTTGCTCTGGCAAATTTGGCACCTTCTGGTTGTTTTGTATATTCAATGCCCATATCATTGAGAAAATCAAATACTCCAAAAACAATGGCTAAAATTCGTTTGCTTGCTGAAGCAATTTCGTGTGTATTAGCTACACCTTCAGCTGATTCTATAGATGGTATTAGTCCAATTGGTTGCAATTTTTGCTTTTTTTCCAGAATTGCTAATGTTTTTTCAATTTTTTTTAGCTCTTTGGCATTGTTTACTTTTGGTATTACTATTCCATCAATGCCTTTTTGAACTATTTCCTTTAGATCATCTTGTATTTTGCCAGATGTAGGAGAATTAGTCCTAACGTAAACTTCAGAAGCATATTGAGATCGCGTTTTTAATGCACCTTTGATTAGATTTCTAGCATTTTTCTTTTCTGAGTCTGGTACAGAATCTTCTAAATCAAAACAAACAATGTCAGCAGAAAGTGTTTTTGCTTTTTCTAGAAAACGGGGATTATTTCCTGGAACAAAAATCAGACTTCTAAAAAGTCGTACCATTAATTGATTAGGCCTCTTCTGGCTTCATTAAGATTTTGCCAAAAAGACCTTTTCCAGTTAACATCTTTGTATGAGCTTCTGCCGCTTTCTCAAAAGAGTGAACAGAATCAATTGCAGCCTTTATCTTTCCTTGTCCCATCCAGTAGAATCCTTGTTCAAGCTCAGCTCTTGTTCCCTGAGTGGAACCTAGGATGTTTGTTCCTTTAAAGAAAATATGCCGTAGGTCAGTTTTTGCATCATATCCTGTAGTCGCCCCACATGAAACTAGAGTTGCACCGTATTTGAGTAAAGTAAGTTGTTGGTTCCAGTGAGTCTGACCTATATGATCAAATGATACATCAATTCCAGGAGATACACCAGTTTTTTTGGAGATCTCTTTAGTAATTCCACGAACTTCTTTGTGCCAATCTTCCTTTCTGTGATCAACTGCATAATCAGCACCAAGTTCTTTGAGCTTGTCTAGTTTATCAGGGCTGGCTGTAGCAATTACAGTACAATTGTAAAGTTTAGCAATTTGAATACCAAAGCTTCCTACTCCAGAACCACCGCCCATGATTAGAACTGTTTGTCCTGGTCTGATTTTGGCTCTGCCTACTAGCATATGCCATGATGTTAAAAGAGTCATTGAAGCTGCAGCAGCTTCATCATAGCTGACACTAGGTGGAATTTTTAGAACATTTACCTCAGGTAGATGAGTTACTTCAGAGAAAGCTCCCCAATTTGGTCCTGTTTGAAATCCCCAGATTGTTCGTTTATCACAATCATATTCTCGTCCATCAGTACATGCAGTACAAACTCTACAAGACATGTTCGAATGAGATACAACTCTATCACCTACTTTGATATTAGTAACTTCATCACCAACAGCAATTACATCACCTGCTGCATCTGATCCAGAAATATGTGGAAGAGGAACTGGAACTGGATTTCCTCGCATGCCCCAGATATCATTATAGTTTAATGCTGCTGCCTTTACTTTGAAAACTACTTCATTTGGTTTGGGTTTTGGATCATCAATATCTTTAATTTTTAGAATTTTCTTAAAATTATCATCAGGTGCGTATTCTTCATAAACTACCCCTTTCATGAATACGATCGCCTTGTATCCCCTAATTATATTTTCTCAGAGATTACCGTCGATTAATTTTGAAATCACGTTTTGGTTGTTGTATAGATAATAGAATTTGCTTGAGTTGATCATCAGTTACTGGTGGCTTTACCCTACCCTGGGAAGCAAGATTTATCAAATAATTTTCTACGGTGTTTGCTACATCTGGTTTAACCATCTTTACATTATTTAATCTGAGTCGTGCATCAGAAGAAAGAATTTGTTTTAAAATAATTTCTTTTTGAGCAGCAAATTCTGGTTCGTTTGGTTGATAATTTTCATCAGAGTCTGGTGAACTCATGACATTACACTAAGAGTATACCTTCAATTGTGGAGTTTCAGCAACAAGTTGTGATAAAATTTCAGTTGCAAGTCTATCTAGCTTTTGCATGCCATTTTTAGAAACAACTCTACCTTTTCCTGCAACCTTCTCAATGTATCCTAATTTTTCTAATCCTTGAACGGCTTTTCTAATAATTACACCACCAGCATTCTTGTGGTTTCTAGCACCGTATCCAACTGCTTTACCACCACCATACACTTTACGTAAATCATGTATTCCCATCGGACCATGAAGGTATATTTTTCGTAATATTGAAGCACATCTAGTATGCCACCAATCTGGTTTTTGTGGAGGTTTGTTAGCATGAGATCCTGTCTTAACAAAAGGAGTCCAACTTGGTGCTGGTATGTCTTCATTTTTTAAAATCTCAGTTAATTTATCTATCAACAAGTCTGCTGGTACATCATACACTTTGGCCATAAAAAGTCAAACTTTCAAATCGTCTTATAAATCATTGAGCTATTACTTTGCGATAAATATGGCCACAAAAGCGACATGTTACTCGAATAGATTTTGGTGAAGTTCTCCCAATCCGGATTCTAGAATTTACACCTGGGACAATGAAGTTTTTACATTTTTTACAAAAATTCATTTTAATTTCATATGGCATTGCAATACGATATCTAGTACTGATCTTTTTTGCAAGATCTGCCTGTCTTTGAGCTAATTTTGGAAATGTTCTTGAATTAGAAATTGCATTTTTAATTAGTATCTGAATTCTTTCTATCGCAATAATTTTTGTGCTTTGTTTCATGTTTTAAGGACAAGAAATCCCCTTAAAATTTGGATCATTTAATAAAAATGCGGTCGCCGGGATTTGAACCCGGGTGACGGGCTTGGAAGGCCAGCGTACTACCAGGCTATACTACGACCGCATAAAAGAGAAAATTCGACAGCCTACATAAAAATGGTTTTTTCATATTCATAAAGAACTCGACTGATTACAACGTGTGATTCTAATGGAGTATCATCAACACTTACTATGTATTCAAATCTTTTTTTAATTTCATTGGAGAAATGACCTTTTGGAAATCCACCAATAACAAGGCATGAATCATCGGTTAATTTTTTTGCCACGTCTTCACATGAGCTTGAAACTCCTTGCGTGGATAAGCCTATTACTCTTTTTGGATTTATTTCCTTTAATAACTGATCAAATGTCATGTCCTTTATTTCAAGAAGATTTTTGCCATCTGCCTGAATTACTTTTTCCAAAAATAGCTTTTCTACTAATCCAGCAAATCTATGATATGATTTTGGTAGGTGTACATCATTTGCTATGAAAATGACTTTATCTTCAATGGTATGTACATACACTGAAATTTTTTTTTTATAATAAAGAGGAATTGTACATGCCTCCAATAATGAAATATGTACGAGATCAGGTCTTCCTCTTTTTATTTCATTTTTGATTCCTTTCATTGCCCCATAATGCCATGAATTATCTAAGAGAATATCTGATGGATTTTTTCCAAGTTTTCTACTATGAGAGATAACTGAATTGTGATGATGTAGTTCTTTTGGAACTAACTCAAGTGAGGATTCAGCTAGTATCAATGAGAGCATTATTGATATGCAATAATTCCAGCTTCAATAAGATATTTTATGCCTGAGACAAAATCCTCATCAGAGATTAATCCTAATGACCACCATCCCGCGTTATTTCTAACCCATGATGGAATTTCTTCTGATGGTTCAGAATTTTTTTCAACTTTTTGAATTTTCATAATGCCATTTTGAATTAAAAATTCGATTCCATTTAGAAAGTCAGAATCAGTGATTTTTTCTTCAGACCACCAAGCCGCATTATTTTTTATCCATTGTGGGATTTCCTGATTAGAATTAGTTTTTGGATTATCTTCTGGAAAGGCGTATAACCAAACTGTTCCAGACTTTGTTTTATCTTTAAGACTACCTGAAATTACAATATCCTCTTGAATAAAGGAAACAGACAATTCGTTAGTGTTTATTCCACGATAAGTGACCTTAATTCCTGAATCAACTAACTGCGGATGATCAAACCTACTAGTTATTTTCTTAAAAAATTCTCCATTTTCAGTTTCTATTGGGTTTATTTTTTCTAGAAAAAATATTCCACCTTCTTTACTGACTAGTTTAGATGCAAATTCTTCTTGTAGAGGATTAATTACAATGTGCTGTTTGTCAGAGTAAGAATAATCGATTTTATCAGTTGGTGTTTTATTACAAACGTCATTACGCCATTCTTGTGAAGAAGAAATTGCATCAAGCATTAATTGACCGTGAAGTAGTTCATGATATATGATGACAAGGTTATCTACTTTTTGAGAACGCTGATCTTTTTCTTCAGTTGGGTTAATTACATCTGGATTAAGCTTTATAGTATTATCACAATCCATTGTGATAATTCCTTTAGAGCTTGTCGTAATTTTGCATTGCCATGAATAAGTTCCACCAACTATGACTCCGCCTTCATGTTCTTCAGGTACGGTAAAACCAGCAAGACGAGTTTCAACGACATTTACAACTAAGTCATTAACATCTTCAATGTTACATGGAAAGGTAACAATTCTTGGTTTTTCAAATGTATTCAAAATTCCAGAAACATCTTTTTTATTAATATCGAGTTTTAGAAATTCGTCTAAAAGATTTTTGAACATTTTTTGCTCTTCTATTGATGGATCAATAAACTGGTCTTCAAAGGAATCAATACTTCCAGAAACCAGTGGAACAATTAGTAAAATAAGTAAATTCAAAAGTATCATGATTTATTCAGAATGATTTTTAAGAATTTGTACTCATTTGTACCTGTCTTGTAAATTCATTCCATGCTGGTTTTTTATTCCCATTAATATCAATGAGCCCAGAATTACATATGTAATGATTTAATCGTTCAATCACAAATTCGCTACTACCTAAATCTGATGAGCCACCAATACTGATTTGCTCTTCAGTTTTTTCTGGAGTCATAATACATGTTCCTTCTGGCCTATCAAACTGTCGATACCAAGTAACAAATTCAAGTTGTTGTTGATTTGTTTGATAGAAATCATATACCTTTTTTACAAATTCAGTTTGTTCCACTTCAGTTCCATTTACAAATTCTGATGTGCTCCAACTTATTTCAAAAATTCCCTTTTTCTTATCAGGGACAAGCTTCATTATAGTCTCTAGATCTTCCCTTGCCTCCTGAGGAGTTTTGTTTATTTCGTAAAGAGAGTCTACAGGAAAATAACTAAAAGCAACAAAATCACCTACATCCAATTGTTCTACTATATGACTAAGATTTTTGTTAATAATACCATGTAATGAAAATGCATTACCAAATTTTACATCTGGATGTTTTTCTTTTAAAGTTCCATATACACCATCAAAAAGTTCTTTGTAAACTGGAATGTTTTGTTCAGAGTATCTGAAATATTCTTCTGTATCTCCTGCAATAATAACAGTGTCTATGAGGTCATAGCGTGTTAGTATAGCATCAAGAACTTTGATAAGATTTTCTTCTGAAATTGAATCCAAGCTTGGTTTTCCTATCCAATCTGGAAATGGACCTAACGTTTTCCCATTAATTATGGAAAAGTAAAGAGTTACTTTAAGATCATTTTGTTTGTTAAAGTTCATCCAGAGATCAGATTGTTTCCAATCATAATTTCCTTTTTCTGGTTCAATTAAGTTCCAAAAAAGATAGAGATTAGTCCTACCAATTCCTGTAGAAGAAGCTTGCGCGTAATAGTTTTTAAAATCATCAAGAGTGATTTTGTTTGACGGTGGATTAATGATAAGACCAAGCTTTTCATTATTAGATGAAGGTTGTATAAAACTAGAATTTGGTGAAAATAAAAATGCAGAAATAATTGCCGCTATAGCTACTGCAGTAATTATTACTCCAATTATTGTTTTATTCAATGATTTGTGCAGTTAGAAAAGAGAGTAAAAAAGTTGTGATCTATTTATTCTATGTTAGCCAGAAGTACACCCACTAAAGCCGCATTCTATACAAAGACTACATCCTTCTACGAATACCAGATTGTTTTTGCATGTAGGACAAAGGTTCTCTTCTTTTTCTTCCTCTATTATCTGTGGTTGATGAGTTACTTCTTGAGGTATTATTAGT
>Ga0209859_1000376_pt1 | contig 10752 bp, 7 predicted proteins | sample GWRWS3_50_60_FD_187241 | JGI IMG/M metagenome (GOLD analysis project Ga0209859, IMG submission 187241) | Riverbed sediment microbial communities from areas with vegetation nearby in Columbia River, Washington, USA - GW-RW S3_50_60 (SPAdes)... | ecosystem: Environmental > Aquatic > Freshwater >... | reverse complement strand
CACCTCCGGCACGCCATGACCCCGAAGGGAACGCTCGTCCTTGCTGGTGGCGAAGGAACCGGACGGTGGCTCGGGATGGGTCGCGTCGTCCGCGCGAAGGCTATGTCGCTGTTCGTCGGACAGAAGATGACGAACTTCCTCTCGCGGGCGAAGGCGGCAGACCTCACCACGCTCAAGGAACTTATCGAGGCGGACAAGATCAAGCCGCTGATCGGGTCCAGGTACCCGCTCGGCGAGGTGCCCGCGGCGATCGCTGAGATCGGAGCTGGACACGGTCGCGGAAAGGTCGTCATCACTGTCTGACCTGGTCGATGCTAGGCGGTCTCCCTCTCGGCACACCCGGCAGTCGCTTCCCGCCGACAGCGACATCGCGGTCTGACTCTGGCGAAGACCGCCCTCCGGCCCTGCTCAACGGTGCAAGTCCAGCTACCGATGATACGAGCATGAGTTGCCTCGCTCGCGGCTGGGTGGTGCTTCTGTTGGTCACGATCACCGCTGCGTGTTCGGCCGGTCCACCCAAACGGCAGTCACCTTCTCCGACATTCGTATCTGGTGCGGCGGCGGCTTCTCGCTTCGCACGCGCGTGGGTGCAGCAGGACTACAGCATGGCCATCGCCCTCGTCTGTCCTGGTACGCCGCGCCCGCGGCAGTTCGACGCCTCGATGCGTGGTGACCCCTCGATAGCAACGGTGGAAGACGCCCGTCTGACCGGTCCCCCAACGAAGGGGCATACCAGCGGCATCCAGGTCATAAGGGCGGACTTCCACGTGCCGTTCGAAGGAACAGTCGACGGCAAGACAGTTCCCGGATCGGTAGCAGTCACGCTCGGTGGGACGCCACGCGGCCCCTGTGTCCGCTCCTACGGAGCCGGTCTCGACAAGCTTCCCTCTCCCAGGCGATAGGCACGTGAATGTCGATTCGTTTCGAATCCGATACTCCAGCGTGAGGCATTGGTCTAACGCCATAACCTGTCACGCGCCCGGTGTGAGAGGTCGGCGTCAGCAGCAACGCGTCCCGCGCGATCGTAGGTCTCCACATCACGCCTTGCTTGCCGTGAGGGGTCGGCGGCGGGAGGATGCCCCCCGTGGACCGGCCGGTGACCCGCTACGCCACGACCGAGGACGACGTCCACATCGCCTACCAGGTCCTCGGCAACGGTCCGATCGACGTGGTCTTCGTGCAGGCATTCGTCTCGCACGTGGAGCTGTTCTGGGAGCTGCCCTCCTACGCCCGCTTCCTCCGCGAGCTGAGCTCGTGGGGGCGGGTGATCATGTTCGACAAACGTGGCGTCGGCCTCTCCGATCGGCTCTCGGTCGTCCCGACGCTCGAAGCCCGGATCGACGACCTCCGTGCCGTGCTCGACGCGGTCGAGTCCGAGCGAACCCTCGTCGTCGGGAACAGCGACGGCGGGGCGCTCGCGGCGATGTTCGCGGCCACGTACCCAGAGCGGACCCTCGGACTCGTGCTCTGGAGCGGCGGGGTCCGGATGGCCAGAGCGCCCGACTACCCGTGGGGGATGCGTGAGGAGCTGTTCGAGGAGCGGCTCTCGACGAGGATGGAGCTCTGGGGCGACGAGGAGCGGGGCGAGGAGACCGTGCGCATGACCTTCCTCGGGACCGGCGACCGGCTGGCGAAGGATCCGGCATTCGTTGAGTGGCTGCCGCGGCTGCAGCGGAACAGCGCCGCGCCCGGTGATCTCGTCCGGTTCAGCCGTGTCTGGTTCTCGACGGACGCACGGAGCGCGCTGCCGGCGATCCAGGTCCCGACCGCGGTGTTCATGCGGGAGGGCTGGGCGACCGTCCTGGTCGAGGAGGCGCGGTGGACCGCGGACCAGATCCCGGGCGCGCGGCTCGTCAGCCTGTCCGGGGACGAGGACGACGCATACCTCGGCGACGTGGTCGAGGTCGCGGGAGCGGTTCGGCGGTTCGCCGAGGCGATCGAGGAGGAACACGCGGCCTTCGACAGGGTGCTCGCGACGGTTCTCTTCACCGACATCGTCGGATCGTCGGAGCGGGCGGCGGCGCTCGGCGACCGGGCGTGGAAGGAGTTGGTCCAGAACCATCACGCGAAGGTGCGGGCGCTGCTCGGCCGCTTCCGCGGGCACGAGGTCGATACGGCCGGCGACGGCTTCTTCGCCACGTTCGACGGCCCCGGGCGAGCGGTGCGCTGCGCCGAGGCGATCGTCCGGTCCGTGAGCTCGCTCGGGATCGAGGTCCGCGCGGGCCTGCACACCGGCGAGGTCGAGACGATCGACGGCAAGGCCGGCGGGCTCGCGGTGGTGATCGGGTCGCGGATCGGAGGCTTCGCGGGTCCCGCGGAGGTTTGGGCTTCGTCCACGGTGAAGGACCTCACCGCCGGCAGCGGGCTCGTGTTCGAGGACGCCGGCGAGCATGAGTTGAAGGGAGTGCCCGACCCCTGGCGCTTGTACCGCGTCGTCGCGTGACTTGGTGCCGGCCGCCGACGGAGGCCGGGGCCGTACACACCACGCGACGAGACTAGCGCCCAAGGCGGGGCCCGCCGTGCGGCGCGAGTGATTGAGCTAAGACCTCTCTGATGTCGCTTCGTGACGCACGCGACACTCTGGACGGACTCCAGCTCGGTCGCAGGCTGGGCTTCTACCAGTGCGTTGACCGGAGGGGCTTCGTCACCATCTCGTAGTGAAGCCTTCGCTCACCCATGAACAGGCGGAAGGCTCCGAGCAGACTTCTAGACGGTCCCTGGGCCTGACGCAACTGGCCTCGGGCAGCTTCAAACTCCTTCTCCAAGGCTGCCCTTGGATCGATCAAGCTAGATCGACTGTCTCTCCTCACTGACGATAGTCTACGAGGCCAGAGCGTCGCTTCCCTCGAAAGCGAGACTCTTCCCAAAGGCGCAAGTCGGACTGAGTACCCAGCTCACTACGCAAACGGCAGTGTCCCTGAAGCCCTACACGTTCGAGTGGGCGTGGCCTGTGCTGCCACTCCCGGCTCATCTGTGAGCACTTCGCACTGTGGGTTCCCCACCGGGCCGCCTTAGGAATGCGAACGATCACCGCAACCGTGGCATCCGAGCCGAATTCGAACCACCCGCTCTGCCAGGGCAGCGCCGGAACATCGATCTTCTTGGTTCCGGTCGGCGTTTCATAGCGTATCTCAGCCGGCATGCCCGAGTTCCCCAAGACCTTAGCTCGATACCGAACCGAGATCGACTCTCCGTTCCCGGCCGCCATCGAGCATTGAGTCGCGAAACTCGACGCGATGAGGGTAATCACGATGGAGGCCACGATCCTGCATCGCTTCGACGTGCCTCGACCGTCAGGCGGAGCGTGTTAGGTTCTGCAATCGTCTCCTGCGTGTTGCGCCCCGGCGGCCACGGGGAGATACGGGTGTTTGCGTCCTCTGCCGCAAGAGACGCGATCGGGCCATCTCTGTCTATCGTCAGCGAGAGAGACGTTCTCGACGTGCGGTTCATTCGTTGGCCCGCCGTCGTTGTGCTGATAGCCCCACCCAATGCCCGCTCCTGAGCTGCTATGCCACCTCTCGACGATGGCTACGGGCGAACTCCTGAAGTCGGACCTGACAGGTCGAGCAAAGTTCGTCGGGGCGAACGATCGCTTGCCCACCGACGAACGCGCGGAGATATACACGCGCGAGGTGCTGAGCGCATCGTGGACACATCGACGGGTGAGGGACGTAGCGAGTCGTATGCACGACGGTACGGAGCCGCTTATCGCGCGTCAATCGCCTAATCTGGGCACGGCCGAACGGTGGACATAGCCTAGCGGCCAGAGCGAGGACACGGGCCCCCGCTGCGGCGTCGCCAACATACCTGGCGCTCAGTCGTGCTATGGCTGCCTGCTGCGCTTTATGTCAGACCGAGTCTGCTAGGGACAGGTGACCTACGCTGGTGAGCGACCCATGCAGGTGATGTGACCAGGCCGGGAGCGGTAGCTCATGCATCCAAACGAGAGATTGCTGCGACGTGAGTACGATGCACGGGCTCAACGGGACGACGCATCCCTTGCCGCTCTCCTCACCGAAGCCGTCGTCTGGCACGTTCCTGGTCGCAGCGCGATCTCGGGGGAGTATCGGGGCAAGGACCAGGTGATGGAGTACGTGCGACGCCGCAGAGACCTTGTTGCCGACACCTTCGAAATCACCGTGCATGACGTTCTGGCAAACGATGAGCACGGACTCGTCATCGCTTCGGGGCGAGCCAAGCGACGCGGCAAGGCGGTCGAATGGCGTGCCCACGGCTTGTATCGGTTCGAGGACGGCAAGATCGCCGAATGCTGGTTGCTCGCAGAGGATCAAGCTGTTTTCGACGAAATCTGGGCCTGACCTGACAGAGGCAATCCTTGTGACGGTCCTTCGTGGTTCACGGCGAACCTCCTCGGTGAACTGAGCGCAGAGCTCCGAGCGAAGTTGGGCCGGCAGCGAGGTCCCGGTTCTCTTCACGCCCTTCCAGTCGATGTAGCCACCGCTCGCCGGCTTGGGCGAGGCTGCTCCGAGTCGTCGCCCCGATCGGATCCTTGCAGTTGCCTACGAGGCGCGTATCGGGTGACCGCCACTGTCCCGAAGGTTGTAGGAGGACACGGAGAGACGACAGGCGGTCACGATCCGGGAATCGCGGCGAGAGCGCTCGTGTCACCAGCGAACGCCCGACTGCCGCGCCTTATCTCGACTCGAGACTCGGTGCAACGCAGTGAAGGTTGATAATCGGGTAGGTGCAATGACTGCGACACCAAGCACGAGCGAGACGTTTGGCGAACCGCCACTGGCGAACCCGCCCGAATGAAGCGCCCGCAAACCAACCGACGGGTTCGCCGGGGTGGCGCCAGGAGTTCTCGGATGCGGCGCCACTTCCAGGAGGATGTGGTCGGTGCGGGAGTTGAAGTCCTTACGAGTCGGCCAACTGCGCCTCAAGTTCAGCCACGCGGGCGCGCAGTGCGCGGACCTCAGCGACCAGTGCGTCGATGGCCGACTGCCCGTTGCCAGGAGGAGTGCTGGTGGCCGGAGCATCGAGCCGACGACTTCGGCATGCGCCGGGCGACGGGGGCTTTACGGCCGAAGCCTACCCAGCGAACCCAGCGAGAGAGCCGGTAGCCTCGGACCTCGGGGGTGTGATCCGGGAATAGCTCTCGGTTCGCAAGGATGCAGAGGCAAGGAGGACCAAAGTTGGACCACGATCACCACGGACACGAGCACGCTGACCACCCGAAGGGGGGAAGCGACGCCTCGGCGGGCGTAGAGAGGGGGGTGCGTGAGCATGGCCGCGCGGATCACGCATCTCACGACGTGCACGAAGAACATGGACCTGGAGAACACGCGGGTCACGACGAGCACGCGGGGCACAGCGTCGCGATGTTCCGCGACCGCTTCTGGCTGAGCCTCCTCCTCACGATCCCGGTGCTGGTGTGGTCGGAGATGGTGCAGGAGTGGCTCGGCTACACCGCCCCTTCCTTCCCGCTCTCGGTTCGCATCCCGGCGATCCTCGGCACGGTGATCTTCGTCTACGGAGGCATGCCGTTCCTGAAAGGCGGTGTGCAGGAGCTTCGTGACCGGCAGCCGGGAATGATGCTCCTGATCTCGCTCGCGATCGTCGTCGCTTTCGTCGCGAGCCTCGCGTCGGAGTTCGACTGGCTCGATCTCGAGTTCTGGTGGGAGCTCGCCCTCCTGATCGACGTGATGCTCCTCGGGCATTGGCAGGAAATGAAGGCCATCGGCCAGGCATCGGGAGCGCTCGAGGCACTCGCAGCCCTGCTCCCCGACGAGGCTGAGGTCGTCCACGGAGCTGAGGTCCACACCGTCGCTCTGAGCGATCTTCGCCCCCGCGACGTCGTCCTCGTCCGCCCGGGCGGCAGGGTGCCGGCCGACGGGACGGTCATCGAAGGCGACGCCTCGTTCGACGAGTCGATGATCACCGGGGAGTCCCGCACCGTTCGCCGCAGCTCCGGCGACCACGTGGTCGCGGGCACGGTCGCCACCGACAACTCCGTGCGGATCGAGGTGGAAGCCGTCGGCGACGAGACCGCGCTCGCGGGGATCCAACGGTTGGTCCGTGAGGCTCAGGCGTCGCGGTCTCGGGCTCAGGCGCTCGCAGACCGTGCCGCGGCGATGCTCTTCTACATCGCCGTAGCGGCAGGGGCACTGACGTTCGTGGTCTGGGCGGCGATCGGCGACACGGGCGAGGCCGTCGAACGAAGCGTCACCGTCCTCGTCATCTCGTGCCCGCACGCGCTCGGGCTCGCGATCCCGCTCGTCATCGCGATCTCCACCGGCATCGCCGCACGAGCGGGGATCCTGGTCAGGGACCGATTGGCGCTCGAGCGGATGCGCACGGTCGGCGCGGTCCTGTTCGACAAGACCGGGACCCTGACGAAGGGGAGACCGGCGGTCCGCGACGTCACGGGTGTCGGCGTTCCGGCCGAAGAGGTGCTCCGCATCGCGGCCGCGGTCGAGGCGAGCAGCGAGCACCCGCTCGCGAAGGCGATCGTCTCCGCGGCGACCGCCAACGGTGGGATCCCGAACGCGTCGGACTTCCGGGCGCTGCCGGGGCGTGGCGTCGAAGCCGTCGTCGACGGAACGCCGGTCGAGGTCGGCGGTTCGGCCCTCCTTCGGGAACGAGCGATCGACATACCGACCGAGATCACCGATGACGTCGAGACGTGGAGCGCTCGCGGCGCGACGGTGCTCAGCGTGGTGCGCGACGGCCGCATCATCGGGGCGGTTGCGGTGGAGGATGAGATCCGCCCGGAGTCCGCGGAGTCGGTGCAGGACCTCCACCGCGAAGGGGTCCGCGTCGTGATGATCACGGGGGACGCGAGAGAGGTCGCCGACGCTGTCGCCGCCGATGTCGGGGTCGACGAGGTCATGGCCGAGGTTCTGCCCGAGGACAAGGCCGACGCCGTAGCGGGGCTCCAGGGGCGGGGGCTCCAGGTCGCCATAGTCGGTGACGGGGTCAACGACGCACCGGCCCTGGCGCGGGCCGACGTCGGGATCGCCATCGGAGCCGGAACGGACGTCGCCATCGAGTCGGCCGGCGTGGTGCTGGCGGGTGACGATCCGCGCGGCGTCGTCTCCGTCCGAAGACTCTCCAAGGCCAGTTACCGAAAGATGCTGCAGAACCTCGGGTGGGCGGTGGGGTACAACGTGATCGCCATCCCCCTTGCCGCCGGGGTCTTCGCGTGGGCGGGGTTGGTGCTCGCGCCCGCCGTGGGCGCTCTCGCCATGAGCATCTCGACCATCGTCGTGGCGGTCAACGCGATGCTGCTTCGTCGACTCGACCTTCGGCCGGCGCCCGTCGCGACCGATCCCGTCAGCCAGGAGCGCGTCGGCGAACCGACGCACAGCGCGCACCGCCACGCCTGACGACGAGACGACGTATCGGCGGGGAGCCGCGGCCAGCGTGACACGTCTACGATGGCCGCTGCGACCAGGTCCGGAAGGCAGCTGATGAACCCCTCAACGACCGCGAAGACGTGAGCACGACGTCGCAACCGGAAGAGAAGGTCTTCGACAGCCCCACCCGCTGGGTGGCCCGGCACATCGGGGACTACGTTCGGACCGACGGGAAGAAGGGGCACCGCTGGCACGGCGTCGACACCCTGCTGCTCACCACCCGAGGCCGCAGGTCAGGGAAGCTACGAAGGACCGCGCTGATCTACGGCCGCGACGGCGGTCGATACATCGTCGTCGCCTCGCGAGGCGGCGACGAGCACCATCCGAGCTGGTACCTGAACCTCGTCGAGCACCCGGAGGTGACGATCCAGGTGGGCCCCGAAACGTTCACGGCGCGAGCCCGAACGGCGAACGCGAACGAGAAGCCGGGGTTGTGGCGACTGATGACCTCGATCTGGCAGGACTACGACCGCTATCAAGCGAAGACGGATCGCGACATCCCCGTCGTCATCATCGAGCCGAGTTGACTCGCTAGGCGACCCAACCGACGCTCACGCTAGATCCCAGCGCACCCTGGTCGAATCCGGAGCTCGGAACTCCCAGCCTGAGAGCATGGCCGGCCGATCCACATCGAGCCGGAGTCCCGGCAATCGGTCGAGCAAGATGTCGAGCGAGACCCTCGCGAGATGCCGCCCGAACCACGCCCCCAAACAGAAGTGGCTCCCCACCGCGAACGCCAGGTGTGCACCCTCTCTCCGATGGACGTCGAACCGATCGGGGTCGGTGAAACGCCGTGGGTCGCGGTTCGCCGAGGAGAGCACCGCGCCGATCAACGCACCCTCCTCGAGCTTCGTCCCTGCGAGCTCGGTGGTCTCGGTCGTCTGTCGCGTCGACGTTCCGACGGGTCCCGCCCACCGGAGGGTCTCCTCGACGGCCGGCTTCACCAGGCGCCGGTCGGCGCGGACTTCCTCGAGCTGCTCGGGGTTCGAACGAGCGCCAGAACGACGAGCGCGATGAGGTCGCGCGGCTCCTGGAGCCCGCCGGAGAGCATCAGCTTGGTGTTCGCGACGATCTCGCTGCGGGTCATGCGGGCGCCGCCGCGGTCGTGATGGAGCATCCACGACAGGACGGAGCCGTCGGGCTCGGCCGCCAAACGGTCGAGGACGCGCTCGATCACCTCGGAGAGTGCGTCGCTGGCTTCGTCGGCCGGCCCCTGCTTCGCTGGATCGCCCTCGAAGTTCGCCAGGCCGATCATCAGTCCCTGATTCCATCGCAGGAGGTCCTCCCACGCCACCTCGTCGAGCCCGAGCATGAACCGGAGCGAACGCACGCTCATCGGGTCCGCGAACTCACGGAACAGGTCGCACTCGCCCCTCGCCTCGAACCCGTCGATCAGCTCGTTCGCCAGCGCCGGGATCATCCCCTTGGTCCGCTCCTCGACGTCGCGCGGCCGGAACGGGGGCTCGACGACGAGGCGGACCCGCTCCTGGTCCGGGCCCTCGGAGCCCAGAATGTTGACGCCCATCGTTCGGTTCAGGGTCGAGGGTTCGGTCGCCGCCGTGAACACGTTCGGCGACAGGTCGACCGTGCGCACGTCCTCGTACCGCGTGACGAGCCAGAGCTGCACCGCAGGGACCCACGAGACCGGCTCCTCGTCGCGCAGGCGCGCGTAGATCGGGTACGGGTCGCGCTCGAGATCCTCCAGGCCAATCCGCTCGCCGAACGTCACACGCACCCGCCTCCACCAGCGCCTGCGCCTCGCCGACGCCGGTAAGGCAGACTATCCGGCATCGGACAGGGGGGAGCGATGCGGCTCGAAAACAAGGTGGCGATCGTGAGCGGCGGCGGAACGGGGATCGGTGCCGCGACCTCTCGCGCCTTCGCGAGGGAGGGCGCGAAGGTGGTCGTCACCGGCCGCCGCGCCGAACCCCTCGAGGCCGTCGCGGCCGAGATCGACGGGCGGGCCGTCGCCGGGGACACATCCGACGACGATCACGTCCGGGCGGCCGTCGCCGCGGCGAGGGACGCGTTCGGAGGGCTCGACGTCGTCGTCGCGAACGCGGGACTGGGGTTCGGTGGCGCCGCCGCGGACGTCGACGACGAACGCTGGCAGCAGACGCTCGACGTGAACCTGACGGGGGCGTTCCGGCTGGCGCGAGCCGCCATCCCATCGCTGGTCGAACGGGGTGGCGGCTCGATCGTCCTCGTCTCGAGCGTCTCGGCGCTCGTCAGCGGCACGGACGGCGCGGCGTACGTGACGTCGAAGGCGGCGATGCTCGGGCTGGCGCGGTCGATCGCCGTCGACTACGGGCCGAGCGGCATCCGAGCAAACGCCCTCTGCCCCGGCTGGGTCGAAACGCCGATGGGCGATGGGTCGATGGAGTCGCTGATGACCAAGCACGGCATCTCACTGGGAGAGGCGTATCGCCTGGTGACCCAGCACATCCCCCTGCGGCGACCCGCCACCGCGGACGAGATCGCGGCCTGCTGCCTGTTCCTCACGAGCGACGAGTCGTCGATCGTGACCGGGACGACGCTCGTGGCCGACGGCGGTGGCCTGGCGGTCGACCTCACCGAGGTCGCGTGGCAGCAGGAGCGTCCGTGAGCTTCGACCACTCGGGACGGATCGCGTTCATCACCGGGGCCGGTTCGGGCATCGGGCGGGCGACCGCCCTCCGCCTCGCGTCGCAGGGCGCGGCCGTCGCGGTCGTGGACATCCGGCTCGAGGCGGCCGAGGAGACGGTGGCGTCGATCGCCGACGGCGGCGGGACCGGCGTGGCGTTCGACGCCGACGTGCGGGACCGTTCCGAGATCGAGAGCGCGCGGGACGGCGCGGTGAACGCGTTCGGCCTCGTGAACTACCTGGTGAACAACGCCGGGCTGGTCCGGATGTCGCCGCTCGACGAGCTCAGCGAGGACGAGTGGGACCTGGTCCTCGACACGAACCTGAAGGGGATGTACCTCGTGACGCAGGCGATCGCCCCAGTGATCGCCGGCGCGGGCGGCGGCGCGATCGTGAACCTCGCGACGATCGAGTCCGAGGTCGTGGTCGCGTCGACGGGCCACCCCCAGGTCCACTACAACGCGTCGAAGGGCGGGGTGAAGATGCTGACGAAGGCGCTCGCGGTCGAGCTCGCCGACCGCAACATCCGCGTGAATGCGGTAGAGCCCGGAGCGATCGCGACCTCGTTCATCCCCGGAGGGAACCTCCGCTCACCCGAGGCGTGGGCCTCGATGAAGGACCGGCTCCTTGTCCCGCGCGTCGGCGAGCCGGAGGACGTGGCCGCGGCGATCTCGTTCCTGCTTTCGGACGACGCGTCGTACATCACCGGGGCCATGCTGCCGGTCGACGGGGGGTGGCTCACGCGATGAC
>Ga0209859_1000375_pt1 | contig 10754 bp, 6 predicted proteins | sample GWRWS3_50_60_FD_187241 | JGI IMG/M metagenome (GOLD analysis project Ga0209859, IMG submission 187241) | Riverbed sediment microbial communities from areas with vegetation nearby in Columbia River, Washington, USA - GW-RW S3_50_60 (SPAdes)... | ecosystem: Environmental > Aquatic > Freshwater >... | reverse complement strand
GGCATGCGGGCACGGTCGTGCTGAGCCAGCGGTGATCAGGTTTTTGCAGCCGTGGTGGCTGGTCGCGGTGCTGCCGGTGCTAGGGGTGGCGGGCGCGTATGCGTGGCGGCAGTGGCGTCGTGCTGCCGTGGCGGTGCGGTTTTCCAACGTCGAACTGCTGCGCGCGGTCGCACCGAAGGGGCTGGGGTGGCGGCGGCGGCGCCAAAGCCGCCTCGGCGGCCAACGTGCCGGTGTCCACCATCGCGTTCGGCACGGACGAAGGCGAGGTCGAAATCTACGGGATGATGCAACCTGTGCCGGTGGACCGCCAGGCTCTCGGTACACTGGCCGAGCTGACCGGTGGCCGGTTCTACCAGGCTGCCTCGCAGGATGAGCTGCGCCGCGTGTATGAGGACATCGGTTCCTCGATCGGGCACCGCACCACACCGCGCGAGGTATGGGCATGGTCGGTGGGAGCAGGCCTGCTGTTCGCTCTCGCCGCAGCCGGACTGAGCCTTCTGTGGACATCCCGGATGCCCTGACGCCGGATGGCCGCGCCGTCGTGTGACGGCGCGGCCCCATAGTGGACGCTCCTCGTTAGAGGTAGATCGTTCCCGTGCCGAGATCGTGGATGTTGGCGACGAGATTGCCGTTGAAGTTGTTGCCGGAACCGACCACCGTCCGGTTGCACAGCGAGCTCGCGATGTTGAGCCCGTACTTCTGAGTCTTTGGAATCTGGTTGTCAGTGGCGGTGTTGCCGGACACAACGTTGTCGTTACACGTGATCGAGTTGCTCGACGTGATCCGGATGCCGTCCCGGCCTGATGTGTCATCGGAGCTGTTCGTGATCATGTTGTTGGTGATCTGGTTGCGGTCGCCGCTGGCGACGTTGATGCCGTCCTGGCCAGCCTGGTCGATCACGTTCCCGGTGATGACGTTGTCACTGGACTTCTTGTTCGGCTGGTCGGCGATGGGCGAGGCCTTGTTGATCTGGATGCCGTGGAACGCCACGTTGGTGATGGTGCACCCGGTGATGGTGTTCTCGCTGGAGGCGAGTAGCTCGATGCCGTCGCCCGGAACCCCGGTGATCACACAATTGCGTACGGTATTGCCCAACGAGTGCCAGGCGTCGTTCTTGCCATCGAAGACGATTCCCCGGCCACGCGAGGCCGTCACCTTGACCCGCTCGACAAGCACGTTGTTGCCGTTGTCGAAGTCGAGTGCGTCGCTCGTGTTTCGGACCGGCCCGCCGGCCGCGACGGTCAGATCGCGCACGGTGACCCCGTCGGCGCCGGTGAAGTTGAACGGCTCGGTGTCGGCGGCGGCGCTGCTGTTGTTCTGGATGATCGTGAGATTCATCCCCGCCCCGGCGAACTCGACGTCGCGGAGGTCGTGGAATTTGAAGTACTCGGCGCCGAAGTCGAACGTGCCGGCGGTGAAGTTCACCCGTCCGCCACCGTATGCCTCCATGTCGTGCACGGCGGTCTCCACCACGAACTTCAACGTGCCGTTGTACGTCAGGCCGGTCGTCTGGGACACAGCCCGGTACGACGAGCCGACCTTGCTAACCAGGAACGGCGATGGCGACGGCGGGGCGGGCACTATGATCTGTGGCTTGTTGCTGCCCTCACGGCTCGTGAGCTTGACCGCGGTATCGTCCGGCGTCGTCAGCGCGATGGAGTACGTGCCGTTGCCCGTGACGAGATCCGACACGTCGACCGTGACCCAGCTGCCGGCGGCGATCCCGCCCGTGGCGGCGACGACGGCGCCGACCGCGGGCGCATTGTTGTAGCTGATTGTCGTCTCGCCCCACCCGTTGTTGCTGACTCCACGCACCTCTATACCGCCACTGCTGGATGACTCCGCGTAGAACTTGAGCAACGCCGAGTCGGCGGAGCCTACGCCGGAGACGACGAAGCGCAGGTACGCCCGCCGCACCGGCGACGCGTCCGCACGCACATACAGTTTGGTGCCGTAGTTGGTGCTCGGGCTGGACGCGTCGACGTAACTGTCCGCCACCGGGTTGAAGGTGGTCGCGGCGAATGCGGGCGTCGCCGGCATGGCCACCACACTCAGCCCGAACACGCCGCCGATCAGCGCAACGGCGGCGCGGACCCTAGCTCGACCTGACATTGACAACTCCTCTGCTTGCTGTGACTAACGGTTGTGACGGGGGTGCGGGGCTGGTCGCAATAGTCAGTGGCATCGGTCCTCTCCACCGTCGAGCATGGCGCCATCGATCGACACGAAGCTCCACGTGTAGCCGTCCCCACGAAGTTTCAAAGCTAGGAAGCCGAAGGTGTCATCGATGAGCCGCTCGCTGCCTTCACGCGGAGCGTGGGCCGGACGCAGATTGCGACCGCCGGTCCCGACAACGAACGATCGGATGCCGTTGTTGTCGTCCCGCACTCCGTCGGCGGTTAGCGGCGCGAAGCGCTCGTAGTTGTGGTCGTGTCCATTGAGGACGACATCAACCCCGTACTCGGTGAGCACCCGCCAGAACGTCGCGTAGGAGTCGTGGTCTCCGTGATGGCCCGAGCTGAACCGTGGGATGTGCCAGTAGGCGAGGGTGCACCGCGCGGGATGCTCCGCGAGTTCGCGCCGCAGCCAGGCGACCTGCGGCGAGCTGTCACCACACCCGCCGACGTCGGAGCACTCGGAGTTCAGGGCCACCCCATACCAGGACCCGATGGCGAACCCGTAGTAGCCGCGCTCCGCCGGACCGGCGAGGTCGCCAAAGTACGAGAAGTAGCCCGTTGCCCCGGGCGTCAGGTACTCGTGGTTTCCGGGCACCGGCCGGGTGATGGCTCGGAGGCGGCCGTACGTGCGGTCGTACGGGTCCCACGCCCCCGGCGCGCCGTCCTCGTACTGCATGTCACCCAAGGCGAGTAGGACGCTCGGCCGTGCGGCGATCACCGCGTCGCTGACGGCACCGTGCACGCACAGCGCAGGACCATCGATCGACTGTCCGTCCGGGGCAGAACTGGCCGAACAAGCCATGTCGCCCACGGCCGCGACCACCACCTCCAGGCCGGTGGGCGCTCCGGTCCGGCGAAGCGCAGCCAAACCCGCCCCGGCGCCCAGAAGGACCACGACCGTCACCAACGCGCCAATCCAGCGAGCCCTCATGGCGGAGTCTCCGCGGAGACCTGTTCTCGTCCGACGTCACGGAGATCGGCGGCGCGGCTCGATCGGCGGCGGCGCCAAGCAGCGAGAGCCGAAACGAGCCCGATCGCGCCGAATGCCAGCAGGAGCGCTTCCCCGCTGCTGAGACCGGCGGGGCGACCAAACGCCTCGCTACTGTCGGCCGGAACCGCGATCTGGGTCTGCGCGCCGAGAATGGTTGCCAGCACATTGAGATCGGTCGCGCCGTTTCGTTCACTCGGCTCGACGTGGGTGTTCTCGCTGAACTCGTTCCAACTGATCACGCCGATCGCGTCGGGCTCCGATGCGCGCGCCGCGGCCAGGGATGCCCGCATGGTGTCCCCATCCCGCCGAACCACCTCCTTGGCGCCTCCGACAAGCCGAGCGTCGAAACCCGGTGCGGCCGGCGCGATCCACAGACCCCCTTGCAGGTGCACGGCGCGGGACATGGCGGCCAGCTTGGCCTCGCTGGTGCGATTGAAGGGATCGACGGAGGACCAGTAGTAGGCCTGACCATCCATCGCCGGCCCGATTGCCTCGATCTCGGCGACGCTCTTCGCGTTGCCGAGTATCAGCAGCTGGCCCCGGACGCTGTCGACAGTGGACGCAATCTCGGCCCGGGTCTGCCGGTTGCTGCCCGTCCACACCACCACCGGTTTGCCGAAGATGTCGAAGACCGGGTCGCTGGCGTACTGGTCGGCGAAGAGCGTGAAATCGGTCTCGACGGTTCCCAGTGGCAGCGGCTGTCGTTCGAAGTCAAGCCCCTGGTACACGATGCCCAGATGGAAATCCTCGGTCCGTGCCACGTCCACGAGCTTCGCGAGTCGTTCATCCAGTTGCGGCGTGTGCTTCCAGGACACCAGGAATCCATCGATACCCGCCGCCTTGGCCATCCGTACATGGCGTCGCATGATCTCGATGTCGTCGCTAGAGTAGCGCCCCAGGAGCGGATAGTCGATCTTCCCCCGGTTCCAAGATGTGGGCGTGAACCAGATGTAGTAGTACGCGAGCACCGGCACCGGATCCGTGGGTGCCGAGCACCACATCAGGTCCGGCGGGTGGGCGTTGGCTGACTTGGCGGGCAGCAGGCCGGCTAGCGTCAGCGTGATCAGCACGACGATGACCGTCGCACGCCGGCTCGTCGGCAGCCGCCGCCAGCGCGAATGGCCATCGCGGGCCGCGCGAACGGCCACCCGGCTAACAGTCGTCCGAACCTGCGGGCGCCCCAGCACGATGAGCCCAACAGCGGCCGACAGCACGGCCAAGGCGACGAGAAGGAGATCGATCCAGGTGATCACATTGAGGGTCACCTGTTGGTCCTTGCTGATGCTGACCGGGCGGGCGAACGAGATGCCGCCGCCGTAGATCTTGACGTCGTAAGTGCCCCGCGGCAGGTCCGGGACGGTCACCGCGCCGCGCGGCCCAAACGGCATTCGCGTGACGACGCCGTTCGAACCGGTCAGCTCGATGCCGGAGCCGGACTGGTTGCCGAACAACATGTCGCTGCCGGCGAAGGAGACACGGAAGAACAGGACCTGAATCACCCAGCTCTGTTGCTCCCACGGCACGAACCTCTGTTGCGCGCGGTTCACCACCGAGGTTCCATCGATGACCGCGGCGTCTACGACGTAGTAGAGCTGCTTGGAGACGAGGCCGTTGGGACCCTGTTGAGTTCGGCTCTCGGGCACCCAGAGCGGCTCGGACACCCGCTGGCCGGTGAGATCGAAGATCTCGCCGGTGTTGCTACGCAGCCGCATCGACGCCACCCGACTGACTGGTACCTCATCGCCGAAGCGGTCCATGAACTGCCACGACACACGGCGACTCGTTCGAACCCCCAGCTCGACGACCTGCCCCCTTGCGCCGCGGGAGAGCTGGCCGCGGAAGCGGTCGAACACAACCATACGGTCGGGCGCGATTCGGGTCGGTACCACCGTGAGACGCCTGTCCAAACCAACGAAGTCCCTTACCGGGACGGAGATTCGCCCATTCGCGTCCGAACGGGCGGTCGTCCCGTCCACCTTGACCACCACGCCCTTGAGCGGTGGCACCGTCTGTAGGTTGAGCACGCCTGCGCTCGACGCCTGTGCGGGTGTTCCCGCCGATGCCACACCGGGCGCGGCAGCCATGGCTGGCGCGGCAGCTGCGGCTGGCGCTGCAGCCGCGGCCAGGGCCAACAACAGGCCCGACAGCAGGCCGGCGGCGAGGCACCGACGCACGATCACGTGCCACCTCCCTCCGGGTCGGTCGCGAGCACCCGCGGGCGGCGGCGCCACGGATCCTTGGCAGCGAACACGACCAACAGCGCGACGAGTACGGCCACGGCTGCATACGAGCCATACACGGCGGCCGACCTGGTTCGTATCTCGGGAGGAGGGTTGCGTTCCCCGCCAATGAGCACTGCCTGCCGGGGCGGACTGGAGAAGTCGAACGCGTCCAGGAACGTGTTGGCCTTGCGGTCGCGGTCGGCCAGCGGCGCCAGTCGCCAATTCACCTCGATGAACTTCAACGCCGACGTGAAGTCGAGCGTGGTCGAGTCCACATGGCCACGTTTGGCGTACGCGCTGACTAGCAGGGCGGGCACCCGGAAGCCGTATCCGTACTGGTCTACCTGTGGCGGCGCGACGTGGTCGTACCACCCGCCCCAGTCGTCGTAGGACCAGTGGAACGCCGATGAGTTCCACAGCGGCGAGCGCATCAGCTGGTTCAGCAATGAGCGGACCAGGTTCTGCCCGGCCTGGATGCTGCCCGGTGGGTGTTCGCTGTCGCCGGACGGAGCAATGAAGGACACGGCGGGAAGGTCGCCGCGGGCCGCGTCGTCGTAGTACTCGTCCAGGTCGACAATCTTGGCGAAAAGGTTGGGGTTGTCCAGGTAGCGGGGGTACCCGAGCAGCGGGACCCAGATGACCTGCGCACCCCGGTCGACGTCGGGCGCGGACAGCCTGGTGCGGAAGGTGATGGTCGGGTCATAGTTCTCCACATAGAACTTCCAACTGATGCCGGCGGCCTCAAGCCGGTCGAAGATGGTCGGGATGTTGCCCCACCCGTTGGGCGGAATGGTTTCGGCCCTCCCGGTCGCGCCGGGGCCACCGGTGACCCGGTACATGTGATTGCGGATGCTGCCCGAGTTCGACGAGCTGAAGTAGCGGTCGAAGAGCACGTACTCATCGGCGAGGTTCCAGTAGTAGGGCAGGTCGCGGTCGTCGTAGTGGGCCATGGCCATACGGCCGTCCTTGCCCTGGGTGCTCACGCCCTCAACGAAGCCGTCCATGCGCCCACCGTTGTGCTGAATCCGGAACGCACTTGCGGTGTGGTCCAGATCGAGACTGCCCTGGTTTCCGATGTGGTACGGCTCGACGCACGGCTTCGCGGTGCCGCGCCGCACCGGCATGCAGGTGCCGACCGGAATACCGTCCACACCTGGCCTTGTGCCGAAGTAGTTGTCGAAGGTGTGGTTCTCCTGCATGAGAAACACGAAGTGCTCGATCGGCGTGGTCGTCGCCGGAGCCGCCGGTGGAGCCGCCGGTGGAACCGCCGGTGGAACCGCCGGTGGAACCGCTGCCGGACCCACTGGCGGAGCCGCCGGTGGTACCGCGAGTGCCGCGGCGATCAGGGCAACGCCGCTCAGTCTGGTGACACGGGCAATCATGGGCGCACCTCATAGATGACGATCACAGGTATGCGGGTCGGGTTGCCGTCGGCGCCGGCGCCGTCCACGTACTCGGTGTGCACGACCCGGCCGTGATAGCGGCGCACCAACGTCATCAGGCGCTCGGCGAAGAAGGACGAGCGCGCGGCCGAGAAGGCGTCCCATACCACGTACTGCAGTTCGTTGTGGCGAAGCACCCAGTCCGGGTTGGCCAGGGGGACGTAGGTGGGATTGCGGTGCAACGGATTCGGGCTGACCGAGAGGCCGTAGCTGCGGCGATGTCCGTAGTACTGGATGATGTTCGCCATCGACGGGCCGAGGGTGAGCACGACCGAGCCGGGAGGTGTGTTCGCTGCCAACCAACGGCCGGCCTCCCGGCCGCCCGGCACGCCGCCGGAGCCGGCGAGGAACGTGGTGGTGTTGTGGCTGGTTACCGCCGACCACGACGGGGCGACGAGGCTCAGCACCACGATCGCCACCGCGACCAGACGCGAACGCGCGGCAACCCGTGGCGCGGACAGCCGGCGCGGCAAGGGCAGACCGAGCAGGCCTCGGGCGGCGAGAATCGCCAGCGGCGTCACCACGGGGAGCAGGTACTGGAAGCCCTTGACCGGCCACAGATGGAAGAACAGGACCGGCGCCAGGATCCAGCACAACAACAGCGTCTCCCGCCACGAGCGTTCCCGCCGTAGCCACCACAGCCCACCGAGCGCCAACGCCACGACGAGCAGTCCGATCGCGACCGGCACGGTATCCAGGTAGAAGCTCATGCCGTGATTCGGCCGCCGGAACAGCTGCCACACGAGGTAGCTCCGACCGGTACTGGTGTGCCCGGCGAGCGCCAGCGATATTGGATGGGCCACGACGACGGCGGCGGTGACGGCGATTGCCAAGATTGACAGGCGCACGGGCCGGCGTACCTTGCGGGTGAGCGCGATGAAGGCGTACACCGCGCCGGCCAGCACGACACACGATTCCTTGGTCAGCATGGAGACGCCGAGCATGCCGCCGGCGGCGACGAACCAGGCCGTCCGCTGGCTCTCCACGAACCGGACCATGCAGTAGAGCGTGAGCGTGGCGAAGAGCACCATCGGGCCGTCCAGCAGGACCTGGCGCGTGACCACCACGTGGTATGGCATGACCGCCAACAGGAGCGCCGCGAGCAGACCAACCCGTCGCCCATAGAGGCGAGTGCCCAGCAGATACACGGCGAACACCGTGGCCACGCCGAAGACGGCCACCACGACACGTCCCACGACATCGACGTCGCCCACCCGATAGAACGGTGATAGGACTGTCTGAAAGAGCAACGGGTGGGCGCGGAAGGCCGGGAACATGTCGACGTAGCCGGGATTGCCGGCCAGCGACGCGGCCTGTCCGGCGTACACGGCCTCGTCGCTGTTGAAGCCCAAATTGTCCAGGCGCCACGCCCTCGCCAACAGTGCGACCGCGCCGATGCCGACGAGCGCGGCGACAACTTGCCGCGAGCGCGCTCGGGCGGTCGACGGCAACGCGCCGCGTTCGGGTGCGAGGGTCTCCGCCTCTCGATCCTGGGCGAGCGCCGCCGGTCGAGGCTGGGTCGCAGTCATGCGGCCTCCCCGGAGGAGGCCAGCCGTCCGTTCCACCTGGGCCACACCGGCATGTCCACACAGACACCGGTGTGCAGCGCGCCCTCGCCAATGCCCAACGCGGCATTCCCGGTGCCGATGAGGCGCGGTATCTCGTCGGCCCACCCATAACAGTCCGACGAGATGATCCGGGTGCGCACGTGGGTCAGGAACGAGGCCAGGATCTCCCGCTCACGCTGTCGCAGCTGTGGATAGCCCTCGCCGTCGATGGTGATGGCGGAGGCCAGGTAGCGGAAGGGAGGAAAGCCGTACGCGTCGTCGGTGTTCTGGATCATCCGTGTCAATGTGCTGGCCTGGTCAAGCTCCCTGATCCCCGGCGTGCCGTGCTCGATGATGAACATCTCCTGGACGGCGGTCGCGCTGCCGATGCGGCACGGCACGAGCCGGTCGACGCTGTACTTCGGCGGTGGGATGAGCTTCTGTGTGATCGCATTGATGCCCATAATCGGCAGGTTGAATCGGCTGAGCGTGAGGGCGAGTGAGCGTCCACCCTTGGAGTGCAGCCGGCTCTGGAACCGCAGCCGCCGCCACTCGGCCGGGGTCAGGTCGTTGGCCTGCACCGCTCGCAGGGTGTGCGCGCTGATGGTGAGCGGCTTCGGGTAACACACTGCGGTGCCGGTGGCGTCGACGACCGTCATGTCGTCGGAGAGGAACAGGCCGCCATGGTCGCGCAGGAGTCGGAGCACGGTAGCGGTCTTACCGGTGTCGGTAAGGGCCGACAGCATGACGCCGACGCCGTCGAGGTTCACGCAGGCGGAGTGGAGCAGCATCCGGCCACGGGAGACCATCACGAAGCGCAGCAGCGCCTCAATGATGTTGGTGTAGACGACGTGCGGCGACCGCGCCAGCAGCGGACCCACCTCAATGTTGATCGGTTGGCCGAGTTCGACGCGAAAGTTGGCGCCGAGCCGACCGAGGTGCTCTTCGTAGCGCAGGGTCGACACGTTTGTGTACTCGGTCATCGCCGCTCGCCGGCGCGGACCGCGACGACCGACGTCGCCGACGCGCACCGCCATGTCGACCTCGGAGTCGGCGACCCACTGCGCCCGGAAGAACTCGAGTTCGGGCAGCATGATCTGCGATCCGATGGTCACCACACCGGCGACGTCGTAGCGGAAGTCGAGGTACTGGTGGCGCTTGCGCGACTGAGCGGGTGCGGCTTGCTTGGCGTCGACGTCGACGAGCATCCGAACCGGATCGCGCCCATCCGGCCGGTCGGGGCTGAAGATAACGCGGTCGCTGACGAAGAACCGGACCAGGAACAGGGCCACGAGAGTGGCGGCGTTGGACACCAGGACCCCGACGCCAGACCACACCAGTGCCTGCAGTACCGGTAGCCGGAGCACGAGCAGCAGGTTGTTCAGCGCGAAGAACCGTGCGGCACGGCCAACCAAGGTACCCGCGCGGTTGCGTCGATAGACCAGACGATCGACCAGCGCGAAGTTCCAGGCGGTCGACGCCTGTGTGGCCAGCGCGGCGCCTAGCAGGTGGTGCCAGCCAAGAACCTCATAGCAGGTCCAGAGAACAGCCGTGTTGACGGCGATGCCGGAGAGCCCCACCACCCCGAAGGCGATCATCCGGCCGATCTCTCGGAGCCGTTCGCGCGGGGTGGCCGGATGCTCGCGCAATTGGCCCACCAGCCGCTGACGGCGAAGCCGTGCCAGATGACGAAGGTAGGTCAGCCCCACGCGCAGGGACGCCTTGGATCGGCCAGCGTGGCGTGGGGCCATCTCGTACGCCACCTCCGCGACCCGGGCGGACCGATGGCGTACCAGCATTTCCAACAGAATCTTGAAACCCAACGGGTTCAGCAGGTCCAGATCGACGGCGGCCCGCCGGAACGCGAACAGCCCACTCATCGGGTCGCTCACCGTGGCGAGCCGGTGGGGAAAGAGTGCCTTGGCCAGCCGGGTCGCGGAGGACGACGTGACCTGCCGGGCGGGACCGCTCAACCCCTCAACCGACCCCGCACCGGCGTACCTGGTGCCCACGACGATGTCCACCTCGTGGCACATGGCGATGCGGGCGACCGTGGCCGCCGCCTCCGGCGGGTGTTGCAGGTCGCCATCCATGACCAGCACCCAGTCCCCCCGGGCCTGCCGGGCGCCGGCGACCACGGCGCCGCTCAGCCCGTCCCTACCCGCGCCGGCGGGTCGGCGTAGCAGCAGGACCGGGACCGGACACTCCGGCGCGTGCCGGGCAAGCACCTCGGCTGTCTCATCATCACTGTCGTCGACCACCAGGATCTCGGCCGACAGCGTCTCGACCGCGGGGCCGAGCCGGGCCAGCAGCGTCGATACGTTCTCCGCCTCATTGCGGGTCGGCACGATCACGGTGAGGCGGACGGGTACACC
>Ga0209859_1000374_pt1 | contig 10762 bp, 11 predicted proteins | sample GWRWS3_50_60_FD_187241 | JGI IMG/M metagenome (GOLD analysis project Ga0209859, IMG submission 187241) | Riverbed sediment microbial communities from areas with vegetation nearby in Columbia River, Washington, USA - GW-RW S3_50_60 (SPAdes)... | ecosystem: Environmental > Aquatic > Freshwater >... | reverse complement strand
ACCAACGCGTGCTGCACCGCGTCGAGGTAGAAGGCGTTGCCGAACAACGGCCGCAGCGGCCCTAGGACGCGCGCGGGATCGTCTGCGGGCCGTACCCGCCACGCCCACCACACGCCCGCGATGGCGAGGGCCGCCCAGACCAGCGGCACCGCCGCCTCGGCTCCGATCGTGAACCCCTCCGGGGCACCCAGAGCCTCGGCGAAGGCGGGAGACAAGGCCGCAAAGCCGAGTAGTGCGCTGGGCACCGCGAGCGCGACCACGGGCCACGCCATCGGACGGGACGGCTCATGCCCATGCGACGCCTCCGGCGAGCGCGGCTGCCCGAAGAACGTGCGCAGCCATACTCGAGTGGCGTAGCCGGCCGTGATGAACACCGTGGCCAGCCCGACGCCATAGACGAGCAGGTTGCGCCAACCCGAGCCAGCGACCGCGACGTGCAGGATCTCCTCTTTGCTGAAGAATCCGGCTAGTGGCGGCAGACCCACGAGCGATGCGAGGCCGATGGTCGTGCACCAGAACGTGACCGGCATTGAGCGCCGGAGCCCGCCCATGCGCGACATGAGATTCGTGCCGACGGCGTGGATGACCGAGCCGGCCGCGAGGAACAGCAGCGCCTTGAACGCGGCGTGGGTCAGCAGATGGAAGAGCGCGGCCGCCGGTGCGCCCACGGCAAGCGCTCCGGTCATGTATGCGATCTGCGAAACGGTCGACCACGCCAGCACTCGCTTGATGTCATCCTGCACGGTGGCGGCCAACGCCCCCAGCAGCATTGTCACCGCGGCGATCACGGCGAGGACGTTGAGGGCGGTCGGCGACGCCACGAAGAGGGGGAAGAGCCGGGCGACCACATAGATCCCGGCGGCGACCATCGTCGCGGCGTGGATGAGGGCACTGATCGGGGTCGGGCCGGCCATGGCGTCCGGCAGCCAGGTGTGCAGCGGGAACTGCGCGCTCTTGCCGGCGACGCCGCAGAGCAGCAGCAGGCAGACCACGGTGATCGTGGTTGGGTCCAGGACACCGGGGGCGAGCACGTCGGCCAGGCGGAAGCTGCCTGCCCGGACGCCAAGGATCACGATGCCGAGCAGGAATCCGACATCGCCGACCCGCGTCACCAGGAAGGCCTTGACCGCAGCGGCCGGCGCCTCGGGGAGCCGACGGTCGTGGGCGATGAGCAGGTACGAGCAGATGCCCATCACCTCCCAGCCGATGAGCAGCATGATGAGGTCGCCGGCAACGACGACGATCAGCATCGCCGCGGTGAAGAGGCTGATCTGGGCGGCATACGGCGCGTAGCGATCGTCGGAGCGAAGGTAGGCGGTGGAGAAGACCTGCACCGCCAGGGCCACCACCCCGACCGCGATCGCCACGTACACGGCAGCGGAGTCGAGTCGGACGCCGACGGTCACCTCAAAGTCGCCGCTGAGCCCACCGGTTCGGCTCGCAAGCTCGCCGAAGGTGGCGACGGCGTGGCTCGTCTCGACCACGCCGTCGACGGTGAATGCGAGCACGATGGCAACGACGAGGGCAACGCCCGCGCCGACGATACCGAGGAGCCCGGCCCAGAGGCGGGAGGCATGGGGGAGCAGAAAACCAAGGAGCGCCATGGCGAAGGGGACGAGCGGCAGCGCCGCCCCGAGCATCCCCGTCACGGGATGACCTCCACCGACCAGGGCGACGCCGTTCGTGCGTTGGAGGACCAGGTATCGCCATCGAGCGGTACCGCCTCGCCCGAGCCCGCGGCTTCGCCGAGCCGTTCCTCGTAACTCAGCGGGACCTCATCGACCTGGACCGACTGGCGCAACCGGTAGAGCTGAAGCACAATCGCGAGCCCCACGCCGACCTCCGCCGCCGCGAGCACGATGACAAAGAGGGCAAACACGCCACCGGTATGCGGGAGCGCCGCGCGCACGGTTGTGTCTGCTGTCACCAGCACCAGGTTGACTGCGTTGAGGATCAGCTCGACCGCCATCAGCAGGAGCACTGCGTTGCGCCGCGTGAGCACGCCGTACACACCGAGTCCAAACAACAACGCCGCGATGACGTACGGGATCACGGGGTGCATCATCTCCCTACCCTCGCGCTCACGTCCGGCCGGGAGATCACGATGGCGCCGACGAGGGCGGCGAGCAGCAGCACCGACAGCACCTCGAACGGGAGCACCCAACTGCGGAAGATGGCCGCCCCGACCTCCTCGGCACCGGCACCGTCGGCCAGATCCACAGTGGACCACTGATAGGCGTCGATGAGCAGGGCGGCGAGGCCGAGACCCGCGCCGCCGCCGATCAGCAGGCCGGGCCAGCGCGACCGGTCCAGGTCCTCGCTCACTCCGATGGGCGCCCGGGTGAGCATCACCGCGAAGAGAAGGAGCACTACGACGGCGCCAACGTAGATCAACACCTGGACCCAGGCCACGAGCTCCGCGCTAAGCACCAGGTAGAGGCCGGCCAGTGAGCCGAGCGCGACCACCAGCCAGAGGCCGGCCCGTACGATCTGGCGGGTTGTTACGACAGCCGCCGCGGCTCCGACCGCGACGGCTCCCAAGGCCAGCATCAGGACGTCGGCTGTGGTCATCGCCGGCCCGCCCAGCCGAGGCTGCAGGCGCGACGACAGGCCAGCACAGTCATGGCCGACATCCTGCCACCAAACGGGCCGCGTACACAGAACCCAACACGGTGACCCAAACAGACCCGCGATAGTGTTTTGCGTGCCTCTAAGCGCGGTGAACAGGAGTGATGTGACGGTCGAGTCTGCCCCGGTGCTGTCCGTCGTCATCCCGATGTTCAACGAGGAGGAGGTCCTGCCCATCCTCGTGGACCGACTTCGCCCCGTGCTCGAGGGGACCGGCGAGCCTTACGAGGTCGTCGCGGTCGACGACGGCAGCACGGACTCGACCGCGGCACAGCTGGCGGGTATCCGCCGGATCTGGCCCCAGGTCCGGATCATCCGGCTCCGCCGAAACTCGGGCCACCAGGCGGCGCTCACCGCCGGCATGCACCGAGCGTTCGGGCAGTACGTTGCCAGCCTCGACGCGGATCTGCAGGACCCGCCCGAGAAGATCCCCGAGATGCTTGCGCTCGCTCGCACCGAGGGACTGGACATCGTGTACGGCGTTCGGGGCGACCGCAGGTCGGACACGATGATCAAGCGGCGGAGCGCCGCGGCGTACTACTGGCTCATGCGGCGCCTCGCCGGGGTGCAGGTCCACTCCCACGCCGGCGACTTCCGGCTGCTCAGCCGAGCCACCGTCGACGCGCTGCGCCAGCTGCCGGAGCACCAGCCGGTGTATCGGCTGCTGGTGCCGTGGATCGGCTTTCCCAGCGGCGAGGTCAGCTACACCCGCGCGGGGCGCGCGGCCGGGCGTACGAAGTATCCCCTCACCAAGATGGTCCGGCTCGCGGCCGACAGCGTTACCAACTTCTCTGCCGCGCCGCTGCGGATCGCCACCTGGCTAGGCTTGATCAGCTTCTTCTTCTGCCTACTCATGCTGGGTTACGTCGTGGTCGTCTTCGCGCTGGACAAAACGGTGCAGGGCTGGGCCTCGGTGCTGGCGACTGTGTTGTTCCTCGGAGCCGTGCAGCTGCTCAGCCTTGGCCTGCTCGGGGAGTACCTCGGCCGTCTCTACGCCTCGGCGCAGGGACGGCCGGCATACTTCATCGGCTATGACTCGGCCGAGGAGCCGGCTGCGATGCCAACTCCGCCGCGCCGGACAGCGTAGCGTTGCCATCACGCTGCATCCGCTGTGACGTCCACCGACGCATTGATCACCGGGTTCTCGGGCAGCGATCAGGGCACCAGAACACGGTGATCATCGCAGCGCTCGAGGCTGGCTAGGTCTGGCGCGCGGCGGCGGCCGCCTGCTCCTTTGCGGGCTCACCGTTCGGGTCGTGCGCGGGTGGGGCCGGCACGGTCCACATCCATTCGCGCAGCGTCTCCTTTTCGTGCAGAAGTTCACGAATGTCGTACTCGGCGTACTCGAACTCCGGCGACCAGTACAGCGCGTCGAACGGGCAGGCCTCGATGCAGATCCCGCAGTACATACAGAGCGAGAAGTCGATGGCGAAGCGGTCGAGCACAGGTCGCTGCCTCGGCCGGGCCGCGCCGGGCAATACGACCTCCTCCTTATGCGAGTCGATGTAAATGCACCAGTCTGGACATTCGCGGGCGCAGAGCATGCAGGAGGTGCAGTTCTCCTCGAACAGCGCGATCACCCCGCGGGAGCGGGGTGGCAGGTCAGGCTCGACGTCCGGGTACTGGTGCGTGTGCGACCGGCGCGTCATCGTCTTCAGCGTGACCGCGAGCCCCTTCGCAAGCCCCACACCCGGAACTTCGCTCATGCCCACCATCCTGCCGCCTCGCCGCGCCGAGCGCGAGCCCCAAGCCGATCCATTGACTAGGATGGTCTCGTGACCGCAGCGCTGAGCGAGGATTCTCCGCCCGTGGATGGGTGGACCACGGACGACCTCGACGAGCTGCCCGAGGATGGCCGCCGCCGGGAACTCATCGATGGAGTACTCATAGTGTCCCCCAGTCCCTCAGCCATGCACCAGACTCTTGCTGGTCGTCTCATGGTCGCGCTGGAGGCGTTGTGCCCCGCTGAGTTCAATGTGACCCAGGCCGTCGAGATTCGCGTAAACCGACGCCGGTCACTCATCCCGGACGTCCTCGTGACGACGGACGAGGCGGCCGCCCGTGGACCGTCCAGGTTCTCCCCGCACGAGGTCGTGCTCGTCGTCGAGATCGTCTCGCCCGGGTCGCAGACTATGGACCGGTTCGCCAAGCCCGCCCTCTACGCTGAGGCCGGAATTCCGTTCTACTGGCGCATCGAGACCGTGGACGGCATCGAGGTGCACACTCACCGGCTCGATGTGTCGACCGGAACCTATGTCGAGAACGGCCTGTTCACCACGCTCATTGACGTCGGTGAGCCGTGGCCAATCAAGATCCCGATCGGCCGGATAACGCCGCGCCACTTTGCGTCCGGCGCATAGCGGCTCAGGTCAGCCAGACCTTGACGCCGGCGGTGAGCACGAGCTGGAGCAGGGCCAGCGGTACCAACCCGAGCCAGCACAGCCGCTGCAGCTGATCCTCGCGGAGGCGCGGATAGGCGACCCGGAGCCAGATGACGACGAACGAAACCGCGAAGATCTTGATCAGAGTCCAAAGCCAGCCGAGCTCGGTGTCGAGGCCGAACGGGCCCTTCCAGCCGCCAAGAAAGAGCACCGTCGTCAGCGCCGCGATCACCACGATCCCGACATACTCCGCGAGCAGGAAGAACGCGAAGCGAAGCCCGGTGTACTCCGTCAGATAGCCGAAGACAAGCTCCGAGTCGGCGATCGGCATGTCGAAGGGCGGCCGGCGGATCTCGGCAAGCCCTGCGACAAAGAAGACCACGAGCGCCGGCAGCTGCCACAGCAGCCACCACGGCCGCCACGCCTCCACGATGCCGGTCAACGAGAGGGTGCCCGCCGCCATGGCGACGCTCGCGGCGGCGAGCACGAACGGCAGCTCGTACCCGAGCAGCTGCGCCGCCGCACGCAACCCGCCGAGCAGCGAGTACTTGTTCGCCGACGCCCACGACGCCATCAGCACAGAGACCACCCCGAGCCCGACCACGGCCAAAACGAGGAACAGCCCAATATCGAGCGACTGACCGACCAAGCCACCGGGACCGAGCGGGATAACGAGCAGGACGACGAGGTACGGCAGCAGCGCCACAAAAGGCGCCAGCTTGAACACGGGCGCGTCGGCCGCGGCCGGAGTCACGCTCTCCTTCTGCACAAACTTGACCCCATCGGCGATGAGCTGCGCCCACCCGTGGAACGCGCCCGCGTACATCGGCCCCAGCCGGCCCTGCATGTGGGCCATGACCTTGTGCTCAGCCTGACCCACGATGAGCGGCAGAGTCAGGAACGCGACCACCACGCCCGCGATCCGGATGGTCAGCTCCAGCCAGACCGGCATTCAGTCCTCCCCGCCCTCGGCGTCATCCGGGGCCTCGGTCGACGCCCCTCCAGGCGCGGATGCCCGTGGCCCCCACTCGTTCGGGTCCGGCACACCGGGCGGGCGCATCGGTTGACGCTTCGCCGTACCCTCGGCGTGCGACTCGCCGGGCTCCTTCGCGCCGGGCCACGGCTTGGCCACGCGAGCGGCCAGGACAAAGTCCTTTCGCAACGGATGCCCTTCAAACTCGGGCGGCAGCAGCAGCGGCGCGAGATTGGGATGGCCGGGGAAGTCGATGCCGAACATCTCGTGCGTTTCGCGCTCGTGCCACGCCGCTCCGGGGAACACGTCCACCACGGACTGGAGAGCGGGCGCGTCGCTCGGCAGCCGTGTGCGGATCAGCACCCCGTGTCGCTGGGCCGTGGACCACAGATGCGCGACCACGGAATACCCTTGCGTCAACTCGTCCACAGCGGAGAGCCAGTCGAAGAAGTTACATCCCAGCTGGTCACGGGCAGCAGTCAGGGCGTCCACCCAAGACGATGGCGCCACGTCCACTGTGGCTCGAGCCCACCGGTCGCCGCCGGAGACGCTCACCTGCGCGTCGCTGTCGGGTACCGCGCGCAGCGCCGCGACCAGCGCCGCGCCGACCTCATCTGGGGTCATATTCAGATCCTATGGTCGCCGGCGGCTCCCGCCGTCACTCCTCGGTGCTCGGATGCTGATAGTCCACGTGGTCGGGGAGCATGGGCAGGGACACGTCGTCTCCGAAGGGCGAGCCCGCCCCTTGCCGGTCGAATGACACCTCGGTGAGCGGAAGCCGACCCGCCTCGTCGACCGGTGCGCCCTCGGCTCCGCGGCCGTCTCGGTGCCATACGACGCCCTGGGGCACGACGCCGGGGGCGACGTGGGCCCGTGGCCGCACCGGCGCCGGCGGCCGCACCAGGGCTGCGGTGAGCGCCGCCGCGTCGCGCCGGCCATTCGGCGAGCCGTCGATACGCTCGACCCCGCCCAGCCCGGCCTGTTCCTGAGCGATCTTTTCCTGCAGCCGCAGGATGCCGTGCAGCAGTGCCTCCGGCCGCGGCGGGCACCCCGGGACATAGACGTCGACCGGGATGAGCTGGTCAACTCCCTTGGTGACGGAGTACGAATCCCAATATGGCCCTCCGCAGTTCGAGCAGGCGCCGAAGGAGATGACGTACTTGGGCTCCGGCATCTGGTCGTACAACCTCTTGACCGCAGGCGCCATCTTGTCGGTGACCGTGCCGGAAACGACCATCAGATCGGCCTGTCGGGGTCCGTGCGCGAACGGGATCACACCCAGGCGGATGAAGTCGTGCCTACCCATACTCGTCGCGATGAACTCGATGGCGCAGCACGCGAGTCCAAAGTTGAACACCCACAGCGAGTAGCGCCGACCCCAGTTAAGGACGAATCTGATCGGCTCACCCAAAACGCCCGGCAACGCCGCCATCAGCCGTCCTCGCTCACGTCCACTGGAGCACGCGCTTTCGCCACGCGTACAGAAGGCCCAGCGCCAGCACCCCGACGAAGATGCCCATCTCCACCACCGCGGTCATGCCGAAGCCAGGGTCGTCAAAGATCACCGCCCACGGGAACAGGAAGACGGCCTCCACGGCGAACAGGACATAGAGGTACGCGTAGACGTAGTACCGGATCTGCGCCTGCGCCCAGTCGCCCCCGACCGGGTCCAGCCCGCACTCGTAGGTCGTCGACTTCGCCGCACTGGGGCGGTTGGTCCTCAGCAGCCGGTTGGCCGTCATCGCGACAAGAAAGAACAGCACCCCGACGGCGAGAAGCAGCCCGAGCGTGGCGTACGAGCCTAGGTATCCGCCCACGCCCGAAGCCTAGTCCCAGAAGATCGCCCGAACCAGGCGCGCCCGCACCGAGTCGGGTGCACGACTACGCGGCTGTCATCGATCGCGGCTCTCGCGCGCGTCTTGGTGGATACAGGACGGGTTTACCGACGACTACGCTTACCCGTCCTGACCCGCACCTGCGAGCATTCGAGATTGGCGCCCATGGAGACACTGGTTGACGAGTACGAACGCTTCGTTCGCACTCGCACGCCTGCGCTGTTGCGCTCCGCCTACCTGTTGACGGGCGATCAGCACCTGGCCGAGGACCTGGTGCAGGAGGCCCTCTCCCGTACCCACCGGGCCTGGCGACGCCTGCACGAGACCGGCAACGCAGAGGCGTACACCCGCAAGATCATGTACCACACCCAGGTGTCGCTGTGGCGCCGGCGCAGGGTGGCCTTGTCGTTTCCCGGCGACCTATCCGACGTGGCCGGTCAGAGCACGGACGACCACGCCCATGCGACCACGTGCGGGTGGCCCTTGAGCGAGCGCTGAGCACACTGAGCCCACGTCAGCGGGCCGTCATCGTGCTCCGCTACTTCGAGGACCGAACCGAGACCGAGGCGGCAGACCTGCTGGGAGTCGCCGTGGGCACCGTAAAGGCCCAGACGGCGCGGGCGCTGGATCGCCTGCGTGCCTCGCTCCCGAGCTCGGCGAGCTCCTGGCCACGGATGGAGCCGGGCGATGACAGACCGCCACGAGAATCTGCGCACCGCACTGACCGAGATCGCACAGCGGGTTGACTCCGTCGACCTCTACGACCGCGCGTTCGCCCGGTCCAGCCAGATCGGCCGACGACGCGCGGCAGCCACGGTCTTCGCGGCCGCCGCCGCGGTGGTTCTCATCAGCGCCGGAGCGTGGCAGATCCTGCCCCGCACCAGCTCGGCGCCGCAGCCACCCGCATCACCCGGCCTTCCATCGCCGACCGGGTTGGCGACACCCACACCGACCTCAACCCCGGCCGCCGACCCGACCCGCGGACTAGGAAAGGCCACGCTCCGGTTTCCGGCCTGGCCGAGAGTCGGCGACCTGGGGCAATGCTCGACCGGCCCGGTGGCGCTAGTCGAGGGCACCCACGCGGACAACACGAAGGGCGTGCAGATACACCTCGCCTCGGCCACCCTCACCCAGCTCGACGGTGCCCCCATGTACATTGCGGTCGTCGCCTGCTCTGGCCCGTCCGAGGGTCAGGTACAGCAGGCAGTCGCGTACCGGAAGACGTCGGCGGGGGCGTTCACCGTGCTGGCCCGGGTGCTGGCCACGGACGAGGAGATCCACACCATTGGGGAGATCTCTCCGGAGGGTGACGACCTCAAGATCCAAGTGGGCCAACAGACGGTCGCGGGGAGCGCACCACCCGAGTACTCCCATCTCAACCAGTGGCGCACGTTCAGGTGGAACGGTGCGCGGTTCGCGCAGACCGGGGGCCCGACCACGTTCTTCGCTGACACCTCCGTGGCCGACGTCTCGGCAACCGCTAGCCGCCTCGTGTTCCAGCCAGCCGACGCCGGGTGTCGCATTGGCACGATGACTCTCACGGTGACCAACAATGGACCACAGGCAGCCTCGGACGTCAGCGCGGCCGTCATGCTCCCCGCCGTAGCGGAGCCGGACGAACAATGCCAAATACCGCCGGACCAGGGATATCAGAGCGTGCTGGCCCGGGTCGGGACGTTGGCGCCCGGCGAGAGCCGCGCGGTGACGGTGACCGTGATTGCCGGAGAGCCCATCGACACCCCACTCGTCCTCGACCAGCCGTACTACATCGCGGAACTGCGAACCGGCGATCAGCGCTACCCGAAGACCGCCCACTTCGTGATCGAATGGCGCTAAAGTCCCCGTCGATCAAGGACTTATGGCTGTGGTTTGGATCTCACATCACGGCCATGGGTTCTTGATCGGCGGGGAGCAGTCGTGCCCCCGACAGAGGATAGGGGTGCCGACGTAGGCTCACAGGTGTAAGAAGAGCAAGGTCGGCGCGGCTGGCGGCGTCGGCGCTAACCGGCCCCAAGGAGGCCTCAACCGTGACCAAGAAGGTCCAGCAACTGGATCGAGTGGTCATCCGCTTCGCCGGAGATTCAGGCGACGGCATGCAGCTCACCGGCGACCGCTTCACATCGGAAACCGCGCAGCTCGGCAACGACATTTCCACGCTGCCAAACTTCCCAGCTGAGATTCGCGCGCCCGCCGGAACACTGCCGGGTGTCTCCAGTTTCCAGGTGCATTTCGCCGACTTCGACATTCTGACCCCAGGTGACGCGCCCAACGTGCTCGTCGCCATGAATCCGGCCGCGCTCAAGGCGAATCTCGCTGACCTGCCGGGCGGCGCCGATATCATCGTCAACACCGACGAGTTCACCAAGCGCAACCTCGTCAAGGTCGGCTACGACGCCAATCCGCTCGAGGACGGTTCCCTCGACCGGTGGGTGGTGCACCCCGTCGGTCTTACCTCCATGACCGTGGGCGCCCTCGCCGACCACGACATCTCCAAGAAGGACGCCGAGCGGGCTAAGAACATGTTCGCGCTCGGCCTGCTCTCCTGGATGTACTCGCGGCCATACGCCTCGACCATCACGTTCCTCGAACGCAAGTTCGCGGCCCGACCAGAGTTGGTGGCGGCGAACATCGCCGCATTCAAGGCCGGCTGGAACTTCGGCGAGACGACCGAGGACTTCGGCGTCCGCTACGAGGTGAAGCCGGCAAAGATGTCCCCCGGCAACTATCGCAACATCACCGGCAACGTCGCGCTCGCGCTCGGCCTGGTGGCCGCCGGCGTCCGCGCCAAGTTGCCCGTTTTCCTCGGGGCCTACCCGATCACTCCGGCCAGCGACATCCTGCACGAGCTGAGCAAGCACAAGCGATTCAACGTCACCACGATGCAGGCCGAGGACGAGATCGCCGCCATCGGTGCGGCCCTGGGCGCCGCGTACGGGGGGGCTCTC
>Ga0209859_1000371_pt1 | contig 10803 bp, 8 predicted proteins | sample GWRWS3_50_60_FD_187241 | JGI IMG/M metagenome (GOLD analysis project Ga0209859, IMG submission 187241) | Riverbed sediment microbial communities from areas with vegetation nearby in Columbia River, Washington, USA - GW-RW S3_50_60 (SPAdes)... | ecosystem: Environmental > Aquatic > Freshwater >... | reverse complement strand
CGCCCGCGCTTCGGCGCCCGACTCGTCCCGGCGGTCGCCGGGATCCTCCTCTTCGCCGGAATCGCAATCGCCCTCGACGTCGCCTTCCGGATTGATGCGGGCTCGCCTGCGGGCGTGGCCGCAGCCGTCGCCGTTGTGTGGCTCGTGACGCTCGCGGCGGCCTTCTCCTACCAGGTCGTGCTCGGTGGCGCGCGGGTCGAGCGCATACCGGCCACGCTCCTCCTCGCCGGAGTCGCGCTCGTCTTTTCGACCACTACCCGCTTCTTCGAGGGCTCGGAGGAAGGCCTGGCGCTGCTCGTGACCGCGCTTCCCTATCTCGCTCTGCTCCCGCTCCTTCGCGGGCGCGGCCAGCGAGACCTCGCGAGCGCGCTTTGGGCGGTCGCCCTGACCGTCGTGGCCGTCGGCCTCGGCGACCTCCTCTCCGGGAGCCAGCTCGCGCTCGTCTGGGCGGCCGAGGGGGCCCTGCTCTCCTGGCTCGCCCTGCGAACCGGGGAGGCGCGCCTGCTCGCGGGCGCGCTCGCCTACCTCGGCCTCGCGCTCGGGCAGACGCTCGTCTTCGAGGCGCCGCCGCAAGAGCTCTTCGTCGCCAACGACGATCCCGCCGAGGGAGTCCCGGCGCTGGTCTACGTCACGCTTGGAACCCTCGTCTTCGCCTTCAGCTACCTCCGCGCCGCTCCCGGGCGGCCCCGCCTGCTCGGGCGGGAGGTGCCCATTCCCTCGCCGCGCTCCGGGTTCCTCTCCGCCGTCGGCGTGGCCTCGGTTCTCACCCTGTACGCGGCCTCGCTCGCGATTCTCGGCCTCTCTGCGTGGCTCGCGAACGACGGCTACCAGGCGGCCTTCGACCGGGGGCACGCGGCCGTCAGCTCCCTCTGGGCCCTCGTCGCCCTCTCCCTCGTCGTCGCCGGGCTCAGGCGCCGCTCGCCAGCGCTCCACATCGCCGGGCTGGCCCTCTTCCTGGCCACCTTGGCGAAGCTCGCCTACGACGCTGCTGCGCTCAGCCCGGTGAACCGCTCCTACTCGTTCCTCGCGGTCGGAGCCCTCGCGCTCGCCGCCGGCGTCTGCGAGGGCCTGCTCGGACCGCGGGAGGCGCGCATGCGGCTGGCCGGGCTCGTGGTCGATCCGCTTGCGCTCGCCTTCGTGGCTCTGAGCGTTCCGCTGGTGGCGGGTGCGACGGGCGAGCTCCTGGACGGCCGCACGTGGGTCGTCGACCGGCAGGGCGGAGGTCTCCTCGTCGCCGCGGCGGTCTACCTGGGGCTCGCCGCCTTCGTCTTCCGGAAGGGAGAACGGGATCTCGCCACGGTGCTCTGGCTCCCCGGCGTCGTTTTCGCGGCCGTGGCGGCGGCCGAGCTCCTCGACGGCACCTGGCTGGTCCTCGCGTGGTCGATCGGCGCCGGCATCCTGGCCGCGCTGGCGTTCCGCGCCGGAGAGCCTCGCCTGTCGGTCGCGGCTCTCGGGTACGTCGGCCTCGGACTCGGCCATGCGCTCGCCTTCGACGCCCCTCCCCGCGAGTTCTTCGTCGCCGGCGACGACCGGGCCTCGGGAGGTCCGGCCCTGCTCTGCGTGGCCGCCGCTTCGGTCGTGGTCGGATTCCTGTACCGGCCGCCGGCAAAGGAGGAGGGGGGAGCAGCGGATTTCTTCCCCTATCCTCCGCGGCGGCCGTCGTCGCTCGCGGCCTACGGCTTGGCAGGAGCCCTCGCGCTCTACGCGGCATCATTTGCGATCCTCGGGCTCGCGGTCGCCGTGATGGCCGACGGCCAGACGAGCGTCGAGGCCGCGTTCGAGCGCGGACATGCGGCCGTGAGCGCGCTCTGGGGCCTCGTCGGACTCGTCCTCGTCTCGCTCGGTCTGCGGCGGCGCTCGACCCCCCTTCATGTCGGTGGGCTCGCGCTCTTCGCGCTCGCGATGGTCGAGATCCTCGCCTACGACCTCTCGGAGCTCTCGGCGACGAACGCCGCCTTCGCAGCGCTTGCCCTCGGGGCTCCGGCGCTGGCCGCCGGCTTCGACGAGGGCCGCCTCTCGAGCACCGTCATTCGCGGGATCCGGCTCGATCCGGTTGCTCTCGCCCTGGTCGCGACCAGCCTCGCCCTCGTCGTCCCGGCGATCGCCGTCCTGCTCGACGGGCGGACGTGGGAGCTCGACCGGGAGGGCGCCGGACTGCTGGCGGCCGCGGCGACGTACGGCGCGCTGGCCGCTCTCGTCTTCCGTGAGCGGCGCGACTTCGGCACGGTGCTCTGGGCGGCCGCGCTCGCGCTCGGCACGGGTGCAGCGGCCGAGCTCCTCGGGGACCCCTGGCTCGTGCTGGCCTGGTCGGCGGCCGGCGCGGTGCTCGCCTTGCTCGCCCGCCCTGCGGCCGAGCCGCGCTTCGTGCTCGCCGCGGGAGCGCTCGTTGCCCTCGCGCTCGGGTACGCGCTCGTGCTCGAGGTGCCGCCCACCGACCTGTTCGTCATCGAGGCCAGTCCTGCCGCAGGTCTCGCGAGCCTCGTCTTCGCGATACTCGCCGCGTACGTCTTCGCCGCGCATCTCGACGCCGGGCGGCGCCGGACGGTCGCGTTCTGGGTCGCGGGCGCGCTGAGCGTGTTCGCCGCCTCCGTCGCCATCCTGGGCTTCTTCCAGTGGCTTGCCGCCGACGACGCCAAGAGCGTCGACGACGCCTTCCAGCGGGGACACACGGCCGTGAGCTCCTTCTGGGCCGTGGTCGGGCTCGCGCTCCTCTCGATCGGCCTGAAGAAGGACTGGCGCGATTTCCGCATCGGAGGGCTCGCGCTCTTTGCGATCGCGGTTGCGAAGATCTTCCTCTACGACCTCTCGAACCTGAGCGCCATGGCGCGCGCGCTCTCCTTCCTGGGCGTGGGCTTCGTCCTGCTCCTCGCCGCCTTCCTCTACCAGCGGGTGAGCGCCCCGGACGAGGGAGCCGGCGGGCCGCCGAAGGCGGAGGCCCCGTGAGGCCCGAGAGGATCATCGCCGCGCTCCTTGCCGCGCTCGCGGCCGGTCTCGTTGCGATCCTCGTCCTCGGCCCGACCGAGGGCGCCGAGGCGACAGCGGAGCCCCCCGGCGCGACGACCGAGCCGGCGACGACGGTGCCGGAGACCGTCCCGACGCAGACGAGCCCGCCCGCTACGAGCACAGTGGACGTGGAGCCGCCCGTCACGACGGAGCCCGAGCCGGAGCCGGCGGAGCCTCTCCGGCCTCTCCCTGGAGACGGCACGTTCCCAGGACCCGTCCGCATGACGCTGACAGGCGGCGAGGGGGACGAGGAGACGGCCAGGCTCGAGGCGAGGGTGCGACGAGTTCGGATCGGCGCGCGAGCGACCGCGCTAAAAGGCGAAGCGGGAGACAACCACGGTCTCGAGTGTGGCACCGCCCGGCTGATGTACAGCGTGACGGTGGACCCGTGGGGCGGCTTCTACTCGATCATCCGCTGGGACGCGACGCGCTCGTCCGGCCTGGAGATCGAGAGTGGTAGCGCATACGACCTCGCACGCCCCCCCGCGCCCAACGTCATCAGCCTGACGTGCGTCGCGCGCGCCGAGGGCGCGCGGATCGCGCTCAGCGCGAACGGGCGGGGGATCACGTCGATGGACGACCGTGTGCCCGCGGGGAGGTTCACGGATGTGGGGGTCGAGGCCTACAGCCCCCTGGGAGGCGAGGACGTCGTCTTCGACGGCGTCGTCGTGGACACCGGCTGACGCGAGTCGCGGCTCCTAGGCGAGCAGCGTCCGGATCGAGGCGAGCGCCTCCGGCGCGACTCGATAGTACGCCCAGCTGCCGCGCTGCTCGCGTGTGACGAGCCCGGCGCTCAGGAGCGCCTTCAGGTGATGGCTGACAGTTCCCTGGGAGAGGCCGAGCGGCTCGACGAGGTGGCAGACGCATGCTTCTCCCTCGGGCTGGCTCTGGATGAGGCTGAGCAGGCGGAGCCGGGCCGGCTCGGCGAGCACCTTGAGGACGCCTGCGAGCTCATCGGCCTCGGTGGGGGCGAGCGCCTGCTGGAGGAGCGGCGGACAGCTCGAGGCGATCGTGGCGACGGTCTTCATGGCCGAAGCATATTGACGGGGACCGATGGCTTCGGCATGATCGCGCATTGACCGCCATCAATTCCCCGAGGAGGCCGCGATGAGCGTGTTCGACCCTGCCACCCGCCGCCACGTCGACAAGCAGATGGAGGATCTCGCGCGCGAGTTCCGCGGCGTCTTCTCGCGCGAGACCGTCGAGCGCTTCGTGAACGAGTCGCTCGAGGGCCTCCGGAGCGCACGCTTCGGCGACTTCGTCCCCGTGCTCGTGCATCGCTTCGCGCGAGAGCGTCTGCGCGCGCTCGGGCAGGCGGAAGGGACGATCGTGAAGGAGGTACCCGAGGTGCTCTTTGTCTGCGTCCAGAACGCGGGACGCTCGCAGATGGCCGCCGGGCTCATGGACCAGCGGGCGCAGGGCAAGGTGCACGTCCGCTCGGCCGGCTCCGATCCGGTGGAGGAGATCAACCCGGCGGTGGTCGAGGCGATGGCCGAGCTGGGGATCGACCTGCACGAGGAGTTCCCCAAGCCCCTGACGGACGAGGTCGTCCGCGCCGCGGACGCCGTCGTGACCATGGGCTGTGGCGACGCCTGTCCCCTCTATCCCGGCAAACGCTACCTCGACTGGGAGCTGGCCGACCCGGCCGGACAGGACCTGCCCGCAGTGCGCGCGATCCGCGACGAGATCGACGGGCGGGTGCAGGCGCTCCTGGCAGAGCTCGTCCCGGACGAGAGCTAACGATCGCAATCGCCGCCCTCAGCCGCCGCCTGGCTGCCGAGGCGCTCGGCACCTTCGCGCTCGTCTTCTTCGGCGCCGGGGCGATCATGGTCGATGCGAAGGGAGGTGGACTCGGCGAGCTCGGCATCGCTCTCGCCTTCGGCCTCGCGATCACGACCATGATCTACGCACTCGGGCACATCTCCGGCGCCCACTTCAACCCGGCCGTCTCGCTCGGCTTCGCGCTCGGGCGTCACTTCCCCTGGAGCCGCCTCGCCGCCTACTGGGCCGCGCAGGTCGCCGGCGCGCTTGCGGCCGCTCTTCTTCTCCGCGCCTCACTGGGCGATGTGGCGAATGTGGGCGCGACCCAGCCGTCGGGCTCCGACGGCCAGGCGTTCCTCTGGGAGCTTGTCCTCACCTTCTTCCTCACGCTCGTCGTCATGGCGGTCGCGACCGACACGCGCGCGGTGGGTGAGGCGGCCGCGATCGCGGTCGGTGGCACGGTCGCGCTCTGTGCTCTGGTCGGCGGGCCCGTCAGCGGCGCCTCGATGAACCCGGCCCGCTCGCTCGGGCCGGCGCTCGTTTCGGGCGACCTCGACTCGTTCTGGATCTACCTGCTCGCGCCGCTCGTCGGCGCCTCGCTCGGCGCTCTGACCTACCAGTTCCTGCGCGGAGAGCCGGTGACGATCAGCAGCAGCCCGACGCCGACGCGGTAAGCGGCGACCCAGGCTCGGCGGCCGCGCTCGAGGCCGGGCGCCGCGCCTTGACGATCGCGCCGTGGATGCCGTCGCCGACCTCGTGCGTGAACTCGACGGAGACCTCCTCGAAGCCGACTGCCTCGAGAGCCGCCTCGTACTCGCCCTTCGAGAGCGCGCCGGCGATGCAGCCGACGTAGGAGCCGCGCTCGGCCCGATCCTCGTGGGAAAGGCGATCCTCGGCGACCACGTCGGAGATTCCGATCCGCCCGCCCGGCTTCAGCACGCGGGCGAGCTCGGCGAAGACGGCCGCCTTGTCGGTCGAGAGGTTGATGACGCAGTTGGAGATGACGACGTCCACGGAGTCTGCCGGAAGGGGCACGTCCTCGATCACGCCGCGGAGAAAGATCGCGTTTCCGATGCCGGCCTCCTCGGCGTTCCTGCGCGCGAGCGCGAGCATCTCTTCGGTCATGTCGAGGCCGTAGGCGATCCCGGTCGGGCCCACGCGCTTGGCCGAGAGGATGACGTCGATGCCGCCGCCCGAGCCGAGGTCGAGCACGGTCTCGCCCTCGTTGAGATCGGCGACCACTGTCGGATTGCCGCAGCCGAGGCTGGCGAGCACGGCCGCCTCGGGGAGCTTGCCGCGCTGCTCGGCGGCGTAGAGGGCGTTGCCGAAGCTCGCCTCGCTGCTCGGCTCGCCGCAGCAGCTTCCGCTCCCACAGCCCGTCTCGCCTGCGCCATCGGTCACGGCGCGCGCGGATTCCGCATAGCGGCGGCGAACCTCCTCGCGCAGGGTGTCGGCAGACGTCGTCATCTAGGCCTCCTTCAGGTCGACGAGCGCAGCCAGGGTCGCGCTCGCGTCGGGATTGAGCGAGTAGTAGGCCCACTTGCCGCGCTGCTCGCGCTCGAGCAACCCCGCAGCGGTGAGCTTCTTCAGGTGGTGGCTGACCGTCGGCTGAGAGAGCCCGAGCGGCTCGACGAACTCGCAGACGCAGACCGGCTCGCCCGCGGTCGCGAGAGCGTTGACGATGCGTACGCGGGCCGGGTCGCCGAGCGCACGGAAGAGCGCCGCCGTGGCCTCCGCCTCCTCGTCCGAGAGCAACGGAGCGGCGAGCGGGACGCAGCACGCGATGGGCGGGGAGGCGAGCACGGGCAACTCAGTACGCATCGACGGGCTTCAATGTATCGAAGTCTGTCGATGCGTACTGAGCCGCCTGAGTCACAGGTTCACGCGGGACATGTCCTTGTAGCGGTCGCCGGCCGTCGTCCCGGCCGGGGCGGCGTCGTCGATTTGCTCCAGGTCGTCCGGGGAGAGGTCGAGCTCGAGCGCGGCCATGTTCTCCTCCAGATGCGCGACTCTCGTCGTGCCCGGGATCGGGACGATGTCGTCGCCACGGGCGAGCACCCAGGCGAGCGCGAGCTGGCCGGGCGTGCAGCTCTTCTCCTCGGCGATCACCTGGACGCGCTCGACGAGCTCGAGATTCCGCTCGAAGTTCTCGCCCTGGAAGCGGGGATGCTCGCGGCGGAAGTCGTCGTCCGCCAGGTCTTCGGGCCTCCGGATGGCGCCGGAGAGGAAGCCGCGCCCGAGCGGGCTGTAGGCAACGAAGCCGATGCCCAGCTCGCGCACAGTGGGGAGGATCTCGTCCTCGGGGTCGCGCGACCAGAGCGAATATTCCGTCTGGAGCGCCGTGATCGGATGCACGGCCTGCGCGCGGCGAATGGTCGCGGGCGCGGCCTCCGAGAGGCCGAGATGGCGCACCTTGCCGGCGGCGACGAGCTCGGCCATCGCCCCGACGGTCTCCTCGATCGGCGTCGAACGGTCGACGCGGTGCTGGTAGTAGAGGTCGATGTGCTCGACGCCGAGGCGCTCGAGCGAGGCGTCGCAGGCCTTGCGGATGTACTCGGGGGTGCCGTTGATGCCGATCCAGGAGCCGTCCTCGCGACGCTCGTTGCCGAACTTCGTGGCCAGGACGACCTGCTCTCGGCGATCCCCGATTGCTCTGCCGACCAGGCGCTCGTTAGTGAAGGGCCCGTAGACGTCGGCCGTGTCGAGGAAGGTCACGCCGAGCGCGAGCGCCCGGTGGATCGTGCGGATGGCCTCGCGCTCGTCGGCGGAGCCGTAGAACTCGGACATGCCCATGCAGCCGAGGCCGAGGGCGGAGACGGTCAAGTCGGAGCTTCCCAGCGTGCGGGAGCGGAGGTTCATGCGGCTGCGTCCTTTCGCGGTAGCGGGCGAGCTTGCCATGCCGACACGGTAGATCCTCGAGCGCACCCCGAAGACAAGGAGCCTCGCGGGTAACCGATGCTCCGAGCGAGCCAGGGTGCGATAGTCAGCCGATGCTCGCACTTCCGCCGCCGCCTCCGCCGGTGCTGGAGGCGCCGTGCCCGGCCGAGGCGCGGGAGCTCCACCGGGGCGTCCAGTGCGGCTATGTCCGCGTGCCTCTCGACCGGTCGAAGCCGGGAGGCAGGACGATCCGGGTCTACTTCGAGCGGTACCCGCGCCGGAACCGCTCGGAGGCGCGGCTCTCCGCGCTCGTGTCCATCGAGGGAGGGCCGGGCTATCCGACGACGCCCGACCGCTGGGGCCGCGTCGAGCTCTGGCGGCCCGTCTCGAGCCGGCGCGATCTCGTCCTCGTCGACCTGCGCGGGACAGGCAAGAGCGCGGCGCTCGGGTGCCCGGCCTTTGCCAGGGCGTCCCGCGGCTACGTGGCCCGGGCTGGGCGGTGCGCGACGCAGCTCGGGCCGAAGCGCGATCTCTACTCGACCTCTCAAGCGGTCCAGGACCTCGAGGCGGTTCTGCGCGCTCTTCGCATCGGCCGCATCGACCTGTACGGGGACTCCTACGGAACCTACGCGGCGCAGGCGTACGCACTTCGTTACCCCGAGCGCCTGCGCTCCCTCGTGCTCGACGGCGCCTACCCGCTGCCGGGCACCGATCCGGCGTGGGCGGACCTCGTCGAGGCGATCCGGCGGGGGCTCCAGATCTCGTGCCTCCGCTCGCCGGAGTGCCCTACGCGGGATCCCGTCGAGCTCGTCGCCCGCTTCGCCGACCGGGTGCGGGGCAGCCCCATCGTCGGCTTCGCGCCCGACGGCGACGGGACGCGTACTCAAGTCACCCTCGACGAGGACGCCTTCGTGCAGGTCGTCTCGTCCGGCTACTACTACCCCGGGCTCTGGCGCGACCTGCTCGCCGCGATCAAGGCTGCGCGTCGCGGCGACACCGCTCCGATCCTGCGACTCGGAGCCGAGACGGTCACCGTTGAGGCGGGGCCGGAAGACCCGCCGTTCTCCTCCGAGGCGCTCTACCTGGCGGTCATCTGCCACGACTACCCGCAGCTCTGGGATCCATCGACGCCGATGGACGAGCGGCCCGCCGAGGCCGAGCGCCGGCTTGTCGCGTACCCGCATGGCACGTTCGCGCCTTTCAGCGCGTCCGCATGGACGGGCACCGATTACGAAGGCGTGTTCGCGTGCCTCCGCTGGCCGTCGCCTACGCGGCCGGATCCGCCCGACCCCCCCGGCGCTGTCTACCCATCAGTGCCGACTCTGGTCTTGAACGGAGACCTGGATACGATCACCGCGTCCTCGGGCGCGCTGGAAGTCGCGCGGCGCTTTCCGCAGTCGACCTTCGTGGAGCTCGAGAACTCCTTCCACGTGACGGCGCTCTACGACGCCGACGGCTGCGCGTCGCAGCTCTATGTCCGCTTCGTCCGGAATCTCGAGCCCGGCGACACGTCGTGCGCGCGCCAGATCGCCCAGGTGCGCGTCGTCCCGACCTTCCCCGCCTCGGTCGAGCGGACGAAGCCGGCCCACGCCGCGCCGGGCGACGGGTCGAGTCGACGCGACCGCCAACTCGCGGCCGCGGCCGCCGCAACCGTGGCCGACGTCGTCGCGCGCTGGTGGGTGAACTACGACGGGACGAGCGTCGGCCTGCGGGGCGGGAGGTGGTCGTACACGGGCGACGCGCTCGTCGTCTTCAGGCTCCGGACTGCGCGGCTCGTGCCCGGCGTCGAGGTGTCCGGATCCGTGCGCTGGGCCTACCGGGGCGACGGCGGTGTCCAGGCGGAGGTGCGAGTCACGGGGCCGGACGGGGCGGCAGGAGACCTCGACATGCGCTGGTCGCTGCGAAGGCCGCACGCCCTCGCGACTCTCCAGGGGAGCGTCGGCGGGCGGACGCTGCGGGCGACGATGCTCGCTCCCTGACGCGCGCGTAGGCTTCCGGCGAGGCCGATCGGCTCAGCGCCAGGCGGAGCCTTCGGGGGCCGCAGCCCGAGAGCGTTCGAGCGCGACCGTCGTCACCCAGGCTCCGGCTGCGGCGAGGACGGCCGCCGGGACCGCGTCCAGGCCCGAGGTCCCCACGAGGAGGCTCGCGAGAAGGACCGCGGTAATGAGAAGCCGGGTCATCGCGGCCACGCCGGCGGCGGCGCCGACCGCGACGGCAAGCGTGGGGGAGACGTCGAAGAGGATCACGGCGAACGTCGCCAGGGCGACGCCGAGGAAGATGGCCGGGAACACGGGCCCGCCGCGGAAGCCGCAGCCGAGACACATCGCGTATGCGAGCCCCTTGGCGACGATCAGCAGCAGGACGATCGCGGCCGAGCCCTCCGCCAAGACGTCGGGCACCGACGCCTGGCCCGAGAACAGAACGTCCTGCGGGTCGGCCCCAAGCAGGTCGGCGCTCTGGGCGATCACGCCCACCGTCAGGGCCCCGCCGAGCAGCAGAGGGCCCATCCCGAGTCGCTTCTCACCGCTCGCGACGCGGGTTGCGAGCAGGCGAACGATCTCGACGACGAGCGCTGCGGCCACTCCGACGCCAACTCCGACGAACAGGTCCAGCACATGGGTGCCCTCGTAGGGCGGCAGGCCCGGGACGGTGAGGGCCGCCTGCTCGATTCCGCCCCAGTCGCCGAGTCCGACGAAGAGCACGTAGCCGACCGCGGCAGCCACGAGCCCCGGCACGAGTATCGGAATGAGCGCAGCCCCCATGGCGACGCCGGCCTCGACCAGCAGCACGCCCGCGACGAGCGGCCCCCCGAAGAGCGCCGAGATGGCCGAGAACGAGCCGGCCGTGGCCAGCACGGCCTCCTCCTGCGGCCGGAGCCGGACGAACCGAGTGACCGCGAGACCGACGACCGAGCCGAGGGCGATGAGCGGCGCCTCCGGGCCGAGCACCGCCCCGAAGGCCAGCGTGCCCACGGCCGCGAGCGCGACGCCGGGCGCGTAGGCGAGCGGCGTCGGCTTGGCGCTGAGCCCGTCGATCGGCCGGTGGCCTCCGTCGCCGGGCAGGAGGGCGCGCGCGGCGACGACCACGCACGCGCCGGCCACGGGAAGGCCGACGACGAGGTACCAGGGCGGCCCCGAGAGTCCCAGGGCAGCGGGCAGGTCC
>Ga0209859_1000370_pt1 | contig 10837 bp, 10 predicted proteins | sample GWRWS3_50_60_FD_187241 | JGI IMG/M metagenome (GOLD analysis project Ga0209859, IMG submission 187241) | Riverbed sediment microbial communities from areas with vegetation nearby in Columbia River, Washington, USA - GW-RW S3_50_60 (SPAdes)... | ecosystem: Environmental > Aquatic > Freshwater >... | reverse complement strand
CGGCCGGTCGAGCTAGCTTGGCCGCATGAAGGTCATGTTCTCCAAATCCGACGACGGCGGCCGTCAACGCCCACGTCGACGCGTGGCGTGATGGTCGCCCGACGCCGGCCGGTCCGCCACTGGACGCCATGCTGGCCCGTTGACGAGGAGGCGAGACGCGCCTAGGAAGAACCCCGCCAGCCCATCCTTGCGGCCCGGACGAGGCGACTCGGAACGTCCCCGGGTGATGTCGCCGTCGGTGTGCCGGCCCGCGGGGGCGTCGTGAGGCTGGCGGCGAAGCTGACGCTTCGGGCATGCCACTACCGTCCAGGCTCGACCCGCCGAACTCGGAGGCACTGCTCGACCCCGATCAAGCGGTGGTTTCGCTGATCCTTGGCTGGAAGATAGGCCGCAGCCGCCTCCATCGGGATGACCTCGGGCTGGTCGACCCGGTAGGTGTGCCCTTCGTTGACGTTGGTGGCGGACCCACTGTCGAGCACGATCACGAACCCGTCGTCGGTTGCCACCGCCCCAACGGGGGTCTCGTAGGGCCTGCCCGAAGTCCGACCGCGATGTCGGATCACGGATGCGTACCCTCCCGGCGTGCCCGCCGATCTCATCTGTCGCGGGTTGACGATGGCACGGTTGACTCGGCGGACGGCGTTGAGCACCCGTTGCGACCTCGCCCGCATCCGGAGCACGAAGACGATCACGACCGTCAAGAGTCCGAGCAGCAGGGCGCCCACGACGGTCATGGTTCGTAGCGACATCGCCAATCCCTTGGGTGCTGTCCCTACTCAGCTTCGGTCATGGGCGACGGGTCGTCCAGCTTGCCCGCCGGCCCAGCGCCACCCGCCTGCTCTGGCTGCCCTACACCCTGGCCGCCCGACACCCGGGCTTCGCCCTGGCGGTGACCGCCTTTGGACTGGTGTGCCTACGCAACTACCGCTCTCACCTGCCGCAGGCTCGCGTTGGCCTATTGACTGCGCGTGAGCGCTATCCGCGCCGCTGAGGTATCGCCAGATCTATTTTTAGGTCTAGATGATCGCGATAATTGGGGTTCTTCTTGTTAGACCCACCTCCATGCATACCAAACAGTCAGTACATTAAATGCAAGTCCTACGATGATCAAGAATTTGTCATAGGCGGAAGGGTATGTTGGCAGTCCAATGAGATTAAAAACAAAGAAGACTATGGCCACGATGATGTTGGCCCAGCGATTCGCGGGATTCTTCAATGTAAGAGACAGGAAGACCATGACAATCGGAATCACCATCAATAACGCGATTCCCAGATACATAGTCTGAGTTATCTTCATACCCCCTATTTCCCCTGCTTTAAAATCGCCGCTGAATATTCGCAGCACGTCTCCCAATAGATACGTCAGCATTAGAGCTACCCATAATGCTGAAAGCTTTATCTGCACATCTTCCATGATTCGATCTCCTCAAAGACTGCGTGACTTCTATCGAGGGTCCGTAATTCTACCGAAGGGAGGTGGTCCGCGCGTGGCTACCGCGACTGCTGTTCGGCCTGTGCGGGCCACTACGGCGGCCGACCTGGCGGTGGTGTTCAAGCTGCCGGAGCCGCCCGCTGACCCGGCCGCGCTGGCTGGTTGGGAGCGTGAGGTCTGCCGGGCTGGCCGGCCGCATCGAGCAGGCCGACAAGCGCACCGGCGAGGTCCGTGAGGCGTACTCGACGGAGCACGAGCCGGGCGGGGTGCTGCTGAAGGCGTGCGGTAACCACCGCGCCAGCGTCTGCCCGGCGTATGCGGAGACCTACCGCCGCGATGCCTGGCACCTGATCGCCGCCGGGCTGCGGGGCGGCAAGGGCATCCCCGAGACGGTCAGCGAGCACCCAAGGTTGTTCCTGACCTTCACGGCGCCCAGCCTCGGACCGGTGCACACCCGCCGCACCCAGCACGGCAACCCTCTCCCAGCGTCCCTGCCCCGCCGCATCGTCCTGGTGGTTGACGTGGCACGTGATCGCTACTCGACGAACCGGCCAGGCTGGCGACCCGTACTACACTGAAGCAGGGATCGGACCTGGGGAGGGCCGGTGATGCTGGTCGTCAACCTTCTTCTCTTCGCGAGCATCGTGGTCGTCCCGGTCGTGCTTGCGCACCTGTTCATCCGGTTGAAGCGCCGCTACAGCTCCTATTGACTCAGTTGACAACCCCGCAAGGTCGCCGCCCTCCACGTCCTGGCCTGGGTGGTGAGTGCGGGCGCGGGGCAGTCCGCGCTCCGGCGGTCCGGGCGGCTGGCTTGGCGCCACTGCGGCCGCACGACCTTCGGCACACGGCGGTGGCGCTGTGGATCGCGGCGGGCGCCAACCCCAAGGAGGTCAGCGTGCGAGCCGGCCACACGTCGGTAGCGTTCACGCTGGACCGCTACGGCCACCTGTTCGAGGGCCACGACGCGGAGCTGCGCGAGCGCCTAGACGCGATGCACGCGGCCGGCCTGGAGCGCGCGGCCCGGCGGGGCAGTGGTGGAGCTGCCGGCGGCCCCGCCGCGGCCCACGGCGAAGCAAGCAACGAGAACGACCCGCCGTCGCGGCGGGTCTGAGCTGGGCTGATGGGGGTGCGCCGCCAGGGACTCGAACCCCGAACCGTTGCCTTAAGAGAGCTTTTCCGGGCGGTCGCCTGACATGCGGCGACCGGCAGGGTGGGGATGTCTAGCTGGGTGTTCGCTTACCGCGGTTGTCCCTTGCTGCCCGGGCGTTGCCGATCATCTGCGGGCCAGGCGCGGGCCGCTACAGCGTGTGCGGCCGCTCCGGCTACGTCGCCATGCCGGTGGTCGTCCCGGGGGGCGGCTCGCTGGCGCCGACCCGCTCGTCGATCACCTGCCAGACCTCCTTGTCCAGCTGGTGCTCCTTCCAGATGCCGTACGCGGTCCCCAGCAGCACCGGCGGGACCGCCACCAGCCCGATCGCCCCGCTCACCGCCGCATCGACCCACTCGTGGCCGCCTAGGCCGATGCTCAGCTGACCCTCCCCGGGGGTGAAGACCACGGTTATCGCGTAGGCGACCCCCAGCAGGTGGCGCCATAGGCTCTCCTTGCGCGCCTGCATCACCGTGCGGTCCCCGCTGGTGCGGAAGACCTGTGTCTCGAACTCCTTCGCGCGGAAGTGGTCCGCCAGCGCCCGAGCGAGTTCCTCCGCCGGTACGGTGGTGCTGTAGATCCGGTCGGTGTTCAGCGCCGGCACCGGCCCGGTCCGCGTGTCTTTGCCCTGCTCTGCGGCCATTTTCGTTCCCTCCGCTCTCGCTTCGGGCAATCCATGCATCATACACGCGCAGCGTGGTGCCAAACGCCGGCCGGGGGAGGCGGTGGCGCGGTAGTACGGACTCACTTCGTGCCCGAGTGGCGCCGCCGGACAAGCCTGCCCCGATCCTTGCCCTCGCACCTCCCGAGCCGAAGGAGTCATCCCGTCGCCTGTGCATCCATATAGTCGATCCGGGTCGCCAAATCAGGCGCGGGAGCACTCGGTATCGCGACAGCGCGACGGCTTCATTCTTCTCGGCGACCTCTCGCTCCGCCGTGATTCGGAGAGCTTGTGCAGTGACGAGATTCCTATGGTGGGGGTCTGCCGCCGCAAGGGCGCTGCGGGGCCGGACCGCCCGCAGACGCGGCAGTCATCAATAGGTGGCGACGACCTGGGTCGATCTGGTAGTTCAGCCGCACTTGCCTTTCCCATCGGGAGTAGTGTCCGCGTCGAGTGCGGTCCTGGTGGCGCCGGCCCATCGTGACTGGGCCAGCATGAAGCCAGGCTCGGGTCGGCTGGCCAGATGAGCCCGCCCCGCTCCATCCGCCATCCCAAGACGCCTCGTCGCGTCTCGCACGCCGGAGCGCTCCTGGTAACGGTCAGGTAACGCTGATTGGCTATGCTGAGGCTGTCAACACGTTGGTGACCTGCCCGGATGTCGCGGGCGCGGCACCGGCTCCCTCCAGTAGCGACTCGCCTTATCCCGGCTCGAGGAGTTGCCCACGATGGGCCTGCACCCTCGGCAGCCATCGGTCGCAGCGGCTGGCACCGCTGACGCTGCAACGGGCGCTACCAGCACGGGTCTGGGCCACGACGCTCACGACCTGCGCTGGGACCGGCGCTGGATGGTGCTGGTGCTGGCGGTGAGTGGGCTTGCGGTTGCCCTTAGCGTGGCCTTCGTCTGGCTGCATGTGGCAGGCCCCTCCGATGGTGCGCGCATGCAGCCGGGCAGGCGGACGTGGGCACACGGTGGCGTGGTCGTGTCGCCGCTGGTAACGCGGCCTGGAGGACTTGCGTCAGGCGATGTGGTCGTGGCGGTGGATGGGCGCCCCATGCGGGCGTGGGAGCAGGGGCTGGTTGCTCCTCATGCGCCGCACCCGCGGTGGCAGGTCGGCCAGACGGTCACCTATAGCGTGCAGCGGCATGGGCGCCTGCTTGACGTGCCGGTGCGGCTGGGGAGCTACCCGTGGCGTGGGCTCGTCCAGCAGGGCTGGAGCATGCTGCTGTACTTTCTCGTGTTCGCCCTGGTGGGAACCTACGTCTTCATCCGCCGGCCCGCCGACCGCGCGGCCAAGGTGTTGTTTGTGAGCACCTCGACGCTGCTGGCGGCCAACGTGGTGTGGAGCTTCGGGCTGCAGGTCACCGACATCACGGGCGGGGTGGGCTTTTGGCTGTCGACGACGATGGCGCTCGTGGTGAATCCCATCTGCTGGGCAGGGTTTCTGCATTTCGTCTTGCTGTTTCCCCGAGTCCATCCCGTCCTGGCCGGGCGTCGTTGGATCATCCCGTCGTTGTACCTCGTGGCGTTCCCGTGCAGTCTCGTGTCCCTTGCCGTCTTCCGCGCCATGACCCCCGGGACGCTCGACTGGCTCGAGCCGTGGGGTCTGGGCTCCAACACCGTCATCCTCGGCTACATGGCGCTCATCGTCCTGGTGTTGTGGTCAAACCTCCGGGCACCGCTTGGCGCCGTCGCCCACCAGCAGCTCCGCTGGATCGTATTTGCAGGACTGGTGTCAGGCGCCGGCGACCTCATGCTGTGGATCCTTCCAGCCAGCGTCCTGGGCCATCCCCTCATCAGCCTCAACGTGCTGGGACTGGTGCTGCTGCCCATCCCGCTCGCCTTGGCGGTCGCCATCCTGCGCTACCGCGTGTTCGACATCGATGTCCTCATCAACCGCGCCATGGTCTACGGCACGCTGACCGCGATCCTCGGGCTGGGGTATGCCGGGGTGGTGCTGGCGGCCGGGCAGCTGCTTGGCAGCGACCGGTCCAACCTTGCCATGGCGGGCGCGACCTTGGTGATGGCGGCGGCGTTCCAGCCGGCCCGCCGGCACGTCCAAGCCACCGTCGACCGGCGCTTCAACCGTCGCCGCTACGACGCGGCCAAGACCATCGCGGCGTTCAGCGTCCGGCTGCGCGACGAGATCGACCTGGACACGCTGTCGGCTGAGCTGCTGGCGGTGGTCGACCAGACGATGGAGCCGACCCAAGTCTCGCTCTGGCTTCGACCCTCCGCACCCGGCTCCTCGGGTACACGCCGAAGTGAGGCGCGACCCACTACCTGGACCTACTGAGCACGCAATCCGCACCTCAGGCCTCTACCAACCAGGCTGTTCAAGTGGCGAAACATCTCAGCGATGGGCCACTCGGCCTGCCGGCTGGTGAGCCCCGGTCGAGTTCAAGGTGACTTCCTCCGTGCGAGAGAGAACCCGGGTGCTCGTACGACCTGCGATTACGACCGGAAGGGCCGGCTGAGCTGCAGGGTCAGTCGACCGCCACTGTCTGCTGTTGTCCGTGATCCTCCGGTGGAATGTGGCCCCGATGTGGCCCCACAGTCACGAGCTTGGAAGGCGCAGCCAAAGGGGGGCCGGTCCTGCTGGGAGGCCGAACTGCCAGGTCAGAGCCGATCTTCGTGAACGGGGGATTGGCCGCTTGTATCCGTTGGCAAGAGGACGCCGGGGGCGCGGCCGGCGAGGGCGACGAATGGTTGGCGTTTGGCGGGGACGGCTGCCGGCTCGGCCGTGGGGTGAGGCTCGTCCCCGGTGAACCGGCGTCGTTGGCAAACGCTTTGCAGGCGCAGCAGCAGCGGAAGGGATTGACCGACGTTGATGGCGACTTCCCTGGGCGCGCTGACGGCAAGAGGGTAACCCGGGGACGATGGTCCCCGTTCTTGTCATCGGGACGTAGCCGTCATTAGGTTCTCCGTTGTCTCATAAGCGCAATCCTAGAAAACTGGGGTATTCCAGCAGGTCCATACTTTCTTCCGGAGCAGGACGAACTCCCCGGTAGCACCTCGGTCCCGCCGCAATGGTGAGGGGGGAGGGCATGACGCTCACGCTGACCGCTCGCAGCCCACCGCATCGGCGGTCTCCCTTTGGGTATCGCCTGGAGCCCTTGGAGCCGAGGAGGCCCAGATGCGGCGACTACGACTTCGGAGGTTGGTGGTCGTCATTGTGGCGGGGCTGCTGTTCGCCCTGTTGAACGTGCCGGCGGCCCTCGCGCAACCCGCCAACGACGACTTCGACACCCCGACGGTGGTCGGTGGGTTGCCGTTCACCGACAGCATCAGCACCGTCGACGCGACGGCAGCCGCCGATGACCCGTCGTGTACCAGCAGTGAGCATTCGGTGTGGTACTCGTTCACCCCCACCCAGGATGGGTCCATCCGGGTCGATACGTCCCGCAGCGACTACAACACGGCCTTAGGGGTGTACACCGGCTCGCGAGGTGCCCTCAGCGAGGTCGCGTGCGCGTCCCTCCCCGGCGTGGTCACGTTCAATGCCACGACCAACACGACCTACTTCTTCATGGTCGCAAGCTTCTTCGGGGGTCCCGGAGGGACCCTGGTGTTCGACGTGATCCCGCCACCCGCCAACGACGACTTCGGCAACCCGACGGTGATTTCTGCGTTGCCGTTCGCCGACAGCATCAGCACCGTCGCTGCGACGGCAGCCGCCGATGATCCGTCCTGTAGCAGCAATGAGCATTCGGTGTGGTACTCCTTCACCCCCACTCAGGACACGCCCATCAGGGCCGACACGGCAGGCAGCGACTACAGCACGGCCTTGGGGGTGTACACCGGCTCGCGGGGTGCGCTCAGCGAGGTCGCGTGTGAGTTCTTCGGGGGTCAGGTCGCCTTCAATGCCAGCGCCAACACGACCTACTTCTTCATGATCGCAGGCGCCTTCGGGGGTCCTGGAGGGAACCTGGTCTTCAGGGTGAACCCGCCACCTGCCAACGACGACTTCGACAGCGCCACGGTGGCTCCCGCGTTGCCGTTCACCGACAGCGTGTTCACCGGTGGGGCGACCACCGCCGCCGATGATCCGTCGTGTGTCGGCAACGAGCACACGGTGTGGTACTCCTTCACCCCACCCGCGACCTGCCCATCAGGGCCGACACGGCCGGCAGCGACTACACCACGAGCTTGGGGGTGTACACCGGCTCCCGGGGTGCCCTCAGCGAGGTCGCCTGCGCGTCCTCCCCAGCGCGGGTCATCTTCAGTGCCACGGCCAACACAACGTACTTCTTCATGGTGGCCGGGGCTCCCGGGGGGACCTTGGTCTTCAACGTGACCGAGGGGCCGCCGCCAAACGACGAGATCGGCGGTGCCACTCCCCTGACGCTCAACACCCCGGTCACCCAGGACACGACCCTGGCGACCTCGTCGCCCACCGACCCCACGACCTGTAGCTTCGGCGAGGCCCACAACACGGTCTGGTTCTCGTTCACCCCGACCGAGAGCCGGCCGCTCAACCTGGCACGATCCGGCAGCTACAACGGGAGATTGTCCGTCCTTACGGACTTGGGTGGCGGCCCCGTGGTGATCGCCTGCGGCTTTGGGGCCGGGGTGCGGTTTGACGCCACCGCCGGCAGGACGTACTTCTTCATGGACTCGGGCTTCTTCGAGGGTGGTGGTCAGCTGCAACTGACCCTCAGCCCTGGCATCGTCATGACGGTGGCGGCCGATCCGACCGGCACGGTGAGTCGATCGGGGACCGCCGTGGTCAGCGGGACGCTCGCCTGCAACCCGGCGGCACCCCCGCAGGGTGGGGCAGGATCGCCAACCCTCGACATCGTGCTTCGACAGAAGATCAGCAAGACGCTGGTGATCCAGGGGCGCAACTTCCTGGAGATCCCGTGTCCGACCACCCCGACCGCCTGGAGTGTCACGATCATCGGCGACAATGGGCCCTTCAGGAAGGGCCGCGCGGAGGTGTTCGTCACTGGGTTCGCTTGTGACCAGGTAGCGTGTGCTTCGCCAGAGCTGCGTCAGACCATCAGGCTGAACTGGGAATGATTGCCTTCGGTAATCAGTGAGCTGCTCGCACAATAGGAAGGGCCAGGCTGGACGCCTGGCCCTTCCTATTGTTCCCCCAAGGATCTTGGGTCCGGCGGGTACGGTCCTCCTCAGAGGACTCGACGCCCTTGGCGCGATCGGTCCTTCACTACCCGAGCAGACCCAAACTCCGACCTTCGGGACCACAATCTGAATCTCTCGTCTGCGTTATCCCAGCTGCTTGCGCCGAAGGGCCTGCGACCTGCGGTTCCTCCAAACCGTGGGCGACCCTTGGTGACCGCCCATGCCCGTGCTCGACCGTTGTGACACGGACCCAGCGCGGACCGAGCGCAGCGGAGCTTGCACAGCTTGCCTCCACTCGTCGCCACCCGCGAACCTCGGCCGTTGCTGTGACCTCTTCCGTGTCAGGAAAAAACCAAGACGGAGGGAGTGGCTGGCACCGAGGATTTCCCCTGATAAATGGCGGGATCAGAGTGTCCGTGACAGACCGCTCGTGCCCCCTGTTGGCCGCTGGACCATGCCCCACGCATGCCCCAAGCGTGAGTCCCCGCGCCTGACCCGCGCACGGTGGGCCAGGATCCCGCGCCGCGTCCGCGCCTATCCCGAGTGCTGCTGGAGGAACGCCAGCGTGCGGGCATTGAACGCCTGGACATTCTCGTAGATCGGCGCGTGCGAACAGTCCTCGAACACCACCAGCTCCGCGCCCGCGATGCCCCCAGTCAACTCGTCCGCGAACCGGGTCGAGCACACCAGGTCACGCCGGCCGAAGGTCACCTGCGTAGGCGCGGTGATCCTGCCCAGCTGCGCCGCGGCGTCGTGGCCGACGACCGCCCCGGACTGCCGTAGGAACGCATCCACGTCCGGCATGGGGCGGCCGCGCACGAACTCGGCCAGCGAGTCGATGTACTCAGGCTTGGCGGCATACAGCTCCGGCGTGAAGCACCACGGGAAGATGCCCAGGATCACCATCTCGGTCACGCTACCAAGCCCCTTGGCCAGCACCTGCCAGCCCTCCACCACAGTGCGCAGGAACGGATCGGTTTTGGGCCAGGCGCTGTGCAGCGACAACGTCTTGACCTTCTCCGGGTGCTTGGCCGCCAGCCACATCCCGGTCGCCGCGCCAAGTGACAACCCGGCCACGTGGGCCTGCTCCACCCCGATCGCCTGCATGAACGCGGCGACGTCGTCGGCCAGCAGCTCGGTGGTGTAGGTGCCTGGCGGCTTGCTGGTCTGGCCGGCGCCGCGCAGATCGACCGAGATGCAGGTGAAGTGCTTGGCGTAGTCGGCCACCTGGAAGGCGTAGCAGGCCTGGTCGATGGCGAGGTAGGGGATGAGCACCAGCGGCTCCCCGGAACCCTGCTGCTCGTAGTAGACGTCGATCTGGTTGGCGCGCACCGTCGGCATGCGACCCTCCTGGCTCGACTCACCCTGTGCGCTCGGCGCGGATCAGCCGCACCTGCGCCGTCGGGCTGCGCAGCTGGCCAAGCGCACGCCTTGCAGGCGAGGTATACCGCAGGCAGGCTCCGGCGTCGAACACCGCGTTGCATGCCCCGTGCACCACTGTCCGCGCGGTCCTCCTCACCGGCGTGCCCGCTCATCGCGGGATCGGAGCTGCACCGTTGCGGACCGGTGGTAATCGTGGTTGTCGGCTCGGCCATCCTCCAGGTTCACCAGCTTGGAAGGCGCGTCCCGCCCGCCCATCCAGGTGCACCGACAGCGCAGGTCACGGCCTCTGTGGGCCGACCGCTGTTGACCGTGGGGAACCGTCAGGCGCCGGTGCTACGGGCACGTGGAGGGCACACCCGGCGAGGACGAACCGGGCTCCGGGCCTGCCGCCGCTGGGCACCAGCTCGGGCGATGGGTGAGGCTCGACCTCGGCGACGTCTGCCTCGTTGGCAAGCCTGTTAGGGAGGCGCGGCAGGTCGCTGGTCGCCGCCGTCCGCTTCTCCACCATCGATGGGTCGCCACCGGTCATCGACCGGTATCGATCGGGCCCGGAACCACTCGCGGAGCGGTTGGAGCCAACCCGGGATGGAGCTGCGCGGCACGGTCGACGTGGCCGAGATCGTCGTGGAGGTCCGCGGCCAGCTCTACACCGGTCCGCCCAAGACCAGGGCTGGGCGGCGCACGATCGGGTTGCCACGGGCGGTGATGGAGGAGCTGGCCGCTCACATTGGACCGGTCGGCCCGGCCGACGGCTACGTGTTCACCGCCGAGCGGGGTGGCGTGCTGCGGACCTCGAACTTCCGCACGAAGGTATGGCTCCCCGCCGTCCGCGCCGCCGCCTTGGAGCCCCTTCGGCCACATGACCTTCGCCACACCGCGGTTGCCCTCTGGATTGCCGCTGGCGCCAACCCCAAGGAGGTGGCCGTCCGGGCCGGCCACACCTCAGTGTCATTCACGCTGGACCGCTACGGCCACCTGTTCGAGGGCCACGACGCCGAGCTGCGCGAGCGGCTGGACGCCATGCACGCTGTGGGGCTGAAGGGGGCAGCCGGGGGGTCGATCTTGGAGTTCCAGCCGGGGACTTTCCGGCCCGTCCGCGGGCCCAATGCGGGCCCGAGCAAGCCGACCAAT
>Ga0209859_1000368_pt1 | contig 10856 bp, 8 predicted proteins | sample GWRWS3_50_60_FD_187241 | JGI IMG/M metagenome (GOLD analysis project Ga0209859, IMG submission 187241) | Riverbed sediment microbial communities from areas with vegetation nearby in Columbia River, Washington, USA - GW-RW S3_50_60 (SPAdes)... | ecosystem: Environmental > Aquatic > Freshwater >... | reverse complement strand
AAGCACCCAGGATCAGCGCATTGGTATCCACCAAGGTCACATTGTTCCCGCTCGTGATGCCGACGGTGCTGAAGTTGTTGGCGTTATTGAGGGTGATGTTATTGGCTGCCCCCGCCGCCAGCGTTGTCGTCCCGGTGACAATCAGATTGCCGCTGTCCGTGATCGCCCCATTGGCCGTGACGTTCAGGGTGCCTGAGACCGTGGAGCCCCCCAGGTTCAGCGCATTGGTGTCCACTAGGTTGACGTTATTGCCACTGGTGATCACGACGGTGCCGCCGAAGACGTTCCCGGCGTTATTCAGGGTGATGTTATTGGCTGCCCCTGCCGCCAGAGTGGTGGTGCCTCCGATACTCACCGCGCCGCTTTGAGTGAGTGCGCCAGCGGTGGTCACGGTCAAGTTCCCTGATACGGTTGAGGCGCTCAAGTCCAGTGCATTGGTGTCCACGAGGGTCACGTTGTTGCCGCTGGTGATGCCCACGGTGCTGAAGTTGTTGCCGGCACTGTTCAACGTGATGCTGTTGGCGGCGCCCGCGGCCAGCGTCGTCGCCCCTGTGACGACCACATTACCGCTGTCTGTAATTGCCCCGTTGGCCGTGACGTTCAGGGTGCCCGAGACCGTGGAGGCTCCCAGGTTCAGCGCATTGGTGTCCACCAGGGTGACGTTATTCCCGCTGGTGATGGCGACGGTGCCGAAATTGTTGCCGGCATTGTTCAGGGTTATGTTATTAGCTGCGCCGGCCGCCAGGGTGGTCGTGCCAGTGACGACTACAGTTCCACTTCCCGTAATAGCCCCATTGGTAATTAAAGAGAAGGCTCCGGTGGTCTGAATACCCGCCAAGTCAACGGGCGTACCAGCAACCAGCTGGTTGTTATTGATGAAAATCCCGTTGGGCCCCGAGGTGGCCGAAATGGTTCCTGCCCGCGTGAGAATGTTCGCCCCTGCGGTGCCGATATTCATACCGGCAGCGGCGGACGTTGAAAGGTTGACGGTTCCCGCGCCCACGTTGAGTAGAGTCGCGGCTGTCTGAGTAATGTCGCCTCCGGTTGCGTTGCCACCAGTGTTGGTGGCGACTGTGATCGTGCCGCCGGAACCAGTGGTAATGTTCCGGAGCGCCGCCGTACCGGTCCCGCCGCCGGCCGCATTGACGTTGATCGCGACCGCCCCCGCGGTCGCGTTCGTCGTCGTAATCGAACTGCCGGCATTCATCGTGAAGCTCTGGGCTAGGGCACCGTCAGTATTGGCATTGATCGTGACGGTCCCTGAGCCGGCGTTCACCGCTCCGGAAAGGGAGACGGTGTTGGGCGAATTGATTGAGATGTTGCCGGTAGTCGTGGTCAAGTTACGCACGGTGGTGATGCTGCCTGGGCTAAAGGGCGCCGCCACTGAGGGATCGATGGTCAGGGTAATGGTCCCTGTGCCCGCACTGAGGTTGGCCCCTGCCGCAAAGACGATATCACCGGTTGTTCCTGCGGTGCGGTTTGCAGCGATGGCCGCCGAGTCGTTAGCGGTCATCGAGATGAACCCATTATTCGTGCTGACACTGGCGTTGACCAAGATGTCGCGACCGGCCTGCATTGTGATTCCGACGCCCGGGTTGACCATCGCAATCGCGTTGGCGATCGTAATGTCATTGTTGGCCTGGAGCACGACGTTGGCGGCCTGGACGTTAATGCTCGCCGGTGTGATCGTGACGGTAGCTGCTGGCGTGTTCCCAAAGAGGTTGTTGACTCCTGGGGCATATGGTACGCCTCCAACGGTCTGGACGATGATGTTCATCGGATCGAGCAGGAGGGTCCCGACCGCGCCATGGGGTGCCAGCGCGTCCACGAAGCCGGCAAATCCGAGGTTCTCCTTTCCTGAGACTTCAACAAACCCGCCGTTGCCACCCGTCTCGCCGCCCCTCGCCAAGATGGTCGAGCCCGCCGTGAAAAACGTGTCCCGATCGGACCAGATGCGCACCGTCCCTGCGGATGAATTCCCTATTCCGCTCACGTCCGTGAGGCTGCCATTCGACAAGAGAGTCCGCTCGGTCGAGGTGACAATCACATCGCCTCCTCGCGCGTTCTCCGCACCATGGGCGTTAATGGTCCCGAACTGGCCCACACGCTCGCCGGCGAGCACGACCGAACCAGGCGCGGCGCCCGACTCGGCTGCCGACACATCAATCGTTCCGGTGTTGCTGACGACCCCGCTCACCTCTCCGGCCGGCCGCATTGCTCCGGCTTCCGTTGCGACAGCGAGCCCCTCGTCGCCCCCGATCAGCTTTACGACACCGCCATGATTTACGAGGCTGCGTGCCCGGATGATCCCGCTCTGGTTCACGACGGAGGAGAAGATATCACCGGAGGCTTTGGCTGATAGGATTACTTGGCCGCCGTCGGCCTGAATGGTTCCCGCATTCCGCACGGCTGAGCTGAGGGGGGCCCCGTCAGGGCCGACGACCTGCTCGAGGATCTTGCCGCTGATGGCATAGTTGATGAGACCATCGCCCATCAAGTCCAGCACCAGCCGTTGACCCGAGCCCAGCAGGACTTTGCCGAGATTCGCGACGATCAATCCATCATTGCTCACGCCGGGAGCGACCAGCGCGACAAAGCCGTTGTCGGAGATCCGAATTTCTCCTTGGTTGATCACGGACCTGAGCGTATCAGCAGGATTCCGCGTAAAGACGTATCGGCCAGCCATGAAGTCCTGGTCTTGAATCCGCAAGGTGGTGGCAAGCAGGCCGCCCACATTCACGACGGCTCCGGCTCCGAAGAGGATTCCGTTCGGGTTTACCAGGAAGATCCGCCCGTTGGCCAGAAGACTGCCCAGAATCAAGGAGGGGTCACCGCCGATGACCCGGTTCAAGGCAACCGAGTTCACCGACGGTTGGTAGAACTGGACCGTTTCGCCTGAGGCGATCGAGAACTGCTGCCAGTTCAAAATGGCTCGATCTGAGGCCTGTTGGATGTTGAGCTTTTGGGGTGAGGCCTGCTGGATTGTGGCTTGGCCTCCAACGACCTGGCCGTCCTGGGGCAAGGCTGCTGCCACCAGAGGCATCCAGATCTGGAGCATAACGAGCAGACCAGCTAAAAGCTTGATTGGTGCTGGATGCTGGGTCATCTGTGCCTTCGTGCCTGCTGTTCCGTTTCGATTGAAGCCGCGCTTTCAGCCCGTGTCTCAGGTGCCTTAAGAAGTGTAGCGCATGACGGAGAAAAAGCATGACCTATAAGAGGCCCCCCAATAGTATCCCCCCAAAAGGAGCATGGCCTAAAACCGCGCAATTGCTTGCAAATACACGGTCGGTGAACGGCCTCCACTCAGGGTCCCGCCAATAGGAGTGGGGCCGAGTGGGAATCCGACGTCAACACGGATCTTAGATTCATAATAAGGAAGGGCAGTATTCAGGCTGACGCCGGTGCCGGTGAGGTTGCTGAACGTCGCCTCGCCTGACGCGGGATTCAGAAGTCGCCCGGCCCCATAATCAATGAACGCCCCAACCTGAGTCGAGGGCAGGACTGAGGGGAAGAGGGGGATCCGTGGTTCGGCTGTCACCGCAAAACCCTCATCGACGAACCGTTCGCCCAACTGATACCCGCGAACTGAATCTGGCCCGCCGAGCAAGAACATTTCGATGACGGGCAAGGCGCTGGAGCTGATCTGTCCAGTCCCCCGCAGGATCAGAAGGGCATCACCCCCGAGACTTTGAATTCGGCCTGTGGAAAGGGTGCCCTTCGTAAACCGATTGTCCGCGCCCAGCCTAGTGGCAAGAGGATCGTTATCGGGCATGCCGCCAAGAGCGTCGCTTAATCCCTGGAAGCCGTACAACGAGAAGAAGTTGCGGCCCGAACGATCCAGGCGATCGTAATTGATTCCGAGCTTGAGGAGTCGTACCCGGTCATCGCCGAGGGTCTGCCCCAGCGCGGACAGATGATTGTTCTTGGCCGCAAAGCCAAACTCGGCAAGCAGCGACTGGAACCGGGTCTTGATGAACGGATGTGTGACCGACACGTCCACAGTCTGGATTCGTCCCTCGATCCCAATGGCGGCCAGTTCAGCTCCGACGTTGAATTTTCCGCCTGAACCTGAGACGACCAGCTTTGTTCCATGGGCGCTGACGGGCACGGAGTACGCACCGGTCCCAAAGAGGAGTTGGTCTGGAATGTTGCCGATGATCCCATTGAGGGTCAGAGCAGCTCCGTCGACGAGCACATTGCCCGCTTCAATGCCGGCGCCGAACCGGTAGCGGGAAATCGTATTGAATCCGTAGTTGTTGAAGTCGAGCGAGGCATGGAGGGGGCCCTTGTCCTCGGCCTTGGCGAGGATATTGGTCGTGCCCGTCACCGCGCCGGGCTCGAGGGTGGCGGACACCTTCAAATCGAGGTTCTCATTCAAGAGCAGGAGTGACCGTTCCAGGGAATCGTTCCGAATGATCTGTTCTTTGATCACCCTGCGGAAGCCCTTTCGGATAAACTCTGTCGAGTAGTGTTTGTTTCCGGATATGATGAGATCACCCAGCCGTCCCTCCAGGATCACAAACTCCACGACTCCCTCTTTGATCTCCTGCTCAGGAAGATAGGCGTTCGCCAGCGTATAGCCCCTCTCTTTGTAAAATTGGGTCAGGGCTGTGGCGACCTCTTCGAGTTCCGGCAGCGTCAGGGATTTGCCGAGATAGGGGTTGGTCACGGTCGCCAACACTTCGTTGCTGAACACGGAATTCCCGGTCACTTTGATGTTCTTCACGAGAATCCTGTTCGAGGACGGCGCTTGCTGCCCGCCAGGTTGTTGCCCCTGAGGAGACTCCGCCGCCTGGGCCCGAAAGGGATTCGGCATCGACATTCCCTCGACTAACAGGAATAAAAGGATCAAAGACACCCAGGGCGAGACTCGTCCCATCGGGCTGCAGGAGAATGCGATTCCTGTGCCCGCCCCGACACGACTTCTTGCGCAGGGGTAGGACTCACTGGTTGAATCACGTATCTCTTCGGATACGTCACGGATTACTGGCTGGTGATCAATAGGAATACCTTTAGTTTTGCCTATTTACCTCTCTGTGTGTTTGTAGTAGATTGGACCGAGTTAAGGTCTAAGCTAAAACTTCTGCAGAGGTATCGTGATAGATTCCATACAACGCCTTACCGCTTACTGGAAGAAGCATAAGGTGGGAAAATCTTTGCTCATATTTATGACACTTATTTGCCTCAGCTGTAGTACGCCGTCTCCAAGTCCTCCCACCAAGGCAGGGGTAGAAGGCGGAGCTGAGAGCGAAGAGCCTCCGGCCATCATTGAGAAAACGCCCCCTCCTAAGCCTCCGAAAACGACCTGTCCCCCTGGGATGCTTGGCTCCTGCTAGGGCTGGTGCACTGGTGTAAACCAGCTTCACGCCTAGCGGGTCTGCGTGTCGTGCTTTTCTTGGAAAATATTCCGGCTGCTTTCGTTCAGATCACGGTGCAGCTCTTTGCGTTCCTCTCTCGTCAGGGATCCGTCTGACTTCATCTGGCGCTCTTCGGCGCGGATCGCTCTCTGCTCGGCCTTGAGCGATCGAGTTTCCTCCTTTGTCAGCTCTCCACTTTTGACCCCTTGCTTGATCCGCTGCTTCTGTCGATGTTCCCGCCGATCAACGCCTGGGGATTTGGGATCCGCGAACACCGGCGCTGCAAACGTCATCACCAGAATCGCTGCGACGACTGCCCGTCCGATCATAATGGCTCCTTTCGGGTTAGATGAGGCCAAGCCCTGGTAAAACAAGCAGATTACAGCACTATCATTTCACCAAGATACAGCACTCTGAACAGAGGTCAAGCAAAAGCTGGATTTCACGTTGGCGGATGAAGAGTGGAAGAGTTTGCTGCGTCCTCAGACTTGATCGCGCCTGCAGCCAGCCTGTATGATGCGCCTGCCTTCTAGCTGGAGAGCTGGACTTGTTGAGAGAGGATCTCGCGAAAGCTTTTGTAACGACTCAGTCCTTCAAGTGGGACCGGACCACCGGCTTCAAGCTGGCCTCCGGGGGCATCAGTCCATTTTATGTGGACTGCCGTGTTCTCATGGCTTACCCGGCCCCGCGCAACCTGGTTGCCCAACTGGCGTTTGAGGCCATCAAAGACCTGCCGTGTGACTGCATTGGTGGGCCGGAGATCGGCGCCATTGCCATTTCCACAGCCATCTCAGGCTATGGCTATCATGGTACGCCTCGGCGGGAGTGGCGCACGTTTGTGGTCCGTAGGCAACCCAAGGACCACGGGCTCGGAAAGCTGATCGAAGGGGCGGTCAAACCGGGGGACCAAGCGTTGATTGTGGACGACGTGCTGACCAGCGGGGGGTCCCTCATCAAATCGGTCAAGGCAGCCCGCGAGGCAGGGTTAAAGGTGGACCATGCACTGGTGATCGTGGATCGGAATGAACAGGATGGGCGCGCGCGTGTGGAGGAACAAAACGTTACTCTGTTGCGCCTCTTGACGCTCAAGGATCTCATGGACTTTCAGGAGACACAGCAGAGGGTGGCAGGACGATAGTCGCGCCGGTCGGATTCCCCGTCACTTGCAGCGGAACTGGATTGCCCAGCGTCGTACCGTAATCACTTCTTCCATCCCCTCGACCACGCCCGACACGCGGCTCGAGCCTTTCGCTTCGCCTTCCCTGACGATCGTATAGTGCTTCCCACAGCGTTTCTCGATAATCTGAAACGCGTCGTCCCGAAGCCGAGAATACAGATGGCCATTGTCGCCCTTGTAGGGGTACGTGACCACGCCCCCTGATTCTGTTTCCTGGACCAGTTCGACCCCTTCGGCGCAGCCGGCGCAGACCAGCAGGAAGGTCAAGAGCGTAGCCCTTGACCAACTTTTTGTACCGGTCGTATGATGAAGGCCATCGGTCGTGTTAGGTTGTACCGAATAAGGCTGTTTCACGGTCGTGCGCGCAGGAGAGGAGGCGGAATCATGAAACCGAGAATATTCTATGCTTGTCTCGGACTTGGCCTGGGGCTGGCGCTGATCGGCAGCAGCGTCTGGGCCCATCATTCATACCTGCTCACGGTCCAGCAATTGATGGCCGGACTGGCCAAAGCGCCCACGCCTGCCAGCAAGGGCTTTTTCTTGATTGATGTCCGGTCGCCGCAGGAACATGTCACCGGCGTGATTCCCGGGACAGATCTGAATATCGACTTCCGGGACATCAAGGCCCGCCATCGCGAAATCGGCGCAAAGCCGGACGACCACATCGTCGTGTACTGTCAGTCCGGGCACCGCAGTAACATTGCGGCCGAGACGCTGGCTGACCTAGGCTACAGGCACGTCTACAACGTGCAAGGCAGCATGAACGCCTGGCTGGAGGCCGGCTATACGATTGAACCGCCCCAGCGCTGACGGCGCGAAGGCTAGCGGCTTCCGGAACTGGCTCTCCCACCGCTGCCTGCCCGTGCCGGCGCTTCGCCGATGCGCGGCTGTATGCCGATGACGGCGGGCAGGGTGATGTGGCCGGTCCCGCTGCCGTCCAGCAGCGAATACCAGGGGGACGGTGCTGGTCCGTTCCTAAGGGGCGTCAGCAACTCGCCGCCGATCAGCAGGTCCGAAGAAGAACCGCCGTCCATCGCCATGGCCTGACGGATGGACGGGAACCCTTCTCGCAGGCAGTCGGCCAGCCCACGCAATGTCACACTATTCGCCGTCTTGATCAGCAGGATGAGCCCTTCCGCGTTCTCCGCGACGACCGTCTGGTGGGCCCGTTTGCCGGTCTGGCGGACCCGGGGCTTGCCGGTTCGATCCAGCAACATGAGCGATTGCGCTGCTTCACGGTAGGCTGGCTGGTCCTCGTGAAAGGGCTCGAACGCCAAATCCAGCACATGCGCCTTCCGTAAACCCGGTTCAACCGGTTCCGCGACGAAGAGCCCTTGCCAGCGGGGATGGCGCTTCGTGCCCAAGGGTCGTCCTTCCTTGAACAGCAATCCCAGATAGGAATAATCCTCCCGGAAGAGACCGGCGTTGAACAGCAGGCTCGCGTTGGTCCGTTGGTGCCATTCCTGAATCGTCACGGGCGCGGGCAAGCCCTCATCGCGAAAATGATAGGTTGAAAAACGGAACCGCTCCGGATCGACTTTCACCAGCAGCAAAGGAGAAGCCTCTTCGCACCGAGCGCCGGGCTCCCAGACCGTCACGGCCAAGCCCTCCGCCAGGCTGGTCCACGAGACCTCCTGCGCTCCCAGGGAACCATGCGGGATCAGGCAGGCTGCGGCGATGAAGAAGAGGCTGCCAATGATCGAGGTTCGATCTGGAAAGGCCGATGCTTCCTGTTCCGCATCGCTAATGCAGGATCGCATGCAGCGCCTCCGACAGGGTCGGATACCGAAAACGGAATCCCATCGCCTCAGCTCGAGCGGGCAAGACCCGCTGTCCGGTCAGCAGGAGTTCCTCCGCCATCTGGCCGAGGAGGAGCTTGAGCACGAAGGCCGGCGTCCGAAGCCAAACGGGTCTCTCCAGCGTCTGCCCGAGCACACGGCTGAACTCCTCGTTGGTGACCGGATGCGGCGCCGTGGCATTCACCGGTCCACCGACTGCCTGGTCGAGCAGGAACAGCAGCAGCTCGATCAGATCGTCCAGGTGAATCCAGGACAGCCACTGGGTCCCGTTCCCCAATGGCCCACCCAGCCCCAGGCGAAACACCGGGAGCATCCTGGCCAGTGCGCCGCCGTTCTTTCCAAGAACCACGCCGATGCGGGGAAGCACAACCCGCACGCCGAGTCGCTCGGCCGCGCGGGCCGCTGCTTCCCATTCGCGACAGAGGCTCGCCAGAAATCCGGCGCCGGATGGAGCGTCCTCTCGCAGCGGCTCGTCCTGGCGAGGCCCATAATAGCCGATCGCCGACGCGCTGATCAGCAGCACCGGTCTCGCCCGAAGCTTGGCTAGGGCGTCCACAAGGGCGGACGTCATCCCCTCACGGCTTCTGCGCAGACGATCTTTCGTCTGTTCGGTCCACCGTCCTTTCGCGATCGGCGCGCCGGCCAGGTTGATCACGACCTCTGCATTGCCCAAGGCGGTCATCAACTCGCCCGTCGCCCCGCGAGATCCCTGCCAGCCGATCACCGAGACGGGAGGAGCCAGGCGCGCGCGCGCCGTAGCGGGGTCGCGAGTCAGGGCCGACACCGCATGTCCGAGCTCCACCAGCCTTTGACAGAACGGTCGGCCGATAAACCCCGTCGCTCCCGTCACGACGATGCGCATGGGCGTGGGGGGCTCACCCAATACCCAGGACCTTCGCGGCCTTCTTCAGGTCGTGCGGCTTCACCCAGAACAGCGCGCCATACCGGTCCTGGCCTGCGCACACGGCATCAATCGCCGTGACGTTGATCCTGGATGCGGCCAGCGTGCTCATCAAGTCTGCCACGGCGCCGGTCCGATCGTCTCCATTCACGACAAAGCAGATTTTTGATTTCTGAACCTTCCACTTCGCCTGCTTTGCCGCCTGCAGAAAAGCGGCAGGATCGTCGGGCACGAAGTCAAGCTGAGCTCGGCGACTCCGCGGGAAGCCGGAGAACGCCAGGAGATTGACACCGGCGTCACGCAGCACACCGAGCATCCTGGCCCCTTCACCTGGCTTGTCGCGCACCGGCACTTTGAAGTACTGGGCGGTCCGAAATGAGTCCACAGCGCCTCCTCCACCCTCTCAGGCATGGGTGTTATGGTTATGGAAGGGATCCTGGGAACCTGAGGGCGGGGGCTATTCTATCCCCCAAGCGGTCGCTGCATCAACGAGAAGAATAGTGACGCCATTCGAGAACACCCCGACGCCATTCTTACGATGTCCTTGCTTCTGAAGATTGGGAGGGAGTGGGGCAGTTGGTTGGTGCTGAGAGGCGCTACGAGTCCAGCACATCGCGTACCTTCCGCGCCAGCGCCTCCGGCGTGAAGGGTTTTTGGAGAAAACCTGTCCGTGCCTCAGACGCGCCAGTACACATTCCGACGTCGTCGATATACCCCGAGATGTACAGCACCTTCATGTCCGGATGGAGGGATACCAATTGGTGCGCCACCTCACGGCCGCTCATCCCGGGCATGACGACGTCGGTGACGAGTATGTGGAGAGGGCCCTGGTGCTGGTTGCTGATCAGGAAAGCTTCGACGCCGTTCCGCGCCTCCAGCACGACGTAGCCGTACCGCCGTAGTCCATCCCTCACGAGGGTTCGCACGCCTGCCTCATCCTCCACGAGCAAAACGGTCTCTGTGCCATGGGGCGGCCGGTCTGCAGCCTTGCGCGCCTCTCCCGCTGTGGTGACTTCATCGATTCTAGGAAGGTAGATCGTGAAGGCGGTTCCTCGTCCAGGCGCGCTCTGAAGATGGATGCCGCCGCCGCTTTGTTTGACGATCCCATAGACGGTCGAGAGCCCGAGCCCCGTTCCCTTCCCCTCTTCTTTCGTGGTGAAGAACGGCTCAAAGATGTGCGCCTGCGTCTGGGCATCCATCCCGCACCCGGTGTCACGCACCACCAGCTTCACATGGGGACCAGGTTGAGCGGGGGCGAGCTGGCGAGCCAGGGCCTCGGCCGGCTCGACGTTGGCGGTCTCAATCGTGAGCTTACCTCCCTGTGGCATGGCGTCGCGGGCGTTGACGACCAAGTTCATGAGGACCTGCTCGAGCTGGCCCGGATCGGCTTTGACCTGACCCAGCGAGGCGTCCATTCTGGCAATTAGCTCGATGTCCTCTCCGATCAGGCGCCGCAACATTTTCTCAAGGTTCCCAACAACGGCATTGAGGTCCACCACCTTCGGATCGAGCACTTGTTTCCGGCTAAAGGCGAGGAGCTGGCGGACCAGTGACACAGCGCGCTCCGCAGCCTTTTGCGTCTCCTCGACCTTGCCCCGCATCTGGTGATCCTGATCGAGCTC
>Ga0209859_1000366_pt1 | contig 10869 bp, 10 predicted proteins | sample GWRWS3_50_60_FD_187241 | JGI IMG/M metagenome (GOLD analysis project Ga0209859, IMG submission 187241) | Riverbed sediment microbial communities from areas with vegetation nearby in Columbia River, Washington, USA - GW-RW S3_50_60 (SPAdes)... | ecosystem: Environmental > Aquatic > Freshwater >... | reverse complement strand
CGATCGCATTGGGGATCGCTCCCAGCAGCCCGCCGACGAGTTCCCGCAGGCTGTCTTCTTCGACCACATGGAGTTCCTCCACCAGTGCTGACGCCGCCGAAGCGTCGAGGATTCCCGCCATCTGCTCCAGTGCGATCGCGCCGGCCTTGCGGACTGCCATGTTCTCATCGCGGAGCAGCCGCACCAACGGGACCCCACCCATGGGATCCTTGATACGCGCGAGCATCCCGGCCGCCTCGATCTTCAGCGCCGAGCTGCCGCTCGCCAGGGCATGGACCAACCCTTCCACGGCCTTGGGACCGCCGGCTAGACAGGCCGCCGTCGCGCGCATTCGGCGCCAGTCCTCTTCGTGGACCAGTTCCGAGATCAGGGTTTCGAGCGACTCTTTGGGCATAAGTTAGATTGGGTGACTTTATGATTGAATCATTGAGCTCGGAGCATGATAACATCACCACATCGCCAAATCGCCAGATCCTCACTTAGATTCGGCCGGGTCTCCATCCCACCTGGGTCAACGCATCTTTGGCATAAAAGAGGATATTCTCGTCACGCTCCTTCTTCAGGACTTCCAACAGGAACGGTATGGCCCGCGTGCCGAACGCGGCCAGGGCGGCTGCAGCCTCTGCACGGACTACGGTGTTCTGCAGTGCGGCGACGAGCGTGGGAATCGCGGACTCATCCCGGATCTGAGCCAGGGCTTTGACGGCCGCCTCCATGGCGAACATCTCCTGGTCCCAACGATCGCCGCAGCCGTGGAGCGGCCGGCTGTCGACCGGTTGACTCGTACCGTTGACCACGGAAATCAGAGCCGGCACGGCCCGCCGGTCGCCGATGCGACCCAGGGCTTCGATCGCCAGCGGGCGTAGCCCCGGCTCGGCCATTGCGGTCATCAGAAACTCGACCGCCCGCGAATCTCCGATCTCACCCAGGGATCGGGCCGCGTCTTCCCGCACCGCCGCATCCCGATCGTTGAACAGCACGTACAGCAACGGCTCGACCGCATCGGGCGATCTGATCTTGCCCAGGGCCTCCACCGCATGCAGGCGGACCAGCCACTCCTCGTGTTTCAGCGACTCCAGCAATATCGGGACGGCAGCCGCGCCGATCCGAGCCAGCGCTTCCCCCGTGTCCGTCCGCACGGCCTTCACGGTGTCCTGCAGCAACAACACGAGGGGTTTCACCACGCTGGCGTCGCCGATCTGCCCCAAGGCCCTGGCGGTGTGCATTCTGACAATCCAGCTTGGGCTATTCAGCACCGCAAGCAACGGGTCCACGACCCGCGCGTCCGCGATCTTCGCCAGGATCGCAGCGGCCGATTCCTGCACGCTGAGATCGGAGTCCTGGAGGCACGCGCTCAACACCATGACCGAGGCCTCGCCGATCGCCGTCAAGGCAGCCATCGCAGCCTCGCGGACCGCACGGTCGGAGTCCTTGAGGAGTGCCACCAGGGGGACGACCGCCCGCGTATCGCGAGACAGGCCTAGTGCCGTCGCCGCATCTTCCCGGACAGCCCAGTCCTCATCTTTCAAGGCTGCAATGTGCTCTGCCACGGTGTCGATCATGTGTGAGGGCTCGTAGCGCCGTTCCCGAGCGCGTCGGCCGCTCTGGAGGACGGGAGGGAAGCGGTCACTGTACCGGATGCGCGGGATGAGGGCTGACCGGGCGCTCACTGCCGTACCGCGCCGCTCAGGAATTGGGTGTTCGTACCTTAACACAGGGTTTTTTAGAGGGTCAACAGGAATCCCGGCGGTTCAGGCCTGTGCCGCATGGCCGATCAGTCGCCTGAGATCCGCCTCATTTCGACATGTTGACAGACCCGGGGTCTGCTGCTTACTATGGAGCCGCTCATCCAATCGGGCAGGTGCAACTCCCTACCCCAACGCTTCTCCACTCAGGTCGTTCGACCTGTGATACAACCAAGGAGGCCACTGATGAGGACGCGGGCAGCGAGACGGATACGGTCCCCCCTAGGACCACTCTTCACCCTGTTCATGGGACTGACTCTGGGGTTCAGCGTCGCGTGGGCATTGTCATCCAGTGCCTACGCCTATGAGGTCTGGATCACGGATCAATCGGATACCGGCAAGGAAAGCGGCGGCGTCCTGTACATTTACGACGGGGCCCAGTTGGCGGCCAACCCCGCCGGGGCGAAGCCAACGGTCATGATGGATCTGGCCGGCGACGTCAACAAACTCTGCGAAGAGGCGACCAAGAAGCCGGTGCGCCGGCCGCACATGCTGTTCTTTACGCAGGATCAGTCCCACGCCATCCTGTCCTTCCTGAGCGGGCACGTCCTGTTCATGGACGCGGCCACCAAGAAGCCCGAGGCATGCCTGTCCATGGGCAAGAACGTCCACGCGGCCTGGCCCACGCCGGACCAGAAGATGGCGCTCGCCGCCAACATGGCGGATAAGAAGCTCATCCGAATCTGGACGGACTACAAGGACCATAAGTTCACCTTTGACGAGAGCAAAGACGCGATGAACCTGGGCGCGATGGAAGGTCCGGAGCGCCCGGACAACGCTCCGGTCTGTCCGATCACCGAGAACACCAGCAAATTCGCCTTCATCACGCTGCGAGGCGGCGGACTCATCGTGGCGGACGTCACGCAGACGCCGATGAAGGTGGTCGCTACGCTGGACAACAAGCAGGTCCATCCGGCCGGCTGCGGCGGAATCCTGGTGGGCGACACTCTGTATATCAACTCGGGCGGCGGCTGGCCGGCGGACAAGTTCCCGGCGTCAGCCTCGCTGGCCTACGACGTGTACGCCGTAAGTTTCGGGAATCTGCCCAAGTCGGTCTCGGCCAAGCTCATCACGTCCCGCGACGGCAAGTTCGCCGACTCCCATGGCATGGCCGCGGTGGGACGGTACCTCTGGAGCGCAGACCGGGCCGGCAACAATATCGAGATCATCGACACGAGCACCAACCTCAGCGTGAGTGGCATCAACCTGTCCGGGGTGATCAGCGATGATCCCGCCCCGGACCTGCTCGACGTGTCACCAGACGGGACCTATGTCTTCGCGGGAATGCGCGGCCCGACCCCCCTCACGGGCAATGACAAGTCCGTGAATAACGCGCAAGGCTCGACTCCGGGCGTCGGCGTCATCAAGGTCACGAACGGAGGAAAAGGCGGGGAGTTCGACGGTGTGGCGCGGATCACGAACATGAAGGACGGGAAGGAGACCGCCGACACGCACGGGCTCGCCGTCAGGAAGTAAATCCCGAGCGGTCTGCTCGGGGCGCTCAGGCGCCCTTCGCAAGGTCGCCGGAGGGGCCGAAGCGCCCTTCCCCCAGCGGTTTGTCCACGCTGGTGTATCCGCCCTGCGATGCGGCGTCGGTCTGTTCGTCAGGCGGGAGCTCCCAGCCCAGCTTGCGGAGCGTCTCGATGACGATCTTCCTCAGCGCGTCGACTGCGGTCAGGCGGGCGGAGGCAAAGGACAAGACTCGCTCGCCTTCCGACTCCACCTCGGAGGCTTTGGGATCGTGCAGAAACGAGACGAGCGGCTCGATCGCGGCATCGCCGATCAGGGCCAACGAGGCCGCCGCCCGATCCCGTAGGTGGACGTCTTTGAGGAGCCCGATGAGGTCCGGGATCACGCGGGGGTCCCGAAAGTGTCCCAGGGCGGTGACAGCCGCTTCTTTGATGAAGGCCTCCTCGCTGACGATGCACCCAGGGGTCGGTGTGCCGTCCTGACGGATCCCCTTCCCCTTCAGGGCGTCGAGCACAGGGGGGAGCGCCCTGGCATCGCCGATCATGCCGAGCGACATAATCGCGTGTCGCTTGACGGCTCCGTCCTTCATGGCTTCGACCAGCGCCTCAATCGCCCGCGGATCCCCGATCATCCCGAGCGCGATCGTCGCATCCTCGCGCACCGCCCGGTCAGGGTCCTTGAGCGCCTGAAGCAGTGCATCGACCACCCGCGGTTCTCTGATCCAGGACCGGCCGATCTGGTAGTCGGTCGTCATCCCGCCCAACGCACGAACGGCGTGGCAGCGCACCACAAAGTCACGGTCATTGAGGCTCTCGATCAAGAGGTCCACCGATGGCTGCCCGATCGACACCAGCGCCGTTCCCGCCGTCTCGCGGACCGTTTTGGAAGTATCCTTGAACAGCTTGATGAGCGCGGGCACGGCCCTGCCATCTCCGATCTTGCCCAACGCCTCGGCCGCCGCGCTCTTCACCGCTCCGTCCCGATCCCGGCAGGCGGTGATCAGCGGCTCCACCGCGTGAGCGTCTTTGATCTCACCGCAGGCCTTCGCAGCATGCTCTCTCACGCGCCACCGTTCATCTTTCAAGCCTCCGAGGAGCCGATCGACGACCGGCGGGCCGAGATGAGCCATCGCGGCCACCGCCGAGGCTCTGACCTCCATGATCGGATCATTGAACAAGATGACGAGCCCCTCCACGGCCTGAGGACCCCCGATCCTGGCCATTGCCGAGGCGGCATGGGAGCGAACCGACCAGAATTCGTCCTCCAGCGCTCGGAGCAGCGGTTCCAGCGTGCTCGGATCCGCGCGCTCCGCCAGCGCCCTGGCGGCTTCCTCCCGCGTCGCGTCGTCCACGTCCTCTAACGCTTCCAACAAGTCCGACAATGTGTCGGCCATCTCTGACCTCGATGATTCAATGCCGGGCGTCAGTAATCCCGCTGCCCACTATACGGCTGGGTTCGGCTGCATCGGACGGTGAGGGTCCGCGTCCCCCGGCCGCCCACGCACTCGTCCAGCGAAGCGGCAAAGTCCAAGATGCCTTCCAGGGTCACGATGAAAGGAAAATCGAACGTGAAGGTCCCAAAGCGGTAGGACCCGGGCTTGAGAGTCAGTGCGGAGGGGCTGGTGGTCCGCAACGCCTCCGTGGTGTCCGGATCCATACTCATGATAGTTGGGGTCACGCCCGGCACGTACCATTGCGTCGGAGGGTGGAGGGCCGTGGCGTCGATCGTGATGCGATACTCGGTCAGGTGCGGGTTAGACGGCGCGGCATGACCTTGTTCCACCGGGTACAGCCCGCACAAGACGGCGGCGATCCCGAGGAGCCACCCCCGGCGCAGTGCGGTCCGCCCGAGCGCGCGCAGCGGCTTATCGAGCATCGCGATCTCCCTGCGCCGCCGTGCCTGACGGCGCGGGCTTGGGCATTGAGAAGATCTCTTCGATGGCGCGGCTGTCCCACTCGGTATAAGTCTCCAGGCCGAGCACGCGCATCACCGTGGCTCCGGTATCCACGATCGACACGGGCTGCTCGATGACGTGCCCCACCTTGATGCCAACCCCCCAGGCGATCCATGGGACACGAGGGAGGCTCGCTCCATTGCTGCCCGGTTTCCCCGCTCTATCACTACTGAGCGCCGTCACCAGCACCGTCGTCCGCTCGAGGAGCCCCAACTCCCGGTACAGCCCAAGAATGGAGCCCATCGCTGAATCGACCGAGCGTAGCGCGTCGCGATAGGCACGGGAGTCCCACCCACTGACCGCTCCTACCCGACCTGGTTGCGGAAGATGGACCACCAAAAAATGCGGCAGGGACAGGATAGCGTGCCCGTACCCGTGTCCGCTCGTGGCCTTACGAAAGTAATCACGGATATAGTGGACGACCGTCTCCGGACTGCACTCCGGCTTCAGCGGGCCGCACATCTGATAGTCGGTGTAGGGCTCCGGCTTGGCCAACTGGTACAAGGATTCGTCCATGAAGAAGATGGCACTGTCCTTGCCCCCACTCAGGTCCAGATAATCAAAGACCGTCGGCGGCCTCGGATAGCCCCGAGCGAAGTCAAACGAGTTCCAGGTCACCCCGTGTTTCTCAACCGGGACACCCATCAGGAGCGAGGCCATAGTCGGAAGCCGAAGCGCGGGGATCACGGCGGCCGCGGACCAGGTGACCGAGCCCTCTTTCACCAGACGACTCAGGGTCGGCATCGGACCGGCCTTCAGCCCGTCCTGTCCCACCCCTTCCAGCACGATCAGGATGACGTGCTCGGCCGGACCCGTCGAGGGCGCCCCTGATTGCCCTTTGGACTCTGGAGCGGCCGCGGGACGCTTGGCCTCCGCCGAGGGCAGGCCGAGAAACACCACACCGGCCAGAATCAACCCCAACACCCAGAGACGCCGACCTGTCAAGGCAAGCAGGGCCAGCCCGCGCCTCCACACGTCGATCGCTCGAGAATGGCCCACCTGTCTTCCCCTCACGAACACTCGTCCACACCACACAGCGCTCGTCGAGTCAGCGTCTCGTACCTTAGCACGCCAATTTCTGGCTGGTCAACCGGCCCAGCCTACGCTCTTGATGCGTTGCACAGGAGCCGGACTTCAGGTAAGAGTAAGGCGCCATGCCGATGGCAAACAATTTCCAACATGCCCTCTATTCCCGTGCGGACCCTGGCGAACGCGTGGGCTATCGAACCGTGGAGGCCGGGGCGCCCCCTGATTCGCCGGCCTGGCAGGATGCGATGGCTCGACTCGGCATCCAGTTAAGCACGGCGGGCGTGCGAGCCGTCCTGTGGTTCCAAGGCACCTACCTGAGCACGGACCTGTTCGGCGTGCAACGGCTGGATGAGGCGGGCGGACTGAAGCGAGGGTACTCGCGCGGCATTCCGGGGATGGAAGCCTTACTTGCTCTCATGCGGGAAGGGTCAAATGGCCTACCACCATTTTCAGGAGGGCAGAAGCCGCCATTCCGCGACGAGGAGCAGATCAAAAAGCTGATCGATGAACAGGCGGTGGATGCCGGGAACTTCACCGCTGCTTACGTCGAACAGTTCAAGAGGTCTGTCAATCGGGATGTCTCCCGTCCGATACTGTGTGTCCGCTCTCTTTGGTCGTCCGAACATCACCATGTCGGTCGAGCCCGGGCCGCGGTGCAGTTCCTCAACAAGCTCAGAACAATCTGCACTGACCTGAGGATTGGGACAGGGGATCGGGTGCTTGTGCAGGCTCACGGACAGGCAGGGCTCGTGCTCGCGCTGCTGTCCAATCTCCTGGCTCCGGGTCCTTCTTCGGGAAGGGACCGCTTCTGCCATCTGCTCAGGTCTTCGCTCCAGCAGGGGGGAGACGCGTCCGAGGACGCCCTCCGCCCCACCGATCTTGAGTCCTTGGAATCTCTGCTGCCGGCCAGCCAGGCCCTCAACGGTGCAGCCCTCGACATCGTGACCTATGGCACGCCGGTGCGCTACGGCTGGGATCCCTCGGGTCTGGGCAAGCTGCTTCATATCGTGAATCATCGGCCGATGCGGACGGATGGCAAGCGATGGCTGGCCAAAATGGAACTGCCGCAGATCACAATGGAGATGCCCATCGCCTGGGGCGGCGACTATGTGCAGCAGCTGGCGGTGGCGGGATGCGATGCAGTGCCGTCTTCACCGGAAGCACAGGCGGCCAATAAAGCCCTCTGGGAACTCCTGGAGCCCTATGACGGATTCGAACGGTGGCTGGAGTGCGCCCGCAAGAGCGTCCGCTGCCCGATCGACGGCGCCTGTCTGCTCGTGGACTACAAAGACACCGGCACTCCCGAAGCCGGAACCGCGCGCGACCACGTCTACGGTCACGCGGCCTACACCCGTCTGAACGCGATGCTGTTCAACACGACTGAACTCGTGCATGCCTTCTACGTTCCGTCGGGCAGTCAGGCGAGCGTGTCATCATGAGCCTCGGCCTCCTGTCTCTCTGAGCTGGTGACCGATGAGTCGACGCGAGAAAGACTCACACCTCACCTCCCTCGACGGACGCCTCATTCCCTATGCGCGGTGGTTCGGTGAGCTGCCGGCCCTGCGGGCGAGGTACGCCGCAAATGAGCCCTTCCCCCACATCGTGCTCGACCAGTTCCTCCAGCCGGAGGCAGCGGAGCAACTCCTGGTCGAGTTTCCCGCGATCGCGTCGGCCGGTTGGATCTATCAGAAACACGTGAACGAGAACAAACTGGGCATGCAGGACCGGTCCACGTTCGGTCCGATGCTCGGGGCGGCCATTGACGAGTTGAACTCCCAGACCTTCGTTCGATTTCTTTCTGACCTGACCAGTATCGACGGCCTGCTCGCCGATCCGACCTTACAAGGCGGCGGCATCCACCAATCGGAGCGGGGTGGCTATCTGAACATCCATGCGGATTTCACCATTCACCCGTATCGCCGCCACTGGCGGCGGCGGATCAATGTGCTGGTGTATCTCAACAAGGATTGGCAGGACTCCTACGGCGGTCATCTTGAGATGTGGGATCGACAGATGCAGCGCTGCGTCCAGAAGATCGCGCCCCTGTTCAACCGCGCCGTTATTTTTAATACGGAGGATTCGTTTCACGGCCATCCGGAACCGATGTCCTGCCCTCCCGAGGTGACCCGCAAATCGCTGGCACTCTACTACTTCACGGCAGAATCTGTCCCCCCGGTCGCCCGATCCACCCAGTATCGAGCCCGCCCCGGAGACGGCATCCAAGCCCTCTGGATCTATCTCGACACGATGGTGCTGCGCTGCTATACCGCCATGAAGTGGCGCTTCGGCCTCAGCGACCGCGTCGCCAGCCGCGTGCTGCAAGTTCTTTCGAAGTTAACGCGCAAGTAGGCAGCCTGGATCATCTAGCGCCCAGCCATGCGAACCAGAACACGCCAGAAAACATGATGCTGGCTCCCGTGAACACGCCGCCCAGCACTGCCCGTCCCCAAGCCTGAGGCCGGTAGAGGAGTAAGGTCAGGGTCGCAATGGCAAACATGCCGCTCCCATACGCCAGAATGACCCACACCGGTGTGTTGGAGAGCATGAGGCCACCCGACCGATAATGCCAAGCCCTCGCCGGGGCGGCGAACTCCTCATACCAGGGCGGCAAGGTCATGCCCAGCAGCGTGATCGCTCCTATAGCGATCCCTTGCGGCCAGCGGTCGCTTAAGCGAAGTCCTAGATAGCCAAATTGGACCACGGTCAGCCACCATCCAATGGGCATATAGGACGGCGAAGCCAGTATTTGAAAGCCGAAGTAGTCGGTGTACACCAGCGAACCGAAGTACGTCACATGCACCCAATCTGTCCATAGCTCGAACACCCCCGCCACGAGGCCAAATACCAAGAGCCACGAGAGTCGTGAGCTCTGCGTGATGCGCCACCCGATGAGCAGCATGCTGATGACGGCCAACGCTGTAAAACCAAAGACGCGAGGCTCTGCGAGCCACGCACCCAGGCTGACCCCGCCCAACGTCACGGCCATCGAACCGACAATCAATCGATCCTCTCCATTCAATGCCGCCAGTAACTTCATCATTGTTGCCGCCAAGGCTGGGATGATATGGATCCTGCTTGAAGAGCTTGTACACTTCCCGAGCGCGTTGCTGGATCTCGGACGGCAGGTTAGAGAACGCTAGCCGGAATCGCTCCGTTGTTCTCGAGGTCACAGCTTGTCAGGTTCAAAGTCCTGCGTGCGACCTGCGCGATGTTCTGCCAGGGCTTCTTCCGCTAATTTAGTCAGTTTATCGGCGGAGCGAGAGAACAATTCGTCCCATCGCCGCTCTGAAGCGAGTTCCTCCAGTAGCCATTGCCCCAGCGCTGCCTGCTCATTGTCAGGGAGCTTTGAGGCCTCCTCAAACGCCCTTTGTAAAGTGTCTTTCATGGGAACACCCTTTGCCATGCTGGGATTCTACCGGCTTTCACCCCAAGTCTCCAGCCTGAACACGTTCGACTCGATGACGGGTTTGAACGGTGGCTGGAGTGCGCCCGCAAGAGCGTCCGCTGCCCGACGGACGGTACCTGCCTCCTGGTGGATTACCAAGACACCGGCACTCCCCAAGCCGGCAGCGCCTGCGATCACCTCTACGGCCATGCCGCGTACACCCGCCTGAATGCGCTGCTTTTCAATGCGACGGCGAGCGTAGCCGTTTCAACCCCGATAAGAGACGGTCCTCATTCCGCTTCTCACATGAGACAGTTTCTTAGGCGTTTTCTAAATCCTGAAGCGGCACTCAATCGATAGGATTTTCCAATTCGTCGAAGCGAACAGTCCGCTCAAACTTTCCATCTCCGTCCTGATCAATTTCCTCGTGGGTCTTCTTGCCCAACTTAAAAAACGCCCGCTTTCGCACATTTCCTGTGTCCCCATCGAGGAACTCCAAATAGGAATATTTTCCAAATATGTACTGCTCAATCAGGTCTGGTTTTCCATCCTTGTTTCGGTCAATTTCCCCTCGGACAGGCAACCCGTTTCGATTGTACGTATACAAGGTCTCAAAGAACCCATCAAAGTCATTGTCAAGCTTGGCACTACGTAGAACACTTCTGTCATAAGTGTAGATCTCATCCGTCCTCCCATCGCCATTGCGATCGGCAGAAGTGCCCTCAAGTGACACGTAATTCCACAAGGCTAACCCACCTAGCGCAACGATGGCTCCGAGAACAAATCCTTTGACCGAGTCTGGAATGCGGGACGAGCTGTCTGGCGTTTCAGCCGACGTGCGAGGCCATGTCGGTGATGGCTTCGAATCGGACCTCTTCTCCCTTCCACATTTCCAACAGGCTGTAAACTCGCTGGAGTGCTGTTCTCCACACCCCGAACAGATCCAAGGAGACCCCTTTTCACCGACAACCGGCTGCTCTTCCAACAGCTCTCTCGCGCGCTCATAGTGTTCATCCCTGAGGACCCAGAGCTCAGGAAAGACCTCGGCGAAGGGAACCTCACCTGCTAAGGATGACGCTCGTTGGTTCTTGATTGTGCAGGGTATGCCCACTTGATCAAGGCGGTCTTTGAGCATTTCCACTTCCATAAGGTTCTGGGAGACAAAGATCTTTCTCATTGTTCCACTCTATTTCTCCTATGGGAGGGCCGGACCTGAGTCGCGAACCACGGGGGAGCAGATGGCTCTGCCGCACCGGATGCTCCCAATAAAGTTCATTGGAACCACC
>Ga0209859_1000364_pt1 | contig 10899 bp, 11 predicted proteins | sample GWRWS3_50_60_FD_187241 | JGI IMG/M metagenome (GOLD analysis project Ga0209859, IMG submission 187241) | Riverbed sediment microbial communities from areas with vegetation nearby in Columbia River, Washington, USA - GW-RW S3_50_60 (SPAdes)... | ecosystem: Environmental > Aquatic > Freshwater >... | reverse complement strand
CGGGCGAGCTGAGCGACCATTCGGCCGGTGTCACCTTGCTGCTCCAGACGGCGCAGTTGCCCCTCTCTCAACGAGACCAGCGCGATTTCGCTGCCGGAGAGCACCGCGTTGACGACGATGAGCGCACCGACGAGGGCGAGTTGCAACCAGTAGCCGCTCACGACCACACAGGCACACAAGCCGGGTCTACGCCCGGCCAGGTCCTGCTCGCCTCCACGAGACCACCGTAACAAAGGCGCTGACCCCATCGGCACAAAGCTGATCTTGGCCGACTAGTCACCACCGGGGAGGTTTCGTAGCCGGCGAAGGACTCACTGGTCGTCGGTGAGGCGGGCGGCTCGGGCGTGAAGGTAGCGCTGTTGCGGGTAGCTCGTCGTTCGGAGTGCCGCCGCTTGGTAGTAATCGCGGGCCGCCACGCGGTCACCGGCCATCTCCAGCAGGTGCGCGCGGACCGCGTCGAGCCGATGGTCCCCGGCGATCCGCTCGTCGGCACCAAGCTTTCCGAGCAGGTCAAGCCCAGCGCGCGGGCCTCGGACCATGGCCACCGCGACGGCGTGGTTGAGCGACACCACGGGGTTGTCGGAGATCTGCATCAGCAGCTCATACAGCGCCATGATCTGTGGCCAGTCGGTCGCCTCGGCGTGTGGCGCTTCGTCGTGGATCGCTGCGATCGCGGCTTGGAGTTGGTATGGACCGGTTGCCCCGCGGGGAAGGGCCTCGGTGATGAGTGCAACCCCCTCGGCGATGTAGTCGGCGTTCCATCTGCTTCGATCCTGCTCGGCCATCGGGATCAACCCGCCATCCGGCCCGGTTCGCGCCGGCCGGCGCGCGTCGGTGAGAAGCATGAGCGCAAGCAGCCCCGCCACCTCGCCATCATCGGGCAGCAGGCGGTGGACCATGCGGGCCAGCCGGATCGCCTCGGCCGACAGCTCAGCGCGCTGCAGGCTCGGCCCTGACGTGCTGACGTAGCCCTCGTTGAAGATCAGGTAGAGCACGTGAAGCACCGCGCCCAGCCGTTCCGTGCGCTCCGAGCCCGGGGGCATGCCGAATGGAATACCGCTGTCCTTGATGCGCTGCTTGGCCCGGCTGATGCGCCGGGTCATGGTCGCCTCGGGTACGAGAAATGCACGGGCGACCTCCGCGGTGGTCAAGCCGCCGACCGCCCGCAAGGTAAGCGCAATCTGCGATGCCGGCGACAGCGAGGGGTGACAACACATGAACAGCAGGATGAGAGTGTCGTCAGACGCCGATGCCGGCCTGTCGGCGCCTGGCGCCAGCCATTGCTCCGGCAGTGTCCACCGGGCGACGGTGTCTTCACGGCGTTGACGAGCCTGCTCGGTGCGCAGCAGGTCAGTCAGCCTGCGCGAGGCGACCGTGATCAGCCAACCTCGTGGATTGTCCGGGACACCATCCTTCGGCCACTGCATGGCGGCCGCGAGCAGCGCCTCCTGCGCCGCGTCCTCGGCGGTGTCGAAATGCCCGTACCGGCGTACCACCGCGCCGAGGACCTGCGGCGCCAGCCGGCGCAGCAGGCCCTCGACGGTGTTAGCGGTCACGGCGTGGTTACACCTCCAGATCGTCGATACCCTCGAGGATCGGCCGGACGTCCACGAAGGCCTCGCTCACATCCCCTGGGCTCGGGCTCTTCGTTATCCGCGCGGCGATCTCGGTCGCCCGGTCGAAACTCTCACACTCGACGATCGTGTAGCCGGCGAGCACCTCCTGGGTTTCGGGGTACGGCCCGTCGGTCACGACCGGAACCCCATTCTGCAGCCCATGGATTCTCCTGGTGTGAACCGGTGCGGCCAGGCCACGGGCATCGACGAACTCCCCGGAGTCGACCAGCTCCTGGTTCCACGACGCCATGTACGCGTGCATCGCCGCGACGTCCTCCGGGGCCCACGCCGGTTTGTCGGTGGGCTTCCCGGTCATGAGGTCGTAATCCTGTTGCGAGGCGTATAGCATGATCATGTACTTCACGATTCGCTCCTCTCCGCTGGCATATCTGGGTGCCTCTCACCAGAGACGTCGTGGCCACCGGCCCAGCCCGGACAGCGAACCGCCACCGAGCCGCGAATTGTTGCCAACCGCGTACGCGCTCAGGACAAACAGAGCTTATAGGCACGTTAACGCCTGGCTTGCGCTTGCGATCCGGGTGGTTAACGAGGCCACGGGAGAGGTCTCCGAGAGGCCGTGCGCTATCGGTTGCAGCGCCTGGAGGAGCTCACCGGCCGGAGCCTGTCCCAGCCGACCGGCACGGCCGAACTCCATCTCGCCTCGATTCCACCCGGGTCCTCCATCTCGGCGCCGTCTGAGTCGCCACCTTCGGGCAACTCCACGCATGTGGCGCCGGCGAAACTTGCTCTTGACATCTCACACAAACGGAAGTAAATATGTTACAAGCAAAAATGAAACGGCGGTGAAACCACATGTACGCCGAGGAGCGCCAGCGGGAGATCCTCCAGCTGGCCCGGGCGAACGGACGGGTCGATGTGACCGCCCTCGCGGAGGGGTTCACGGTGACGGCTGAGACGATCCGGCGCGACCTCACGACGCTCGAGCGGGCCGGCGTGCTCCGAAGAGTCCACGGTGGAGCGATCCCGGTGGAGCGGATCGGGTTCGAGCCGGCTCTCGCCGCGCGCGACGCGGTGCTCACGGTCGAGAAGGAGCGCATCGCCAAGATGGCCCTCGCGGAGGTGCCCGAGGACGGCGCGATCATTCTCGACGCGGGCACCACGACGGCTCGGCTGGCCCAGGCGCTGCCGGGTGACCGCGAGCTCACCGTCGTGGTCAATTCGCCGGTGCTCGCGACGACGCTCGGCACCCGTAGCAACCTCAACGTCCTGCTCCTCGGTGGCCGGATCCGCGGCAAGACGCTGGCCGCGGTCGATGACTGGGCGCTGCGACCGCTGGCCGACCTCTACGTGGACGTGGCTTTTCTCGGCACCAACGGATGCTCCGTCGAGCGCGGGTTGACCACGCCCGACCCGGCGGAGGCGGCCGTGAAGCGCGCGATGATCGCGGCGGCGAGGCGTTCGGTCCTGCTCGCCGACCACACCAAGATCGGCAACGACTACTTCGCGCGCTTCGGTTCCGTCACCGACCTTGACCTGCTCATTACCGATACCGGTCTCAACGATGACCTCGCCGAGGATCTCGAGGCCGTCGGCGTACGGGTGGTTCGCGCATGATCGTGACGATCACCCTCAATCCCAGTCTCGATCGGGCCATCGACATCGAGGGGCTGATCCGCGGTCACGTCATCCGGGCCACGCAAACCCGACTGGATCCGGGCGGCAAGGGCGTCAACGTGTCGCGGGCGCTGCTCGGCAACGGCCTGGCGTCGCGAGCGGTGCTGCCCAGCGGCGGTGACGAGGGTCAGCATCTGGTCCGTCTGCTCCGGGCCGAGGGGGTGGAGGTCCTGGCGGTCCCCATCGCCGGACACACCAGGTCCAATGTGACGCTCGCCGAGCCCGACGGCACGGTAACAAAGATCAACGAGCCCGGACCGCTGCTCTCGCCGGGCGAGTTCGAGGCGATCACGGAGCGGGTGCTTGCCGCAGCGGCGGACGCCGACTGGGTGGTGGCGTGCGGAAGCCTTCCCCCTGGCCTGGCCGAAGAATCCTTCGCGCACTTGTGCGAGACGTTGGTGAAGGCGGGCGTACGGGTGGCCGTCGATACCAGCGGACCAGGCCTGCGAGCAGCGGCGAAGGCGGGGGTGGCCTTGCTTAAGCCCAACCGGGACGAGCTGTCCGAGGTCGTCGGCGTTCCCCTGCATTCGCTGGGCGATGTCGTCGAGGCGGCTCGACACCTGCGCTCGTGGGGAGCCGATGCCGTGCTGGCCAGCCTCGGCGCGGAGGGCGCCGTGCTGGTCGACGACGGTGGTTTCGTCAGCGGAGATTCGCCGGTCGACCGACCCCGTAGTTCGGTCGGTGCCGGTGACGCACTTCTGGCGGGGTTTCTCGCCGCCGGCGCCGAGGGCACCGATGCCCTCGCCGAGGCGCTGGCGTGGGGTGCCGCAGCGGTCAGTCTGCCGGGCAGCCGGATGCCCGGGCCGGCCGACCTACGCCGGCACCACGTCCGTATCCATCCGCCGGACCAGCCCCGGCTGCTCGCCCAGGGATAGCCCAATCCCCTTGAGATCAAGGAGTCCTCCCATGGTCACACCGTACACACCGCCCGTCACCGGAACCGGCCTTAAGGCAGGCATCCAGCGCATCGGCGGCTACCTCGCGGGCATGGTCATGCCCAACATCGCCGCGTTCATCGCGTGGGGTCTGATCACGGCTATGTTCATCCCGACCGGCTGGGTGCCGAACGAGACCATCGCTAAACTCGTCGGCCCCATGATTACGGTCCTGCTGCCGGTCCTGATTGGATACACGGGCGGCCGGCTGGTGCACGGGCAGCGCGGCGCCGTCGTCGGCGCAGTGGCCACGGTGGGCATCGTCGTCGGCGCCAATGTGCCGATGTTCCTCGGCGCGATGATCATCGGTCCGTTGACCGCGTACATCCTGAAGCTGTTCGACGGGCTGTTCCAGCACAGGGTCAAGCCCGGGTTCGAGATGCTCATCGACAATTTCTCCGCCGGCATCATCGGCGGCGGCATGGCCATATTCGGCCAGTGGGGTATAGGCCCCGTCGTCCGGGGCATTACCACCGCCGCGGGCAACGGCGTGGACTGGCTCGTCGACAACAGCCTCCTCCCGTTCGCCTCGATCCTCGTCGAACCCGCGAAGGTGCTGTTCCTCAACAACGCCATCAACCACGGCGTGCTCGGCCCGCTGGGCGTGGCGCAGTCGGCCGAGACCGGCAAGTCGATCCTGTTTATGATCGAGACGAATCCGGGTCCGGGTCTGGGCCTGCTGCTCGCGTACCTGCTCTTCGGCCCCCGGTCGCTTCGCCCCACCGCCCCGGCCGCGATCGTGGTCCAGTTCCTCGGCGGCATTCACGAGATCTACTTCCCGTACGTGCTGATGAAGCCCCGACTGATCCTCGCCATGATCGCCGGCGGCGCCGCGGGCGTGCTCACCTTCATCGTCACGGGCTCGGGTCTGGTGGCCACCCCGTCGCCGGGCAGCATATTCGCCTACATGGCCGTGACCCCCAAGGGTGGGCATTTCGGTGTGCTCCTCGGCATCACCATCGCCGCGGCCGTCACCTTCGGCGTCGCCTCGCTGCTGCTGGGCTTCGGCCGACTCGAGAGCGATAAGGAACAGGTCGTTGCGCCCGACGCTGATGTGGCCGCCCAGCCCGCGGGCGGTGTACGAGTGCCGGCTCAGCCGGCGGCCGCGCGGACTACGACCACGGAGGTGTAACCAGAATGCCGACCATCAAGGGAAGCGATGTCCACAAGGTCGTCGTGGCCTGTGACGCCGGTATGGGCAGCAGCGTCATGCTCGCCAGCCAGCTGCGAAAGCAGCTGGCCGGGCAGGCGGTCACCGTGGAGCACACGCCGGTCAGCTCCATCCCGGCCGACGCCGACGTGGTGGTCGTGCATCGCGGGTTGGCTGACCGGGCGCGTGCGATTGCCCCAGACACGGTGATCGTGCCGGTACAGGTGTTCATCGGCGACCCCGCCGTCAACGCCATCGTGACGGCCGTCAAGAACGGCAGCGATCTCAATGGCTGACGACCTGCTCCAGCGAAGCGCGATCCGGCTGGGGGAGCGGGCGACCGACCGCGACGACGCCATCCGGCGTTGCGGCGCGACGCTCGTGGAGATCGGCTCCGTCGACCCGGCGTACGTGGATGCGATGCTCCTGCGCGAGCGCTCGATCTCCACGTACGTCGGGGAGGGCGTGGCGATCCCGCACGCCACACTCGAGGGGAAGTCGTCGGTACACCGGGACGCCCTGGCCGTCCTGCGCTTCCCCGACGGGGTGGACTGGGGCGGCGAGACTGTCGCCGTCTGCGTGGCGATCGCGGCCAAGGGAGACGGCCACGTCGCGATCCTCTCCGAGCTCGCGCAAATCCTGCTCGAGCCGGACCGTGCTCGAGAGCTGCGTGAGGCCACCGATCCCGACGACGTGCTACGCCTGCTGGCGCCGGTGGGCCAGTCCCCGCTCGGAGAGGACGCAGCGTGAAGGTCGTTCGCTTCCATGCCCCGGGAGATGTGCGCATCGAGGAGGCCGCCGAACCCACACCGGGTACGGCGGACGTGAAGATCCGCGTCCGTAACTGCTCCACGTGCGGCACCGACGTGAAGATCCTCCGGTTCGGCCACCACCACATCGTGCCGCCGCGCGTGATGGGGCACGAGATCGCCGGAGAGGTCGTCGAGGTCGGTGCCGAGGTCCAGGGCTGGCAGCCGGGCGACCGGGTCCAGGTCATCGCGGCGATCCCTTGTGGCGAGTGCCGGGAGTGTCGACTCGGACGGATGACCGTGTGTCCCAACCAGGAGTCGATCGGCTACCACTACGAGGGCGGCTTCGCCGAATTCATGGTGGTGCCGGCGAAGGTCCTCCGGGTGGACGGGCTGAACCGGGTGCCGGACGAGGTCGGCTTCGCCGAGGCGTCGGTGACCGAACCGCTGGCGTGTGTCCTCAATGGGCAGATGCTGGCCAGGGTTGCCGAGGGCGACGACGTCGTGGTCATGGGCGCCGGCCCCATCGGGTGCCTCCACGTTCGGTTGGCCCGGGCACGGGACGCTTCTCGCGTGTTCCTGGTGGACCTCAACGCCGATCGGCTCGGGATGGCCGCGGCCCTCGTCGCCCCGGACGCGTCGGTCTGCGCGTCGGAGGTCGACGTCGTCGACGAGATCTCGAAGCTCACCGAGGGCCGTGGCGCCGACGTGGTGATCACCGCGGCGGCGTCGGGGAGAGCGCAGGAGCAGGCCCTGCACATGGCCGCCCGGCAGGGGCGGATCAGTTTCTTCGGCGGCCTGCCGAAGGACAACCCGATGATCGCGCTCGACTCGAACCTCGTACATTACAGCGAGCTCACCATTGTCGGGGCAAACGGGTCGAGCCCGGCGCACAACGCGCAGGCGCTCCAGCTCATCGCGTCCGGCGCCGTGCCGGTGGCCGACCTCATTACGTACCGGCTCACGCTCGACGACACGTTGGCGGCATTCGACATCGTCGCCCGTGGCGAGGCCATCAAGGTCACCATCGAGCCGTAAAGGAAACCGTTCATGCCTTCGAGAACAGTCACCGTCGGCTCGGCCAGCGGGCTGCATGCCCGTCCCGCCGCGCTGTTCGTCGCGGCGGCAGGGGCGCAGTCCGTCGCCGTCACGATCCGTACCGCCGACAAGGCGCCGGTGCCCGCGCGCAGCATGCTGTCGGTCCTCTCGCTTGGGGCGCGGTTCGGCACCGAGGTCGTCCTCGAGGCCGAGGGCGAGGGCGCCGACGACGCCCTCGACGCGCTCGCCGACCTACTCGCCCGCGACCTCGACGCGCCCGACACCGCGGACGCCCCCGCCACCGTGGAGGGGCACGGTGGCTGAGGTCCTCCACGGCATCGGTGTCAGCCCGGGGTTCGCTGCTGGCCCGGTCCACCGGCTCACGCCGCCGCCAAACCTTCCTGCGCCCGTGCCCGTCGCTGACGTAGCGGCGGAGATCGCCCGGGCGGCCGCGGCGCTCGCGAACGTCGCCGCTGACCTGACGCGCCGGGCCGCCGCGGCGAGCGGGCCAGCCGCAGAGATCCTGAGCGCACAGGCGATGATGGCCGACGATCCGGTCCTGCCCGACGCAGTGGCGGACGCCGTGCGTGGGGGCGACGACGCCGTCCACGCCATCGATCGCGCGCTGGCCGCCCACCGTCGGGCGTTCGAGGCGGCGGGGGGATACCTTGCCGAGCGGGTCGCCGACCTGGACGACCTGCGCGATCGAGCGGTGGCCGTCTGCCTGGGGCAGCCGATGCCGGGCATCCCTGACCCCGGGCATCCGTTCGTGCTCGCCGCCCGCGATCTCGCCCCCGCCGACACGGCCGGTCTCGACCCCGCACGCGTGCTGGCCCTCGTGACCGAGGCTGGCGGACCGACCAGTCATACCGCGATCGTCGCGCGATCGCTCGGCCTGCCCGCCGTCGTTCGCTGCGAGGGCGTGCTCACCCTCCACGATGGAGTGATGGTGGCGGTCGACGGCGCGACGGGGCAGGTGGAGGTCGACCCGGACTCCGCGACCGTCCGCGAGCGGCGTGAGCGCGAGATCGGCCGCCGAGCCGCGATCGCACGGTCGGCCGGTCCGGGGCGAACGGCCGATGGCCACGCGGTGGCGCTGCTGGCCAACATCGGCTCGGCGGGCGATCTGACCGGCGAGGGCGGCGCCGGCGCCGAGGGTGTGGGTCTCTTCCGTACCGAGCTCCTCTACCTCGACCGGGCGACCGCGCCGACGCCGGCCGAGCAGGTCGCGACGTACACCGAGGTCTTCGCGGCCGCCGCCGGTCGCCGTACGGTGATCCGCACGCTGGACGCGGGCGCCGACAAACCGCTGCCCTTCGTGCACCACGATGACGAGCCCAACCCCGCCCTGGGCGTCCGTGGTCTTCGGCTGGCGCGGCGCCACCCCGACGTGCTGGATAGTCAGCTCGCCGCGATCGCGGAGGCGGCGCGGGCGACCGGCGCCGACGCCTGGGTGATGGCGCCGATGGTGTCGACAGCCGCCGAGGCGGCCGATTTCGTCGGCCGCTGCCGTGCGGTCGGACTGCCGCGGGCCGGGGTCATGGTCGAGGTTCCGGCGGCCGCCCTGCGGGCCGCGGCGCTCGTTCAGGTCGTGGACTTTCTGAGCATCGGCACCAACGACCTGAGCCAGTACACGTTCGCGGCCGACCGGCAGTGCGGTGAGCTCGCGGAGCTGCTGGACCCGTGGCAACCGGTGCTGCTGCAGCTGATCGCCGCCTGCGCCGCGGCCGGGCGAGAGGCGGGCCGTCCGGTCGGCGTGTGCGGGGAGGCCGCGGCCGACCCGGGGCTGTCGCTCGTGCTGGTCGGGTTGGGCATCACAAGCCTGTCGATGTCGCCCCGCTCGATCCCCGCCGTGCGCGAGGCGCTCGCAGCGCACACTCTCGCCGAGTGCCGTGCTCTGAGCGAGGTGGCGCTGGCGGCCCCCGACGCTACGGCCGCCCGCGTCGAGGTGATCGGTACGTCGTCTTGAAAGGACGCGCTCCTGCGCCCGGATTCGACCGTTGGTAGGCCTACTTGGGGCGGGCGTGGGAACTCGCCTGTTCGCTGCGGGGGACGGGGAGGGTGGACGAGGTCGCGGTTCGCGGGGCGTCAGGCACGCATCACTGTGGCGATGGGGATGCGGGCCGCGCGGATGGCTGGGATGAGTCCGCCGAGCAGGCCGGCGATCAGGCCGGCGACAACCCCGGCCATCCCCGCTTGCCAGGGGAAGTCGAGGTTCTGCGGGAAGGGTCCTCGGCCGCTGACCAGCGGGCCAATGAGCCGCAGCGCGAGTACTCCCACACCGATCGCCGCCCCGGCAGTGAGCAGCCCGGTTAGCAGCGTCTCAGCGAGCACGATGCCGGCGAGCAGCGCGCGCGGTGTGCCCACGGCCCGTCGGAGGGCGAACTCTTCGATGCGCTCGCCGACGGTGGCTAACCCGACATTGAGTATGCCCGCGACGCCGATGAGCAGGACCACGGCCGCCATGCCTAGAAAGACCCAGCGCATCAGTGCCAGGGAGGTTTCGATGCTCCTGCGCGAGTTGATGACCTGGGCCATGATCTGCTCCGACGGAACGCCGGCGGCAACGAGCCGGGCTCGCAGAGTCTGTTCGACATCTGTGGCATCCGGCTGGAGCAGGACCTCGAGGAACTGGCCGCTCAACCTCTCGATTGGGAACCAGTTCAGCAGCTCGTCGGCCCGGACGTAGGCGTTCGGCGCGCCGGAACCGTCGTCGACCACACCGACGATGCGCGGCGTGGCGTTGGCGACGGCGCCATCGATGTGCATCTCCGCCGGCACCCGGTACCGGCCGAAGCCCTTCGCCGCTTCTTTGTTTAGCACGATCCCAGGGGAGAGTGATGGCGCGGAGGAGAATTTAAGCCAGGCGCCGGACTCGAGTTGGAACGGCCGGAACTGGCGAAGGTCGCCGGTCATCGCGGTCAGCGACAGCTCGATGGCCTGGCCCGGCGGGCGCGCTTGCCTATCCTCGCCGAGATGCCCCCAGCAGCCGCGGGCATCGCAGACGATGCCCGAGTCCGTGACCGGCCCGTAGCTCGGTTGGTCGAACGACACGCCGCCGGCATTGACTGGGGTAACACCCGGTTCACCAATGACAGCGTGGACGCTGGTGAGGGCGACCGCGTCCGACCGTCCCCGCAGTGTGTCGAGCGCCGTCGGGATGACGCCTTCCTCTGGCGGCAGGTACATCTGCCGGGTGCCATCCTTGCCCATGGTGAGCTCCACATTGGCCAGCAGCGTCCGTTGGGCGATCTCGGCACCGGCCTGGACCGTCACCACGGCGAGCACGCCAAGGAACAAGCTCATCATCGACAGCAGGGTACGTAGCTTGCGCGCCCTGATCCCCTGCACCCCGATGATCAGGGAGGAGCGAAGCCGTCCGGAGAGCCGGATCATGCCTGCACCCCCACCGGCTTCCGCTCCGGGGCCAGCAAGCCATCGGCAAGCCGCAGGACGCGCCCCATCCGGCTGGCGTGGTCGGAGTCGTGGGTGACCAGGATCAGGCCGCAGCCACGTTCGGTGGCGGCGTACAGCGTGTCGATCACCAGGCTCCCGGTCTCGGTATCGAGCGCGCCGGTCGGCTCGTCGGCGAGGAGCAACCGCGGCTCGCGTACGAGCGCCCGCGCTATTGCCACGCGCTGCTGTTCGCCGCCGGAGAGCCGGGCCGGCTTGTGCCGGGCCAGGTGGGCGATGCCGACCTGATCCAGCGCGGCCAAAGCCTTCGCCCGGCGGTGGCGCCGGGGGAGCCAGCCCTGCCCGTTGACGAGCGCCATGGC
>Ga0209859_1000362_pt1 | contig 10931 bp, 7 predicted proteins | sample GWRWS3_50_60_FD_187241 | JGI IMG/M metagenome (GOLD analysis project Ga0209859, IMG submission 187241) | Riverbed sediment microbial communities from areas with vegetation nearby in Columbia River, Washington, USA - GW-RW S3_50_60 (SPAdes)... | ecosystem: Environmental > Aquatic > Freshwater >... | reverse complement strand
GCATCGAGGCCTCCGGCGTGTTCGCGGACGCGATCGGCCACGGCCGCCCGGCGGTCGTGAGCGACATCGGCTTCATCGGGGAGGTCGTGCGCCGCTTCGGCGCGGGGGAGGCCGTCCCACCCGAGGATCCCGACGCGCTCGCCGCCGCGTGCGTCCGCCTCCTCGGCGACGAAAGCCTGCTGGCGGCGGCCGTCGAGGGGGTCGAGGCCGCGCGGCGGGCGCTCACGTGGGACGCCGCGGCGGAGGCGCACGAGCGGGTCTACGAGGAGATCGTCCGCCGCTAGCCATGGTCCTCCCGGACTTCCTCGTCATCGGCGCGTACAAGAGCGGCTCGACCGCGATCCACGACGTGCTCGACGCCCATCCAGGGGTCTTCGTGTCCGCCAAGGGGCCGAGCTTCTTCGCCTTCGACGAGGCGCCGGCGATCGACCGCCCCCTCCCGTCCGGGGCGGTGCGCGACTGGGACTCCTACCGGGCGCTCTTCGCGGACGCACCCGAGGGCTCCGTGCGCGGCGAGGTCTCCCCCGAGTATCTCGCCAATCCCTGGTCGTGCGACCGCATCCGCGCACGCGTGCCCGAGGCACGGCTCGTCGCCATTCTGCGGAACCCGGTCGAGCGTGCGTTCTCCGACTACCTCATGTACGTCCGAGACGGGCTCGAGCAGGAGGACTTCGGGCGCGCGCTGGACGAGCAGGAGGAGCGGCGCCGGGCGGGGACGCCCACCGGCTACTACGTCGAGACGGGCCTCTATGGCCGCCAGCTCCGCCCGTACTTCGAGGCCTTTCCGCGAGAGCGTATCCAGGTGCATCTCTTCGAGGACTTCGCGGGCGACCCGGACGCCGTGCTCGAGCGCCTCTTCGTCTTCCTCGGCGTCGACCCAGAGCTCGGAGAGGCGCCCGAGCGCGCCGCCAACGTGTCCGGCGTCCCCCGCAACGCGCTCGTCGGCGCGGCAGTCCGCGGCGGGCGTCGCGTCGCGCCTCTCCTCCCCCAGCGGGCGCGTCGCCGCGCGAAGTCGGCGCTCGCGCGAGGGCTCGACCGCCCGGACCTCGCGCCGGAGCACCGGCGACGGCTCGTCGAGGTCTACCGCGAGGACGTCGCCGAGCTCGAACGGCTCCTCGAGCGCCCGCTCGGCCACTGGCTCGACGGGTAGCGCGCTATTCGGATCCGCCGCGTGGGCGGTACTTGATCAGAGAGCCGTTGAGCGAGAAGTAGTAGTAGCGATCCGTGGCGATCCCGACCACGTACCTGCCGCGGTTGGTCCGCCAGACGATGCGCCCCGTTCTCCGGTCGAGGCCGTACGACTTCCTCTCAAGAGTTGAGAAGAAGACGAGGTCGCCGACGACGAGCGCCGGCCCCAGGATCCTCCCCGGGACGAAGCGCTGCCAGCGGACGCGGCCGTCCGCGGCGCGCAGCGCCCGGATGCCGCCGTCGAAGGCGCTCACGTAGACCGTCCCGTCCGAGACCGCCGGCGTCGAGTACCCCCAGCCGCTCATCTGGTACGTCCAGAGCACCTTCCCCGAGGAGATCGAGAGCGCGACCGCCTTGCCCGAGCGCGACACGGTGAAGAGCCGGAGCCCGTCGGAGGAGGGGCTCGCGTAGAAACTCTCGGCCCGCAGGGCGTCGCGCTGGATATAGGTCGTCCAGAGCTCCCGCCCGTTCACGTTGCGGACGCAGAGGACCGAGCCTGCGTACGTCGAGATGCACACGTGGTCGCCGACCACCGACGGGCTCGAGTTGATGCGGCCGCCGGTGTCGTAGGCCCAGCGGACGTTCCCCGTCGCCGAGTTGACCGCAAAGAGTCGGCCCTCCGTCGTCCCGAAGTACGCGATGCCGTCCACCACCACGGGGGAGGACTCGACCTTTCCGCCCGTCCGCAGGCGCCAGAGGATCCTTCCGTCCGAGCGCCTGTGCGCCGTCACGGTTCCGCCGTGGGAGCTGACCAGCACCCGGGGACCGTCGATCGCGGGCGTCGAGGCCAACGCGCCCGGCTGCATCTTCGTCCAGAGCTCACGACCTGTCTCGGCGTCGACCGCGACGGTCCTGCCCAGGGTGAGGTTCACGTAGAGCACGCCGTCGCAGAAGCTCGGCGAGTACTCCTGGACGCCGCCCATGTAGCGGCGCCAGATGATCTTCCCCGGGGGGCCGAGATGGACGTCAGGGAGCGAGAGCGAGCGCTTCGGATTCCCGCCGAAGTTCGGCCAGCAGCGCTCCGGCGGTGGCGCATCGGGCTCGGACTCCTCCTCCGTCGTGGTCTCCACCGTCTCCCCGACGGCCCCGGTGTCCTGGAAGAGCGAGACGCCGGAGAAATCGGTGACCAGGTGGCCCTGAGGCCGGTCCGGCCGGAGGGCGAAGTACGCGGTCGCGGCTCCGGCGACGAGGAGGGCCAAGAGGACGGCGAGGGCGACGAGAAGCTTCTTCCACATGGCCGGGGGAGCCTGGGGCGGCCTGCGACCCAGTATGCCAGCGCCCCCCGCCGACCCCCGCTGGTAGAGTCGATTTCCCGATGAACCCGGAGACCGAGCCCCTTCGTCGGGTCCCGACTGCGCCCGAGCTCGACGCGGAGCGGGAGGTGGACTTCGGACGGTACGCCCGGACGATCGCCGGGAAATGGTGGCTCCTCCTCCTCGGCGTCGTCCTCGGAGGGGTGATCGGATATCTCTACGGCCAGACCGGGGGCTCGACCTACCAGGCGCAGGCGACCGTCTACCTCGGCCAGCCGCTCTCGGTCCAGGGAACGCCGGTGCAGACGCTCTCTAGTGACCCGACCGGAGTCGCCACGATCGCGCGCAGCCAGGTGGTCGTCAACGAGGTCGCCGACCAGGTCGGGATCCCGCCCGCGAAGCTCCGCCGCAACGTCTCTGCGAGCGTCCTCGGGGAGCGCAACCGCCAGACGACGAATGTTGCGCTGGTCGGGATCACCGTGCGCGGAAGCGACCCCGACAGGGTCGAGCAGGCGGCGAACCTGATCGCCGAGCGTGTCGTCGCGAGCACCTCGAGCTACGCCGACTCGAAGGTGGAGACGTTCCAGCAGCGGCTCGACGCTCAGCAGAGCGAGCTCGCGTCGCTCGAGGACCGGATCGACGAGCTCACGAGGAGGAGCGAGCAGAGCGAGGGGTCGTCGCCGACCGAGCAGCTCCTCCTCACGAACCTGCTCCAGGTCCTCGAGCAGCAGCGGGCCGATCTCACCGACCGGATCTTCACGACCGAGCAGCTGCTCGAGTCAGCCGAGGAGGTCGAGCGCGGCAAGGTCGTCTCGCCCGCCGCCGCGACCAAAGTGGATGCGCGGAGCACGCGGACGTCGATCGTCGTCGGCGCCTTCATCGGGCTCATCCTCGCTGCGCTCGCGGCGCTGCTCTGGGCGCCGGCTTCCCGCCTCCGAGCCTCCTGACATCTCAAGGCGGGCCCGGCGCCCGCCGATACGAGAGGCATGTACGAGGGGAAGACCGTGGCGGTCGTCGTCCCCGCCTACGACGAGGAGCGCCTCGTCGCCTCCACCGTGCGCGGTATCCCGGCGTTCGTCGACCGGATCGTCGTCGTGGACGACGCCTCGCGCGACACGACGGCGGACCGCGCGGCCGCCGCCGACCCCCGCGTCGAAGTCGTCCGCCACGAGCGGAACCTCGGCGTCGGCGCCGCCATCGTCACGGGCTACAAGAGGGCCCGCGACGAGAGCATGGACGTCACGTGCGTGATGGCCGCCGACGGGCAGATGGACCCCGACGATCTCGAGACCCTCGTCCGCCCCGTCGCCGCGCGCGAGTGCGACTACGCGAAGGCGAACCGCCTCTTCACCGGTCAGGCCTGGCAGCTCATCCCGCGGACGCGCTACCTCGGCAACGCGATCCTGTCCTTCCTGACGAAGATCGCGTCCGGCTACTGGCACGTCGCCGACTCGCAGTCCGGCTACACGGCCGTGAGCCTCGAGACGCTGTGCCTCCTCGACCTCGACCGTCTCTACGCGCGCTACGGCTTCCCCAACGACCTGCTCGTCCACCTGAACGTCTGGAACCGCCGTGTGCGCGACTACCCGTCGCGGCCGATCTACGGGGTCGGCGAGCAGAGCGGGATCCGGCTGCGGAGGGTCGTGCCCACGATCTCGTGGCTCCTCCTCAAGGGCTTCTTCTGGCGAATGAAGGAGAAGTACGTCATCCGCGACTTCCACCCACTCGTCCTCTTCTACCTGCTCGGGATGTCGCTCTCGGGGGCCGGCTTCGCACTCGGTCTCGCCGAGGTCGTCCTTCGCTTCCTGGGGAACCCGATTCCCGTGGCAACGATCGTCCTCGTCGCCCTGCTCGTCGTCTCGGGCCTCCAGCTCCTCCTCTTCGCCATGTGGTTCGACATGGAGTCGAACAAGGGGCTCGCGGTCGGCCTCGAGGTGGGGCGCCCGCTCGAGCTGCCCGCCGGGGCGCGCATCGTGCTCGTCTACGAGGGCAGCCAGGAGGCCGCCCTCGAGACGGTGCCGGCGGCGACGGCCGCAACCGCCGCCGCCGGAGAGAAGGCTTCCTAAGCCGCCTCTGGAACGAGCTCGCGCTCGTCCACGACCGCCTCGGCCGCCCGCGGCTTCCGCGGGATGAAGAGGGCGGCGATCGCTCCGATCCCCACGACGACCGCGCCGACCCAGACGGCGGGGACGAGCCCGTCCACGAACGCCTGCCCGGACTCGTAGCCGCCGTAGCTCGTGAAGACAGAGGCGAGCACCGCGACGCCGAAGACGCCGCCGAGCTCACGGATGGCGTTGTTCGCGCCGGAGGCCTGGCCTTCCTCGCGCGGGAGCACCGCGGAGAGGACGACGTTCGCCACCGGGGCGAAGAAGAGCGCCATCCCCACCCCGGCCATCACGAAGGCGGGTACGAGGGACATGTAAGGGACGGTCGGCGTGGAGACCGCCGCGAGCCAGCCGAGCGCGATCGCCTGGAGCCCGAGGCCGGCGGCCATGAGCGGGCGCCCGCCGATCCGGTCGGAGAGCGCGCCGGCGATCGGAGCGATGAAGATCGGCATCGCCGTCCACGGGAGGATGCGGAGCCCCGCGTCGAGCGGCCCGTAGCCCTGCACGGTCTGCAGGAACTGGGCGAGCAGGAAGATCGAGCCGAACATCCCGAAGAACATGAAGAGCGAGGCCGCGTTCGCCGCCGAGAACGTCCTGTTGCGGAAGAACCGCATCGGCAGCATGGGCGCCGGCGCGCGGAGCTCCCAGAGGACGAAGGCGACGGTGAGGACCGTCCCCAGCGTCAGCGCGGTCAGGATCTCGGGGCTTGCCCAGCCCTCCGCGTTGCCGCGAACGACGCCCCACACGATTCCGAAGAGTCCCGTGCTGACCAGCGCGAGACCCGGCAGGTCGAGCCGCGTGGAGGGGCCGTAGCTCTCCTTCAGCCGCAGAAGGGCGAGCGGGATGAGCGCGAGCCCGATCGGCACGTTCAGCCAGAAGATCCACTGCCAGGAGATGCCCTCGACGACGGCGCCGCCGACCAGCGGGCCGCTCGCCACGGCAAGGCCGCCGATCCCGCCCCACGCGCCGAGCGCGACGCCGCGCCTCTCGGGCGACACAGCCGCGCTCAGGATGGTCAGGGTGAGCGGAGTCACGATCGCGCCGCCGAGCCCCTGCACCGCGCGTGCGACGATGAGCGCCTCCACCGAGGGCGCGAGCGCGGCCGCCACGGAGGCCGCCGTGAAGATGCCAAGCCCGATCGCGAAGAGCCGCCGGCGGCCGAAGCGGTCGCCGAGCGCGGCTCCGGTGAGTAGGAAGACCGCGAAGGTGAGCGTGTAGGCGTTCACCGTCCACTCCAGGTCCTCGATCGAGGCGCCGAGATCAGCGCGGATCACCGGCAGGGCGGTGGTGACCACGAGGTTGTCCAGCGTGGCCATGAAGAGCGCCACGGAGGTGATCACGAAGGTCCAGATGGTCGTCGTCCTGCTCATCGGTGCTCCTTCCTGATACTGAGTAGTCACTTACTTAGCTCCGAAAAAAAGAGAGTTAGTGTGCCGCCCTGAGCTCCTGGGCCCACGAGTCGTCTTCGCTGCAGATCTGGGGGAGATCCATCGCCGCGGCGACGTTCATCAGCATGCCCATGGCGAAGAAGTCGCGGATCTCCACGGTGCTCGCGCCGGTGACCTGCTCGACGTAGCGGAAGAGCTCGGCGAACCCGGACCGGGTGGCGTCGCGGATCTCGGGGTCGGCGCACGCCGCGTACATCTGCATCTGCCCGAGGAGCATCTCGCGGTCGGCGAGCAGCTGGTCGTATGCCCGGCCCATGGCCTTCATGGCCTCGGCGCCCGTCTTCCCCTCGGCGGCCTCCTGGAAGGAGCCGAGCACGCGGCCGAAGCAGCGCCGTGAGCTGGCGATGAAAAGGCCCTTCTTCGTCCCGAAAAGACGGAAGAGGTACGGCTGGGAGATGCCGGCACGCTCAGCGATCTTCTCGGTCGACGTGCCGTGGAGCCCACCGTGGGCGAACTCCTTCATGGCCGCCTCGAGGATCTCCTCGCGGCGGATCTCAGCGCTCTTTCGTTCTGTCGCGGGCGTAGCCACGAAAGGTAAGTTAGCACTCACTCACAACGCTGTCAAGCGCTGCGAGGCCGATGCCCGAGACGCTAGAGCGAGCTCGGGTCGCAGAGGGCGGGGTCGCGCGTGTTCAGGTAGACGCAGGCCGCCTTCGGCTTGTCGGGGTCGACCTCGCCGACGTTCGGGTTCGTCTGCCAGCCCCACGACCAGACCGTGCCGATCCCCTGCGCGCGCGCGACGTCGCCCACGGCCAGCGTCTTGATGCGCGTCAGCCTGAACCAGGCCGTGTCCGAGAGGCCCTCGCGCCCGCTGCCCTTGTTGTGCGTCCAGTACGGGATCATGATCCCGGCCCGGCCCGGCGTGACGGTGAAGTGCTTCAGGCGCTTCATCGCCTCGGTCCACTTGTTCCGCAGGTACCGCCGGCCGCCCGTGTCCCCGAGGCTGATCGCCGTCCGCGAGCTCCACGTGTAGGCCTCGTAGACGAGGTTCGCGTGCAGGGAAAGCTGGCGCCAGTAGCTCGTGTAGCGGGTCGACGGCAGGGGGATGCGCGGCATCAGGATGAAGACCCGCACGCCTTCCGCCTTCAGCTCCTTGGCGAGGAGGAGGACGTTCTCGCGATAGCGGCGCCGGCCGTAGGAGAGCGGCTCGGGCGCCTGGATCGTCACCATCTCGTTGAGCGTGAGCCAGGCGGGGTCACAGGCCGACGTGCTGCGCGCGAGCGCGGCGAGGTCGGAGATCCGGGAGAGCACCTGGCTCTTCGGCTTCGGGCTCGTCGGCGGGCCGACGAGGTTCGTGAGCTGCATGTGCCAGCCGGCGGTGTCCGCCCCGTCGGCCTGGTAGTCCTGCGCCCAGTCGTCCCTGCTGACGCCGAGCAGTGTGTTCGGCCGGGAGAGAATCGACGCGACCGGCGTCCCGTAGACGCCGACGCTCGCGTAGTCCGCCCAGACGGGAGCGGGCCCGAGAGGGCAGGCCGCGGCGGCCGTGCCGGGCGCGATCGCCGCGCCGAGCGCGAGCGTGGAGAGCGCAAGCAGGACGAGTCGAGAGCGCCGCATCGACCTTCCTATCGACGCTCTCACCCCGATGCCCCAATCCCCCGTTTTGGCATCTCGCCCGCCTAGTTTGCCGGAAGGCGATTCCGTCCGACTCCCGCTCTACCCTCACAGGTCCCCGCTCACCCGGGGCAGCAGCTTTAGACCCCAGCCCGACCGATACCCTTGGAGGAGAGCATGGCGTCCGCAGCGCGCACCGGAACCGCGCCCGTCATCGAGGATGAGGCGCTCGTCAACACCGTCGCCGACGGGGCGCGGTCCTGCGGCGTGCGGCGCTACTTCACGATCCCCGGCCGCGACCCCTTCGACGAGATCGAGTGGGAGATCCGCGACGCCTTCATCCCCGGCAAGGACGGCCCCGTCTTCGAGCAGAAGGGCGTCGAGTTCCCGAAGTTCTGGTCGCAGACGGCGACCAACATCGTCGCGCAGAAGTACTTCCGCGGCCGCATGTCCTCGCCCGAGCGCGAGTCGAGCGTCAAGCAGATGATCGGCCGCGTCGTCGAAACGGTCGGACGCTGGGGCCGCGACGGCGGCTACTTCGAGGACGAAGAGGAGGCCGAGACCTTCGAGGCCGAGCTCAAGGCGATCCTCGTCAACCAGCTCGCCTCCTTCAACTCGCCGGTCTGGTTCAACGTCGGCTTCGAGGAGCGCCCGCAAAGTAGTGCTTGCTTCATCCTCTCGATCGAGGACTCGATGGAGTCCATCCTCGACTGGATCCGGCGCGAGGGGATCATCTTTCGCGGCGGGTCGGGCTCGGGCGTGAACCTCTCGAAGCTGCGCTCCTCCAAGGAGCAGCTCTCCAAGGGCGGCTACGCCTCCGGGCCCGTCAGCTTCATGCGCGGCGCCGACGCCTCCGCCGGGACGATCAAGTCCGGCGGTAAGACGCGGCGCGCGGCCAAGATGGTCGTCCTCGACGTCGACCACCCCGACGTGGAGGAGTTCATCTGGTGCAAGGCCCACGAGGAGGAGAAGGCGCGCGTCCTCGAGGCGGCCGGCTACGACATGTCGCTGGACTCACCCGACTGGGCGTCGATCCAGTACCAGAACGCGAACAACTCGATCCGTGTCACAGACGCCTTCATGGAGGCGGCGGAGAAGAACGAGGACTGGAACCTGACCGCGCGGACCGACGGCAGCGTCGTCACGACGCTTCCAGCGCGCGACCTGCTCCGGCAGGCGGCGGAGGCGGCGTGGCGCTGCGCCGACCCGGGCGTGCAGTACGACACGACCATCAACGCGTGGCACACGCTCCCGAACACGGGGCGGATCAACGCGTCGAACCCGTGCTTCCCGGGAGATGCTCGCGTGCATACGACGCGCGGCCTGGTGACCTTCGGCGAGCTCTATGACCTCGCATGCGGCGGGGAGGAGATCCGCGTCTACACGCACCGCGCCACCGCTGAGCACCCGGGCGAAGGGGTCGTCGCGAGCACGCCGCTCGGCGTGATGCAGAACGGCGTGTCGCCAATCGTGCGGCTGCGCTTTGGGAACGGCCAGGAGCTTCGCTGCACGCCGAACCACCGCCTCTTCACGCTGAACCGCGGGTACGTGGAGGCGGCCGAGCTCACCGCCGACGACCAGGTGCTCCTGAACGACAGCCCGACGCCGGCCGAGGACGCGTCGTGGGTGCTGCCGGTCAAGATCGAGGCGGTCGCCCGGTCGCACAGCCGGGGCGGGACGGTCGTCGAGCGGGAGCTGCCCGAGCGCTGGAGCGAGGGCCTCGGCGAGCTCATAGGCCATTTGGTCGGCGACGGCTGGATAACCGATGCTCAGACCGGCTGGGTCTACGGCGGAGACGACATCTCCGACGGACTCCTTGACTCGCATCAAGGCATGCTGGAGGAGCTCATCGGCGGCATCTCGCGTCAAGTGATGAGCAACGGAACCGTGCAGCTTCGTGCCGGCAGCGAGACCGTGCGGACGTTCTTCCGCTGGCTCGGCGTCAGTACCGGCCGTGCGCACGAGAAGCGCGTCCCCGCAAGCATCTTCAGCGCGCCGACCGAGATTCAGGCGGCGTTCCTGCGCGGACTGTTCGGCGCCGACGGCTGCGTGACCGAGAACAGCGTGAAGTCGAGCCGCTACGCCGGTCTCGGCAGCACGAGTGAGGCGCTGCTCAAGGACGTCCAGCGACTGCTCAACGCGTTCGGCATCTGCGGGCGAATCTACGCGACGCGCGGAGGCCAGAGCGGAGCTCTTCCGTACACCCGGAGGGATGGAAGCACGGTTACTTACCGCCAGCGCCCGCTCTTCGATCTGCGAATTCAAGGCTTCAGCCTCGCGCGGTTTAGCGAGCTGATCGGCTTCTCGACTCCGCGCAAGCAGGCTCGGCTCGAGTCGATGATCAGTCGCACTCAGCGCTACAAGAATCGACGTTACGAGAAGCTCATTTCCCGCGAGGACGACGGTCAAGAGTTCGTCTACAACCTCACGGAACCGCTGCACCATTCCTACATCGTCGATGGATTTGTGGTTGCAAATTGTAGTGAATACCTGTCCATTGACGACAGTGCGTGCAACCTCGCGTCGATCAACCTGATGAAGTTCCGACGCGAGGACGGCGACCTCGACGTCGAGGCGTTCACGCACACGGTCGACACCGTCTTCCTTGCGCAGGAGATCCTCGTCGGCTACTCGAGCTACCCGACGCCCGAGATCGACCGCAACGCAAAGGCCTACCGCCAGCTCGGTCTCGGCTACGCGAACCTCGGCGCGCTCCTCATGTCGCGCGGGCTCCCGTACGACTCGGACGAGGGCCGCGCGTTCGCGGCAGCGGTCACGGCGCTCATGACCGGCCGCGCGTACCGCAAGTCGGCCGAGATCGCGGCGCGCATGGCACCCTTCGCCGGCTACCAGCCGAACGCCGGCGCGATGATCGGCGTCATCTCGAAGCACCGAGCCGCGGTCGGGAACATCGAGCACGCGCAGTCCGTGCCCGACGATCTCCTCACGGCGGCGCGGCAGTCCTGGGACGACGCGCTCGACCTGGGCGAGGTCGCCGGCTACCGCAACGCCCAGGCCAGTGTCTTGGCGCCGACTGGGACCATAAGTTTCATGATGGATTGTGACACGACGGGGGTCGAGCCCGACTTCTCGCTCGTGAAGATGAAGAAGCTCGTCGGCGGCGGCGAGATCACGATCGTGAACAAGACCGTGCCGATGGCGCTCGAGCGGATCGGCTACGCGCCGGAGGAGGTCGACCAGGTCGTCGCCTACATCGACGACCGCAACACCGTCGTTGGCGCGCCCTTCCTGAAGACCGAGCACTACCCGGTCTTCGACTGCGCGATCGGCGAGCGGGCCATCCACTACATGGGCCACGTGAAGATGATGGGCGCCGTCCAGCCCTTCATCAGCGGAGCCCTCTCGAAGACTGTGAACCTCCCCGA
>Ga0209859_1000361_pt1 | contig 10960 bp, 9 predicted proteins | sample GWRWS3_50_60_FD_187241 | JGI IMG/M metagenome (GOLD analysis project Ga0209859, IMG submission 187241) | Riverbed sediment microbial communities from areas with vegetation nearby in Columbia River, Washington, USA - GW-RW S3_50_60 (SPAdes)... | ecosystem: Environmental > Aquatic > Freshwater >... | reverse complement strand
ACGCGCGAGAAGAAATGCACGCCGATGTGCCGCACGAGGCTTTCGCGCTCGAAGTCTCCGAGCATCCTCGAGCCGTTGACGTGATCGGCCCTTCCCTCGATGATCGGTCCGACCACCGTGGGGAGCTCCTCGGGCTGATGCTGCCCATCGGCGTCCATCGTGACGACGATGTCGGCGTCGAGCTTCAGGGCGATGTCGTAGCCGACACGGAGCGCGAGTCCGCCGCCCCGGCGGATCGGCAGGCTCGCTGCCATCCCCCCCGCCGCCCGGGCCGCGTCCGCGGTTCCATCGTCGGAGCGATCGTCGATCACAATGGGGATGACGTGGTAGCCGTCGACGTCGCGGGGCATCGCCTCGATGACGGCGCCGACGTTCTCGACCTCATTGAACGCGGGGGAGACCACGACGATGCGCTTGCCCGCCGGAAGGTCGGCCGCCGCGTCCCAGTCGAACGCCGCCTGTCCGAACGATTCCACGAGCTGCCGCATGTTGCGCTCGTTGGTGTCCACCTCCGACTGCACGCGGATCAGCAGCACGAACAGGATCGCGACGGCGAACAGCAGCACGGCCGTGAGACGCTGCCCGCTCCCCGGCTGGAAGTTGAAGACCTCGAACAGGGGGTTGAACAGCCCCGGCGCGATCGCGAGCAACAAGAGGACCGCCGAGATCAGCGACGAGATGATCAGGTTCAGCCGGCTGATCCGGCGCCGGCGGTAGCGGAACCAGGCGAGCGCGAAGAACGCTGCGGCGAAGATGCCTCCGACGATGCGCAGCGCCGACATGGGTCTTGGACTCTACGCGATGAGACGAGCCGGCCGGCTCAGCCCCGGGAACGCTCCCTGACCCCCCGCCACCTGGTCGCGGGCTGGATGTGGTCCACGATCACGCGGTCCCGGTAACGCCCGATCGTCTCGAGCATCGACTCGATCAGCGTCTCCGAGAGTGGGTGCGGTCGCAGGCCGAGGGCCATCAGCTTCGTGTGCTTCGCGTTGTAGTAGTGCTCCTCGAGCTCGACCCTCGGGTTGTCGACGTGTTCGATCCGCACGTCGAGGCCCACCTCGGAACCGGCATGGCGTACGATCTCCGCGAGCTCGACGACCGAGAACTGCTCGGTGAACTGGTTGAACACACGGAACTCGCCCGCCTCCGCCGGGTGCAGGACGGCGAGCTCGACACACTGGAGGGTGTCGACGATGTTCAGGTAACCGCGTGTCTGACCTCCCTTGCCGTACGGGGTGAGCGGTTGGCCGATCACCGCCTGCAGGCAGAAGCGGTTCAGGGCGGTGCCGAAGACCTCGTCGTAGTCGAACCGCGTCAGCAGGCGCTCGTCGAGCTTGGTCTCGTCGGTCTGGATGCCGTACACGACGCCCTGGTTGAGGTCGGTCGCGCGCAGGCCCCAGATCCTGCATGCGAAATGGATGTTGTGCGAGTCGTGCACCTTCGAGAGGTGGTACATCGATCCCGGGATCTTCGGGAACGGGAGGGTGTCCGAACGCCCGTTGTGGGCGATCTCGATGTAGCCCTCCTCGATGTCGATGTTCGGCGTCCCGTACTCGCCCATCGTCCCGAGCTTGACCAGGTGGGCTTCCGGCGCGAGCTCCGCCATCGCGTAGAGCACGTTCAACGTGTTCACGACGTTGTTCGTCTGCGTGAACACCGCGTGCTCGCGGTCGATCATCGAGTAAGGGGCGCTCGGCATCTCGCCGTAGTGGACGATCGCCTCGGGCTGGAACTCGCGGAACAGGCGTTCGACGACGCTCCACTCGGTCAGGTCACCTTCGGTCACGCCGATCTCCAGCCCGGTGACCTCGCGGAAGGCCTCGGCGCGGGCCGGAAGCGAGGCGCCGATCGGCGTGAGCGAGTCGGTCCCGGCCTCCTCATGTGCCCGCCGCCGCAGGTAGTCGTCGACGGCATGCACCTCGTGGCCCCTGCGGGCGAAGTGCATCGAGGTCGGCCACCCCAGGTAGCCGTCGCCGCCGAGGATCAAGATGCGCATGAACCCCTCATTCGGACGTCGGGGGCGCTCATCCTAGCAACGGTGCGTTCACCTCCGGGAATGCTCAAGCGAGCGCGGCCAGCTCCTCGAGCACCCGGTCCACCTCGTCGGGGGTGTTGTAGTGGCAGAACCCGATCCTGACGGCGCCGCCCGAGGCCTGGAGGCCGAGCCGCTCCATGATCTCGAGCGCGTAGTAGTTCCCGTCCCAGACGAAGACCCCACGCTCGGCGAGCGTCTTCGCCGTCTCGGCCGGATGTTGGTCGGCTACCCGGATCGCGAACGTAGGGGTGCGTTCCGCGATTCGGGCGGTGTCGTCGATCCCATACAGACGGACCGAGGCGATCGCGCGGACCCCGTCGAGGAACCGTTCGGACAGGCCGGCCTCCCACGGGACGATCGCTCGCTCGAAAGCGTCGGCGACGGCCGCTCGTCTCCCGTTCCCCCGGCCCAGGCCGGCCAGGTACCCGACGGCGGTGACCCACCCGGCGAAGCCCTCGTGGTTCTGCGTCCCGGTCTCGAACGCGAAGGGGAGCTCGTCGTCGGCCGGCCGGACCTTGTACGGTCGCAACCAGGACAGCACCTCGCGACGCCCGAACAGGATCCCCAGGTGCGGTCCGAAGATCTTGTACGGAGAGCACGCGACGAGATCGGCGCCGATCGCACGCACGTCGATCCGTCGGTGCTGTGCGAGATGGACCCCGTCGCACGCGACGACGGCCGGCGTCCGCTCGTGGACCAGCCTGGTGAGCTCGGCGGCGGGCGTGATGGTGCCGAGGGCGTTCGACGCGAGCGTGAACGCGACGACCTTGGTCCGTTCGGACAGTGCGGCCTCGAACGACGCGAGGTCCAGGGTCGCGTCCTCTTCCACGACGTCCACCCACCGGACGGTCGCGCCGGCGTCCTCGGCCGCGAGCACCCACGGCCGAACGTTGGCGTCGTGGTCGAGCCTGGTCACCACGACCTCGTCGCCCGGCCGAAGCGTCCTGGCGACCGATCGGGAGATCGCGAACAGCAGCGTGGTGGCGTTCGGGCCGAGGACCACCTCGTCGGCGTCGGCGTTCAGCAGGTCGGCGGAGGCTCGGTGCGCCTCCGCGATCACGTCGTCGGTCTCCTGGCTGGTGGCGAACGCGCCGTGCGCGTTGGCGTTGCTCGTACGCAGGTATCCGCCGATCGCGTCGATCACGGTGTCGGGGACCTGCGAACCACCCGGAGCGTCGACGAACACCGCCGGCCGCCCGTCGATCTCGCGGGTGAGCGCGGGGAATCGGGAGCGAACCCGCGCGACGTCGGATGCATCCATCGGAGGCGTAGCGTCGCGCACCGGTCCTTCGACGGCAACCCGGCCCTCGGGTCAGATCCGGTGCCAACCTTCCGGAAGGGCGGGGATCGGCCAGGTCGGGTCAGGTCGCCAGTCGTTCCACTCCCGGTCGAACGGCGGCTCACGGTCAAGGATCCTGTGGACGCCCTTCTTGCCGTCCCCTCGGAGTCGCGGCTCCTCCTTCGCGGGAATCACGCCCCGCCGGATCGCCTCGGCGAGCTCGTCCTCGTCCCTCCATCGCCATGAACCATCGAACTCCACGATGACGTCGAGCTCCTGATCGAGCGTGTCGAAGCCGATGCGTGTCTTCCGGAGGGGTTCCTGCAGGTTCACGTACCAGCTCCATGGCGACCAGTCCAGTCGGAAGAACAGCAACACGGCGTAGTGCGTGTTGGGCCAGGAGAACGAGAGGACGTGGAGAGGGTCGGCGTACTCGTGCTCGACGAGCTCGAACTCGGGTTCCGGGATCTTCAGGCGCCGCCCGTCGCCGAACGGCGCCATCCAGCGGGTCCCGGCGGGGATGAACAGCGTCGTTTGATGGGTCGTCTCCTCCACCACCGTCGCCGGGCGAGCCGACCAGATCTGGCCATTCCAGATCTCGCGGAGCGCGGCGGACTCGCCGGGCTCGAAGCGCCGCACCGCCTCAGCCGAGACGAGCGCCGAAGGCGACGTTGGTGGCGTCGAGCAGTGCTTCGGCGTGTGCCCGGAGCGCCGAGACCTCGTCCCGAAGAGTTTGCGCCTTCGCTGGATCCTTCAGTGCCGCCGCGTTGATCTCCGCGTTGTAGGTCGCGCACCACACAGCCGCGGAGAGCGCCTGCGCTGCGCACGCGCCGTCGGACGCGGCGTTCGCGTTGCCGATCTCGGTCACTTCGCGCGCGAGCTCCATGAGCTCGGCGGCGCGCCGGGCGATGTCCAGCGGAACCTCGGCCGCGGCTGAGTAGCCCTCCTGGATCGCCTGCGAGCGAACCGCTCTCTCGGCGTCGGTCTCCTTCGGCATCTTGAACGCCGCCATCACCGAGCCGAACGCGGCCGCATCCCGATCCGCGAGGTCCAGGAGCACAGTCCGCGAGGCTTCGGCCTCGTCCAGCACGCCGCGCATCCGTTCCTCGGCCTCCTCGTAGCCGGTCCTGCCGATCGTGAGGTTGCACACCATCGAGATCAAGGCGGCACCGGACGCACCGGCGAGCGCCGCGACCGCACCGCCGCCCGGCGTGGGCGCGTCCGATGCGAGTGCGTCCAGGAACACCTCTACGGGCGTGGCCGCGATACGCCCGGTCATCGACGGTTCCGTTCGGCCTTCACGAGTTGCTCCAGGATCTGTTCGTCCGCATCGAACCCCTCCAGTCGTAGGTAGGCAATGTCGCCGTCCCCAAGCGCGGCGGCCGGGACCAGGCCGACGATCTCGGAGGAGAGCACCTCCATGCCTCGCTCGGTCGCGAGCTTCGTCACTGCGTCGAGTGCCACCCGCGGCGGCGTCACGTCGATGTCGACCAGGTTCATCGAGACGGTCACTGATCCGCGTTCGGGGACCGCGAACCCGATCGCGCGGACCGCCGGGAGTCCGCCGCTCGATTCTCGGACCGACCTCGCGATCTCCTTCGCGCCCTCGTCCGCGCCGGTGAGGTACAGGTTGAAGGCGACGAGCGGCTTGCGCGCGCCGACCGCGGTCGCACCCGCCTTCCCGATCTCGTGCGGCCCGAAGTCCGGGAGGCGCTCGCCCCGCGCCACCGCGTCGCGCAGCCCCTCGAACTCGCCCTTGCGGACCTCCGCCAGGCTCGCGCGGTCGGGCGACAGGGCCGCGCGATCGTAGAGGTAGACCGGGATCGCGAGCGCGTCGGCGAGCTCGGCCCCGAAGGCTCGCGCCAGATCGACCACCTCGTCCATCGAGATCCCCGACAAGGGCACGAACGGGATCACGTCCGCCGCACCCATCCGAGGATGTCCGCCCGTGTGCTTCGTCATGTCGATCAGCTCGACGGCCTTGGTGGCGCCGGCGAGCGCGCTCGCTCGAACCGCCTCCGGCGAGCCGACCACCGTCGTGTCGAGACGGTGGTGCTCGGGATCGGCCTGCCGGTAGACCAGCCGGGCGCCGCCGGCCCCGGCCAGGGCATCGCAGATCGCGTCGATCACGTCGTGTCGCCGGCCCTCGCTGAAGTTCGGCACGCAGACCACAAGCGCTTCGGTATCGGCCATCGGGGCAGAAGCCTACGATGCGGGCGGTGGATCTCGACGCGTTCAGGGGCTGGCTCCAGCGGTACTTCGATGCGTGGGCGTCGAACGACCCCGTCCGGGTCTCGGCGCTGTTCGCCGAGGACGCGGTGTACTCCTACGGACCCTTCCGGGAGGAGACACGCGGGCGCGACGCGATCGTTCGAGCCTGGGTGGAGGGCGGCGTCCCGTCCGAGCTCCGGACCGACGTGGAGCCGATCGCGGTGGCGGGTGAACCCGGGGTGGCGCACTGGCGCGTGTCCTTCCGGGACGGCTCCGGGTCGGCGATCGAGATGGACGGGATCCTCGTCTGCGATTTCGACGAGGCCGGCCGGTGCGTCCTGCATCGGGAGTGGTACGACCGCCACGACCCACCCTCCTGACCAGCGGGAACGCCTCCACTTGACTGGTGTCGGAGGCCGGGCGTAGATTCACTCTCCCCTCTCGAACATACGTTCGATTCCCTGAGAGAGGGTGGTAGTCCGAGGAGACGTCGGTGTCCAAGCGGTACGACGAGGAGGTCGAGGTTCGGGTCGAACGCGACGCGGGGATGCCCTCGGCGTTCGTCTGGCGCGGGCGCCGGTACGAGGTGGCCGACGTGATCGGGCGGTGGCGGATCGAGGGGAGGTGGTGGGCGGACGGCCGCGACCGCGAGTACTGGCGGGTCGAGGCGCGCGGTGGCGCGGTCTGGGACCTCTATCACGACCGCCACCACGACCGTTGGCACATGGAGCGGTTGTGGGATTGAATCGGCCCCGTGACCGAGGCCCGCGTCGTCCCGTTCCTGGTGTCCGAGCTGCGCCTGCCGCCCGACGAACAGGAGTTGCTCGGCAGGGAGTGGTGGCCCTCCTATGCGCACGCGCTCGTCCATCGCGAGGGCGTCTTCCTGTTCGACAACGGCGTGGGGATCGGCAACGCCGAGATCGAGACGACGTTCTCGCCGCGCGTGTCGACGATCGAGGACGCGCTCGCCGAGCATGGGATCGCGCTCGCGGACGTGACCGGCGCCGCCAACTGCCACCTGCACTTCGACCACAGCGGGCAGAACATCCGTCTCCCCGGCGTGCCGATCTTCGTCCAACGCGCCGAGTGGGCGATGGTGCACGAGCCCGACTACACGGTCCCGGAGTGGATCGATGCGCCCGGCCTGACCTACGAGGTCATCGAGGGCGAGGCGGAGGTGGCACCGGGCCTGCGGGTGATCCCCACGCCGGGCCACACGTCCGGGCATCAGTCGCTCGTGGTGGATGCGCCCGAGGGCACGATCGTGCTCGCCGGCCAGGCGGTGCAGTCACGTCTCGAATGGGAGGGCGCGACGGAGCCGAGCGCCTCCGGCGCCTCGGCGGCGCGCGACCCCGCGTACCCGCGATCGGTGCAACGCCTGAAGGCGCTGGAGCCAGCGCGCGTGCACTTCGCGCACGATCCGGAGGTCTGGGAGCGCGGGTAGCGGTTCCGAACCTCCCGCCGGAGCGGTGAGATGCCCGGCGGGTTCGTCCACCTCGACGTCCGCTCGTACTTCTCGCTGAAGGAGGGCGCGTTCTCGCCCGAGGCGCTCGCGCGCCGGGCGGCCGAGCTGCGGATGCCGGCGGTCGCGCTCGCCGACCGCGACGGGCTCTACGGCACCGCTCGGTTCGTCGACGCATGCGAGCGCGAGGGGGTTCGCCCGATCCTCGGCGCGTCGCTCACCGTTCGGGAAGCCGGGACCTTGCCGCTTCCGCGGACCGGGCGAAAGCCAGTGGACGCGAGCGTTCTGCTCCTCGCGCGAGACGCGGCCGGGTACGCGAACCTGTGCCGGCTGGTCACCGATGCGCACATGACCGGCGAACGCGGCGACCCCTCGCTCACCCCCGAGCAGATCTGCGCGCACGCGGGTGCCCTGGTCGCGGTCCTGGGTCCGACGTCACCGCCGGCCGCGCTCGCGATCGCCGGCCGTCTCGACGCCGCGCGACGCGCGCTCGACCCGTATCGAGAAGCCTTCGGCGATCGCACGTACGTCGGCGTCGAGAACCGCCTGGAACAGGACTCTCCGAAGGAGATCCGTGCGCTCCTCCGTCTGGCCGAACGATCGGACGCGAGGCTCGTCGCGACCGATCCGGTCCGGTACCTCGTCCCGCAGGACGCGTTCCTGGCCGACGCGCTCGAGTGCATGCGCGAGCTCGTCCCGATCAGCCGGACCAACGTCTCACGTCGCAACGCCGAGGGCTGGCTGAAGCCGGCGAGCGAGATGCGTGCGCTGTTCGGCGAACGCCCGGATCTGGTGACCGCCACGCTCGAGATCGCCGAGTCGTGCGCGTTCGACATCGGCCTGCGCACGGTGCGCTTCCCCGACTTCCCAACGCCGCGAGGGCGGAACGCCTCCTCGGTCCTGGCCGAGCGCAGCTGGCGCGGTCTCGAACGCCGGGGGATGCGACCGACCGCTCGCGTGAAGGACCGGTTGCACCACGAGCTCGCGATGATCCACCGCCTCGGGTTCTCGGCGTACTTCCTGACGGTCGCCGACATCGTCGCCGACGTGCGGGCGATGGGGATCCGCTGCGCGTGCCGGGGGAGCGCCGCCGGCTCGCTCGTCTGCTACCTCACCGGCATCTCCGACGTCGACGCGATCCGGCACGACCTCGCGTTCGAGCGGTTCATCAACCCGATGCGCGACGAGCTCCCCGACATCGACGTCGACGTCGAGTCCGCACGTCGCGAGGACGTGTACGACATGGTGCTCTCGCGCTACGGCGACGACCGGTGCGCGTGCGTCGCGATGGTCGACACGTACCGCGCCCGTGCCGCCGTCCGCGAGGTGGGTAAGGCCCTCGGTCTTCCCGAGCCCGAGGTGGACACGGTCGCCAAGTCCTTCCCGCACATCGGCGCCGGCGACCTCCGCGTCGCGGTCGAGCGCCTGCCCGAGCTCGTCGGCAGCAACCTGAACGCCGGACAGCTCGAGCAGCTGTTCCGGGTGGCCGAACGCCTGAACGGCTTCCCCCGCCACATCGCGCTCCACCCCTCGGGCATCGTGCTGTCGAACGACGACCTGGTGACCCGGGTCCCGCTCGAACGCTCGTTCCAGGGCTACCGCGTGATCCAGGCCGACAAGGACGACGTCGAGCTGCTGGGGTACCTGAAGCTCGACGTGCTCGGCGTTCGGATGCTCTCGTCGATGCGCCACGCCCTGGACGAGATCGCGCGCACCGAGCACGTGAAGGTCGACCTCGACGCGATCGCGCTCGACGACGAGCCGACGTTCGAGCTGATCAGGGCCTCCGACACCCTCGGGTGCTTCCAGATCGAGTCGCCGGGACAGCGCGAGCTCCTGCAGAAGCTCCAGCCGACCCGGTGGGAGGACCTGATCGTCGACATCTCGCTGTTCCGGCCCGGGCCGGTCAAGTCGGACATGATCAACCCCTACCTGCGACGGCGTGCCGGGATGGAAGCCCCGACGTACGCGCACCCGGCGCTGCGACCAGCGCTCCGCGAGACGTTCGGCGTGATCGTCTACCACGAGCAGGTGCTCCGGACCCTCGCCGCGATGGCCGGCTACGACCTGACGTACGCCGACCATGTCCGCCGCCACCTGGACCGCGAGGACCTGCTCCCCGGCTTCCGAGCCGACTTCCTCGAGCGGGCGGCCGGACGAGGCATCCCCGCCGACGTCGCCGAACGGACCTGGGTCGCGGTAGCCGAGTTCGCGAGCTTCGGGTTCTGCAAGGCGCACGCCGCGGCGTTCGCGGTCCCGACGTACCAGTCCTCCTGGCTGAAGACCCATTACCCGGCGCACTTCCTCGCGGGGATCCTCACCCACGACCCGGGGATGTACCCGCGGCGGCTGCTGCTCGAGGACGCTCGCGAGCACGGCATCCCGATCTTGCCGCTCGACGTGAATCGATCCGAGCCCGAGTACGTCGTTGAGGACGTCGATGGGCGCGCTGAGGTCGGGGCCACGGCTCGGGCTGCGGCCGCGCCGGCGCGCGGGGAGGGGGTCGGTCCGGGCGTCGTCGAGCGGAGCCGAAGCCAACGAATGTCCACGAGCACGGACCATGTGCGTAGGCGGAGACGAGCAGCCCGGACCGACCCCACGACCTCAGCGCGCCACACCAACGTCGAGCCCCCGTGCTACGGGATCCGGCTCGCGTTGCAGGACGTGCACGGGATCTCGGACGCCGAGATCCGGTCGATCTTGCAGGCGCGTGCCGATCGGCCGTTCGACGAAGTGGGCGATTTCCTTCGGCGGACCAACGTTGCCAAACCCGTTGTGGAGGCGATCGCGCATGCGGGGGGGTTCGACCGGATCGGGAGGGGGACGCGGCGGGATCGGTTGTATGCGGCGATGACGACCGTGCCACAGCGCGAGGGGGATCAGCTGGCGCTCGATCTGACGGCGGCGAGTTCCTCGGAACCGATCACCCTTCCCGAGTACACCGACGCGGAACGGGTCCGGGCCGAGCTCGAGGTCCTCGGTTTGGACGCGAGCCGGCATCTCGTTAGCTTCTTCGAGCCGCTGCTCGCCGATCTCGACGTGGTCCGGTCGAGGGACCTGCACCGGCGTCGCTCGGACGAGCGCGTGATGGTGGCCGGCGTGAAGGTGGCATCGCAGACGCCGGCGATCCGGAGCGGCCAGCGGATCATCTTCCTCACGCTCGACGACGCGACCGGTCCGGTCGACGTGACCGTGTTCGAGAGCGTGCAGCCCAAGGTCGCCAAGACCGTGTTCCACTCCTTCGTGCTCGCGGTGCTCGGAACCGTGAGGCGAACCGGGTACAAGGGTGTCTCGGTCGTCGCCGAAGACGTGTGGGACCTGACGGCGTTGCTCCACGCTCGGCGGCAGGGGCGGCTGGCGGAGGCGCTCGCCCACGAGGGTCCGGCCCCCGGTGCGAACGTGCCGCGCAAGCTCTGGCACTCGAGCGGCGGCTCGGCCGGACGATGACCCCGTCCGGTCCGTCCGTCGCGGCGGTACGCTCCGCATCGATGACCCGAACGAGGTCGAGCGAACCGATCCTGCACGTCGACCTCGACGCGTTCTACGCCTCGGTCGAATCCCTGAAGGATCCGAGCCTCGCGGGCAAGCCCGTGGTCGTGGGCGGCGCCGGAACGCGCGGGGTGGTGATGTCGGCTTCCTACGAGGCCCGCGGGTTCGGGATCCGGAGCGCGATGCCCGCGGTTCGAGCTCGTCGCCTGTGTCCCGACGCGATCTTCGTCCCCCCCGACTTCGAGTCCTACAAGGCGCACTCGAACCGCTTCCGCGAGATCTTGCTGGCGGTCACTCCGCTGGTCGAGCCGATCTCGCTCGACGAGGCGTTCCTCGACGTCTCGGGCGCGCACTTGCTGTTCGGCGAGCCCGAGGCGATCGGGCGAAAGGTTCGGCGCGAGGTCCAAGACGGCATCGGGGTGCGGTGCTCGGTGGGCGTGGCCCCCACCAAGCTCGTCGCCAAGCTCGCCTCCGCCGGAGCTAA
>Ga0209859_1000360_pt1 | contig 10961 bp, 9 predicted proteins | sample GWRWS3_50_60_FD_187241 | JGI IMG/M metagenome (GOLD analysis project Ga0209859, IMG submission 187241) | Riverbed sediment microbial communities from areas with vegetation nearby in Columbia River, Washington, USA - GW-RW S3_50_60 (SPAdes)... | ecosystem: Environmental > Aquatic > Freshwater >... | reverse complement strand
TCCGCACAGCAGGATGGGGATGCGGCTGCTGCCGGCGAAGCCGCTCAGCTCGGCCAGGCCGGTGGGGCGGACGCCGGCCGCGGAGATCCGCAGCGCGCCGGGCGAGGGCGTGGTCACCTCCCCACCCATGACCGTGAGCATGTCCGAGACGATCTCGACGTCCTGGATGCGGGGGACGTTGCCGACGACGCAGTCGTCCTCGGTGAGCAGCGCGGCGACCATGTCCTTGGGGACGCTGTTCTTGGCTCCCCGGACCGTGACCTCGCCGTGGAGCGGCGCGCCGCCGGTCACCTCGAGGATCTCCGTGGTCGCGGCAGGCGCTCGGCGCATCGGCTCCTCTCCGGTGGCTGGCCGTCGTTCGGGCCCGGGGATGCTACAGGAGGCGCCCGGCGTGTGCCGCCGGCGGCGCTCCCGCGCCTGCCGTAATCCCGTTGCCCACCCGGCCTACCTGGACCTCCACCGGCGCTGGGTGCGGAACAAGCGCGTCGTCCAACGCTGCCCCGAAGTCGCCATCGTCGAGCTGGAGGCGATGTAGGCCGCCGCTTTATGCGGCGGCGGGTCGTCGTCGGTGCAGGGGCTGGTGGCCTTCGTGGACGGCGCGGTGGTGGGCGCGGCACAACAGCACCAGATTGTTGAGGTCGGTCGGGCCGCCATGCAGCCAATGGCGCCGATGATGGGCCTCGCACCAGGCGGGTGGCCGCGCGCAGCCGGGGAAGCGGCAGCCGCCGTCCCGCACCGCCAGGGCGGTCCGCTGGGAGGGGGAGACGACGCGGGTGGCGCGGCCGACCTCCAGCGGCTGGGTGGGCGCCCCACCGAGCGCCGGCGGCAGCAGCGCCACCGCGGCGTGCAGGCGGGCAGCCAGGTCGCCGGGGGCGGTGTCCGGCTGGGCGGGGTGGTGGTCGCCACCGTCGTCCTGGTCCTCGATTGGATGACGGCTGACCAGCACCCGGGTGACCGCAGCGTCGCAGGCCAGCCGCCGCACGTTCTCCCCCGGCAGCGGCCCCACCCAGTCACTGTTGGCACCCGGCAGCCCGGCCCCACCCAGCAGGCTCGCATGGTCGACCGTCACCGTGACCTGCGGGCGCACCCCGCCGCTGTTGGGCAGCCGGCCGCCCTCCAGCTGGCGGCGGGCCAACTCCCCAAGCGCGTCCGCGCGCCGCTGGGCGCCGCTGCGGTCGTCCTCAGCGCTGGCCGGTCGCGCCAGCGGCTCCAGCGCCGTCAGCAGGACCTCGCCGGCCTCCGGCTCCAGCAGCCCGTCGACGGCGACCATCCCCGTCAGGGTGGGGGACACCCACAGCCCGCGCCGCTCGTGCTGCCGCCGCACCCGTTCATCCGCGCTGCCGAGGTCGGCGACCTCATGGAGGTAGGTGACCACCTTGCGCAGCGTCGGTGGATCCAGCCGCCGGGCGGTCTCCAGCAGCACCCGGCTCCGCCTCCGCCGCCGTGCCAGGGGGGAGGTCGTGGGTGCCGGCGGCGAGCACGGCGGCGTGGCCGGGAGAGAGCTCCCCAGCCGCCAGGGCTCGGGCGGTGCCCCGGAGGGGGCCGCGGAACAGGGCGCGGGCGGTGCGCACCCAGCGGCTGGCTTGGGGGTGGCCGGCGCGCAGGCGAGCGCGCAACCACCCGGCGGTGCTCTGAGCGTGGATGCCGTCCTCGGCCCCGGCGGCGCCACGAGCATCCACGGCGGCGAGTTCGCGCAGCCAGTGGCCTTCCAGCCGGTCCACCAGTCTGCGCAGCAGCAACACCCGCGCGGCCGCCTCGCTATCGGGCAGCGTGTCGAGGTCTTGGGTGGCCAGGTCCTCGACCGCAGCGGTGAGGCGGTTGAGCCCACCAGGCTTCTGTATCGAATATGTGTTCGATGCCATGGGCGGAGCCTACCCCACCCCATCACCAATGCAAGGACCAATCTCAGATCTGTGGGTCTCGAAGTCGTCGGCGCGGTCGCAGGTCCACGGCGGGTCGTCGCGCGCCAGCCGGCGGCGCGCCTCGCGCACCTGCTCCAGACGTTCCCTGCCCATCCCGCCTAGCATGCCCCTGGGAGCGACCAGGAGGGACCCACATGGCCAGGCTGCTGTTCAACTGCACGCACGGGCGCGACGACCCCGAGCGGGCGATCGTGCCGTTCATCGCCGCCAACGTGGCCGCCGCCTCGGGGCAGGAGGCGGTGGTGGTGCTCACCATCGAGGGTGCCTGGCTGTGCAAGCGGGGCTACGCCGAGACGGTCGAGCGCGACGGCTTCCCCAAGCTGGCGGAGCTGCTGTCGACCTTCGTCGAGGCCGGCGGCGAGATCTGGGGCTGCAGCGCCTGCACCACCCCGCGCGGCATCACCGAGGACGACCTGGTGCCCGGCGCGCGGATCGTCGGCGCGGCCGCCATCGTGGCCGCCGTCGCCGACGGCGCCACCCCGGTCGCCCTCGGCTAGCCGCTGCCCTGCCGGAGGTCGAGGGCGCCGGCGGGGACAGGGGCGCCGCAGCGGGCGCAGGTCGATCGGACCAGCACGCGGCCGCCACAGCCGACGTGGGTGGCCTGCACCGAGGACGGCTCGCCGCAGTGGCGCGTCCCCCACGCGGCCAGGCCGGCCAGCACGGGGGCGAGGTCGCGGCCCTTGGCGGTGAGGCGGTAGGCGCGGCCCGCGCCGGCCCTGCCCACCACCCCCTCCTCCTCCAGCAGGCGCAGCCGCTCGGCGAGCAGGTTGGAGGGAATGCCGGGAAGGGCCCGCTCCAGCTCGGCCCAGCGCCGCCCGCCGAGCAGCAGCTCGCGGACGACCAGCAGCGTCCAGCGGTCTCCGACGACCTCCAGCGAGCGGGCGACCGGCCCGGGGAGCGGGTAGGGCTTGGGCACGGCGCGACCGTACCACTTGGAGCAAGAGTTCACTTGACTTTCTGTAGTAACGAGTCGACCCTGCTCGGCATGGCCACCACCGAGATCTCGCCCGCGACCCCCCTGGACGAGCTGCTGGGCGAGGCCCGCCGGGTCCGCGACCGGCACCACGCCACCCGGGTCACCTACTCGCCCAAGGTGTTCATCCCCCTCACCATGCTCTGCCGCGACCACTGCGGCTACTGCACCTTCGCCAAGCCGCCCGCCCGCCTGGGCGCCGACGCGTACCTGTCGCCCGAGCGGGTGCTGGAGATCGCGCGGGCGGGGTCGGCGGCCGGCTGCCACGAGGCGCTGTTCACCCTCGGGGAGCGGCCGGAGGAGCGCTACCCCGTCGCCGGCCAGGCGCTCGCCGGCCTCGGCCACGGCTCCACCGTGGAGTACCTGGCGGAGGCGTGCCGGCTGGTGCTGGCCGAGACCGGGCTGCTGCCCCACGCCAACGCCGGCGCACTGTTCCCCGAGGAGCTGCGGGCGCTCCGCCGGGTCAGCGCCAGCCAGGGCATGATGCTGGAGTCGCTGTCGGAGCGGCTGCACCAGCCGGGCGGCCCGCACGCCCGCTGCCAGACCAAGCTGCCGGCCCGCCGGCTCGCCACCCTGGAGGCCGCCGGGGAGCTGGCGATCCCGTTCACCACCGGGATCCTGGTGGGCATCGGCGAGACCCGCGCCGAGCGGCTGGAGGCGCTCGCCGCCATCCAGGCGGCCCACCGCCGGCACGGCCACGTCCAGGAGGTCATCGTCCAGAACTTCCGCCCCAAGCCGGGCACGGCGATGGCGGCGGCGCCGGCGCCCACGCTGGAGGAGTACCTGTGGACGATCGCGGCGGCGCGGGTCGTCCTGGACCCGGCCGTGCACCTGCAGGCGCCGCCCAACCTCACCGAGGACTTCGGGGTGCTGCTGGAGGCCGGCATCGACGACTGGGGCGGGGTCAGCCCGGTCACCGCCGACCACGTCAACCCAGAGCGCCCCTGGCCGGCGCTGGAGCGCCTCCGGGCCGTGACCGAGGCCGCCGGCATGACGCTCACGCCCCGGCTGACGATCTACCCGGAGTTCGCGCAGGAGCCGGAGCGCTGGCTCGACCCGGACCTCCGCTTCCCGGTGCTGGACCGCTCCGACGCCGAGGCCCTCGGCCGCGATGACCGCTGGGCCGCCGGCGACCTCGAGCCTCCGCCGATCGTGATCGATCCGTCCCGCTTCCCCACACCGCGGGCCAGCGGCCGGGTGGGGGAGGTGCTCGCCGGGGTGACCGCGGGGCAGCGGGTCGGCGAGGACGAGATCGTCGCCCTGTTCGCCGCCCGCGGGCCGGAGGTCCGGGCGGTCGCCGAGGTCGCCGACGAGCTCCGCCGCCAGACGGTCGGCGACGTGGTCACCTTCGTCCGCAACCGCAACATCAACTACACCAACGTGTGCACCTTCCGCTGCCGCTTCTGCGCCTTCTCCAAGGGGCCGCTCAGCCTCAACCTCCGCGGCGCGCCCTACCTGCTCGGCCTCGACGAGATCGCCCACCGGGTGGTCGAGGCCGACGCCCGCGGCGCCACCGAGGTCACCCTGCAGGGCGGCATCCACCCCAGCTTCGACGGCGACTACTACGTCCACGTCGCCGAGGCCGTGCACCGGGCCGTGCCCGCCATCCACATCCACGGCTTCACCGCCCTGGAGGTCCACGAGGGCGCCAGGCGGCTCGGCGAGCCGCTCCGCGACTACCTGCTGCGGCTCAAGCGGGTCGGGCTGTCGAGCCTGCCGGGAACCGCCGCCGAGATCCTCGACGACGAGGTCCGCGCGGTGATCTGCCCGGACAAGGTGACCACCGACGAGTGGCTGGAGGTCCACCGGGTCGCCCACTCGGTGGGGCTGCGCTCCAACATCACCATCATGTTCGGCCACGTCGAGTCGCCGAGGAGCTGGGCCAGGCACCTGCTGCGGACCCGCGCGCTGCAGGCCGAGACCGGCGGCTTCACCGAGTTCGTGCCGCTGCCGTTCGTGCACATGGCCGCCCCCATCTACCGCAAGCGCCAGGCCCGGCCAGGGCCGACCTTCCGCGAGGCCGTGCTGATCCACGCCGTCGGCCGCATCGCCTACCACGGGCTGATCGACAACATCCAGGTCTCCTGGGTCAAGATGGGCGCCGACGGCGTCCGCCAGGCCCTGCTCGCCGGGGTCAACGACCTCGGCGGCACGCTGATGGACGAGAACATCAGCCGCGCCGCGGGCGCCGCCCACGGCCAGATGATGGAGGAGCCCGAGTTCCGGGCGATCGTGGAGCCGCTCGGCCGCCGCCTGGAGCAGCGCACCACCCTGTACGGCCGCACCCACACCGACCCGGCCCCCGTCCCGGCGTGAGCGACCGGCCGCCGGCCGCCACGGCCAGGCTCCACGTGCTCTTCGGCGGCTACGTCGGTGACACGGTCGCCTCGACGGTCACCTTCGTCGCCGACGGCGACGTTCGGGTGGTCGTCGACCCGGGCATGGTCCCCGACCCAAGGGCGGCGATCCTGGACCCGCTGGCCGCGCTCGGCGTCGCGCCGGAAGAGGTCACCGACGTGGTCCTCTCCCACCACCACCCGGACCACACGCTGCACGCCGCCCTGTTCCCGGGCGCCCGCGTCCACGACCACTGGGCGGTCTACCAGGGCGACGTCTGGACCAGCCGGGCGGCAGAGGGGGTCGAGCTGTCGCCCTCCATCCGCCTGATCGAGACGCCCGGCCACTCGCCGCAGGACATCACCACGCTGGTCGGGACCGCGGACGGGGTGATCGCCTGCACCCACCTGTGGTGGACGGCCGGCGGGCCCGCCGAGGACCCCTACGCGACCGACCCCGACGCCCTCCACGCCGGCCGCCGCCGCGTGCTCGAGGTCGCCGCCCTGGTCGTCCCCGGCCACGGCCCACCGTTCACGCCGGGCCCCTCCACGCCGCGCTGACCGCGCCCTACCGGCGGGGGTGCGCGACCACCATGGCGACGCCCTCGGCGCAGTCGCCCGTGCGCCGGCTGCGGCAGAACGCGTCCACGAACGCGCCCGCCGCCCTCGGGTCGCGAAGGGCGACCCGGAAGCTGCCCGGCGGCGAGCCCGGCGTCAACCGCAACCGCTCGGCCGAGAACCGCTCCCGCAGCCGCCGGAGCGCGTCGGCGGGCGACTCGTAGGCCACCTGCCAGACGCCGCCGGTCGCCTCCAGCCTCACCCGGACCGCCTCGCGCTGGGCGGCGCTGGCGCCGTCGACGAGGAAGACCGTCACGTCGGTGGTACGCGGCCAGACGGTACCGACCAGCGCCGGCTCGACGACGGCGCGCTGGTCGACCACCGAGTCGACGCCGTCGACGCACCGTGGCGCTGGCTTGCTGTCACGGGCCGGGCACAGGACGCGGTGCAGCGCCTCGGCGTGCGCCGGGTCGTCCAGGAGGACCCGGAAGCTCTCCGGCATGCCGGCCGCGTCCACCCCGGCGAGCAGCTCCGGCTGGCGCTGGAACTGCGCCCGGAAGCGGGCGTAGGCCTCCACCCGGGACTCGTACCAGACGCGGTCGGCCACGCCGGCCGACCGGATGCGGTCCAGGATCGCCCGGCGCCGTTCCGGTTCCACGGAGTCGGCCAGGAAGACCGAGACGTCGATCTTCCCGAACCAGTGCCCGGCGTACCCGGTGGCCCCGCTGGGGTCGGTCGGCGGCGCCGAACCCAGGCGGTCGTCCGACGTCCATTCGGCCAGGCGTGCCGGCAGCAGCAGCCCCGCGGCCACGGCCGCCACCAGCAGCGCCGACCCGGCCAGGCGGCGCCGGCGCCCGCGGCGGCCCCGGCGCACGATCGCCTCCAGGTCGGGGACGCTCGCGTCCCTGGCGGCGGTGGCGGCGAGCCGCTCCAGCCGCGCATCCAGGTCCAGGTCGTTCATGTTCGCGTGACCTCCTGGGGATCGCCGGCGAGGGAGCCGGCCAGGACGCGCCGGCCGCGGGCCAGCCGCGACTTGACCGCGCCGCTGGACAGCCGCAGCTCCCTTGCCACCTCCTCGACCCGCAGGCCCACCAGGTGGTGCAGCACGATGACCTGCCGCTGGCCGAGCGGGAGCGCCCGCAGCGCATCGTTGAGGTCGAGCAGGTCGGGGCTGAGCTCCGGCACCACCGGCGGCGGGCCGAGGCGCAGCAGCGCCGCCGCCCGGCGCCGCAGCCGCTTGGCGGCCATGCCGGCCAGGTTCAGCGCCACCCGCCTGACCCACGCCTCCGGCAGGTCGTAGGCGCGCACCCGCGACCAGCGGACGAAGGCGCGGGCGTACGCCTCCTGGAGGACGTTCTCGGCCTCGGCGAGGTCGCCGGTGACCGCGAAGAGCTGCCCGAGCAGCCGGTGGTAGGACGCGGTGTAGAAGGCGGCGAAGCTGTCGTCGCTCACGGGCATCGTCTCGCTGCGGAGGGCGGGTCTCACCCCACTACATTCCGCAGCGCCCGTTCCGGTTGCACCCGACGGTCAGGCGATGCCGCCGAGGAGCGCACCGATCCCGAGGATCACCAGGTAGGCGGCCACGCCGCCGCCGACCACCGCGGCCCGCAGCCAGCCGGGCAGCTTGGGGCGTCCGAGGACGTGGTAGGCGATCACGCCGAGGAACGGCACCAGCAGCACCACCGCGATCCACGCCAGGGTCGCGCCCCGACCCAGGTCGTCGCGGCGCGCCAGGTCCCAGAACGCCAGCGAGGTCCAGGCGGCGTACAGCACGAACGGCAGCAGGTAGCCGTAGAGCGCGAACACGAGCTGCCAGGGGGAGGCGGCGAGGATCGGAACGCCTGACACGGTTGGCTCCTTGCGGACGGTCGTCGGCTGGTCGTAGTGGGGCAGGGGCACGGTGGCGAGGTCGACGCGGTGCTCGGCCCAGACGTCGACGGCCGGGCGCACCGGCGCGTCGGCGCCGCCGGGGAGCTGCGCCTGCGCCGGCGGCACGGGCGCGTCCTCCGGGCGGTTGTCCGGGTAGGTGCCGGTGTTGGCCTCGGCGACCAGGCCGAGGCTCTGCAGGGTGGTGGAGAGGTCCATCCGGACCGGCAGGCGCAGGCCGCGGCACGGCTGGAACAGCTCCAGGCCGACCGGGATGGAGGTGCGGGCCCGGTTGCCGGAGAAGCAGTTGCCGGCCCCGGCCGGCGCGGCCATCGCCAGGTCGGCCCTGCCGGACCCGCGCACCACGTTGCCGCGGACGGTGTTGCCCGAGGACGTCCAGAAGTGCTGGTCCAGGTTGGGGGTGACGAGGATCCCGTGGTTGGGGTGGTCCACCACCAGGTTCCGCTCGACCAGCGAGTCGTTGCCGCCGCCGAGCAGGATCCCGTTGCCGAACGCCGCCCACTGGAAGCCGACCCCCGGCGCGCCGCGGTCGCCGTTGGCGACCACCAGGTTGCCGACCACGTCGACCTCGCGGAAGGGTGGCAGCAGCTCCGAGTCCAGCGTGTTCGGCACGATCCCCGCCCAGTTGCGCCGCCAGGTGGAGCGGACGATCTGGAGGTTCCCACCGGCGTTGGTGCCGGAGTAGCCGAGCGCGTTGTGCTCGGCCACCACCTGGTCGATGACCGCGTCGCAGGGATGGCACTGGCCGATGTAGAAGCCGGAGTCGGGCGAGCCGGACGCATAGGAGCGCTCGAAGACGCCGTCCACCGAGTCGAAGGCGTAGATGCCGTAATCCTTGTTGTTGTAGGCGGTGACGTAGCTGGCGCGGTAGCCGCGCACACCGGTCCAGAACAGCCCGTTGATCAGCGCGTTCCGGACCGTGAGGTTCTCGACCGCGACCCCGTCGGCGGTGACGCTGATGGCGTTGGGCCGCCGGAACTCGCCGTCGACGATCACCCGGTTGCGGTCGCTGCCGCGGACGACCAGCGACGGGACGGTGACCTTCACCTCCTCCCGGTAGACGCCCGGCCCCACCTGGACAAGGTCGCCGGGCCGGGCCGCGTCGACCGCCGCCTGGATCGTCCGGTGGTCCTGCGGCACCCGGCGGGTGACGCCGCTGGCCTGCCTGGTGGGCTGCAGCGCGGTGCCGGTACGCGCCTGGCTCGGGTTGTAGTACGCGTCGCCGACGACCAGCGTGGCCACCATCCCCTGGCCGTCTCTGGTCGCGTGGAAGGTGCAGAAGAAGCGGTAGACGCCCGCCCGGTCGAGGGTGATCGTGGCCGCCTCGTCCCGCCCGATCGACTCGGGGGTCCGCCAGGTGCCGTCCAGGGCGACCGCGTTGTGCGGCACCCGGCCCTCGTTGGGGAAGCGGACCTTGCCGCCCACCGGGACCCTGGTGACGTCGCGTGCGTAGAAGTTGTCGAGCATCGGGACGTTGGCCACCCCGCTCGGCGGCTCGCCGCCGGCGCAGCCGGCCAGGGCCGCGACAGCCAACAGCGGCAGCGCCAGCCAGGCGCCGCGGTGGCGGGTCAAACGCTGTCCTCCAGGGGCGCAGAGGTCCGGGGTGCCGGTATCTTCGCGCCTGCACCGAGAACGGCGCCAGAGCGCCTCGGACCGGCCGACCCGGAACGGCCGGAACCCCTGGCGTGGTCGCGGCGTCCAAGGGATGAGGTCCGAACGATCGGCGCGATCGGGGTGGTGAGCGATGGGCAGGCGGGTCGGGGCGTGGCTGGTGGCGGCGGTGGTCACCGCCGCGCTGGTGGTCGGCGGGGTGGTGGCCGCCGGCGGCGGCCGCGACCGCGAGCCGGCCATGCTGCCGCCCCTGGAGCTGAACGACGCCCAGACCACCGCCGTGGCCGCCGAGGCCGCCACCGAGCCGGCCCGGGTCGGCGTGCCCACGCCCGCCGCCCGCCCGTACGACATCGGCGACGCCCCGATGCTCTGGCCGGCGGTGACCTACCAGCTCCGCGGCAGCCTGCCCGACCTGCCCGACCGTGCACGCGCCTGGAGGCTCGGCACCGATGCCGACCGCGGCCGGATGGCCGCCCTGGTGGCCGCCCTTGGGCTGCGCGGCCAGCTCAAGCAGGACCAGGCCGGCTGGACCGTGAGCGACGGCGGCAGCACGCTGCGGGTCAACCGGCTCGCCGGGCTGCCCTGGAGCTACAGCAACGTCGTGGTCGGCACCTGCGTGGGCGGCCCGTGGTCGCCGGCCAGCCCGGCCAGCGGCCGCGGGATCCAGTGCCTCACCACCGACACCGCGACCGCCAAGGACCCCAACCCCGGCGCCGCCGGGGGCGGCGCCGGGGGAGGCACGACCGGGTCGGGCGCGGGGAGCCCCGCCAGCCCGGGGAGCGTCCGCCCGGTCGTGCCTGGACGGCTGATCAAGCCGATGCCGCGCCCGGCGGACCTGCCCAGCCGCGAAGCGGCCGAGCGGATCGCGCGTGAGCTCGCCGCCAAGGCGGGGCTCGCGCTGGACGGCGCCACCGTGCGGGTCGCCGACGGCTACGCGGCCCGGGTGGTCACGATCTCCCCGGCGGTCGGTGGCCAGCCCACCCACGGCGTCGCGTGGACGGTCAGCGTCGGCCCCAAGGGCCGCGTCCAGTACGCCGGCGGCTGGCTCGCGACGCCGCAGCCGGCCGACACCTACCCGCTGATCAGCGAGGCCGAGGGGCTCCAGCGGTTGCGCGAGCGGTCCGCGTTCTGGCCGCCCATCCTGCGGCCGAACGTCGTCGAGGGCGCCAGGGTGAAGGGGGTGCCGTGCCCGCCGGCGACGCGGGTGCCGTGCACCGGCAAGCCGCTGCCGAAGCAGACGGTGACGATCATCGGCGTGCGCCTCGGCCTGCAGCTCGCCCCCGGGGTGCCGAAGGGGAGCCGTCCGGCCGACGTCGCGTTCCTGCTCCCGGCTTACCTGTTCGACCTCGAGGGCGGCTGGACCGACATCCAGTCGGTGGTGGCGGTGCAGGACCGCTACCTGACGCCACCACCCAAGACCATCCAGCCCCAGCCCGCCCCGGCGAACCCGGACCAGCCGGCCAGCAGCCCCTAGGGCCGCCTCGCCGTCAGCGGTGGATCAGCACCGGCGTGCCGATCGGGACCTGCGGGTACAGCGCCTCCACGTCCGACAGGAACATGCGGATGCAGCCGTGGGAGGCGTAGGTGCCGATCGAGCCGCTGGCGTAGGTGCCGTGGATCAGGATCCCTGAGGCGCTGGTCGACATCGCCCTGGTGCCGAGCGGGTTGCCCGGC
>Ga0209859_1000358_pt1 | contig 10992 bp, 13 predicted proteins | sample GWRWS3_50_60_FD_187241 | JGI IMG/M metagenome (GOLD analysis project Ga0209859, IMG submission 187241) | Riverbed sediment microbial communities from areas with vegetation nearby in Columbia River, Washington, USA - GW-RW S3_50_60 (SPAdes)... | ecosystem: Environmental > Aquatic > Freshwater >... | reverse complement strand
CAGAGCTGACAGTGGGGAAAAAGGTTCCCGACTTTTCGCTTCCGAACGAAACGGGGAAAATGGTAAGCCTCAAAAATCTCCGAGGCAAGCAGGTAGTGCTCTACTTCTATCCCAAAGATGATACACCTGGTTGCACCAAAGAAGCCTGTGGGTTCCGAGACTCGATCACGACAATCCTGAAGACAGATTCCATAGTCCTTGGCGTCAGCCTGGACGGGCAAGATTCTCATCGGAAATTTGTCGCAAAGCTCGATTTGCCGTTTTCGCTGCTGAGCGACGAGGATGCCACCGTGTCGAAGACCTACGGGGTCTACGCGAAAAAGAACATGTACGGGAAAAAGTACTGGGGGATCGAACGCAGCACGTTCGTGATCGGCCCTGACGGGATCATGAAAGCGATCTTCCGCAAGGTGAAAGTGGATGGGCACGCGAACGAGGTCCTGGCGGCTCTGAAATCGTGAAGCGTGAAAGGTAAAACGTGAAACGTGACTGGAACAGGAGAGGAAAGCCGTTACGGTGGCACACTGCTTATCCTTAACGCCTCACCCCTTACCCCATACGCCAAAGAGAATGGACAACCGCGAGAAAACCTGGCACGGTGTGCGGGCTGCCTCGCTCTCGATCGTGGCAGGGGTCGGGCATTTGTATCTCGGGGAGAAGCGGGGATACGTCATCATTGCGTTTGGAGCTATTCTGTTCTTGACTTCTCGGCTGTTCTGGCAACCGGCGGAACTCCTGTATCTTAGCCTGGGGATCTTTTCCGCCGTTGATGCTTTTGCCATCGCCAAGCGCGGGTACGGCCTCATGTAGCTGAGCGGAACGGGTCCCTCTGGGGTCGTTCCTTTCTCGCCCCTTCCCCCGCTCGAGGGCGGGCACTCGACTCGGTACTCCTGACTGTCCTCCACGCAGAGGTGTGGTGGTGGGGAAACGATCCGCAGGTAGGTCGCGTCGAAGGGGCATCCCGCGCAACACTGCCTCCAAAGTCCCGCGCATCAAAACCGTTCCCCCTGGTCCCAAGGCGAGGGCCTGGGTCGCTCGTGACGAACAGGTGCTTTCACCGTCTGCGACGCGTATCTATCCCCTGGTCATCGAGCAGGCTCGCGGGGCGATGGTGGAGGACGTGGATGGCAATCGCTATCTGGACTTCACGGCCGGCATCGCGGTGGTGGCGACGGGACATGCGCATCCGAAGGTGGTCCGGGCGATCCAGCGGCAGGCTGCGCGCTTCATCCACATGGCCGGGACTGATTTCTATTATCCGGCTCAGGTCAAGCTGGCTGAAGCACTGGATCGGATTACACCGGGCAAGGGGACCAAGCGCACGTTCTTCAGCAACTCCGGTACAGAAGCAATGGAGGCGGCCTTCAAGCTGGCTCGCTACCGGACCCGCCGTCCGCTCACCATTGCATTCCAGGGTGCCTTTCACGGACGGACGATGGGATCCCTGTCACTGACGGGGAGCAAAGCGGTTCAGCGTCGCCATTTCTCACCATTGGTGCCAGGGGTGACCCACGTGCCCTACGCCTATTGTTATCGCTGTCCCTATGGCCTGACCCACCCTTCCTGCAAGATGCACTGCGTGAACGTGATCCGAGACGTCTATCTGAAAAGCGTGGTGCCGCCGGAGGATGTGGCGGCGATCGTCGTGGAGCCGATTCAGGGGGAGGGAGGGGTCGTCGTGCCGCCCCCTGAGTTCCACCCCATGCTGGCTGAACTGGCGCGGGAGTTCGGCATGTTGTACGTCGTGGACGAGGTGCAATCGGGAATGGGCCGCACGGGGAAGATGTTTGCGGTCGAGCACTGGGGTGTAGAGCCGGATATCCTGGCGATTGGAAAAGGCATTGCATCCGGGTTACCGATGGGAGCGACCGTCGCGTCGGCAGAGGTGATGAACTGGAAGGCCGGCGCGCATGCCAATACGTTTGGCGGAAACCCGGTAGCCTGTGAAGCGGCGCTGGTGACCATCGAGCTGCTGGAGCGGAAATTGATCGCCAACGCTGCGACGGTCGGCAGGTATCTGCTAAAAGGACTCGAGCAGTTGAAAGCCCGTCACCGGTTGATCGGCGATGTCCGTGGGAAAGGACTGCTGATCGGAGTGGAATGTGTGCGGGATCGTGAGACAAAAGAAATGGCGATTCAGGAACGGAACGACATCATTCAGCGCTGCTTTCGCAAAGGCTTGCTGTTGCTCGGGTGCGGTCAGAACGTGATCAGGATCGTGCCCCCTCTCATGGTGACCCAGCGTGAAGCCGATGTGGCGCTGGAGATGTTGGATTCCGTGCTCACGGATGTGGAGAGCAGCTGACAAGGTATGGTGGAGATCGGTGGGCTCCGGGAACGCAGCCGGGCGACTGGGGCTGACCCTGCTGCTGATTGGTGCGCTAGAGGCAGCGCCGGCGGCCAGCGCGGCGGACAAGATCACCGGGACCCTGGTCGTACGAGACGCCCTGACCACACCCGGACGTCCAGTCATGATTCAGGCGCGGTTGGCGCAGGACCGTCTCCTGCAGCAGGCCGGCATCGGAGGCGAACAGCTCGAATTTTCGGTGTCGGGGAAAAGGGTCGGGACCACCATGACGGGGGGCGACGGCCGAGCGTTCCTGGAGTATACGCCCCGGATGCGAGGCAATCAGGTCATCACGGCCAGGCTTGTCCCGAACAAACGGGTCGAGAGTCCTGAGGCCACCGCCACCCTTGCTTGCTGGGAACGGCGCCGCCCCATCCTGCTGGTGGAAGCGGCAGCCCTCGTGGAGGTGCCCAGCGCCCCATCGCGTCCGTTCCCTTCCTTGCCCCTGGAGATCACTCGTCCTGCCGGGCTTTCCCCCGCCCCTGATGCGGCTGAGGAGCTGAAGCGGCTGGCCGAGTTTTTCTACAATGTGATCTATCTCTCCTCGTCCGATCGTCAGGGGATCGGCAAGGGGGAGGACCTACGGGAATGGCTCAGACAGCACCGATTTCCGACCGGGTTGACGCTCACGATCAATCCGGGCGAGACAGCCTTGTCGGCGAAGATCGAAGAGATGAGAGCTGAGGGCTGGGATAATCTTAAGGCCGGCATCGGACGAACGCGCGAGTTTGCCGAGGCCCTCGCGGCTCATCGGATGGCGGTGGTCATCATTCCGGCATCCTCGCGGGATGAAGAGGTGCCGAAAAAGGCGTTCCTGGCCAAAGACTGGAAGGAAGTGAGAAAGAAGCTTCAGGGTTGAATGTACCCCTTTGTATTTTCGGGACAGTTCCTTTAAGATGCTGCCAGGGGTTGCCATGCTGATGTGAGTGGCTAAGAGGCTCCCGGCCGATGCGGGCCAAGACCACGTTCCTCTGCCAAGCGTGCGGGCATCAGTCGCCTCGGTGGCTCGGGCGGTGCCCGGATTGTGGACGCTGGAATAGCATGAAGGAGGAGCGTCTGGCCGTAGCCGGCCAGGGGCGGCGGGCGGTCCTACCGGACGCTTCCTCCAAGCCGACGCCGATTGATGCCATTGAGGTCGTAGGGGAGCATCGCCTGCGGACCGGAATCGGGGAATTCGACCGGGTGCTGGGTGGCGGCGTCATCCCGGGGTCGGTCGTGTTGATCGGTGGCGATCCTGGTATCGGGAAGACCACCCTCCTGCTGCAAGCCCTGCCGCGGTTCGTCTCGAAAGGAGAGCGGGTTCTCTACGTGTCCGGCGAGGAGTCTCCCCGGCAAATGAAGATGCGGGGAGACCGGTTGGGTATCCACACTTCCTCCCTCTATCTGCTCGCTGAAACCTCCCTGGAAGAAATCCTCAAGGCTGTTCAGGACCTGCAACCAGCCGCGATCGTCGTGGACTCGATCCAAACGGTCTATACGGACCAGATCACCTCGGCGCCCGGCAGTATCAGCCAGGTGCAAGAGGTGTCTGCCCAGCTGATGTGGTTTGCCAAGCGCAGCGGGGTACCGGTGTTTATCATCGGCCATGTCACGAAGGAAGGGGCCATCGCCGGCCCCCGCCTGCTGGAGCATATCGTGGATACGGTGCTGTACTTCGAAGGGGACAAGGGCCACACCTACCGGATCCTGCGTGCGGTGAAGAACCGGTTCGGCTCCACGAACGAGATCGGCGTGTTTGAGATGAAAGACACGGGTCTGGAAGAGGTCGGGAATCCCTCGGAGCTGTTTCTAGCCGAGCGTCCTCAACACAGCACTGGCTCGGTGGTGGTCTCGAGTCTGGAGGGATCCAGGCCTATTCTGGTCGAACTGCAAGCCCTTGTCTCGCCCACCGGATATGCCATGCCGAAGCGGATGGCCAACGGCGTGGAAATCAATCGGGTCTCCCTGCTGCTGGCCGTGATGGAAAAGCGTCTGGGGTTGCACTTGGCCGGGCAAGATGTCTATGTCAATGTGGTGGGGGGGATGCAGATTGATGAGCCGGCGATCGATCTGGGGATCGTCTTGGCTGTGACTTCGAGCTTGCGGGAATCTCCGATCGATCACGCGACGGTTGTGTTGGGTGAGCTGGGGTTGGGTGGCGAGGTCCGGGCCGTCAGCCAGGCGGAGCTGCGTATCCGTGAGGCGGCGAAAATGGGGTTCAAGCGCTGTCTCCTGCCTGAGCGGAACCTGGCCAAGCTTGATCCGGTGGAGGGGATAGAACTGGTGGGGGTGCATGAAGTCGGTGAGGCGTTGGATGCGGTGTTGGTTTAGCCAAGGCAAAGGGCAAAAGGAAAAGTTAAGAAGGTCACTTGTCTTCACTTTTACCTTTTACCTTTTAACTTGCTACTCGGGTCTTGCCGGCTGCGCTGGGTGGCCCTGGCGATCAGAGCCTCCGCTACGAGAGGCGACCGCCGGGCAGTTGACCGACCTGCTGCGGGAACGGGAGGCTGCGATTCAGACCATGAAGGGGCTCTTCAGGGCTCAGATCAAAGGGCCGGGGATTCCCTTTGCGCAGCGTCTCGAAGGCGTGATGTTTTACCGCCGTCCGAATGCCCTCCGGCTGCAGGGATTCGACCAATTGGGCGGTGAGCTGTTTGAGTTTGTCTTGGGCGAGGATCTCTACCGGCTTCGCCTTCCCTCGATGGGGCGGGTCTACGCCGGACGGCCGGCGGAGTTGGAACGAATGGGGGAGATGGGCCGGCCGTTCCAACTCAGTATCTGGGCGATGAGCGGGGCGGTCGGGACTGCTCCTGTGTCGAATGGTGAGCGAGTCAGGCTCTCGGAAGACGGGGATCGGTACCGACTGGATGTCCTTGCCCCAAAGGAGAACGGGTCCTCAGAAGCAGGTCGCCCTGTTCGCCGCATATGGTTCGAGCGCCGCACTCTTCAGGTGGTCCAGGAGGATCGGCTAACTGTAGCGGGAGACGTGGAAGCAACGATCTCCTTTGAGGACTTTCGCCCGGTCGGTGCCTCTCAGCCAGGCGGCACTCTGACGGCTGACGCCAGCGGGTTGGCCGGCCCGATGCTGAAGCCGTTCAAGATCACGACGCGTGATGGGCAGGGACGGGGAACACTCCAATTGACGTTTCACGAGCTTGTTCCCAACCCGACGCTTCGACCCGAAGAACTAGGGAGCGTCCGCGCAAACAGCGACTATTCTGCATTCATCACCATCGGGAAATTGGGGTGAGCAGAGTGAAGCTCCTGGCGGTTGAAACAGCAACCCAGCATCAGAGCGTGGCGGTCCTTGACGATCAGACAATCATGGCGCGCGCTGACCAGGATGCCGGGGGCGCGCATGCCAAGTGGCTGGTCCCCACGATCGATCGCGTCCTGGCGTCAGGAGGGCTGACACTGTCTGACCTGGACGGGCTGGCCGTGTCCATCGGCCCCGGTTCATTCACCGGCCTGCGCGTCGGGCTGGCGACGATGATGGGTTTGCGATTGGTCACCGGATTGCCGCTGGCAGCGGTGCCCACGTTGGAGGCCATGGCGTGGAATCTGCGCTCCGCAGACCGGCCCTTGTGCCCAATCCTGAAGAGTCGGAGAGGCGAGGTGTACTGGGCGCTGTACCAGTGGAACAGCGCCGGGGTCCTGAGCTGCAGTATGGATGAGCAGGTCGGTCCCCTGGAGGTAGCGGTTCGGTCGATCAACGGTCCTACGCTGGTTTTCGGAGAGGGATGGCAGGCCTATCGGGATGACATCCAACGGTTGCTGGGCGCCAGGGCCTGTGATGCATCTGAAGCTCCGGCGGAAACCATGGCGACCTCGGCGGTGAGCGTTGGCCTGGCTGGCCTGGAACGTCTCGCGCGCGGAGAGGTGGCCGGCCGGGGGCTGTCACCTCGTTATGTCCAGCGGGCAGAAGCGGAACTCAATTGGGAGCGACCTGCCGCTGGCCTTCCAAAAGTCGGGAAAGGGCCACGCTCACGGAAGCGGCGAGAAGCAATAATTCTGTAAGCATGAACACACAACCGACCAGTCGCGTTCTTATCGAGAGAGCGACGCCTCAGGACTTGGAACGTCTCCTCCGCATCGAGCAGGACTCCTTCTCAGCTCCGTGGACCCGCAAGATGTTGGAGGTTGAGTTGAACGGGAACCAGTTCAGCCACCTGTTCAAGGCCCGCTCGATCTGCGATGGCCATGCGTCAGGCGATGTCGTCGGGTATGTGTGTTTCTGGGTGGTCTTCGACGAGGTGCGTGTGATGAATCTGGCGGTCGAGCCATCGGCGCGCCGTCAAGGTATCGCCGGTGACCTGGTCCGGTCCATGCTGACCCTTGGTCAAGCTCATGGCGCTGTCCGGGCGATCCTTGAGGTTCGGGCCTCGAATCTGGCGGCCCGTGGTCTGTACGAGCAGATGGGGTTTCGCGAGGCCGCTACACGGACCAGGTACTACACCAATCCGACCGAGGACGCTATTCTGATGGAGATGAACCCGTTAGTGATCGCAGGTGGTGAACGATGACGAGCTTCGAGCTAGTCGCTATTCATAGGAGGTGGAGCATGCTGACGGACAGTGGAATTGTTGATCGGTTGCGTGCATCCAACGCTGAATTCCGGGAGCTGGAAGAGTCCCACCACAAGCTTGATGCCGAATTGGGGGAACTTCAGAGGCGGCACTTCCTGACGCCCCAAGAGGAACTCATGAAGAAACAGATTCAGAAAGAAAAGCTGGCGAAGAAAGACAAGATGGCCGAACTGATCCGTTTGTACCGGGACAAGTAGGCGCGCTCCGCCACGCGTTGAACGAACCGGCTTCCGCACGCCAGGCGAAGGCCCTGGCAACTCAGGGAGCCCTCACCAAGGATTAACTCCATGGCTGCGGTCCTTGCTCCGCTCGCCACCCATATTGCTTCGATCAAGCGACGTCTGCTTGTGATCACCGGCGCAGTCGCAGTCTCGTTCGTCTTAACATTCGCCTACGCAGCGGAATTGATCGCGTGGCTCAAGCGTCCCTTCGCTGACGATTTGATCTTTTATGGACCGACGGAGGCGCTGTTTGCCTCGATCAAGGTTTCCTTTCTGGCAGGGGTCGTGCTGAGCCTGCCGGTGATCTTCTACCAGTCTTGGAAGTTCATTGAGCCGGCGCTCCTTCCTCGCGAGCAGCGCTGGGCGATTCCGTTGTTTGGCCTGGCCGCCGGACTGTTTGCGCTGGGCATGGTCTTCTGCAACCTGGTGATCCTGCCGCTGGTCATTCAGTTTTTTGTCAGCTTCGGCATGGACCGGGACCTGACACCGCAACTAGCGGTCGGCACCTACATTGACTTCAATGTGAAGTTCCTGGTGGTCTTCGGGTTTGCCTTCGAGTTACCGATGGTGCTCACGCTCTTGTCCAGAGTCGGGGTCGTGTCCCCAGAGATCCTCGGCCACTATCGCAAGCACGCTGTGATGGCGGCGCTCATCCTTTCGGCAATCGTCACGCCGGATGCGACCTTGTTTACGATGCTCCTGATGGCGGTGCCGCTGATGGTGTTGTACGAGCTGGGGATTCTTGGGGCCCGGCTGTTTGGTCGGCGGCCATCGGCGGGCAAGCCGAACATGGCGGTCAATCGCGAGATGCCGGTAGGACCGGCCGGCCAACGGGTGCGATGATAAGCTCGCGCAGAAGGCGCTCTCTGAGAGTTGCAGTCGTGCAGGCAGGCTTGATGGCGGGTGTCAGCGCCTGTCTTGGAATCAGCTTCACTGACGCCCAGGATCTCGCGCGCGACATCGCACAAGGGCCCGCGACGGAACGCCCTCGGCAGGGGCATGGGCCTTCGTCCAGCGAGCCGGCCGTCCAACCGGTGCCCAGCATTCAAGCGCTGACGGTGGCGGGGACGCAGACCGTATTCGCTGGGTCCTTTGGTCTGGGGGTTTTTCGAAGCGATGATCGCGGAGGGTCTTGGAGCCCTGCCAACACCGGTCTGACCGATCCATTTGTGCTGTGCCTGGCGACGGCGAAGGATGGCACCGTCTATGCCGGTACGTTCAGGGCCGGTGTGTTTCGCTCCCAGGATGGCGGGAAGAGCTGGCACGCGACCAATGCCGGCCTGAAGCGTCTCGAGATCAAGACTCTGCTCATTGAGGGCGGCGTGATCTACGCCGGGACCGGTGACGGGGTATACCGTCTTTCCGGAACCGACCACCGGTGGACAGTGGTCACCAAGGGACTCGATGAGACGCTGGTGCATGCCCTTGTGAGAGGGGCTGATGGGACACTGTTTGCCGGCACGTCCGGCAAGGGGGTGATGCGTTACAAGGCAACCGGCTCTGAATGGAAACGACTGTCTCACGGGCTGGTGGACCATGAAGGGCTGGGAGAGAATTTCATCCGCGTGCTGGCGGTGGACAACGAACAGGGGCTCTATGCCGGAACGTTCGACGGCGGGGTATTCAGAAGCGGGGACGGCGGACAGACGTGGCGGCCCATCAGTCGCGCGTTGCCGAACGACTCGATCCGCAGCATCGTCACCAGCGAGAAAGGGCTCTTTGTGGCGACCGGCCGGGGAGTCTTCAAGAGCCTGAACCAGGGACGTCAATGGACCGCGTTGAATCACGGGCTGACGGAACTTTCGGTCCAAGTGTTGATCGCTTCTGGAAACGGGTCCCTCTATGCGGGAACCAGTGCCGGGGTATTCAGAAGTGATGACGACGGCATGAACTGGGTGGCGATCAGCGAGGGCTTGCAAGGAGTCAGTGAGTCCCCATTCAAGTAACTCTCTTTCGGAAGGATGTATCATGAGCGATATCAAGCCTGAAACGCGCGCGACAATCAAAGTTGCCAACAAGGGGGAGCCGGTGGGGGAGATCGTGCTCAAGTTCTTTCCGGATGTGGCTCCCAATCACGTGAAGAATTTCATCAAGCTGGCCCAGGAGAAGTTTTACGACGGGACCACCTTTCACCGCGTGATTCCGGGGTTCATGATCCAGGGCGGTGATCCGAACAGCAAGAGCCTGGACCGCTCGTCGCACGGCATGGGGGGGCCAGGCCATCGGGTGAAGGCCGAGTTCAACAGTAAGCCCCACAAACGCGGAATCCTGTCGATGGCTCGTTCAAACGATCCCGACAGCGCCGGGTCGCAGTTTTTCATCTGCGTGAGCGACGCTCATTTTCTGGATTGGAAATACACCGTCTTCGGCGAGGTCGTCAGCGGGATGGAGGTGGCCGACAAGATCGTGAACGTCAAGCGGGACAGTCGGGATAATCCGCTGGAGCGGGTTGAAATAACCGTCACTGTCACAGAGTGACAGAGGGCAAAGGAAAAAGTGAAAAGTAAAAAGTTTCAATCAGTCAGTGCAAAATACTTCAAAGTTCCTGTTCACCTTTTTACTTTTGCCTTTTTACTTGCCGTCGCGGGCTGTGCGGTGCCGCAAGTTCCCTCGCGAGTGATTTACGAGGACCCGGTCAATTTCGTCAGATTGGAGCCTGATCCGTTCTTTCTCCCAGAATGGCCTCCGAGCGCCAACAGCCATCCGGCGCTGATCAGCCCAGGTGAAATGGGGGATATCCTCAAGGGGTTTATAGTGAGGGAACATCGCCCATGGCTTCTTGTCAAGATTCTCGGCGAAGCCCCGTGGGAGCCAGCCTTCCGTGACGAGGAAATTGCATTGCTCGTTCCCAGGCTGTCAGAGGCGCTGGCGCAGGCCAAGCCGGACGAACGCGTGACCTACTATCTGAGTCAACCGCAGACCTCGATCAAACGAGAGATCACGTCCGGCGGGATATACGTCAAGGACAATCAATTACATTTTATCCTGGGCAACCGTCGGATTATCTACGGCATCCCCGCTTACGGGATGGTCTATGACCGCCGGTACCCGATGAGGCCGACAGCGGCCAAAGGATTTGACATACGCTTTGATCAGACCACCGCCGTCGTGACGGAAGAGAGCAGCATTTGGGATCAGTTGCTGGGATGGGAAAAAGACGAGATGGTGATCGATCTCCGGAAGCTGGTTCCCAGTCCGTCACTTGCGTTCAGCCAGCTTCCTCTGGGCCGAGTCAGAGCCACCTCCGACTGAGTGACCTCCACCACTGAACCCAGCCCTAACTTGTACCGCTGCCTGGCCAACTGTAAGGCTTCCTTCGCTGTCTTCACCTGCTCTTCCGCAAGAGGTTTTGGTTCAGTTTGTCCTGCACCCTTGGAAATGTCCTTGTGCATCCCTGCCGTCGCGTTTGACCCTCCCACATGCTGTGCTAGACTTAACCCAAGCCATGTTGCATGTGCTGATTACAGCGTTCCTGCTCTTCGCCTTAGCGGTGCCTGCCCGTGCGGGCCAGCGGGAGGACATCTTCCGGCAGGCCAAGGCTGCGACCGCCCTCATCGTTGCCGTCAACGAGGCCAACCATAGCATCTCGCTGGGTAGCGGGTTCTTCGTGGATGCCAAGGGCCTGCTAGTCACGAATGCCCACGTGATTGAAGAGAGTACGCGCCTGTACGTGTATGTCCGTGATCAGGAGGTCTATCGTGCGCCAGACGTGGCCGCAGTGGACCCTGATTTGGATCTAGCGGCCCTTCGCATCCAGGGCACTTGGATTGATCCCCTTGCGCTCGCAGCTGAGAACCCACAGGAAGGGACCGAGGTGATCGCCGTCGGCTATCCCCGCGTGACAGATATCCTGCAGATG